>TARA_R110002073_G_scaffold74100_7_pt1 | contig 103377 bp, 90 predicted proteins | sample TARA_R110002073 | Tara Oceans TARA_R110002073 (sample SAMEA4397174) | marine metagenome | biome: Polar Biome; feature: [DCM] deep chlorophyll maximum layer (ENVO:01000326); material: water (ENVO:00002006), including particulate matter (ENVO:01000060) such as... | depth 40 m
CCTCATCGTGATACAGGCCAAATCCAAACCTTAGCCTATCGGCTCGTACATCCACCACAACGTCTCGTTTTCCGAGTTCTTCGTAGATGCTTGCCGCCCTATCGCTGCGATAGGTAAGAAAGTGACCGCGCTCGCTGTGCTCATGCCCAGGGATGAGTTCGCCAATCGAGAACCGGCGCCGTTTGCTCTCTTCCACAAACATCTGCTGAAGTGCTTGGACGTGAGTGTGAATGGCCGCCACGGTTAGGCCTTGCTCTGCGAGCATCGTCTGCACGGCATTAAACCGGTAGAGACCACTGGCATCGAAGGTCGCGCCAGCGAAGCGCATGCCATCTGCGGCGTACGGGACGCCGCTACCGCTGCCCGCAAGTTCGGCAAAGCCCGCAAACCACCCTGTGTTGGTCGGGCGTTCAAGCTTGCCAGGCGGGCAATGCATAAAGCAGACGCCTTCGCCGGCCATTGCGTACTTGTAGCCTCCACCAATAAAGAAGGCTTGGTCGGCGATGGCTGCGAGCGAGATGGGCAGTGCCATGAAGGCGTGATAGCCATCGATGACAAACTGGGTTTCACGCTCTTGCAAGATCTCGGCAACTTCGGCGAGAGAATCTACGAAGAACCCCGAGTTAAAGAAGACTTGGCTTAGAAATACCAGGTCGTGATCGCCGTCTCGAACCGCAGACGCAAAGCGCTCTCCAAACGACTCGAATGGCTCGGCTGCAACGATCGAGACCTCGGCCTCGCCGGCTTCCTGCCACCGCTGATGCTGGCGAGCAAAGCTGTGAAACTCGGAATCGGTTGTGAGGATCTTTGGTGGCTTTGGAAAACACGAGTGCAGTCGAACAACGAATTCGTGGGTATTGGGCGCGAAGCAAATGGTCGTTGGATCGGGCAGAGAAAGCTGGCGCGCAATGTGCGACTGCGCCTCGGGAATCACTGAGTCAAAGATGACACCCCACTTTTGATCGATGTGCTCGGCCGCATCGTTCCAAGCTTGTGCGTGCGCCTGCTCGGTGCAATCGGGCCATGCGTGATGGCTGTGTGCCGCCATGTGCAAACGCTGGGGCTTGGACTGCAAGAAGCGAGTGAAGAGTTGCTTGTAGCTTTTCATGACGAGGAGGAGCCTTCCGATTGCTTTGATACTAGTGCCTGATTGACACAGGCACCAGGCAACTGTGGTCGGCACATGCATGTCCATTCCAACATGCTTGCTGCAAAAGACCTTGTGCGAATTGCCGTCCTGCTTGCCACGGTGCTGACCGTTGGTGCGTGCGGAGGAACATCAAACCGCAGAGTGGTTGCGATGCCGCCAAGCGCATTGGAAACCGAGACAGGGTCGGTGAACCTTGTCTTTAGTCGCGAAACCAGCGGCGTGATTGTCTCGATCGATGGGCAGCTTGTTGTCGAACGGGCAACGCTAAAGCACCTGCACATTGCAGATGTGCCGACCGGTTACGTCGAGCTTGCGATCGCCGCAGATGGCGTAGAGCGGCAAATGCGCATTTGGGTAGATAGCGAGAAGACCACGAGTTTGCCCATTGGCGCAGCGCCCATGCCGCCGGCCTCAAACCCCATCCTCACGGCGGGGCTGTCGATCTTGGCACTGCTAGTTAGCCGATCGGTTTCGAACTGGCTTTTCTAAGTGCGAGGCGAGCTTGGCCTACGAGGTGAGGCCGATCGCGAATACAGAGAAACTCTTAGCCTGCACACATCTCGAGAACGGCGCCGACAAGGGCGGTAGCATCGCTCTCAATCTCGCCAATATTTGCCTCGAGCATATAGGCAGGAGTTGTCACAACGCGGTTTTTGCGATCGACAACGATATCGTGAGAACTAACCTGGTGCGTGGCGCCCATTGCTACAGCCGCGCTGGCGGCATCGCCCTCGTCGCCAAGAGTGATGCAAACGCCAGGGATAAGCTTGGCGAGTATGACCGGAGCGATGCACATGGCGCCGATGACCTTGCCCGCTTCTTTTGTTGCGACAATGGCAGAAGCGACGTCGTCGTTCACCTTGCAGTCTGCGCCATCGACCGCAAAGGACGAGAGGTTCTTGGCGGCGCCAAAACCGCCGGGCATGAGCAAGGCATCAAAGTTGGCAGGGTTGTAGGATGCGAGGTTTGTGACCTTGCCACGGGTGATGCGCGCCGCCTCCACAAGTACGTTGCGAGTCTCGCCCATCACATCGCCAGTGAGGTGATTGATGACGTGCATTTGCTCGACGTTCGGGGCAAAGCACTCGACGGCCACCCCGGCTTTGTGAAGCGCGAGAAGCAGCATGACAGCTTCGTGAATCTCGGAGCCATCGTAGACTCCACTACCAGAAAGAATGACTGCGACGTTGTGTGACATAGCTAGGGTTCCTTAGCAGGTTGAGCGCGGCTTAGCTCTTATTGGCTTCGATCCACGCATCGACCTTGCTCCACTCGCGGTGAAGCCACTCGATGCGGGCCTGGTCTTCTTGGGGAATCTCGGCGGCGGGAACGCGCCAAAACTTGATGCGAACCTTTTGCTTGTAGAGCGCGCCGCCTACGAAGTCTTCTAAGCGATTTGCGCCTTCGAGGCCGGTGTGAGCCAAGAAGACAACGTCCATATCGGGCCTGGCATCGATGAGTGCGCAGGTGCCTGCAAGGCGAACTGGAAGGACGTTACCAAGTTGCTTTGCTCGCTCGGCGGCGATGGGATTACTCTGAGAAAGCTTGTCGATGATCTTGGCCTTCTTCTCGGGCGAGAAGCGCGAGCCTTCGGGAAAGACAACCAGCGCTTGGTTGCTGGTAATGCCTTTAAGCAAGTGCTGCATATGAGCGGCTTGGCGCTCGGCGTTGCCGGTGCCGCGCTTTACGAAGGCGCGAGGCATGCGGTGCGAAGCGACGTCGACAACCGGATTCCAAAGGAGCTCGGCCTTTTGCACGATGCGCATTCCCATGCCGAGGCTTTGCCCAAGCAGCTTGATGGGCATGATGGTGTCGAGGATGCTGGCGTGGCGCGAGAAGAGAAAGACTGGGCCCGGAGCGCAGCAGTCAACGTCCTCCATCTCGATGTCCATGCGATAGATGATTTCGGCGAGAGCGATGGTCTTCGGAATAAAGAAAATCTCGACAGCCACGTTTACTTTGGCGCGCCGCTCGGGGCTCATGAAGAGTGCGTAGACCCACGACCCTTGGAGGATCATCAGTCCGACGCACTGCATGAAGAGTACTGAGAAAATGTAGACGTGGAATCGTGGCAGCGGAAGCGCCCGCCGGCCTGTCGCCATGTCCCGGATGATTCCATAGAGCACGAGAGCCGGCAGGAGCGCGCCGTAGATGGCGGTTAGCAAGAGCAGAGCGGGGACGGTAAAGAGACGTCGGCCCCACTTTTGATGAAAGGGCTGGGCGAACATGCCGTCTGCTGCGCCAGTTGTCGCTCCAGAGCCTTGGGTGCCGCGGGCGACTCTGGAAGGAGCCATGTCGGCGGCGGTGTTTGGCGTGGTGCGGTGCTTGGGACTAGAGGACTTGCTCTGCGATGGGAATGGGCTGCTCATAAAGAAGGGGCTCTCATTGAGAGCCCCTAGAAGACGTTATTTTATTGGCTGATGGCAAGCAATTTGTAGGCTGAACTCCTACAAATGAACTGCTCTCAGATCACTACTCGCCGGCTGCTTTCTTGAGCATGACAACCGAGACCGCGCTTAGAACCGCGGCATTTGCCACCAGCCAGAGGCTGTCGAGACCCATGTATTGAACATCGGCAACACCGGTAACTGCATGAAATAGCAGGTGTCCAGCGACGCCAATGCCCAAGCCAGCAAGGATTCCGCGGAACTTGCCAACTCCGAAGAGCAGCGCCGTGAGGCCAAGCGGGATGAGGGCACTAAAGAAGAGCACGTTGCCGTGGCCCGAGCTGCCAAGGATGGCGAGGTCCCAGGTGGGAAGCCCGCGAGTGAGAGTGTCGATGACAGGCAGATTGGCGAGGCAGCTGGAGATGTAGGGCAAGAAGAAGAGACCACTTGCACCCATTACGAGGCCACCGGCGAATCCGCCACCAACGGCGATGCGGCGACGCATTCCGAAGAGCAGGCCACCAGCGAGAAGGCCAGCGAGAAGAAGCTGAAAACCGCCGGTGTGCGAGCGCGCTTTAAGAACCGCAGCTTCGGCATCGATGAGTCCAGCGCCGTACTTCTCGGCGCTGTAGCCATCGGGCTTCATGGCGGTGTCTTTAAGAATCTGCTCGACTGCTTTGGGGTCGGTGATGCCTTCGCCAACGATGAGAGCCGCTACGCCCGCTGCGTGTGGTGCGGCCATCGAGGTGCCCATGAAGGCGAAGTAGTCGCTCTTGCTTGGGTCGCCAACAACAATGGTGTTTTGCAAAACGCCGTCGGGCTGGCCGTCACCGTTTTGATCGACGCGGGTGTTTCCGCCCGGCGCCGCGATGTCGAGACCTTTGCCGTAGTTTGAGTAGAAGGTTGTCTTGCGATCGAACTGGGTTGCAGCAACGGCGACAGCACCTGGGTAGGCAGCTGGGTAGCCAAGCTTTTTGCGACCATCATTGCCAGCAGCGCAGATAACGATGACGCCTTTATCGTGTGCGTATTGGACGGCTTTCTTAAGAACGCGTGATGGCATTGGTCCACCAAGGCTCATGTTGATGACTTGTGCGCCTTCGTCAGCAGCGTAGCGAATGGCATCGGCGATGCCTGCCACAGAACCCGAGCCTGAGCCCGAGAGAACCTTTAGCGGCATGATCTTGACGTTGCGAGCAACGCCGGAAACGCCTTTGCCGTTGTGGGTTGCTTGCGCGATGGTGCCGGTAACGTGGGTGCCGTGAGCGTGGTCGTCGTTGGCGTGGCTATTGTTTGCAACAAAGTCCCAAGGCTTTACGAAGGTGACGCCTTCGAGGTCTTCAGCCATGTGGAACTGTCCGTAATCTTCGTAGGCGACGCCAGTGTCGAGAACAGCGACGATAACGCCTTCGCCGTCGGCGAGCTTCCAAGCGGCAGGCATGTTGATTTGCCCCATGTGCCACTGAAACTTGTACTGCGGATCATTTGGGAAGCCTGCCCAGTCGGCGCCTGGAGCTGCCTCGACCGAGTACCTGTCCTTGTAGAAGGGAAGTGGCTTCGAGTCTGCGCTGTACTTAAAAGCGCTGTACAGCGAATCGGGCTCGGCAATCTCAACGTCAGAGTGCTTGCTAAGAGCTTCGAGCAAGCTTGCCTGACGCATCGGTGAGACGTGTGCACGGTAGAAGCGCTCGTCTTCGGACTGGTCTGAGACAAGTACCAAGTCGATACCAAACTCGCGTTCAATGGCTTCGACATCGCCATCATCAACGTCGTCTTTTAGATCGACAAGGATGTCATCCGGGTCGGCGTGGTTGGCGCCAATCGCTGCGACGCGATCCGCTTCGATCTGTGAATTGCTTGCACCGTTGTCATCTGCCGGGTTGAAGTAAATCCAAACCGCGACCATGGCCACCAAGAGAAGCAGCCAGAAGATCTTCGAACGACCTCGACGCCTAGAGTCATGTCCCGAATTTTCGCTCATACCTTTGAGTATAGCGGCCGATCGGCGCGAGGCCTGTAATGATTTCCTGTGCGTGCGGCATCTAAGAGTCGTTCCTGGCTCTTATATAGGCCTGTGTCGTCCGGATTGATGCAGCAAAGCCCTGAAATGCCGTGTCTCAGGCCGCCTTGGGACACGCTTTGCCAGATGCACAATCAGCTCCTAGGTATCGACCATTTCGGTGGGCTCGCGGGCAACCTTGCCCGAGCGAATCGTTAGCGGCGTGGCACCGATGGCGATGTCGGCTTCGATGACAAAGAGCGGCCCGTAGCTATTTTTGCCAAGAGCCTTCTCGATGCTGTTCCAGTCGCCAAGCGACAATTTGTAGCTGGCTTTGATCGCTGGGCCCGGTACGACGCGTTGGTCCCACGCTGCGTATCCACTGCCACTCCACAGGCTTGGCTCGCGCGCTTTCACAATGCCAAGAACTGCATCATCCGGCCCCAAGAGACGCACTTCTTTGATGGCGAAACTTGCCGAGGCATCACGCTGCCCAGTGATCGCGATTTGCATTGTGGCTTGGCGACATGGCTGCACGTAGCCCTCTTCCATATCCATGCTGGCGCCGGCGGAGTCGTTGTCATCGGCAGCATCCGGGCAGTCTTCCAAGAGGGTAACCGAGGCGATCGAAATATCGGCGTTGGCGACAGGCAGAGGCGCAGGCAGAGGCAGAGGCGCAGGCGCAGGCGTCCGCGGAGACTCTGCGGTGGCGTTCTCTTTTTGGCAGGAGATGGTGGCCATCGCGCAGATGGTGAGGATCGGGAAAAGTCGATGCATAGTTGGGCCTTGCTGAGGAGAGCGTGAGACCTCGTAGTTTGTCATGCAAGACGCCTGTGAGGAAGCCTTGAAGCCGATTGCAAAGCGGGTACTCTCCGCCGCATGAAAATGCACCTCCTCACCCTCACCCTCTCCCTCACGACCCTGGCGGCATGTGGCAAAGACGAAGCAAAGCCCGAGACCAAGACGGCTGCTACCGAAACCACAGCGCCGACGCCCGAGACCAAGCCTGTACCCGAGGCCAAGCCTGTAGCTCCTCGCGATGCGCGCATTGTTGCGCTCTTTGAAGCGGGCAAGGATTGCTCGTGGGACGCGAAAGGCATGACCCAATGCCCCACGGCGAAAGAGATAAAAGACCTGGCGTTTAACAACCAGGGAAGTAGCGAGCTTGCGGCGAGCTGCGCTGGCGCTCTTACCGATGCAAGCCCAAGCGTGCGCGGTCTTGCCGCGACGTGTATCCAGGGCTTTAATGACAACACTCGCTCGCCGCAAATTGGCGCCGGGCTCGATGCCTTTGAGGCCGCAAAAGAACCGGGCATGCGCAGGCTTATGGCTTGGTCCTTTGGACGTGGCAATGCAACCAAAGCCGGTTTCGAATCCCGAGTGATTTCGCTCGTAGAAAAACTCTCAGGAAGTGAAGACGAGAATGTGAACGCCTCCTACTTTTTCGGAACGCTGTTTCCGCAGTACATGGTCAATAGCGCTCCGCCGTCGAAGGAAGCCGGCGACTTTGCCCTAAAGATCGTAAAGACAAGCGAAGGCGCGCTGCAAAAGAAGGCCATCGAGGCATTGGGGCTATTGACCGATCGCGAAGCGGAGGTGTGCCCTGTACTTGTCGAGCTCACCACCGAAGAGATGTGGCCCGATACTGTGCCATCGATGGCAAAGGTTGGAGGCGCGTGCTTGGAAGACCTCGATACGATTTTGGGCTTTATGATGGCGAAGCTCAATACCGGAAAGTTCTTTGCTGGGCACGCCATGGCCCTGCGACCGCTTCTGCGCAAGGCGAGCCTTAGCGATGAGCAATTTGCTGCGCTAAAGAAGGCCAGCAAGACGAACCTAGACGCGCACAAGAAGACGGCCTATGGCAACACGGCGAAGAAGCTTATGGATGAGATCGCCGCCTATAAAGATCCTGCTTTGCAGCCTGCTGCCAAGTAGCAGGGCGCAATGCTGCGTGGGCGAGCGACCACGCCTCGCCCGCGTTGGCCTTCGCGAGACAACGCCTCGCCCGCCAAAATTCGCCGCCGCTTACTGCTTCGTCGTGAGCCGTGGGCCGGCATCAAGCACGCGCAAGATGTGCTCGGCGCGTGGGCGAATTTTGTAGGAAGGATCGCCATGTGCCCAAAGGACAGTTCCGGTTTTGTCGATTAGGAACATCGAGGGGATACCGATCGTTCGATGCTCTTTGCCCGAGGCCTTCTCCACATCGATACCGTGGCTTTTTAGCTTCTCGAATTCTTCGTCGCCAACTTTGATTGTGACGTTCCACGCGTTGTGTGCAGCGAGGTCTGGATCCGAGAGGATGGGAAACGGGATGTCATACGTCTTCTGAGTTTTAACCGTCTCGTCGATGGAATCGACACTAATGGCCACAGGCGTGATTCCGCGCTTGGTAAACTCTGGTGCAAACGTTGTTAGATCGCGCATCTGCGAGTTGCAGTATGGGCACCAGCCACCTCGGTAAAATACCAAGAGAACCGATCCTTCTTCCCAAAGCGATTGCAGCTCTAGGCTCTTGCCCTCGTCGTCGGTGACCGAGGCGTTTGGCGCAGGTTGGCCGACGGCAATTCCAACACCCTCGGCAAGGGTTCCAAATTTCTCTTCGGATGGCTCGGTAAGCTCTTTAAGCCGGCGGCTATTCCACTCTTTTACTTCGGGCTTGGTCTCAGCCGTTGGTGTAGTAGCAGTGGCAACGGCAGCCGCTTCGGGCTTGGTCTCCGTCTTCTTGTCGTCATCGCTTTTGCACGAAGTTGCGCCAAGCGAGGCCACTGCAGTGAGGGGCAAAAGCAGTTTTACGATTGATGGTGTTTTGATTGGCATGGGTATGGTTCGTTGTGTGAATCGCTTGGTTACAGAGATTCTTGAGCGGTAAGGGTTTTGTCGATGTTTGCAAACCGTTGCTGCATGATCGATGCGTCGGAGAGAGCGTGGGTTAGCAGTGAGGCACCTTGCATGGCAGCAACCAAGCTGAGCGCTTCTTTCTGTGCATCGGCTGAGCTGCAACCAAGTGCTTTGTACTGCTCGGCGACCCAAGCAGTTTGTGCGCGCAAAAGATCGCCGGCCTCGGTAGCCAGTGGCCCGCCGCCTTTGCTTAGCTCCTGTGCGAGTGTGCCGTAGGGGCAGCCGTAATTTGCGACTCTCTCTCTTGCCTCGCCGGCCCGGCGAACGAACTCGCGAAGCCGTTTGCGAGGCTCGCTTGTGTGAGATTCGATTTCGGCCGAGCGCGCATCGATATCGAGCCTGCGCTGGGCGATGACTGCCCGTGCGAGGTCTTCTTTGGTCTTAAAGTAGTAGTAGACATTGCCCAGCGGAACATCGGCCCGCTCTGCAATATCGCCAAGGGACGTGCCTCGCAGGCCTTGCTCGTAGAGCACTTCACAACCAGCGGCGATGAGTCGCTCACGCTTATCGGAGGTTCTTGCCATAGTTAGTTAGTTTAATAACTTTATATGATGCGACGGTCAAGAAAAGACTGCGGTTGGGCTTCTAAGTAGTTGAGATACTACAGTAGTTCCGAAAGCAGCTACGTCTGAAGGTCTTAGATCATGATCGTAATCGAACCATCGTCTTCTTCTTCGCCAACGTCTTCGCCAAGCGTGAGCTTTGTATCGAGCTCCCGGTCCAAGGTAAGCGACTCGAGGTATTCGCGAATTTGCGGCACGCCCTCGACCATGCGTTGCACAATTTCTCGGCCTAAGAAAAGTACTGTAGACGGCGTAAGAGCGCGAACCGCAGCACTTGTGACGCCTCCGCGAATTAGCGCCATCTCACCGAATACATCGCCACTGCGCAGCGTAGCCAGATCGGTGCGCTCGCCTTTAAAGACTTCGACCTCGCCAGAGAGCACAACAAAGAGCCCGCGGCCTTCGTCGTTCTCGTGAATGATGTCGGTGCCAGCGACAACATCGTGCTCGGTAAAGCGGCGCAGCAAATCGCGCTGCTGCGCTTTCGAGAACGGGCGAAACAGTGGCGAGCGCGCCATGAGGTTGGAGAGCAGTCGCTCGCGGGTGAAGTTGTGTAGCGCACCCGCCACCGCATCGAGTTCATCGGCCAAAGCCGCCAAGCTCTCGCGAGTTAGCTCGATTAGATCGGCCTCGCCAACAACGCCAACCGATGCAGATCGCGGTTGATTGCTAAGCAGCGCCATCTCGCCAAAGACCGCATTCTCGCCAAGCACAGCCATGTCGCGCTCGCGGCCAAGACCATCGGTATCGAAGATGCGAACTTGCCCCGATGCAACGAGGAAGAAACTTTGCCCAGGCTCGCCTTCGCGAATTGCCAACTGGCCATTCGCCATGCGGCGCACACAAACGGTGGCCAGCACTTTTCTGAAGGCGGATTCTGTGAGGCCAGAGAGCAGCGGAATTGGGTGCAGCGCCTCGGGGTATTCGTCAAAGCCCTCGGTGCAACCTGCCGAGCGAATTGCCGCTGTGCCTTCGAGGTCGGCGGCGGGCCCAGCTTGCAGGTCGGGTGGTGGCGTTTGGCTTGCGGGATCGGGGAGATTGATGCGTGCGGCAAATTTGCCGATGAGGCTCGACTCGGAGCCGTAGTGCATGACGAGGCCGGTTTGCAGATCTTCGGCAGCATCGCCGGCATCTTCGAGCACCTTGATAATCACCACCGCCGTGAGTGGATGACCCGCTTTAATGGCATACCAGGCGACCGCTCGATAGGTGCGGGCAGCGGCCTCGGCTTGGCCCAGGGCTGCCAGGCAATCTGCAACGCGAAGGCGAGCCTCGTAGTCGAGAGGGTGTGCGGCGACAACCGCGTCGTAGCACTGCAGTGCGGCGTGGGTCTTACCGCTAGCGAAGAGGGCGAGTCCGTGGATTTTGAGCTCCGCAATCGTGGCCATGGCGACAAGGGTACCCCGGCTGCGCTCTCTCGTGTAGTTGCGACGCGCGCGTTCCAAAGCCTCGCCAGGCAATAGTCTCGAAGACTGGATTGCCTCGTTAGCGATGCTGCTCTGGTGGCGAAAGTGAAATACACTCTCCACCGGAAACGGCGGGGGAGCTAGAAGTGAAAGCGTGCAACAAATGTCGGGCCGAGCTGCCTGATTCGGCTGGCCATTGTGTGTACTGCGGAAGCGTGCAGCCACAGGATTTGCTGTCGTCCGGGCCCAAGGCAACGATGATGGGGCATCCTGGCATCACCGAGGAGCTCATCGCAAAAGCGAAGGTTCAGCAGGCACAGCAGCAAGCGGCTTCGTCACCAGGTGCCTTTGAAGGTCGCCTGATGCCCACGACTCCATCGGTTTCGGCAGAGGATAAAGCGGCTCTTGATGCGATTGTTGGCAACGCGCAGCCCTACGGTTCTGCCCCCGGACAGCCACAGGAGCGGAGCCGATCGGCAAGCGTTCCCCAACCCTATGGTGCGCCGCCGCAGGGTCCTGGCCCTGGTCCGCAGGGTCCCGGTGGTCCTCAAGGTCCCGGTGGTCCTCAAGGACCTGGTTCGTATGGCGGTCCTCAAGGTCCCGGTCCGGCCCAGCCGTACGGTGCTCCTCAGGGCTATGGCGGTCCTGGTGGCCCAGGTCCAAGCCAGCCGTATGGTGGTGGTCCAGGTGGTCAGGGCGGTCAGCCGTATGGCGGTCCCGGTGGCCCTGGTCCCGGCCCAAGTCAGCCGTATGGCGGTCCTCAGGGTCCAGGTCAGCCGTATGGCGGCCCAGGTGGCCCTGGTCCAGGTCAGCCGTATGGCGGCCAGCCGTATGGTGGTCCTCAAGGCGGTGGTCCGGGTGGTCCTCAAGGCGGCGGTCCGGGTGGTCCTCAAGGCGGCGGTCCGCAATTTGGCGGTGGCGCTCCCTTTGGTGGCGCCAATTTAGGCATTCAAAACGCGCAATTTGGTGCAGCGGCGCATCAGCCTCCGCCGCAACCTTTTGGCGGTGGCGGCCGAGGTCACTACCAAGACGCTATGACCGAGCAAGTCAAGCCGCTTCGCGCGCCGGGCTACTCGGGAGATATCTCAGAGTGGGACGAATCGCTCACAACCCAGATGCTCGTCTTCGGAGTTCTTCTGGTGGCCTGCTTTGTCGCTCCATGGGCGGTCGGCGGCGACAAAACGGTTTTTGCTTGGAGCATCTTTAGCATCGATGGCGCTCCCTTTGCCGCAAAGATGATTCCCATCTTGCTCGCGGTCACTGGCGTGGTTTCGGTAGCGCTTGGTGCCCTTCGTCTTGCGCCCGCCGCCCGCGCCTTTGCCGCAACCGCAGTCGGCTTATCACCCATCGTATTTCAACTCGCCACCGCAAAACCCTTTCGCTGGCAACTCGCTGTGGCCATCGTTGGCAGCCTCTCGCTTGTCACTGGGCTCATCATTCGATCGCGCCACGGCAACCTCATGCTTGGGCGCATTTTGGCAACGGTTGGTGTGCTTGCGATCTTGGCGCTCTATCTCATTCCCGAGAACGACGTCATGCTCGTTAAGGTTCTCTTAGATCAAATTAGCGATGCCCCTGGCAAGGCCAAGGTTTTGCCAATTGTCGGTCTAGGCCTAGGTGGGGTGGCATTTGGGCTCATTCCTCTGCTTCTCACAATTTCGTGTTTGCTGGTTTGGCTGCCTGCCCCAAGTCGCGCCGGAACCCCTGTTTTGGTGTGGATGGTTATCTTTTGGCCTCTTGTTGCCACGCTTGCCAGTTTGCTTCTCTCAGAAGATATCGTAGCTAGCATTAAGGCCAGCCTCTCGATCTTCTTGTACTTGCCTCTCGCTGGCGCTGCATGGCTAACCCTTGGCAGCTTTGGCATTGCCGGCGTTGTCTCGCAGCGGGCAAATACCTAGCGGGGCTGTATGCGAAACGTCTTTGAAATCGGCAAAACCGTGCTCGGTCGCCCAATCGAGTGCATTCATTTCACGCCACCCGACTACGCCAAGCCAAAGCCCAAGGCCATTCTCTTTGGGGCGATTCACGGCGACGAGCCGCTTGGCGTTTTTTGCCTAAACAAGCTCATCAACGATCTGCTCTCCATGCCGCCTGGGCGCGAGACCTGGATCATTCCGGCGCTAAACATCGACGGCCTCGCTGGCGGATCTAAGAACAATGCCAACGACGTCGATCTAAATCGAAGCTTCGCATCGGCAAATTTTAGTACCGAGCACAAGCCCGGCTATTTTCCTGGTGCGGTTGCCGAAGGCGAGCCCGAAGCACACGCGCTCTCGAAGCTTATCGACGAAACCGGTGCCACTCGGCTTATTGCGCTGCACTCGCCCTTCCGCACGGTGAACTGGGACGGCGCCGGAGAAGCCCTCGCCCTTGGCATGGCCGAGCACAACGGCTACGGCGCCTCGTCGGACATTGGCTATCCAACTCCGGGCTCCTTTGGCAGCAAGTACGGCGTCGACCGCGGCTGCGAGGTCATTACCTTGGAAATTCCGATGCTCGAAGAGGAAGAGGCCTGGAGCCAAAACCGGGCAGCGCTTCGATATTCCTTAGATCTACCAGTCTAAGTAATCGCAATTACTAAAGTGCCTTGCACAGTCCTGTGACTAAGTGTCACACTAGATAGGTCGTGCGCGAGAAGCCTACAAAACTGGACTGGTATGAGCTCATCGAGCTCCATGTCGTCCGCAAGGTTGCCGAGCTTGTAGGCCGGCGCTGGAACCTTGGTTTTGGCTACATCGATGCGGCTCGCGAGCAAGTCTACCCGCCAGTGCGCATTCGCAAGCCCATCGGCCGCGGTCCCTGCCAGCTGCTTCAGGACAATTCGACCGGTCGCAAAGCCTGCACAGCCCATGGCCACAAGATGCTGGCCTTGCTGGATGGCAGGTCGACTACCAAGCCCTTTGCGCTTCCGTGCCACGCTGGTCTCACCGAACTTGCAGCCCCCGTGGTGGTGGATGGTGTGGCCTTTGGTGCGCTGCTTTGCGGCGGCTATTTGCGCGAAGAGCAAGATGCCAGTGGCTTGGACGTCGTCTCCGACCACGTGCCCAGGCTCAGTCCCCGAGAGGTTTCCTTTGTGGAGGATCTGCTCGAGGAAGCCGCCGCAGAGATCTCAGCATTTCTCGTAGGTGCTGGAAAGATTGGCGGGCTTTCTGCCGACGGCGAAGTGCGCCAAAGCTACCAATCGATTATCGGCGCCTCCTCGCCGATGCAGGCGCTCTACAGTTTGCTCGATCGGGTTGTTACCTCCGACTCCACAGTGCTGATTACTGGCGAAAATGGCACGGGCAAAGAACTTGTTGCCAAAGCAATTCACGCCGAGAGTCATCGAAACGACAAGCCCTTTGTGGTTCAGAACTGTTCTGCATTTAACGATAACCTCCTAGACTCCGAGCTCTTTGGTCATAAACGCGGCGCGTTTACTGGCGCTGTTACCGACAAAAAAGGCCTCTTTGAAGTGGCTCATAAGGGCACGTTCTTTCTCGACGAGATTGGCGATATGTCCTCGTCGCTGCAAGTAAAAGTTCTTAGGGTCTTGCAAGAAGGCACGTTCATTCCTGTTGGTGGAACCGAGACCAAGCATTGCGATGTTCGGATTGTTGCGGCCACCAATCGCGACCTCAAAACGATGGTCGAGAAGGGCACGTTTCGCGAGGACCTCTACTATCGCATCAACGTTATTAACCTTGCGTTGCCGCCGCTGCGCGAGCGCGTGGATGATATTGAGATCTTGGTAAAGCACTTTTTGGCCAAACACGGGGGATCAGAAAAACGCCTAAGCAGCGAGTGCCAATCGCTAATGCAAAGCTATGGCTGGCCCGGCAACGTTCGCGAGCTTGAAAACGAGATCGAGCGGCTTGTGGTGCTCTCGGGGACTTCGCCCCTACTGGCCGCAGAGCTGCTCTCCGACCGCATGCGCAACGCCTCGCCAGGCTCGTCGGTGACAAGCAGTGGCGTGCCAACCAACTCGCTGCCCGACGCCGTCAAAGCCCTAGAGAAGCGCATGATTCACGCGGCCCTCGTCGAGCACGACTGGAACAAAACCCGCGCTGCTGCCCAGCTTCAAGTCTCGCGCCGCAACCTCATTCGGTTGGTGCAGAAGTACGAGCTCGAGTAGGCTTCTTCGCGGGAACGCGAGCCGAGGCGACGAGCGCAGCTGACGCGGACAGCGAATGGCACCGGATTGCGATCTGTGATGCCGTATCGCTTGGTCGGCTTGAATTAGCGAATTCGCAGGGGGCCGCTGATGTCGCCATCGAGAAACCCGAATCGAATCGTTGCTGTGTAGTTCCCTTTGGGCAAGGGTTGCCCAGAGCTCTCGCGGCAGTCTTTGTCGAGAATTTGCGTCCGCGTAGAGAAATTGATCGGGAGGCGTGCGGTCCCGTTCGGCTCAAGCACGAAGCGCTTGGCCGATGATGAGCCGCGCAGGCCAACACTTGCGAGAATTCCTGAACAGGAAGCACGTTTCTTCCGCTTGTTCACCTGCTTGCCATTTCTATCGTAAATGCTGGCAGATTGATTCAGGTACCGACTCGCGCCAAAGGGCGAGAGGCGCAGCTCAACAGGCATTCCGCTACTATTTGTTAGGACGAGGGCACCTGATGCTTCGCCCTTTCGCGACAGGAGCGGAGTTGGTGAGAACGCTGCCGTTACATTAATTGGGAGAGGCAGCGTTGGCCCAGCAACGGTGCAGCTAGCATCCTCGAATACCGCTATGAGGTCGAGCGCTGTGCCACGGCATTGAGCCGGGGCCTCTGCTGGCTCTGGAATCTGGGGCTTTGGTTGGACTTCGGACTTTCGAGCTTTTCGCGTCGTCGCCGTCGTGCGGACCGAGTCTATTAGCGTAGTCGTGGCCAGCTGCTTGCGGGCGAGGGCTGTCCATTTGTCCTCAGTGCAACGCCCCTCGCTTGTATCTACAGCCTCTTTCCAATGGGTTCGAGCCTGTTTGAGCAGGGGGAGAACGACGTTTGCCACTGTCTCATTGTATTGTACGAGGATGTCCATACTCGGGTGTTTGGCATCTAGAACGCGGATCTCCTCTGGTATCGGCATGCTAAGAATTTTTCGGGCTTGCTCATGAGCGACATCTCCCAGTCGAACCATCGAAGGGACACTCCACATGCTCCGTCTGTACTTCCCAAGTTTAAGGTAGTTGTCTCGAGCTCTATTTCCAAGCTGGACGAGCTGGCCTAGTAGCTCTTTCGTTTGCTCGCCATTCTCTGGAGCGGCATCAATCGTGTAGGCCATGAACTCTTGGTGGTAGAACGCTTCGGCCGCTTCGAATGCGGCTCTCGCATCTGGTGAGCCTGCAAGTTCGGCCTCGGTGCACTCGCCGCGTTGGACATCATCGGCTTTGGAGGCTGGCTCCCGTTTTGTATGCTCTGCCGGCTTTGTAGGCTCGCTGGCTGGAATGGACGATTGGCTCGGCCCACATCCATGGAGAGCAAATCCGCATAGGAGAAGGGCGATTGTACGGGCGGCCATGGCAGAGTCATATTATCATGCGTCGCCTTGCCGCGATCCAGGTTCCAAGGTCTCGTTTGCGATTGGCAACGGCTCGCGATGCGTCTGAGGCAGTATTGGGATTTGGTTTGACGTTTGCTGGGTAGCTTCGATGTAACGTTGCGTCGACTCCATGACGAACGCAAGCAGCAGCTCGGCTTTGCAAGCCGCCCAGTGGGCGGTAGACAACGAGGCACGCGTAAAGGCCGCTTTAGCTAGGCTTCAAGATTTACCACCCTGCGAAGACACAGTCCGCTGGCTCACGGCCGGCTATCGGGCGACCACTGCGGCTGCATGGCTAACGGCGCTTCTCTTGGGGGCAAACGGACATCGTAGTGGGTATCCGGTCGCTAAAGAGATTCTCTTAGCCGGTCCTGGTTCACTTGCCGAGGACTATGCCGCTTCGGCGATGACGATGATCGACTCCAAGTCTGCACTTGTCGACCTAGCGGAGATTTGCATGCAAGGGGAAACACGGCTATCCAACGTGGCCGCAGCTACGCCTCCTCGGCGACCTAGGCAAGAAGCAAAGTCCACGAGAAGCGAATCCGCCTGTCCGGTGTGACCGAGCAACCTTGTCAGCGGCGGGGCAGAAAATCATGGAAGAGTACCAGTGAATGGAATCAAGAAGACTAGTGACCACGCTTTGGCCACAGCTTGCCCGCGACAAAATGGGCGACGCCGATACAAGGTACATGCACTTCTCCGCGTGCACACGTCGAGAGCCGGGAGCTTCGTGCAGGGCTCGTCGCCCAGCTTACGAATGGAAAAGAAACCAAGCTTGCCGGCACCAAGCGGCTCATCGTTTGGGAGCGCATAACGAGCGGCGAAATTCTCTTTGAGGGAATGGGACGAGAAATTGATGACGACGTCTTTCGGGTCGCCGGCCGCGCGAATTGGGTATTCTTCGATTAAGCACAGCACCGCAAAGGAGAAGTACACCAAGCAGTGCCCAAATCCGTACTGAGCGTGACGTGCGAGTCTGCTCGTTTTCAGGATACTGTGGCGCCATGCCGTTCACGCCGACAGAAAGAGAGAGTTTCGTATCCGCACTCCTGGAGCAGGACTGGAAACTGGAGGGCGAGACCGTGTCGTCAACGTCGGGTGCGCTGTGGTTCGATGAAACTCACTGGGCAACGTGGTCTCCGCAGGAAATGCGGGACACGTTTTACGAGCGAGCACAGCGCATTGGCGAGGCGATGATTGGCGACGATTGGGAGTCTGCTTTAATGGAAAACTCCCAGGTTTATAAGGTGCTGGACGCGGTTTTAGCCTCGCTGCCTGCGAGCGGCAACTAGCGCTTCGCGGCACTCGTTACGGCGCGCAATTCGCCCCACCTACCAGCCGTGGGACCCAGGCTCGCCTTTAAAGGGCCCGACGAGATCTGGCGTAATCCAGCCTGCGTAGAACTCACCGGGTTGCGGCGTTACTTCAAATTCGCCGACGGTGCAACGATCCACTCGGTCTGGATAGAAGGCAATCATTTCTACGAGCGCGTCATACTCGGGAGTCGGGTTTTGATACGTCCAAGCGCATTGTTCCGATTCCTTCCTGCCAACCATGAGTGAGAAGTACGTGGCGACGCCCTTCCACTCACACGCACTGCTGCCAGCGCCAACTCGGAGAAATTCTGAGCGAATGTCTGCGAGTGGAATGTAGTACGTCGGCGGGCTGGCGGTTTCACAAACTCGCACGGCCATCGTCGTATCTGCGATCGTCTGTCCTGCAAATTCGATCGTCACGCGATCGAGCACGCGCTGCAAGGCTGGCGGACGCGGGTAGTCCCACACCGATTCTTGCCCTGGGCCCGGCTCTACGATTCCCTCTGGCCGCACTCCGTGGGTTGCCCATCGCTCGGCTTCGGAGGCAAGCCTCGCAGTGAGGGGCACTTCAATCGTTTCGGTTCGTACGCCGCTTTCAGATTTCATATCAATATCGCTTTCGGTCTTGGTCTTAAACTCTAGGCGAGTCTCGCACAATCGCCAAAGGCTGGACGACCCTCGCAATTGCAGCATTGTCTGCGGCTGGGTCAACGATGATGCAGGCCTTGTGCGCAGTGAGCTCATCACCGGTGCCGAAGCTTGGGCGCGTATTCACCACTTCATTGATCCCTCTGATGCCAGTCGCTGTTAGTGCGTTGCTCTCTGCAGAGTGCGCACTTCGCGTAGGCTAGCGCCATGCTCAGAGTTCTTCTTTGCCCGATGCTTGTCGCTGCCACCGGGTGTTTGGCGTTGGATCCGAACTATTGGAATTGTGATGAGAGCCCGTATATTTCGCACAACATAGGCCCGGTGCCCGATGGTGAGTTTGCGTGCGACCACGAGGCCCAAGGCTGTGAATACCGAGTTGGCCAAGAGGAGAGCATTCAGCTATGGGGCCAAACGTGCGACGCTTTCTATACGCACGAGATAACGGAAGTGCGAGTAGACCCACCACTTGCCGAGTGGCGAATCGAATCAGTGCGCGAGCAAGTATGGGTCGTCTTTGTCCCCACAGAAACCGGAACGGCCACGCTTAGCCTCGAATACGAATATGGTGGTAGCTCGAAAGAGTTTCAGAGAGAAATCATGATTGTCGCCGACGACCAGTAAGCTACTCGGGCTGCACAAAAGCCTGGGTTGCTACCGGTGAGAATTGGCCTGGCACCTGAGAGTACGCGCGATTTTAGCGCAAAGCCTGCACAAGCGCGGTGATGCTCGCATACGTCGTTAGTGCTACTCTCGAAAAATGGAGTACACAATCATCTGTGCCATTGATGGTGGCGAGTCCTCTTCGGCGATTCTTGAGCGCGCTTTTGCCGAAGCCCGACATCATCCTCTCGCTTTCGTTCACCTTGTGACGGTGGCGCCTAAAGCCGCTAAGGAGGACGTAGAAGCGCAACTGCGCGGGCTCGTCGCAGAAATCTTGCCAACCTTTGCAACCGACTCGGGTTCCAGAAAAGTTTTCGTTCATAGCGTGCCAGGCGAGGTTGTCGCCGCTGTTCTCGATCTGGCGATGGAACAGCATGCCGACTTGCTTATCGTTGGGCACTCGTCTAGAGACGGCGATAGCAAGCCGGGGGAAACCGCAGCGCAGATCATTGAGCAAACGCCCTGCTCGGTTCTCACCATTCGCACACCAGAGTACGTTGGGCAAAGCGCTAAGCAGTGTCCTGCCTGTGTCGAGGTGCGTCGCGAGAGCAAGGGCGAGACCCTGTTTTGCAAGGCCCACCAATCGGATCGAATTCCCAAGCTCATGGAGCGTGTTGGTGGCAGCCACTACGTCTCGGGCTGGGGCTTGTTTTAGGCCTTTGCAACGCTCTTCGCGTAGCGCACCTTCGATGATTGTCGATTACAGTGCCGGCGAAGGGCAGCACACATGGCAGCGATCATTTCGATTGAATCACTAAACAAGACCTACTCCTCGGGGTTTGAGGCACTCAAGTCCATCGACCTCGAAATCGAACGCGGCGAGATTTTCGCCCTTCTCGGCCCCAATGGCGCGGGCAAGACAACGCTTATCAACAGCGTCTGCGGCCTTGTCACGCCAACGTCTGGGCAAATCACTGTCGACGGCTTTGATACCAAGTCGCACTACCGTCAAGCGCGTTCAAAGATTGGCCTAGTGCCACAAGAGATTGTTACCGACGCCTTTGAAACCGTTCGCAACACGGTGACGTTTAGCCGAGGGCTCTTTGGCAAAAAGAAGAATCCCGACTTTGTCGAAGAGGTTTTGCGCGAGCTTAGTCTTTGGGACAAACGCGACAGCAAGATCATGACTCTTAGTGGCGGCATGAAACGCCGAGTGCTTATTGCCAAGGCTCTGTCGCACGAACCCGAGATTCTCTTTCTCGACGAACCCACAGCGGGCGTAGACGTCGAGCTGCGCCACAGCATGTGGCAAACCGTGCATCGTTTGCGCGAACAGGGCACCACAATCATTTTGACAACCCACTACATCGAAGAGGCCGAAGAGATGGCGGATCGCATTGGGGTTATCAGCGACGGCGAGATCATTGTCGTCGACCGCAAAGACAATCTCATGCGCAAGCTTGGCAAGAAACAGCTCGAAGTCATGCTCTACGAGCCGCTCAGCGCGATTCCCGATTCCCTCGGGACGCGGTCGGTCGAGCTCTCTGAAGACGGTTTAACGCTTACCTATAGCTTTGACACCCAAAGCGAAACCACCGGGATTGACGACTTGCTCGAAGGCCTTCGCAAAGAGCAGATCAAGATTCGCGACTTACACTCTATCGAGTCATCGCTCGAAGATATTTTCGTTAGCTTGGTTCACAAGCCGGCACAGAGCCAAGGCGAGGAGGTTGCGTCGTGAATGTCTATGGCGTGCGCGCGATCTATCACTTTGAAATGTCGAGGACGTTTCGAACCTTGGGCCAATCAATTCTCTCCCCTGTGCTTTCGACCGCCCTCTACTTCATCGTCTTTGGATCGGCGATTGGCTCGCGCATGGGCGATGTTGACGGCGTCGACTACGGCGCCTTTATCATCCCCGGCCTCATCATGCTCTCGCTCCTTAACGAGAGCGTATCCAACGCATCCTTTGGTATCTACCTGCCCAAGTGGTCGGGGACCATCTACGAAATTCTCTCAGCACCCGTATCGTGGGTTGAGATTGTTATTGGCTTTGTGGGCGCCGCTGCAACCAAGTCTTTGCTTATCGGCGGCCTCATCTTAGTAACGGCGCGGATCTTTGTGCCCTATGAGATTGCCCATCCATTTGTGATGTTCGGTTTCCTAATACTCACGGCGCTTAGCTTTAGTATGTTCGGCTTTATCCTCGGCTTGTGGGCCGATAGCTTTGAGAAACTGCAAGTCATCCCGCTTATGGTGCTAACGCCACTTACGTTCTTGGGCGGCGCCTTCTACTCCATAAACATGCTGCCGCCACTTTGGCAGAAGGTCACGCTCTTTAACCCGGTGGTCTATCTCATTAGCGGGTTTCGGTGGAGCTTCTATGAGCAATCCGATGTGTCGATTGGCATGAGCATGATCGCCATCCTTGGCTTTCTGGCTCTGTGCACGGCGGTCATCTACATCATCTTCCGCACCGGCTGGAAGCTTAAAGCTTAAAGCTTAGGGCGCCGAGCCCGCGAATGCTTATCCCATTGATTTGATCCCTCTGATGCCAGTGGCGGTTCGTGCGCGGAGGCGCTTCGTACGATAAACGGGTAGTTCACCGGGCCCTCAAAGGCGACGTCCATTCCGTTGAACGAAAGCGAGGACATGACTTCGCTTAGGCAAGCCCGGCTCTCGGCAGCAAGTTCTTCAGGCGGGTCAGGGAATTCTATGGAGTCGACAGTTCCCACCTCTCCGTCGATTGCTACATTCACCGTCACATCGAAGGCGACGGCTGAGCCCTCTGGAGCTGCAATCGCGGAGAGGCATCTGCGAATCGCAATGCCGTTTTCTTCGCGGAGCCCTTCTTGGATGCGTGACATCACCATCGGGTAGTTGTCGGCAAGCTCTTGCCCCGTGAGAGGCTCAGGTTTGAGCGCGGGGCTGCCTGGCCTGGCCCCTGCGTATCGCGAATAGGGCACAGAGGGTTGCTCACCCTCGGCTTGCTTGTCGTCTCGTGGGGCCGGTCTTTGTTGTTCCCGAGAGCCTGCGGTAGCAACCGTGCCAGGTGTGCGCTCGCCCTTGTGTGTTGTGCCGGCAGGTGTTGTGCCGGCAGGTGTTGTGCCGAGGGTGTCGCTCGTCTGCATGTGTGGTTCCTTGGGAGGCTGTTGCCAAAAGTAGATCAAGGCTCCCGTTGCCAGGATGCATAGGACTAATGCCGCTCGTCGCATGTACACAGGCTATCGCTCTGAGTAGTCGACGTAAACAACTTGCGTCTTTGGTGCAATCACAGATGTACCTTGCTCGTTCGTCATCCGAAAGCGGCTAGTGTTGGACACCTTATTCTTTAGTAAGAGTTTTACTGATTTTGGATGCCGGTGTTTCGTCGGCCGAGGCTGAATCTCTACTCACAGCCATCGCTAGCGAGGACGAGGAAGCCGCTGAAACCACTGAGATGATCGAATACATCTAGCAAATCAATACGATGGAACGTAGCCTAGTGAGCATGTCCACACTGAAAGCAATCGTCCAAGGAGGCCGCGCCATCATTGAAGATGTCGGCGACTATCCTGATGGAACGGAGCTTGATGTTGCCATTGTCGGCAATGACCAGATGAGCGACGAGGAGCGGGCCAAGCTCGACGCAGAGCTAGAAGCATCGCTCAACGATCTGGACGCTGGACGTACGAAGCCTGCCACAGAAGTCTTCGCACGACTCTACGCTCAGTGCTGAAACTTCACTTCACCGATCGCGCCGCGCGCCACCTGGAGCACTTGTCGGACTGGTGGGCTGAGAATCGTCCCAAGTCTCGTAAGCAAGTCCTCGAAGAGGTTGAGCTGGCAACATCTCTGCTCTGCGAGATGCCTGGCATGGGCAGCCTGTATGAACGAAAGCGAGGCCGCGAAGTTCGCAGGTCCCGAGTCGGTAAAACTCCCTAGTATCTCTATTACGTTGTGGATACCGATGCAGAAACCGTCTCCGTGTTAGCAATCTGGAGCGCTATGCGCGGCGCAGTCGCAACTCTCGCAGAGATGCCTCGCTGTGGGCAGCTCTATCAAAAGATGGGAGAGCACGAGGTTCGCCAATATCGAGTTCGCGGCACCCCTTACTCGGTCTACTACATTGTTGATGACGACAGCGGCCAACTTGTCGTGGTCTCTGCTTGGAGCCGCATGCGCGGCAAAGGGCCGTCGCTGTAGCGGCTCGGACACGCCGCTAGCCGCGCTTCGGCAGCAGGTCGCGCAGCGCGGGCTCTAGCTCGGCGAACTTAAAACTGTAGCCGCTATCCAGCAGGGCTTTAGGCACGGTTTTGCGGCCTTTTAGGATGTACTCGCCAAGTTGGCCGGCGGCTGCCATGACGGCAAAGGCGGGGACTCGAAACCAGGGTCTTCGGCCCATCATTAGGCCGAGGATGCGAGCGAACTCGGAGTTGCGAACGTTGCCGGGGGCGGCGAGGTTGACGGCACCCGAGAGGTCGGTGTCGAGGACGTGGAGGTAGGCGCCGGCGACGTCGTCGATGTGAATCCAGGACATCCATTGCCGGCCACTGCCAAGAGGGCCGCCAGCGCGTTTCTTAAACGGGGCTGCGAGTGCTGGCAGGGCGCCTTTGTCGCTAAAGACAACGCCTGTGCGCATGAGCGCTACGCGAATGCCGGCTTTAGAACATGTCTTAGTCTCGTCTTCCCAGTCCCAGCACAATCCCGAGAGGTAGGATTCGCCGCCCGGGTCCGACTCGGCGATGTCGTCGTCGTCAAAGAGTTCGACTTCGGCAAAGCCGTAGTAGTCGATGCCCGAGGCGTTTAGTAGGGTTTTGGGCCGCTCGGCTTCGGGAGCCGCCAGGATGGCTTCGGAGATAAAGCGGGTGGCGTCAACGCGCGAGTCGTGGATCTTTTGGCGGAAGAGCGCGTTCCAGCGCTGGCCATCGAGAGGTTCGCCGGCGAGGTTAATGACGGCATCGTGGCCGGCCACCGCGCTTTGCCAATCGCCCTCGTAGCAGGGGTCGCCTTCGACAAGGGTTACCCCCGAGGGCACGCGGGCCTTGGCTTTGTTGCGAGTGAGCACGGTGACTTCGTCGCCACGCTCTAAGAGCGCAGCCGTGATGGCGCGCCCAATGGTGCCTGTTCCGCCGCTAAGAAAAACTCGCATACCAATACTCCTAAGCGAAGGCGCTAATGCCGGTTACGTCGTTGCCAATGACAAGGGTGTGAATGTCGTGGGTGCCTTCGTAGGTGTAAATCGACTCGATGTTAAGCATGTGACGACCGCAGTGGTAATCGACGGTCACGCCGTTTGCGCCGAGCATGTCGCGAGCCATGCGGGCAATTTCGCGAGCCTCGTAGCAGTTGTTGCGCTTTGCTAACGAGACGTGTTGTGGGCGCAGGTTGCCGGCTTCTTTTAGTCGACCGAGCTGCAAGTTTAAGAGCTGGGCCTTGGTGATTTCGGTAACCATGTAGGCGAGCTTTTGCTGCACGAGCTGAAAGCTTGCCAGCGGCTTGCCAAATTGCGGGCGGTCGCGAACGTAGCGCAGAGCTTCGTCGTAACAGGCCTGCATGGCGCCCACAGCGCCAAAGGCAATGCCAAAGCGCGCTTGGGTTAGGCAGCCAAGAGGGCCGCGCAGGCCGCTTACTTCGGGCAGCAGAGCGTCGTCAGAAATTTCGCAGTCCTCCATGATGAGCTCGGAGGTAACCGAGGCCCGAAGCGACCACTTGCCCTTAATGTCTTGGGCGGTAAAGCCTTTGCTATCGGTGGGCACGATAAAGCCGCGTACTTTGCCATCGAGCTTTGCCCAGACAATGGCGATGTGAGCGATGGTGCCGTTGGAGATCCATCGCTTGGTGCCGTTAAGCACGTAGCCTTTGTCGGTTTTAACGGCCTTGGTGAGCATGCCGCCCGGGTCGGATCCGTGGTCGGGCTCGGTGAGTCCAAAGCAGCCAATAATTTTGCCAGCAGCCATGCCCGGTAGGTACTTGTTCTTTTGCTCTTCGCTGCCGTAGGCCCAAATTGGGTACATGCAGAGCGAGCCTTGCACCGAGCAAAACGATCGAATGCCGCTATCGCCACGCTCGAGTTCTTGGCAGATAAGGCCGTAGGCCGTTGGGCTCATGCCCGAGCAGCCGTAGCCTGTGAGCGACGGGCCAAGCAGACCAAGCTCGCCAAACTTGGGAACGAGCTCGTGGGGAAAGGTGCCTTCATCGAAGTGCTTGCCAATGGTCGGGATAATTTCTTTGTCGACCAGGTTGCGGACCGTGTCTCGCGCCATGCGCTCTTCTTCGGTGTAGAGGCTATCGATGGCGTAGTAGTCGAGTTCTTGGAAGGCGCTCATGGCGAAAGGTATAGCAGGCTACGCCCGATCTTTTGCGCAGCCCGCGCTACAATTGGCGCGTGCGATGGCCCCGAAGAGTAATTGTTGTGGCCCTGGCGGTGGGCCTTCTCGGGACAGGCAACGCGTGGGCATCTCCCGCAACCGAGCTTGGCGCAGCCTACCGAGCCTTCGAAGCCGGCGACTTTGCCAAAGCCCGAAAAGTCGCGAGCAAGATTTCGGCCGCGCGCCTTCTCAATCCCGACTACCGACTCTACGTGCTCGCCCAAAGCGCCTACTTCGAAGAGGACTACGCCGCCGCACTCGAGAGCTTTGAAGCGCTGGCAAAGATTCGGTCCTCACGGCTTTCCAATCGGGCCAGCTGGCGCATTGCCGATACGCTTTGGCAGCTGGGTCGCAAAAAGGATGCAGCCTCGGCCTACAATAGCCTCGTCGTTCGCGGTACCGGCGACGGCGATCCGGGCGTTGGGCGCTTTCGCATTGCCGAAGAGCTCGCGACCACCGATGCGCCTGCGGCCATTGCCAAGTACCGCGAGTTTTTGCGGGCACACCCGGCGCATAGGCTAAGTCGCGAAGCCGACGATCGGCTGGTTGCTCTTGGCGATGGCGGCATTGCTGGCCTCTCCTCGGCCGATCGCATTCAGCGCGGTGAAGACCTTATTGCCGACAAAAAGTGGGAGGTCGCGCTGCAAGAGTTGGCCGAACTCGACACCTCGGCAATGGATGCACAGACTCGACTTGATCACGAATTTTGGTTTTCGATGTCGCTCTTTAAACGCCGGCGTCACTACGAAAAGGCTGGGCGCAGCTTTCTCTCGATCTACAAGAAGATGGGCAGGCGTGCCGACGAAGCACTCTTTCACGGGGCTCGCGCCCTAAGCCGCGCCGACTTTGACTCGGAGGCGATTGTTAACTACCAAAAGCTCGTAAAAGAATATCCGCAATCGAAGTGGGCTGCCGAGGCGCAGTTTCTCTCGGGATGGCTCGAGTTTAATCGCGGACGCTACCGCGAAGCTCTGCCCTTTCTAAGAGTTATGCCGAAGCGCTATCGCAAGAGCAAGTTCACAGCCGAGGTGCCCTGGTACTTGGGCATGAGCCACTACCTGCTTGGCGAGTACAAGGAGAGCCTGCCGCATCTGGCAAAGGTCGCCGCTTCGGGAGGTAAAGAGATTGGCGGCAAAGGCCGCTACTGGCAGGCCCAGGCTCAGCAAAAGCTAGGCAAGACTGCCATCGCCAACCAGGCCTACAAAAGCCTTGTCGACGACTATCCCTTCTCTTGGTACGCGCTGCTCTCACGCACCCAGCTTAAGGCCCAGGGCATCGAGGTTGGCGTCTTTGGGGCCATGCCACGCGACCCAGCCAAGGTTCCAGATCTTGCGACCAAGCCGCCGGCCGCACTAAAGAAAGACGCACTTATTAAGAAGGGCGATGAACTTATTGCAGCGGGGCTCTTGGCCGAGGCGGGTGTCGAGCTAAATCGCGGCGATCGCAGCTTTCTAAAACGCCACGCTAAGAAAAAGTCGCAGGCCATGGCGACGCTGCTCGATGCGTATAAGCGCGCCGAGAACTACAACCGCCCATGGATGCTTGCGGTTGTGCACGGTGGCCATCGCGCACTCAATGCCGAACCAAAGGGCCGCGCGCGAATTTGGTGGCAGCACGCCTACCCGCTGGCCTACGAGAAGCTTGTAGAAAAGTATCGCAAGCTAAGTGATTTCCCCGACTACTACCTCTACACGATCATGCGCAAAGAAAGCGGCTTTGACCCGCACACCCACTCCTACGCCGATGCCCAAGGCCTCTTGCAGATGATTCCGCCAACAACCGTGCGCGTCGTTAAGCACCTTGGCATCGAGTACACCGAAGACTTGCTCTTTGATCCGGAGCGCAACATTCAAACCGGCGCTTGGTACATCGGTCGGCTCTTTAGTAAGTTTGGCCGGCAAATCCCGGTTGGCGCCGGCTCGTACAATAGTGGGCCACGGGCGGTGATGCGCTGGCTTAAGCTGCACGGCGACCGGCCCATCGACGAGTTTGTCGAGCTTTTATCGTACCAGCAGACCCGTAAATACATGAAGCGAACGACCGAAACCTACGCTCGCTACAAGTACCTCTACAAGGGCGAGGAGTACGAGCAGCCCCTCGAACTCAACTCAGAATTTATCGTAAACGAGATCAACTATTAGCAGAGAAATCTCGCCATATTGGGGTGCAAATCTCTCATTGCTAGCGGCGATTAATCCGATAGACTTAGGCCATGAGCAAATTCACCGGGACCGTTAGCAAGAATGATTTAGAGGGTGGGTTCTGGGAATTGACCTGCGCAAGTGGCGAGCGCTACCAGCTGCAAGGCGGCGATAGCAGCCTACAGGTCGAGGGCCAGAAGGTCGAAGTCGAAGGCGAAGTCGCCTCGGCAACCATGGGCATCGGCATGGTGGGCAGCATCCTCAACGTCAAGAGCTGGAAGAAGAGCTAGGCCGCATACCTCGAGGCGGTCTAGGCCGCAGGAGCTAACACCGAGGCCAGTGGCGCGACATCAACTAGGCGCGCCGCGCAGGCATGACAACACGGGCTGCCTTTACGGCAAGCCACGATGCTGTAAAACGCGAGCATCGACTTCGATGAATCGGAGCTCGCTGGCAACCACGACTAGTCGATGATGATACTGCCAACACAGCAGCCGTTGGAGCAGTATTCATTCTCGGTGCAATCTGCATTCGCGGTGCAGGTGGTCGCTCCATTGGGGCACGACTGCTCGTTGCACTCTGGTGGAAGGTCATCAATCGTCTGGCCCGGGCAGAGCTCGCAGTTGGCGTTGTCGCAACCGCCGTTGCCGCAGCTATCGTTCAACGTGCACAAGGTGCATGCATCGAGATTGTCCGCGGTGCAAGGCGAGTTGACGTCGGTGGGCAGGTAGATATCGCGGCAGTCGGTTGGATTTTCAGGATCGCACACCGTACAGCAGCCGAAGCAGTCACACCCCGGAGGAGCGAGGTCGCCGCAATTGTCGATGCACTCCTGTGATCCAACACAGCCTGGATTGCCGGAGGAAGTCCCTACGTTTGCCTCTTCTTCTGGCGTGCATGTTCTAGGATCCTCGAAACAGCAGTCGAGTATGTGGCAGCCGTCGTTGCCGCCGCCGGAGTTGCCGTCGAAGAAGCAGTCTTGAACGCCACTGTTGCTGACGTTGTCGCCAGGAATATCGGTGGCAAATGAGGCTTCGGAGTTATCGGCCTCACCGGTGCACTCGGGATCGAAGCCGTCGATTCGGCCGTCGTTATCATCGTCGATACAGTTATTGCACTCGGCACCGGCAGGGTCGCAGCCCGCGTTTAGTCCCGCATCGAAGGCACTCGGAAGGGCGTCTGGCGCATTGGGATCGGCATCCGGAACAATAAGGGCGCCGTCATCAGCAATCGGTGAACCATCGCCATCAAAGAGGCCACCGTCGTTGGCTGACGACGAGGAACCACAGGCGCCGAGAAGAAGGGAACAGAAGAGGCCAACAGCGAAGCGTTGCATCTTTCGAGTATACGACCCACTCGTGCCCAATTGGTACTTTTCGGAGACGTAGAACTGATGCCTACGCTTGCATACATTGCATCCTTGGAAACACATTTCGCACCGCGTGGCAGGAGCTAGCCACCTTGTAGGACTCACTCCGGCGTCGATTTCCGTGAGAAGTTGAGTGTGGAGCTTGCAGATTTGAAGAACCGCAAAGGCCTTGACTGGTTGGAAAGCGTATCTTGTGAACTTGTCGACTCCCAGCGTTTGGCCATAGAACATCTCTTAGGCGGCGGATTGGACGCATCGATTGTTACAGCTTGTTATCCCTCGCTACTCCGCCTTGTGGGCAGCACTAAGATACGCTCGGCAAATGCGCTTCTTGCTACTCTCGCTGCTCATTCCGTTCTCACAAGGCTGCACAGGCAAGCCTATTTCTCCGCTCGGAACCGAGGCCAGCTGGTCAATGCAGATCGGCTCCTGCTGGAACGTGATGCCGCTGCTTGGCGATGTAAACGGCGATAGCCGCGACGATCTTATTGTTGCGCGCGGTACCTGTGACTACCAGGCCGAGGAGTATTGGCCGGGGGCAATCGAGTTTGCTGTGCACGAAGGGCTAGAGAGCGGCTTTGCCACCAATCCCAGTTGTGCGCTTTGACATGCCTAAGCGCGACTTTGTCACCACACGCCAAGTGCTTGTCTTGGACGCGGACGGCGATGGTCGCTCCGACATTCTGATTCGGGATGTCACGCGCGAGTCGGGCAGCTCTGTTGAAGCCGTGACGATGCACATGGGGGCAAATGACTGGTCGGCGGTTGGCACCGGTGTGCCCAACCAAGGGGCCGCGATTCGGTATAGCGATTTCAAGGGCGCGATTGCCGTAGTCGATGACATTGATGGCGATGGCAGAGATGAGATTGTGGAAAGCCGTGACGGGTTTCTCGTGGTTCGAGAGTGGGATGCTGGAAACAGCGTGTGGATCGACACCCAAGTTGGGGAAGCCGAAACTGCTGGCCGAAATGGAGACATGAACGGGGATGGGGTGGGCGATATCCTTGTGGGCCAGAACGGAAGCTATCGAACCGTCTACGGTTGTGCGAACACCAACTGTCGTGTTGGCCAAAGCGCCGCCGACACTCCACTGCCGGCATTTAAATCGATGCCATTGCCGGTTGCTGACCTAAATGGCGATGGCCGCCCAGAACTTGTCACAGAGTCGATAGGGCATGCGCTGCAGATGCATCTTTCGCAAGAGGATGGCACGTATCGCCTGGATTACGACTGGTACATAGCCCCGGATGCGATCGATTTTTCCCTGCGCCCGCGCGACCTCGGTGACTTCTACGGTGATGGGCGTCTCGGTGAATTTCTTATTGCCACGAACGAGCGGACGATGCTCTTTGAAACTAGCGAGGATGGAAAATCAGTCGTTCCGGTGTACGAGTGGCGCAAGCGGTTTCCGTTAGCGCGTGCGCCCTGGGATGCCGGCATGCTCCTCTTTAGTCACCAAGATCCCTTAGACGGGACAGTTTGGCTGCAGGGGTTCACGACCGGAACCGTTCCAGAAGACACGCCTCCGCCTCGCTTCACATCAGAGTTTGTCTGTCCCATTCGCGACACCGAAGCCGCTGATATTAGTGTTGATCCGGACCTCATCAAAGAGAGCTTGGCTGTGCACTATCAAGAGTTCACCGAGGACGCCTGCGAAATCGCAGAGGCCTGCGTAGGTGGCCCCGGTCGTCGCAAGCTCCTGGACTTCTCGGTTGCCGTGCAAAACTTTGGCGGTGGCGTTGCTACGGTTCCCGGTCCAGATCTTCGTCCCGACGTATGGCACGCAGATGCATGCCATGGGCACGATCACCTGGTCGGCTTTGCAACCTACGACTTGCTCGATAGCGACGCTACAAGCTACGTCACCGGCCACAAACAGGGGTACTACATCGTCGACGTCTTCCCGTTCTGCGATCTGCCCAGCATTACCGATGTCAACTCAGGAGAGCTAAGCATCTCTCCTGGCTGGTCTGATATCTATTACGCCGGTCTCGACTGCCAGTGGATCGACATCACAGACGTTCCCGATGGCGACTACACCGTGAAGGTTGTGGTGAACGCCAACAACCTAATCCCTGAAGACGACGTTCTGCCAAACACCGCAACCGTCGAGATCAACATCGCCGGCGACACCATCTCTGTGCGGTAACAAGGGTCGCTCAAGATTTCGCCATCCGGGTGATCCTCGTTGTCGGCTGCGAGGAGTTTCTTCGTCACGATGATGATTCACGTTGCTTCAATTGCCACGCTCTGGTTGTTACATGCGCTAGGGTCGAAGATTCATGAAGGTCATCAAGAAGGTCGTCGGGAGACGCGAGAACAAACAGACCGGCAATAGCCACTTTACAAACATCGGCGTGGTTCTTGAGGACGACGACGGTCGCCAAGAGCTGATCCTCAACTACATGCCGACCAATTCGCAGACCCGAATTCTTCTCCTTGATCCAGACGTTAGCGACGACAAGACCGAGTAGGAAAAATGCGATAGCGCCTCGTCAGACCCGGGCTCGCCCGACCCGGGCTCACCAGGCCGCCCTCCGTCGCGCGGCACCATGCATTCTCACGCACTAAAGGAATTTAGTGTTGGAGCCGATGATCGAAGCTGAATGGTTGGGAGACGCGTACGCACGCACGGCGATGCTCTCGGCCTAAGCCGAGTTGCCCTTGGCCACGCGGATCGCGAACGTTCGCGACCGCATATCGAGAGATGACGCCAAGCGGTCGCCTTACTTGTCAAACTTCGGTCGGCCAAACGAGAGCATGATCTCTCGGATTTCCTCCATGCGTGCAGTGAAGACTTCGATGGGAGCGGTGATTCGAAACTTAAGAAATCTTCCGGCTATCGAAAAGACGATTGCCTGCGATCCGTAGTTCGCTTCTTGGGAATAGGCGATCCCAATATAGCCCTCGACAGTTTCGCCTTCGATCTCGATGGCGATGGGGGCAGTTTCGAGAAACGTTAAGTCGGTAGGGGCTTCGGGATGAGCCGCCATGTCGTGCAGTGCTCGCGTAAGTTCGCCCTCTGCGTTTCCGCCTCCGCCATAGAGGTAGACGGTTGCGGTGATGCCATCCGGATCGTTGTAACCAACTGAGTGGCCTAGCGCTCTGGAGTTGTAGTCAACGATCTTGCCTCGCACAAAGGCTCCCATCTTCTGGGGAAACCGCATGCCTCGAAGCAGGTAATCGCCATCCACTTCAAGCTGCGAGGATGCGCCGTTTTGACCCACCACGCGCACGGGATTGGCAGGCTCAGGCACAACCTCAGCTGGCGTCTCCTCTGCCTCCGATGCTGACGCAGAGTTCGGAGTCGTGGTGTGCGTTGCCGCCGCAGGTCCCGCAACGGGCTTTGAGCACGCGGCAGCACCGATGGATAATAGAAAAACACCAACGATTTTTCTCGTACTCATTCTCTCAGAATTGTACCGTATTCGAAGAACTCGTGCAGTTGCCCGCTACGCTTTGATCGCAGCACTGCCCAGTGCACGCGCGCTGCGTCGTCGCCACAATCGACTCGGGACTTTTCTTATCGATAAGGTACAACCAGTAGCCTGATTGTGAAACGCTGTGGCAGCTCTACCGGTGCGCTTAGACCGCCAGCACCCGATCAAAGAAGCCTTGCATGGCCTCGAGGGTCTCGCTGGGGATGTCGTGTCCACCGTTAAAGGCCACGAAGCTCGTGTCCATGCCAGCCTCGGTCAGCAGTGCGCCAAGCTGCTCGGCGATCGAGAAGGGCAGCAGCGGGTCTTGGCGGCCGTGGCTTTGCAAGACGGGCAAGCCTGCGCGTTTCGCCATGCGCGGTTTCCACTCGGATTCCGCCAGTAGGGTGCCGCTAAGCTGCAGTAGTCCTGCAAGCGGGCGCTCATCGTGCAAGGCGACGTCCATCGAGACCATCGCGCCTTGGGAGAAGCCGCCCAGTACAAGCTTGCTTGGCGTAAGCTCGTTTTCCACGGCGTCGAGAAGTTCGATCATGGCGGCGCGGACCGCCGGGAGGCCTTCGGGAATACTCTTAGAACGGTCGCGAACTTCGCCGGTTCTTTGCGCGTGTTCAAGCTCGGCCATGTCGATCATCCACCAGGCTCGCGCACCGGGGCCAAAGCCAAGGGCGCCAAGGTCTAGCGGAGCTTCGGGAAAGACCCATCGCACATCGCTTGAAACACGAAAGACTTGGTGGAATGGGACAAGGTCGGTTCCTGGTGCGCCAAAGCCGTGCAGCAGCACGATCACCGGGCCCTGCCCACCGCCTTTGCCATCCGTACCACCAACAACCCGAGCGCGTAGAGAACCAAGTTGACGAGACTGCATGGCGCCAAGTCTACCCATAAACCAGACGACAATCGGCACAGCTCGCTACGACTTCACTACCGCTTGGTTGAGACCGAGAAAATCGCCTGCAGCTCGCTACGACTTCATCGCCGCTTGGTAGATCTCGCGAATTGCATCCATGCGATCGTCCCAGTGGTAGCCCGATTGAACGCGCCGAAGTGCAGCGAGTCTGCGAGCTTCGGCGGCAGCTGGATCCGCGAGTAGGCTTTGCACCGCCGCCACAATCGACTCGGGACTCTTCTTATCGATAAGCAGGGCGCACTCTTCATCGACGAGGTTTGCCAGGGCACCAGCACCGGTGGTGATAAGCGGGGTGCCGTGCAACATGCCTTCGAGGGCAACTTGGCCAAAGGTTTCAAACCAACTTGGCACCACCAACATGGTTGCTGCGCCATACAACTCCGAGAGTTCATCGGAGCTTCGCCAGCCTGCCCAGTGCACGCGCGCTGCCTCGTCGCCCGCAAGTTTGTCCCAACGCTTCTTCCAGCGCTTCTCCGCACGCGGATTGTCGGGCATGCCACCTGCGATCGTGACCTGCAGCGTTGGGTCGTCGGAGAGTAGCGTTGCCAAGGCTTCGAGCAGCTCGGCAAAGCCGCAGATGTCGGCAAAGCGGCCAACGTAGAGCAGCATCGGCCAATCGCCAAAGCGCTCTTGCTCACTTGCCTCTACAGCGCCTGGCCAGTCGTCGCATCCAAGGGGCACCACCTTGAGCCTACCGCCCAAAGCCAAGCTGCTTTCGATGAGAATGTTGGCCACAGCCTGCGATGGTGCGTGCAAGATCGAGCACTCGGCCAAAGCCCGCGCTTGTGCCTCGCTGCTTTGGGTGGTTGCGACATCGCGCAGACGGTTTTGCTCGGACTGCAAAACATGAATGGTTAAGACTGTGGGCGAGCGATTAAACTGTGCAACGGCTTTGGCAAACGACCAGAGAAGCTCATGGTGCACATGTACAACATCGGCAATGAAGTTTACTGCGAGTTCTTGAGCGCGCTCGAGAGCGGCTTTGCCGGTTACGTGAATCACCGTGATGCCCGAGATGGTTGTCGTGCGTTCGGGCTCGCGTTTTACGCTGCCACTCGCTGGCCGGTAGTTGTCAAAGCTAACAACGACGCACTCGATGCCGGCTCTGGCCTGCGCTTCCACAAGGCCACCCACCGCGACTGAGAGCCCGCCATTAATGTTTGGAGGAAAGTCGCGAGTGATGTGCAAAATGCGCAGCGGCACGTGTTCGATCGTTTGCAGAGGCTAGAGCAAGAGTCTAGGGCAAGCCGTCTAGAAAGCTTTTTACTGCTGTCCAGTATTGTTCTGAGTCGCTGTGTTTTTCCCAAAGTGCACGCGAGCCGTGATTGCCTGCCGTTGTTGGCACAAAGCTCTTCTTGGTTTTGCTTGGCATTGCCTCAAACATTGCCTTCCAGGCCTTGTGCTCCGATTTTGAAGCGGTGACAAAGACCGGCATTTCGATGAGCCGAGCTGCCTCTTCGACATAGGTCTTGCTCTTGCCAAAGCGACCAAAGTACTCGCCGGGTGAGAACGCCAAGGCCGCGTCCATAAGCTCCGGCTCTTGCCCAGCCAGGACAAGAGTGAGTGCGGCAGAGTACGAACTTCCCCAAGCGATGCGCTGGGCTTTGGGAAAGCGCGTTTTTACAAGAGTGAGTGCGGCGCGCATATCCAAGAGCGCATCGAGAAATTTGGTGGGTAGCTTTTTGGACGTCGCCAGTGCATTGGTGGCGTTCTTTACATCGTTGACCGCGGCGCCCGAGCGCTGGTCAACGGCCATGCAGTTAAAGCCAAGTTCGCCAAGCTTTGGAGCGATTTCTTTGTACTCGCCACGGCTCCACCCCGCTTGGTGAAAGAGCACCACAAAGGGCGCGTCTTGATCGTGCCAAAGATAGAGGTCGGCGGTAACCAAGAGCCCGTCTTCGGCGGGAAATTGAATGGTCTCGATGCGGGTATTGGCAACTGCCTTCGCTACGTGTTCTTCTGAGTCATCAGAAGCGGCCTCGGGCATCGCATCGGTTGCATCCTTTGCCGGGGCAACGGGCTCGACGACCGCATTGGTCTTTTTACCGCCATCGTCTGCACAGGCGCCGAAGACGAAAACAGCCGCTAGAAGGGTACGGGCGAGCATCGCCTTCGAGGGTAGCCTTGATAGCGCCCAAGGGAAGGGGTTTTGCTTTACAAAACACCCGAGAGTTGCGGGTAGCAGCCGTTAGGAGGCGAGTTTGCCAACAACAACTCGAGCTTCGCGCAGAAGCTTGCCATGCAGCGCATAGCCTTCTTTGACAACGGCGAGAATCACGCCATCCTGAGCGGGCTCTTGCACGGGCATCATCGAGACTGCATCGTGCAAGCTCGGGTCAAACTTGGCGCCAAGCGCTTCCATGCGAGTTACGCCCATCTTCTGCAGACGCTTGCCAAATGACTGGCGCACAAGCTCCAAGCCTTGGATGACCGAGGCGGCGTGATTCATCTCTTGGGCCGATAGAATGGCTCTACCGAGGTCATCGCCAACATCGAGCAGCTCGTCGATAACTTCGGCAACCCGCTTCTCGACTTTTTGGTCGGCCTCGGTTTGCAAACGCATCTTGATGCGCTCGATCTCATCTTCTTGCTCGGCGGCGCGAGCTTCGGCGCGAGCAAGGAGCGCCTCTTTTTGGCTTAGAAGATTGCCCATGCCTTCGAGTTCAACCTCGAGGGTGCGGATGTACTCCTCGGTGCTTGGTGCGTCTTGGCTGCCGATCGCTTCGTCAAGTTCTTCGGCTGCATGCACCGCGTCAAACTCGCCCTCTTTTTTGCGCTTCCATGCCATTACATAGTGCTAGCAGGTTGCGACCGGTTGTCGCTAGCAGCAAAACAAGAAATGCCGCGCAGCAACTGCGCTCAGCTGTTTGCTGTGGCTAATAGATGCCATCGTACGAGCGGGAATGCGCAGTGAGGCTAAGGGTCATGCTGAGGTCGCGCTCTTGGAAGAGGTCGGAGCCAACAGAGAGGTCGGTGGTGATCCAAGGCGAGAGCCAGCGCTGCACGGTAAATTGCGGGCGCACAAGGGCGGAAATCTCGGAGGACATCGCGTTGCTGATGCAGTTGCCGAGGCGCGTTTCGATGTCGACAATGGTCGCGCGCATGCCGCTTTGCAACTCGCCCATCACGCCCCACTTGCCAAAGCGCGTCGCATACCCCGCTACGACTTTTACTTCCATTTGCATCGCGAGACCAGAGCGCATGCGAAGCCCCGAGTTGGAAACTTGCGCTGCTCCATCGCTGCTGCCGCCGGTGATGCTGGCGCCAAAACCAATGTGTGCTTGGCCAAGGAGGACATGAAAATCAAAGCTGCCGCCGATGAGTTCTGCGCGGGAGGGCGTGCCCGTGAGAGTTGGATCGTAGTTGTAGTTATGAGGGTTGCCATCGTGAGTCGAGGTGCCGTCAAACTTCATGTTGGCAAGCGAGAGGCTTTGATGAACAAGACCCAAGCCAAGGCGAATGCGCGGTTGTTTGGATCGGTCCCAGCCGTCGCCAAACTTGCGGCATTCGGCGCGTCCGACGGTCTTGGTGGTTTGCTCGCAGGCGGGTGTGGAGTCGCTGCTGCTTGAGTCGTCGCTGCTGTAGCTTGAGCTTCCGCTGCTTGAGCTTCCCGAGCTAGAGCCGCCCGAGCTTGAGCCGCCCGAGCTTGAGTCGTCGCAGGTCGACCCTGCGGCCGCCTCGTTTGGTACCAACATCGCGACGGCAGTAACGACAGACAGCGCGAGTGCAAGTTGAAGATGCCTTGGCATTTGAATCGCCACTAGCTTCGCGCTCCAACCGCTTCGACAGGGATGCAGGTTTCGTGGGGAGGCCCCGAGTTGCGCGTTGCAACGATGGCATCCACCGAGACGCAAAGCTCGTAGGCACCTTGGGCTCCAAAGATTTCGAGGCGCTCGCTGGCTGCCGAGTTGCCACCCAAAAGCGCCTCGCGAATTTCGCCTCGCGGGTCAAAGAGCGCCAGCTGCTTTGGTGCCGCACCATCAAAGTGGCCGCGGATGCGCAGCTTGCCGAGGTCGACGTGCAGCGCCTCGGGGCAGCGATTGCCAATGCTCACATCGATTGTTGGCTCGCCGGTAAATTGCTCTTTGGCGCGCAGGGCAATGTCCAAGCATCCACGACTAAGGCGTGTACCTTCAAAGCGATGCCCGCCCCAGATCGCACTGGTTCGAAAGGAGTTGGCTTTGTAGCCAGCGCAGGCGACGGCTGTGAGGGCGAGGGCCAGTGAGAGCGTGAGGATGGGAACGCAGCGCAGCATGGGTCGCACCAGAGCAAGTTGGGCGCCAAGTGCATTCTCTCGCAAAGTCGCGCACATGACGCGTGTTGCCACATCGTGCCGTGGCGCTGGCACTACAGGTGGGCCGCGAGATTCACGCTCTGGCGAGCGGCCCTAGCGCGGTTCGCCAGTAGGAGGCTTGTTTTCTGGAGCGCGCTTAGTTGGCGTAGTTCGAGGGCGCGGCTAGTTGGTGTAGTTCGAGGGCGCGGCTAGTTTGCGCCGCCGTCGCGAAACTCTTGCGACGGCCCATCGGGACGGTTTAGCAACTCGCGCATGGCCTGGCACGCTGGATCTTCCTCGCCAAAGCGACACGCGGTGCCGGCGAGACTGCGAATTGTACCTAGTGTAGTTTCGTCCATGCTCTGGCTTGCCAACGCGTAGCTGTACATCGTGCATCCCCACGGATCTTGTCCGCGTTGGCACGTTGCCTTAAACGTATCGCGCAGGCAGGTGTATTGGCTTGGGTCGCTATTGTCGAGGGTCGAGGCCCAGTTGGTGCAAGCCGAAGCATCGCCAAGCTGGCAGGCTCGGGCAAAGAGCGGAGTTGAGAGCCTTTTGTCGTCTTCGGGTGACTCGGATTGCAGAACGAGTGCGGCGCTGTAACAAGCCGAGACCACCGAGTTCTTGCAGCGATCTAGGCATTCTTCGAGTTTGTCGCCGGCGCACTCATCAAGCGAGAAGCCAGGCTCTACGAATTGTTCTGGGAGAACTTGGAGTGGGCAAGCGGGCGGTGCTGCGAGCCAGCTCGGTGGGCTTTTGTCAAGTTCGCGTCGCTTGGGTGCCACGTCGCGCTTGTACACCTCCAGCTTTACCTCTTGTGCCGCAAACTCGTCCTTCTTGTCTTTGCAAGAAGCTAGCGATGCTGTGACGAGTGAGAGCGCGATGAGAATCTTGTGCATGGCACATTGCGTATAGCAGTCTCGTGCACGCTCGCGCTACGGGGCGCGCAACCCAGAGAATCGAGGCCCTGGCTGCGCTCCTTGCGTGGTCTTAATCACGTCAAGGTGGCAACCTCTGGCCCTTGGTGTTTCCTGGCTGTGACAGCGGAATCATGGTGTAGGGTGCCACCCATGAAGCTTCGTACGCTCTCTGTTTTAGCCTCTGCTCTCGCGCTTGCGAGTTGTGTCGAGGGCCCCGAAACCATCGCAGAGCACACGCAACCCATCATCAATGGTGAGGCGTGTGCATCCGAGGTCTTGCCACAGACGGTGGCTCTCATCATTGATGCTTCGGTTAACTTTAATGGCGACGAATATCCTCTGCGCGCGCTTATGTGCACAGGCACTTTGATTGCCCCGGATACCGTCTTAACTGCCGCTCACTGCTTAGATCCACTTGCCCTCACTGGCGGCGTCGGAACGCTGACGTACGCGAACTACTACATTAGTACGACGGCCGATTTGCGATCGCTCTCACAGCAACAGAGCCCGGCAGAGTTGCCAGCAGATGCGATTGCCGCCCACACCGTGCTCATCCAAGAAGACTTCACCCTCGAGGTTGAGCAGACCCCAGGGCTTTCCAACTTTCGCGACATTGGTCTGATGTTCTTGGAAGAAGAGGTTGTTGGCATTGAACCGTCAATCGTTATGACTCCCGAAGAGGCTGCAAACCTCGCTGTCGGCGACGAAGTGCAAATCGCTGGTTGGGGGCAAACCGGTCCTGAGTCGGATGCTCCGGCAGGAGTTAAGAATTGTGCTACCGCAAATATTTTTGAGATTGGCGACTTTGAAATTCAGATTGGCAACGAGCCAACGACATCGCGCAAGTGTCACGGCGACTCGGGTGGGCCAACCTTCGCCACCATTCAGACCGATAGCGATCGCAAAGATCGGGTGATTGGCGCAACCTCGCGAGCCTACGATAGTAGCGATTGCCTAAAGGGCGGCGTCGATACCATGCCAAGTGCTTGGTACGAGTGGATCGATGGGCACATGACAGCGCAGTGTGAATCTGGTGATCGAGTTTGGTGCGATGTCGATGGCATCGTTCCTCCGAGTTTTTATGACGAGGACGAAACCAACCCAGGCGACGAAGATGGAGACGAGACCGGCGGTTGTGGCTGTAACACCAATACCAGCGGCTCTGGTGGCACCTTCTTTGGTGCGCTCTTCCTCGCCCTGGCTTGGACGATGCGGCGGCGCCGAGTTGCGGCGCCAACCGCCAATCGCTAGTCGCCTTCGCTAGTCGACGATAATGTCGGTGCCTACGGCAACAGGATCTGCGAGCCAGCGGAAGTTGTCGATAAGCACCGTAGAGTCGAATGCGGCGTCGCCGGTATCCCAGATCAAGAACTTGATGGTGAACTCTTCGCCGGCAGTAATCGGCGCCTGGGTTCGAAGCCAGTCGGTTGCGCCGGCGTCGTCTAGAACGTCAAAGCCGGTACCGGCCAAGTCTGCGGTGCCAAGCGGGCAACCTTCGCAAACATCAAAGAAGGCAATGTTCACGCTTACCGGATTGGTTTGCGAGTCGAAGGCAATGTTGCCGTTAATCGCACCTTCGGGAGCCGGTTCTACGATTGCCACGAATTGGTCGTTAAAGGTTGTGCACACCCACTCTGGGTATTCGAAGGAGTAGAACTTAAAGTCGAAGGAGTAGCCTTTGGCATTGGCCGGCGCCTTGAGGGTTAGCTCAAAAGCGATGTCGTCGTTGATGTTGGTGCCACCCGCACAACTGGGAACGTCTTGTGGAAAGCCCACAGGTGGCGTACCAGCGCCGCTTCCGGCGCAACTCTCGGTGGTGCACGCGTTTGGCTCACCGGTTGCGCGGGCCGCTCCTGTCGAGAGCGTGAGCATGCCGTCGCCAAGTTGCGGAACGACGTTGGTGCCAAAGTTCGCGTGAATGCCGTGTTGCTCGCTTGTCGCAAAAGGCGAGCCGTCAGCGCGAACGTAGGCGGCGGAAACCAGGCCGTAGGAGGCATCGCAAATGTCGATGGCGTTTGCTCCGCGCACTGGGTCGGCATCATCGAGTGCGATGCCTGTGTCGCAGAGAACAGCGGCCTCGTCGACCACACCGTTGCAGTTCTCGTCGCCACTCTCCATGCCATCTTCTGCGGTCACCTCGATGGCCCCAGGGTTTACAAGCGCTGGTTGCTCGCACTGCTGGACCGTCTCACAGCAATCTCCGTCGCAGGTGGTGTAGCCATCGCCATCGATGTCGAGAATGTCATCGACGGCGCCGTTGCAATCATCGTCGATATTGTTATCGCAAGCTTCGGCACTTGGAGTCACTTCGCCTTCGCAACTGCTCCACGCAGTTCCATCTGCACTGCAGGTTTCGGTGCCGCCGGTGCACGCGCCAACGCCCTCGGTTCCATCGGATCCCGAGTAGCAAGCTCGAGTCTCGGCAGGCTCGCAGATTACTTCGCCGGTGACGTTGTCGCCGCCATCTGCGCCGCTGCCGGATGCCCCACCACTGCAGCCTGCAAGACCACCAGCAATAAGGCCACCTGCAATAACAAGAGCGCTAAGCGCGGTGCTTGCCAGAGTTGGTCGCGACGGGCTTTGCGCAGCCGGTGTTGGATGAAGTTGGGCTTGGGCGAATGGATGTTTCATAGTTGGGATCTTTCCAAGAGAGGATTCGAGGGTACAACTCGGCACAAACGTGACCAAGATCTATTTGTGGTCGAGGTTCTAAAATCGAGTCACACGAATCTAAAGTGAACGAGAGTTGCGCCCGCAGCTTGTCTGCAGCTTGCAACGAGAGCGGCTTATCGAAGTTCTACAGAGACAACGCCGCGCATGTTGTGTTCGCGAGTCGGCTTTTCGCCCAGCGCCCAGCGTCTGTAGTTGAGGCGCCCGCGGCGATTGCGCTTGATGATGTGCACCTTGGTGGTGTCTGCGAGTTCTTCTGGGCTTAGATCGACCGTCTTACCGGCGCCATCGGTTAAGCGGATCGCGCCAGTGGGGTTGTGCTTTGTGGCGCTGAGAATCGAAGCAAGTGACCAGGTGTCGCGAGCCTCTCGCTGGCCAGGCTCGGGGGTGCGCTCAATGCCATCGAGTGCGGCATTGTCCAAGATCGTATTGGTATCGCCTGACGAGAGTGTGAGGGTTGTGACCTGCTCGGGCTCGGGCGGGGGCTCGTAGCTCTTGGTGTAGATGAGGATGCTCTTTGCATCGGTCATCTTGTGGCGAATGCGCTCGGGTTTTGCAGCGGCATCGCCTTCACTTGGCACCACTTCCATGACGCGAAATTCCCACGCGCCACTTGGCAGGGTGACAACGCGCATGGTGCGAGTGCCGGTTAGCAAGAGAGGTTTCGTACCGGTAAATTCCCTACCGTCGATATTGCGCACGATAATGGACTTCCACTCGGTGACCGGCGGCAGTTCTTTTACGTCCAGAAGCGCAAAGTCGCTTCCCATCGAGGCAACTTCGACGTGCTCGTCATCAACCTTGTAGCGCAGTGCTAGGGCGTCGGACGATGCTGCCGCATCAATTTGCGCAGCAACAGGAGTTGGCGGCGAAGGCGCGGGTGCCTTGTTGTCCTTCTCAGAACTTTTACATGCACAGCTCAAAAGCAGTGCAGCAAGCACCCAGCGCCGCACGATTAAAATTCCGCCTGGCGCGGAGCTCGTGGGAAGGGAATGACTTCGCGAATGTTCTCGACACCGGTGGCGTAGAGGATCGCGCGCTCAAAGCCCAAACCAAACCCTGCGTGTGGAACCGTGCCGTACTTGCGAAGGTCGCGGTACCACCAGTAGTCCTCTTTTGGCAGTTTCATCTCGTCGAGTCTGGCGTCCAAAACATCGAGTCGCTCTTCGCGCTGTGAGCCGCCGATCATCTCGCCAATGCCCGGAGCCAAGACGTCCATCGCAGCAACGGTTTTGCCGTCGTCGTTCTGGCGCATGTAAAACGCCTTGATGTCTTTTGGGTAGTTGTAGATGGCAACCGGGCGTCCGACGATTTTCTCGGTGAGGTAGCGCTCGTGCTCGCTTTGCAAGTCGATGCCCCACTCCACCTTGTACTCAAATTTGGCCTTCTTGGCCGATTTAAGGCGCTCGATGGCATCGCCGTACTCCATGCGCTCAAAATCTGCAGCTACGAATTGTTCTAAGCGCTCGATGCAGCCTTTGTCGACCCACTGGTTAAAGAAGGCCAGGTCGTCGCCGCGCTCGTCAAGCACAGCTTTAAAGATGTACTTTAAGAAATCTTCTGCCAGCGTCATATCGTCAAAGATGTCGGCAAAGGCAATCTCTGGCTCGACCATCCAGAACTCGGCGAGGTGACGGCGGGTGTTGGAGTTTTCTGCGCGGAAGGTTGGGCCAAAGGTGTAAACTCGGCTCATTGCCATGCAGTAGGCCTCTACGTTTAGTTGTCCCGAAACTGTGAGGTGCGACTCCTTTCCAAAAAAGTCTTTGGAGAAGTCGATGCCGCCGGCTTCGGTGCGCGGAATGTTCTCCATATCCAGCGTCGAGACTCGGAACATTTCGCCAGCGCCTTCGCAATCGCTTGCGGTGATGATGGGTGTGTGAATCCAGTAAAAGCCGTTGTCGTGAAAGTAGCGGTGTACCGCTTGGCTAAGGCAGTGACGCACGCGAGTGACGGCGCCAATCACGTTGGTGCGCGGGCGAAGGTGAGCGACCTCGCGCAGGTACTCCATGCTGTGGCGCTTTGGCTGCATGGGGTAGGTCTCGGGATCGGCGACCCAACCAACAACCGTCACGGTATCGGCTTGAATCTCAAGCGACTGGCCTTTGCCCTGCGACTCGACAAGCGTTCCTTCGACGTGAACCGAGCAGCCGGTGCTTAGCTTTTGTACGTCGCTCTCGTAATTGGCGAGATCATTTGGGGCCACAACCTGCAGGGCGGCAAAGCAAGAGCCGTCGTGAACGGCAATAAAGGAAAAGCCTGCTTTCGAGTCGCGACGGGTGCGAACCCATCCTTCGACGGCGATGCGCTCGCCTGGGGAAAACTTGCCGTTCAGTACGTCTGTGATGCGGTGCTTAAGCATGGTGTAGGTCCTCGGGGTTGGTCCTCGATTTCTGAGCAGGCACCTTACATGCGCAGAGCTGCGGCCTGCACTAATGGCTGTCCGAAATCCGGGCCCTGTGTCCGCAGCTCGTACCTAGTGGCCGAATGCCGGACGCAAACGACCAAGAAACGCGAGGTTGGCTTTGGCCCAGCCCGTGCTCTAGCCCAACCCATGATGGCAATGCTCAAGTCCTGCGCGTTCTCGGGCATCGATGCCTTTCCCATAGAGGTCGAGGTCGATGTCGCCTCGGGAAACCTGCCCTCCTATCACGTCGTTGGCTTGCCGACGCCGTCGGTGCGGGAGGGGGCGGTTCGCATTCGGGCATCCCTCGAGCACATTGGCCAATCGATGCCTCGCAAGAAGGTGACGGTCAATCTGGCCCCAGCGGATCGTCGCAAAGAGGGCGCGGCCTTCGATTTGCCCATTGCACTCACGGTCTTGGGCGCCGAGGGCTTGCTCGATCTCGAGAGGTTGCGAGGCTTTCTGGTCATGGGCGAGCTTGGCCTCGACGGCGCCGTTCGAGGGGTTCGAGGCATGCTCTCCGCTGGGCTCATGGCTCGCGACGAGGGCATGCAGGGCATTGTTGTGCCGCTTAGCTGTGCCCAAGAGGCGGCCGAAGTCTCGGGCATCGAAGTCCTCGCCATCGAGCATCTCTCCGAGATTGTCGAATACTGCCGGGGCGCCCACATCGAGCCGCAGAAACCCGCGGGCCTGCCGGCCCTGGCACCGCAAAGCCTGCGCTGCGATATGAGCGAGGTACGCGGCCAAGCCAGCGCGCGAGTGGCCCTGGAGGTCGCCGTGGCGGGTGGTCACAACCTTCTGCTCGTTGGCCCACCAGGTACCGGCAAAACCATGCTGGCCCGGCGTATTCCCACGATCTTGCCGCCTCTTACCCACGACGAGGCTCTCGAAACCACCCGGATTTACTCGTCTTTAAGCCTAAATAACGGTCGCCTCCTGCGCACAAGGCCGTTCAGGGCACCGCACCACACCATCAGCTCGCCGGCCTTGGTGGGCGGAGGCTCGCCGCCGGTTGCTGGAGAGATCTCCCTCGCTCACAACGGCGTGCTCTTTCTCGACGAGCTGCCCGAGTTTCAGCGCAGCACCTTGGAGTCGATGCGCCAGCCGCTTGAAGACCGGCGCATGGTCATCGGCAGAGTCTCAGGGCGCATCGAGTTGCCCGCTTCGGTCTTGCTCGCAGCCTCGGCAAATCCCTGCCCCTGCGGTTGGCTTGGCTGCGAAGAGCGGCAGTGCATCTGTACCTTGGCGCAGATCGATCGCTATCGGGCTCGCCTTAGCGGCCCACTGCTCGATCGCATGGACCTGCAGATCTTTGTGCCAAACGTGCAGCTTGGCGAGCTTCGCGACCAGGTGGCTGGCGAGTCATCTGCAGCAATTCGAGAACGGGTTCTCGAAGCCAGGGCGCGGCAACTGCACCGATTGGCAGACTATGGGTGCCGCACAAATGCGGAAATGGGCCCCAAGGCAACGCGGGAGACCTGCACGCTAACGTCTGCGGCAGAACGCGCTCTCAAGCGGCTCTACGAGGTGCGCCGAGGCATGAGCGCTCGGGCGGTGGACCGGATCATCAAGGTCTCGCGAACGATCGCCGACCTTTTGGGCGAAGAGACTATCGATGATGGCTGCCTGCTCGAAGCCGCTAGCTATCGCTCGTTAGATCTTGATCCCGGGCCAAAGCTGCCGCCGCTATCGACATCAGACTCGTCGCCCATTGACTCCATCAGCGTGTCTGCCAGCGAACCTAGGTCGATTCGATAGGCACCTTGCTGAAAGCGCTTGAGAACCCCCTTGGCGGTAGGGGAAAGGGTTTGAACTTTTATGGGTACTACATTCAAGGGTTGGTTGTGCTCCTTATGAATTCAAATCGGCGCATTGGATGTAGGCCTTGAGCGTAAAAACCACCACTGATGGCCACAAATCCCTTCTATTTGCAGGTAGTTGGGTGGGTGAGTACTGCCCCGGTGGGTAGCTAGGAGACCTCAAACCACAGCAACTTGACCCCAGTTGGGTGGGTCAGGATCGGGATCGTAGGGATTTTCCCTAGGGTAACGCTTCGGTTTGGGGCTGGCGGTCGTTCCAGTTTTCTTAGAGGTGCTTGGATTTGGATTCGGATTTGGCGTTTGCTGGCAGGGTCGATGTGATGGTGCGGCCTGGGCTGGCGGTCAGGTCCTTGTTCCAGCTGCGGTCGGTGCTCGCCGACGGGGCAGCTGGCAGGGCGCTTGAGGTTGGCGTTTGCGGAACGTTTGGGGCGGCTGTGCAATCTCGCTGAAACAAGAACCCAACCTTGGCCCGCGGCTGACGAGGGACGTCGTTTGCCAGGTGCCGATTGGGATGTGCGGGCACCACTGCGGCCGGGATTGCAAGGCGCTCGATTTTGCCTTGGAGGCTGGGCTCTACCTCGGTTGGCATGGTTCGACCTCAGCAACAAGTGCGATGGCTTTGCTCTTGGTGCAAGGCCTGGCCATTCCCGACATGACGGTTCGCCTTGCACACTGTCGCCCTTCGCGACCAGAGTCGGCGCCGCCCTTGTGCACTGCTCACCCTAAGCACCAAGTTGTCGAAGTCGCAAAATCCCCGAAGTCATCGTCAGCGGCGGCAACGGGGCTGGCAGCAAACGCGTAGATCTCGAAGCCGAAACCTACGATGCCTCGGTAAAGCCCCCGGAACTCCTCCCGCCCGAGCACGCCTGCGGCGCAGAGCACGAAGCGGAGGATGTCAGACCCGGTGCCATGCGCGCCCTCGCCACACAACCACCCAAAGCCGCGAGCCCGTCGCATCCCACCAATTTCGAAGGGTATTAAAACGCATCGAAGAGCCCTCGGAACTCTTCCTTAGGCTCCTAGTCGGGCAAGCCCAAGAGCGGGTCGTCGGTGTCGTTAGGGTCGCTTGGCTTGGCTGGCTCGACCGCACCCTTTGCACCTTTCTTCTTGGCCATGCGAAAGCGCAGCGGATAATTGGCAACGCTCACAAGCTCGGCGGCTTGCCCTTGCCTCACGATCGGAACGGGCATCGCGTACATAGCGTCCTCGATGCACCGGCGAATTGGTTCGAGGCTTGGCGGCAAGAAGGGGATGTCGGCGTGCAGCACTTCGCCGCGGGCCATTTCGATGTGCAGCGAGATGGCGCCTGCAGCGCTTTGGTCTTTTCGTAAGAGTTTCTCGTAGCAGTGCCTGGCTGCCGGAATTACGTGGGCCTTCACGCGTCGGGCGATCATCTTCTCATCAATAAAGCCTGTGCGGCCGCGGTTTACTGCGCGCCGGCGTGGTCGCAGTTGAAAGCTCTTGAAGGACTTCTTGGTGGCCTCGCGCTCTTGCGGCGGAGCGACCCGCAGATAGGTTTGCATGCCCCAGGTTTGCGCCATGCGGATGCGGTCAGCGGCATAGCCATCGGTCGATACCACGGCGATACCTGCACTAACTTGGGTAACGACGCCAAGCGCTTGGGCGGCCTGCCGCAGAGATTCTTGCGACTGCTCGGCCGAGGCAGTTGTCCCAGGCATTCCAAAGGGGCGGGCGTTGGCAACGGCAATAGAGGCCAGCGCTCGGGCATGCTTTGCCGAGAGCTTGGTGGCGATAAGAGTCTCAGGAGCGCCGCCTCGCAAGCCTCGCACGGTCACTTTCTTTGGCGCCTTGCCTTGGTAAAACCCCAAGGCGGTGATGCTTGAGCCGGGAAGCAGCTGGCCTTCCAGGTCGGCGCCCACCCAATCGCCCGACGAGAGTTCGACTTCTAGGGTTCCAAGGGCAAGAGGCTGGCTTAGCTCCTTTAAAAGCGATGCACCCGCCATTTGGGCGTCTGCATGTCGCAGAGCGACGATGCGACCTCGGCCGCGCACCATCATATCGCCGAGCGCGCTTTGGTGCACGTCTGGTAGTGGCGCATTGGGCGGAACAAGGACAGCGGTGAGTAGCGAGGCTTTCTCTAGAACTTCTTTGCCAAGCAAGTCGGCGGCGGCGTCGCCAGTGAGTGTTGTGGGAATCATTCCATCGCTCAGAATTACGATAAGAGTTTTTCGTAAGTCGCCGGCTGGGTCCGAGTCGAGTAGGGACTTGGCTTGTGCCAGAGCGCTGCCAAGGTCGCTGCCATTTTTGCCCGCTGCCGAGCGCACGCTTTGCAGCACGCTACTTCGCACATCACGGGTTGCCTCGCGAAACCCGCCAAGCACCGCACGAGTCTCGCGCTCGAAGAGCAAGGTCTCGATACGCGTACCGCCGCCAAGGGCGGTGAGCAGCCCGTCGATGAGTTTTGCGGCTGCCTCGCTTCCCGCCGGCGTTAGCGAGGACGAAGTGTCTACAATAAGAACTGCGCGGTCGATGGTTGGCATTGCTGTGCGCGAAGCGTCGGGAAGAAGAACACGCAAGGCGGCGACACCACTGTTGGGCGATAGCGGAAAGAGCGCGACCTCGGCTCGGGGCCCCGAAGCCCGCTCGCTTGTGCGGCCCTGCAGTACCAAGTCGCCGGTTGCGGGCGCAAAGAAGCGATGCTTTTGTCCCGCGCGGCTCTTTGCGCTAAGGAGCGTCTCGCCGCCGTAGAGCTTGTGCATGGCGCTTTGGGTGGTGAGCAAGACCTCCGTGCGAGCAAGCGTTGGCGATTGCCCTCGGTTTGGGAGCCGAATCGTCGAATTGCCAGCGACAAGCCGAACCGTGCCGTGCCATTTTACTGTGATACTTGTGGTTCGATCTGCTGGAATCGGAAAAACTCTTAGTTCGTATTGGCTAAGGTCACCTTCTCCGCTGCCCTCGGTTGAGGTCATGCGCACAAGGCCCATGTCCGCACTGTGCGCGGCGGCAGGGTCCTCCACCATTCTGATGGCGGCATCGGCTCCTACGATGGCGAAGTTGCTTTGCTTGCCATCGGCGGTGCGAACATCTAGGTCGACAATGGCGGCCTGGGCGGGCAACTCAAAGGAGTAGACCGCTTCGGCGTCCGAGGCTTTGCTGTGGTTGGCCAGAACGAGGGTTTCGGTAACGTCGTAGACCTGCGGTCCCAGCAGCACTTCAAGCTTGTGCGAGAGTTCGACAACCTTGCCCGGCCCCAGAGTTTCGAGGCTGCTCTCTGCCCTCGCCGCCGCTGGCAGCAAGCACACGAGAGTCGTGCCTAAGAGAAGAAGGCGGGCGAGTTTGGCTTGATGAGAAAGGGACATAGATTCAGCAACGTAGACAGGGCGTTCCGAGAATGTTGCACGCAAATGCGTTAATATTCGGCCGTGCGAGTGGGCCCATCCAATGCATTGGTTCTCTCCGGCGGAGGTGCACGAGGTGCCTATGAGGTTGGAGTCATGCAGTTCATTCGTCAAGAGCTTCCGAAGAGGCTCGGGCGACATCTGCATTTCGATGTAATTACAGGGACAAGCGTCGGTGCCCTGAACGGATCATTCTTGGCTGCGACTGCGGAGGATGAAGAGAATCAGGCCGAGCGGTTGGCCAAGGCTTGGCGCGATTTGCACCTAGAGCAGCTCATTGCCCTGCAGCCTGGCGACATCTTTAAGGCCGGTCGCCTACTGCTGGGCAAAAGCCCTCCGCCGCCCCAGCCTGGGACCTATCGCTACGGCGGCGTTTTGGACACAGCTGGCCTCGAAGAGTTTGTCTTTCGCTTCGTGCCGTGGCGCGGCATTCGTCGCAACCTCCGCAGTGGTGCGCTGCAGAGCCTAGCGGTCACGGCAACTCACGTGGGCTCGGGCCACACGGTCGTCTTTCTCGACACCGCCAAGCCAATCCCCTCTTGGTCGCACAATCCCTTTATTCGTGCGATTCCCACCGCCATTGGTCCTCGGCATGCGCTTGCCTCGGCTGCAATTCCGATGTTGTTTCCCGCGGTAAAAGTGGGACGAGCGTTTTATGTCGATGGCGGCCTGCGCAACAACACCCCCATGTCGCCAGCCATTCGCCTTGGGGCCGATCGCATGCTTGTGGTCTCTCTTCGGCACAAGGCCACACAGGTTGAGGAAAATGCTAAGGCGGCCATGCACGAGGCCGATTACCCAAAGCCGCTATTTCTCCTAGGTAAAGCTCTTAACTCGCTAATGCTCGATCCGACGGAGTACGATCTTGAGCGCATGAAAAAGACCAATGCAATTTTGCGAGCTGGGGAAACTGCCTATGGTGGGGGATTCGCCAAGGTGATTTCGTCACACGATCGCAAGGAGAACCCTTTGCGGCAGCTGCAAGCGGTGCACATTCAGCCTTCCGAAGACATTGGCGCGATTGCCGCCGACCTATTGGCTCGCGGTGGGCCAAAGCTCTCGAGCCGGGTTGCACGCAAGCTTATTCGGCGCATGGCGGGCAACGAATCGTCTGGCGAAGCCGACATGCTTTCGTATCTCTTGTTCGACGGCGAGTTCGCAAGTGAGTTACTCGACCTTGGATTTCGCGATGCGAAGGCGCAAGAGGATGAGCTTCTGCGCGTCTTTGGGGCGGAGTAGGGCTATCGCTGTTCCATAGCGGAACGGTGATTGAATCGCTTTTCACGAATTACCGTGGTTTTGTGAAACCTGCTTGTGACATTCACGGCCGTTGGCATAGCTTCGCCGCCTCTATGCCACACGAACAAAATTCCGCGCGAGACATGATTTTGTCAGCTGCCGTACAGGTTTTGCAGGACGAAGGACCGACGAAACTTACACAGACGCGAGTTGCCAAGGCGGCAGGCCTCCGGCAGGGCCACCTCACATACTATTTTCCTCGCAAATCAGATCTGTGGATCGCCACCGCTGAACGTGCACACGATGAGATGGAGGCGCAATTTGCCGCACTGCTCTCCAGTTCAGGACTTCACGAATCCAAAAATAAGGTACGGCCCAAACTCGTCGAGCTCGTTACCAACCTCGTTGGCAATCGACAGCGTTCACGCGTGTTGCTCTCGCTGGTGTTGCAGGCGCAAGAAGAGGAAGAGCTAAACGAGCTGTGCCAGCAAAATGCTCGCCGCTCTCGCGAGTTTCTAACGACTGTCTTGGCGGGCCAGTACTCGGCTCCCATTATCGAGGTCGCTCTAGCCGCGTTTTGGGGCCTTGGAATGCGCGAGTTAATTAGCGGAGTGGCTGAAGAGACGTGCGAGACCCACGAGTTGGTGAGTGCACTCTTCGAGCTGCTGGACGCGGTGCCTCAGCCGACTGCGCCGACACTCGCTAGCTAAGACTTCTTATTAGAAGCGTGCAGGCAAGACGGAAACGGCTTACCTGCGATGCCTAGCTAGCCACTGCATACGTTGCGACAGAAGTCCCCGTTGTCCCCGCCTTCGCAACGGGGAATCACAACGAGAGAGTCTTCGGCAAGGAGTTCTTCGTCTTCGTTGCGGAGCGTAAACGTAAACTCCACTTCGACGTCAAACGCTTGCAGGCCAACCGGAGCGGGACACATAAAGCTTGGAATCGCTTGTTGCTCCCGCCACCAGTCGTCCATGGCATCTTCTGGAACATCGATGACCAGCCTCGATGCGCGGAGCATCAAGGTTCCATCAGAGACTCGGCGAGCCTCGCGATCGAGGTAGAGGGTGCCCATAGCCCCTCGAAATCGAGGAGTCGTCCACACGTGGTAGCCGCCCTGTGCTCCGGATGCCAGTTGCACGTCGGCACCATCGGAGACTTCCATAAAACCCTCGCTACCGTTTGTACTCAGGCCGATTTGCATATCGGCGATGAATGGCAGCGGCTCTTCTTCTTCACCGGGCGCACAGGCGCTGGCGAAGAGAGAAGCTGCGGCTATGGCGAGGGCAATGCGCATGACTAGTCTTCCCGCCTTCGCCTAAGGCCAAGCAGTGCGAGTCCAAGAAGAGCCAGGCTGCCGACACCAGTGCCCGAGCCGCTTACCGAACAGCCGCCATTGTCGGCGTTCCGCGCTTCGCTAAGGGCGAGGCGAATTTCTTCGGTGTTGTCCACAACGACCTCAGGCTGGCCCTCTTCGCGGAGAAGCTCTTGGTAGTGGCTCTGCGGCATTTGCACGCTTTGGTAGACATTCTCGGTCTCGGCATCACCAACGCCATTCGAGTAGACAAGCTTAAAGCCTTGCTCGGTGATGAGCACAGCAGGTGTCGTCGTAAGCGTTGGATCGTCAAGCAAGTGGCAGTAGTAGGTGATCTCACCGGTGTGCACGTTTGAAACGTCTGGAAGATCAGGATTGAAGCTAAAGACCGGATCCTTCGTCATCTCATTAGGGGAGAGGGTTGTGAAGAGCCGCGATAGGTAGTCGTGATCGCGAAACATCTGACCTGCGGCGAGGGTTGGGTCGACAACACGCTCTTGCAGCTCGAGTGCGACGATTTCTGGTGAGAAGTCTTCATCGAGGTCTAAGAAGTCTTCCGGGTTTTGCTCGCGGTAGCTACCAAGGTAGTAGGAAATATTCCAGTAGTAGTCGGCCGGGGTAATGTCTTGCTCAAGCAGGCGGCTTGGTACCGGAAGGTGGCTTTGCAAGATGTTTAGAACTTGCGACGCATAGGTTGGAGCAAATCCGTTTGGCCCATTGTTGTTAAAGAGTGGGTAGCCGGTGTTGTTCATGTAGCTAACAAAGTCGATGGCTGTGGTCTTGGCAGCGAGTTCGGCTTGGTTGCCAAATCGACCTTGGTAGTCGAGTACATCGAGCATGATGTTGCTTGGGCCGGCGTACTCGGTGACGAAGGAGTGATGTCCTTCGATCTCATCAACAGCATCGGTGACGACGTCGACGTAGTTTGCACCAGCCTTGTTCCAGTCGATGGCGGCATCGTTGATTTTAGTGTGGTGATAGTTGCGTGGGATTGCGCGGTCATCGCCAGCAACCCAAACTTGAACACCCATGTTTGGGTCGGCTGCAACGCTTGTGAGGATGATTGGGATCATCGGCAAGTCGCTTTGGTAGGTGAGAACGACAGGCTGAAGGTCGCCAACGTCGTTGCCGCTAAGAAGCTTAAGAGCAAGGAAGTACGCGCCCGGTTGAATGTAAGCGTCTACGACATCTTCTGTTCCGCCTGGGACAAAGAATCCTTCGGTATCGAGCCAGTCGAGCATCGGCTGCTTGGCATCAGCGCGCAAAATCGCAAAGTCGTAGGGACCAATGCTGTCGCGAAGAACGAGTGGAGTTCCGCCGTCATCTCCGCCACTTTCACCGGCCGAATCGTTGGAAGGAAATCCGCCACCACCACCTTGGCCACGGTTTGGATCAAAGGGACAGTCGCCCTTGTACGTTCGATCCAATCGATAGGTTGGTTGGGTTTGCGCAATGAGTTGGGCAAAGAGCTCGTCGGTGCCCAAGGTCATGTCGGGAATTGATGGCATGGGCAAGAGCCAGCCAAACTCCTCGGCGGCACCTGCGTACTGCACTTGGATGTGTGCGGTGACAACGCCATTCTCCTGACCAAAAAGGATTCGCTCGCCAGCTTGCACGATCGGGACAGTTGGATCAGGCGGGACGAAGCAACCACAGGCGTCGGCTTCGGGAGCATCTGCGGCATAGAGGCCAGCGCAAAGGGCGGTGGCGAGGGAGGCGGCGAAAAGTGCCTTTTTAGGTAGGTTCAGCATTGAATGGGTTCCTTGTTTAGTAAGTCGAAGTACTCGCGAGTTGCTTGCCTTCGCGCTACCAAGGGACAGCAAGGGTGGGGCCGGGCTCAAATTGCCTTTAACCGCCTAAGATCACTGCGTACCTGCTCCGGATCACCTCAGATTTTCGAGGCGCAGGAGGCACATACTTCAAAAAATACCGATCCGTCGGCATGAGGACCGCACCGGCCCATGCGGCAAAGGTGACTGGCAAGTTGCAGAGTTGGCTTACTCGGATTCACGAGGCCAGCGGCCTTTTGCGAGGCGAGGCCAGCGGCCTTTTGCGAGGCGAGGCCAGACTCCAGGCGAAAAAACAGCCGGCTGACCTTGGGGGGAAGGATCAGCCGGCTTTAAGAGGGGGGCGCTCAGCCTACATACCGCTCAAGCACTAAGGGGGGGATGGTGTGCAAGCAGCGTGTTGGCGAGCGAGTAAAACTAGATGAAAGAACGAATGGTACTGGGGGGACTTTTAAGAACTACTAGCGAGGTTTCGAACTACTGGGGATTTGAATGAGATTTTTGTCGGGGGGGACTAAATCGCTATCTTGTCTCTGTACTAGAGCAACCGTCGTGCCACATTCACCCACTCACGTATACCTTTAGAATTATTGGTCCAAGCCGTAGAGCCCAAGAGAGATGTCAACGGAAGTAGCCAGCTGGCTGGTGACAACTATGCCCGTGGCCACTGCAGTCGCCAGGTGTGCTGGAGCTACTGGTAGCCCTTGGCCTGGATTTCAAAAAGCCTGGCGTAGTCGCCCTGTGCAGCAATCAGCTCTGGGTGGCTGCCGTGCTCAATAATACGTCCCTTGTCCAGCACGATGATCTCGTCCGCCATGCGAACGGTTGAGAATCGATGGCTAATGACGATGGCCATCTGGTTCTGGGTGATTTCCCGGAAGTGCTCAAAGATCTGTGCCTCGGCTGCGGCGTCCATCGAAGCGGTTGGCTCATCGAGGACAACGATGTCGGCGGTCTTTCGAATGAAGGCTCGCGAGAGTGCGATCTTCTGCCACTGGCCCAAGCTCAGTTCGCGCCCGCCCTTAAACCAGCGGCCAAGCTGGGTTTGATACTGCTCGGGAAGCTCTTCGATGAAGGGCGCAGCCATGCCCTCTTTGGCGGCCTCGCGCCAGGCGTCTTCATCGGCAAACGCCGCATCGTCGCCAACGCCAATGTTCTCGCCGACTTTAAACTGGTAGCGAACAAAGTCTTGAAAGATAACGCCAAGCCGGTCGCGCAGGGTTTTATCGTCCCAGGTTTGTAGGTCGCGGCCATCGAGAGTAATGGTTCCGCTGCTTGGCCGATACAGCCGAGTAAGAAGTTTTATGATGGTAGTTTTGCCCGAACCATTCTCGCCAACAAGGGCCAGCTTTGTGCCGGGGCTTAGGTGAAAACTAATGTCCTGCACCGCGTTTGTCTCGCTGCCGGGGTAGGCAAAGCTCACATCAATAAAGCGCATGCCATCGCCAGGCTCTGGGCCTTCGGTTGCTCCGCCAACAGTCGTGGGAACCTCTTGATCGAGGTACTCGTAGAGATTGGAAAGGTAGAGATTGTCTTCGTACATGCCGCCAATTGCACTAAGTGCTGCCGCCATCGCCGACTGTCCCTGCTTAAAGACCATCACCAACATGGTCATCTCGCCAATCGAAATTTCTCCGTCGATTGCAGAAATTACGATCCATGCGTAACTGCCGTAGAAGGCCGCTGTACTAAGCAAACCTAAGAGATATCCCCAAACGCCTCGGCGCATGGTAAGGCTGCGATCTTCTTTGTAGAGCTTTACGAAAATACTTTGATAGCGTTCGAGTAGCGTGCGACCAAGACCAAAGAGTTTAACCTCTTTTGCATAATCTTCGCGGGCGATGACGGTCTCTAGATACATCTGCTCGCGGGCCTCGGGAGTGCGCCAGCGAAAGAGCCGAAAGGCCTCGCCCGAGAATTTGGTTTCTGCGATGAAGGTGGGCAGGGCGGCCAAGGCGAGAATGACAACAGCCACTGGCGAGAAGCTAAGCAACAAGGCGCCGTAGGTGATAAGCGAGATGGCGTTTTGCACCAGGCCAAAGGTGCGCATTACCAAGCTTAGTGGGCGCGATGAAGCCTGCCTTCGAGCGCGGGTCATCTTGTCGTAAAACTCCGAGTCCTCGAAGAGCGTGAGGTCGAGGCTAAGTGCCTTGTCCAAGATCATGACGTTGACCCGATTGCCAAGCAGGGCGCGAAGTAGCGATTGGCAAACTGTGAGCCCACGCTGTGTGGCGGCCAGAAATACGACGAGCCCAGCCTCGATGAGGACGTAGCGAATGGCGTCGGCCCGGTGCGCCGCATCGCCGCTTTGCGCGCTGAGCACCACCGCGTCGACAAGCCATTTGCCAACGTAGGCGATGGCGGCCGGTAAGAGCCCGCCAAGAAGGCTTAGGACGACAAGTGCAATCGTGAGCTGTGGGCTGGTCGCCCAAACCAGCTTGATGGCCTGGCCGCTGTAGCGAAAGACGCCGAGGAACGACTTGGAGTTGAACTCGGGCTCCGCTCGGCTGTGGTGTCCCGCCATATGGGCGACTCTAGAGCATTTCGACTCGTGGTTTGCATATTCCTGTGCATCATCAATGCTCTAGCCCTCGCCGCACGATAGACTGGCAAATCAAATGGCACGCAAACGCAGCCATAAAATGGAAAAGCTCGCTCGGATCTACGATGCGGAGATCTTGCCCGTTTGGTCCCATCGATTTGGCCGCATGCTCCTTAGCGACCTTAAGGTCGAGTCGGGCTCGCAAGTCTTGGATGTCGCCTGCGGCACTGGCTATCCATCGACAGAGATTCTGCGCCGCATGCCTGCCGATAGTCGGCTCATCGCCATCGACGGTTCTGCCGCGATGCTCGATGTTGCCCGCACAAAGATCGAAGAGATGGGGGCGAAGAATGTCTTCTTCCGAAGCGAGAGCGCGGTTCCAAAGCTCAGCTTCGCCGACGATGTCTACGACCTTGTGGTTTGCAACCTCGGCCTCTCCGACTTCGACAATCCGCAAGGGGCCCTACTCGACTTTGCGCGCGTTGCCCGCCCCGGCGGTGAAGTTCGTTGCACCTTGCCGCTTGCTGGCACCTTCCAAGAGTTTCTCGACATCTACCAAGAAGTGCTTACCAAGCACGATAAGCACGAGACCTTGGCAACGCTGCAAGAGCATGTCGCTCTTACCTTGCCGACGGTCGATCAGTGTTACGAGTGGATGGAAATTGCCGGTCTCGAAGATGTCACCGTCGAATTCGATGAGTTCACGATGCTCTTTAAAAGCTCGCGAGAGTTCTTCTTTGCTCCTGTGATCGAGTTTGGGCCAATCTCGGATTGGAAGCGGATCGCCGGTAAGGGCCAAGAGATGCAAGACATCTTTTGGTACATCAAAGAGGCGATCGACGCGTACTACTCGGGACGAGCCTTTGAAGTTACGGTGCGAGCAGGGCTTATCAAGGGCCGTGTTCCCCTCGAGGCACCCAAACGTGCCGACACAGAAGAAATCTCAGTTGACGAGCTCATCCGTCAAGACAGTTTAGAGTCTGTAAAACCTGCTCTTAAGATCGACGATGATGCCGAACTCGATGCTTTCATCGAAGGTAGCGAGAGACCCGAACACCTGAAGTAGGAAAACAGGCATGCCGCAAACGCTCGAAGAGTACCTCCGTCTGGCCAACGAACTTACGGAACACAGTCGCCTCTACTACGTCGAGGCAACTCCAACGATTAGCGACGTCGAGTACGACAAGCTGCTTAAGACGCTTGAGAAGTGCGAAGAGGAAAATCCATCTTGGGTTGTCGATTGGTCTCCAAGTAAGCGTGTTGGCCACGAGCCGATTTCGTCCTTTGGAAAAGTTACCAGAGACACGCCAATGCTGTCTCTGGACAATACCTACGATGCCGCCGAGCTTCGCGCGTTTCACGAGCGCGTTGTTGGTGGTCTTGGCGACGAGCCGCTGCAGTATGTTGTCGAGCCAAAGATCGACGGTCTTGGCATTGAGCTTACCTATCGCGATGGTCTCTTTGTTCTTGGCTCAACCCGAGGCGATGGCCTAACCGGCGAAGACGTGAGTATCAACTTGCGCACGGTGCAGGGTGTGGCGCTTAAGCTTCGCGAAGAGGCAAACTTGGTGGTGCGTGGCGAAGTCTTTATGACGCGCCAAGCCTTTGCCGACGTAAACGAGCAGCGCCTAACCGATGGCGATGCGCTCTTTAAGAACGCCCGCAATACCGCTGCAGGTACGCTTAAACTGCAAGACAGCAGTGAGGCCGCCAAGCGGCCGCTTATGGTCACGCTCTACGAACTTGTCGGAGCCGACCAAGAGGGCGCTACCGAGCATCAGGAAACTCATTCGCAAACCCTCGAGCGGCTTAAAGCGCTTGGAATTCCGGTTTCCGAGCACAATACGATTGCGACCAACTGGGATGAGCTGATTGCGGCCGTCGAGAGTTGGCGCGATCGCCGCCACGACTTGCCCTTTGAGGCCGACGGCCTCGTCATTAAGGTCGATAGCTACGCGCAGCGAGCCAAGCTTGGCACTACCTCGAAGTACCCGCGCTGGGCAATCGCCTACAAGTTTCCCGCCGAGCAAGTGACAACCACGGTGCTTGGTCTCTCGCACAACGTTGGACGCACCGGCGCTGTCACACCCGTTGCAGACTTAGAGCCTGTGGAGCTTGCTGGCACAACAGTGAAGCGAGCTTCTCTGCACAACTGGGATCAGGTCGAGCGCCTTGGCATTGGCAAAGGCGACCGCGTTCTTATCCACAAAGCGGGTGAGATAATTCCCCAGGTACTTTCCGTAACCGAAAAGGCAAGTGACGAAGTCTTTGGCGCGCCAACGAACTGCCCAAGCTGCGGGAGCGTCTTGGTTCGCGAAGAGGGCAAGGTTGCCTTGCTTTGCGTTGCCAGCATGACATGCGGCGGGCAGTTGCAAGAGTCGGTCGAGTTCTTTGCGGGCCGCAAGCAGATGAACATCGACGGCCTGGGCGAGAAGCTCTGTGGCTTGCTTATCGACGCCGGCCTTATCGCGAGCGTCGCCGACATCTTTACGCTCAAGGCCGAAGACCTCGCCAAACTCGATAGAGTAGGCGAGACCAGTGCAAACAAGCTGATTGCTGCGATCGAGACCGCCAAGCAAGCGGCATCCTTCTCGCGGGTTTTAACAGCGCTTGGGATTCGTCACGTCGGAGGCTCGGCCGCAAAGGCCATTGCGCAAAAGTACAATCGCATGTCGGCGCTCTTCGAGCTTGCTGACATCGAAGACAGCGGTGAGTCCTTTCACGAAGGCGTGAGTGGCATTGACGGCATTGGCGGCGTCATTGCCGAGTCGCTCTACGACTTTATCCGAGACCCGGCAAACCGCGCAGTTCTCGAGAGGCTCATCACGCTTGGCGTCGACCCGGTAGAAAAAGTCGTAGAGAAGGTTGAAGGCGGCCTCTCCGGAAAGACCTTCGTAATCACCGGAACACTCTCGGCACCGCGCGGCGACTTTAAAGCGCGCATCGAAGCGGTTGGCGGCAAAGTCACAGGCTCGGTTAGCAAGTCCACCGACTACCTCGTCGCCGGCGATAAAACCGGCAAATCAAAGCTCGCCGCCGCCGAGAAGCACGGCGTCGAAGTCCTAGACGAAGCCGCCCTCGCCGCCCTAATCGCAGGGTAGCGCGGCGCTGCGACTATCAAGATCCGCGTTGCCCAATGCGCAGCCGGTTGCCATCTGGGTCCGATAGAGCAATCTCTCGGGCCCAAGGCTGTTCCACGACTGCGACTTTAAACTCTGCTGCGATCTCATCCACATTGTCGACGTAGAGGTAGACGAGACTGTTGGGCGTAGCGTCGCCAAGATGCTCCGAGAGGTGCAGCCGCGAGTTGCCGCGAGCCAAGAAGAGATACAGCGGAAGCTCGGGTGCAAATCGATGCTCGCCCTCGATCACAAAGCCAAAACGCGCGTACCACTGCGCACTCTTTAGGCCATCGGCAACACGAAATATCGGGACCATTTCTTCAGCCATAGGACGATTCTCTCACAGAACAATCCTGATTTTTCTGCCCGTGTTTGCGGTGTTGTCTCGGGTGGATTGAGGAGTTCCGAGGGCTCTCCGATTCGTTTTCGTACGCTTCGAAATTAGTGGGATGCGATGGCTTGCGGCTTTGGTGGCTTGTGTGACCGCCGAGCGGCACAGAGCACGGCGGAGGCTGTCAGTCGCGGGACTCGGGCGGATGAGTTCCGGAGACTGACCGAGGAATCGTAGGTTTCGGCTTCGAGATCTACGCGTTTGCTGCCAGCCCCGGCGCCGCCGCTGACGATGACTTCGGGATTTCAACACAGCGACACTTGCTGCCAAATCCAAGCACTGCCAAGGTCGGACCGACACGCAAGCGGGGGTCAAGTGTGGGGTCAAGCGTGGGGTCACGCTCCTATACTGTAAGTATCTGTTCTAAATAATGAATTCAGCGTACTTCGCGTTTTCCATAAATCGGCGGCTCAAATGGCGTGGTGCTCGCCACCCAAACACTCCGAGCTGCGAACTCCGGGCAGCTGAGCGCATGGCATCGCCCCTGATGTCACGAGCTGCGAACTCCGGGCAGCTGAGCGCATGCCATCGCCCCCTGATGTAACGAGCGCCGAACACTCCGGCCGCTGCAGTGCATGGCATCGCCCCTGATGTCGCGAGCGCCTCGCACTCCCTGCCGCGGTGGTGCTCACCATCCCAACCCCGCCAGCCCAGGCCGCACCATCACGTCGAACGAAGCCCGCCAACCGCCACTCAAATCCAAACCATCAAACCCAATCCAATCCAATCCCGCAAAGCCCAATCCCAATCAAAATCGAATACCTCTAAGAAGAACACCAAACAACCACTACATAGATAAGCCCGCCCCGCCGCCGCTCATCCACGTATCACCACCGCCCACATTTCCAATATCAGGGAACTTTTCACTGAAGTTATCCCCAAAGAGGTCGGTTCACTCGCTGTGTTTCGCAATCAGCTGATTGGTGAAGCCGCAATCACGCCGTAATCACCTCATCTACCACAAACGCTCTTGCAAGCACGCACCGCCCACTGTGCGCGAGGCGCAGCTCGAGCTACGCCCAAATCCAAGAGCCCACTCACGGACTCGCAGCAAAACACCATGAGATCTACAATCCACCAATCGATTCAAGCGCTCATTCTTGTCTCAGCTCGCCGCAGCGCCACACTAGGCACAGCAGCACTCGTATTGGCCTGCCTCCCAGCAGTCGCAAATGCACAAGAGCAAGGCCCTCACCAACTTCGCTTGGAAGGCGCTGCCGCACTCGACGACGGTGAGACAGTCGGCGGTGGCCTTGGCTTTGGCTACGAGTACCGACTGCTCGACTCACTCGGCATTGTCGGCTCGTTTGCCGCGGACCTCTTTCCAAACGAAGACTCAGGAGTTGAGGATGGAACGGGAAGCTATCGCGGCCTCGATGGCCAATTGCACGAGGTCGAAGCCGATGGCGTTATGTATCCAAGCACCAAGCTTAGGTACTACGGAGCAGGTGGCGGTCTGCGTTTGCACGCACTACCCGCAGCAAGCTCGGTAGACCTTTGGCTCGACACAAGAGTGAACTACGTGCGGATTCGAGAGGAAGCTCGGCCCGGCTTTGACGTTGGATTGGGCGCAGACTTTAGCGTTGGAGATGATGGTTTCGCCCTTGGCTCCTTTGTTCGCTACACCCAAGTGATTCAGCCCGGAGGCGACGGAGGTCGAGACGACGACCGCTTTGTGCAAGTGGGTGCAGCGCTGTCTTGGGGCGGCGCCAGCAAGGCTTCGCGAGCGCTCTACACACATGCCGAGCCTGCATCGGTACTCGAAGTCGAAGACGAACTTGAGCCTGACGCTGACGACGAACTCGCGAGCGAAGTTGCATTAGACGAAGTCGAACCTGAAACCGATGCGCAACTTGCACAAGCTTCGGCGGACGATAGCGAGGCTATTGTCGATGATAGCGAGGCCGACGCAATCTTCGATGAGAAGGATGACTGTAGCGCGACGGCAGGTGGCGAGAATTGCCCCACTGCGACGGCTTCAGCGCCATCTCCGGTTGTGGCGCCATCTCCCACGACACCATCTCCGGCGCGCACACAATTAGGTAAACTTCCTATGCGGGTCGCCTTCGGCTACGGCGAAAATCGCGTGACGTCAAGCGAAGCACGCAACCTGCGCAAGGTTCTTAAGGTTCTAAGAGGCGACCCCGCGATTCGAACGCTCCAAATCGTTGGCCACACCGACGAGCGAGGCGGGCCCGAAGAGAACATGGCCTTAAGCCAAGAGCGTGCGCAAGCCGTTGTCGATTGGCTGGTGGCTCACGGCATCGCCCAAAGTCGCCTTCAGGCGATAGGTCGAGGTGCTAGCGAGCCGCGCGTTGATGGGCAGTCCAAGGCTGCCTGGCGAGCGAATCGCCGTGTGCAATTTATCGTGACAGAGACCGGCGAACCCACGCCATAGCGAATAAGAATACTTCTTAGTATCCGATTTTACTACTACCAACACTCACACGGAGAACTCATCTATGATGTTACGCACGCTGCTTTTGCGAACTTCCTTTGCTCTTATCGCTGCTGGAACGGCGATAAGTTGCGACAGCAATTCGTCCAGCCCAAACGGCCCAAATGGCCAAAACGGGCCATCTAAGACACTTCAACAGCCGACCTTTGTCGGCTCATCTGTCGGCGTCGTCAAGTCGTCAACGTATAGCGCCTCGTTTGTTATGGGCGCACAAATGCCAAAGCGCACCGGCGAGCAATTTGTCGTAGGCAACGCGCAGGGAGAAACACAATGAGAAAAGCCCTTGGACTAAGTTTAACAATGATGCTGGCCCTGGCTGCGGGGAGTGGAAACGCTTCTGCCGAAGAGGTGCCAACCAGCTTGCCGTTTCAGGCATACGTTACAAATCTCTTTGGCGATCCACTTGAAGGATCGGTCTCTATCGAGTTTGCCTTCTACGATGGTTCGACGACCGGTGATACCCAACTGTGGAGTGACACCATAACCACCAACGTGGAAGATGGCTTTGTGGTGACTTCGATTGGCAACGCCGACACGCCTCTCGACTACGACGTCTTCGATACGATTGGGCCGGTCTACTTTGGCATGTCTATCAACGGCGAGGTCATGGATCCACTTGTGCCCGTTCACGCGGTGCCCTTTGCGATGTGGGCAGCCAATGCGCTAAGTGAAGATGAAATTCGCACAGCGTTGGGAAGCAACCTTGCGCCAGACAGTTGTGCCGCCGGGCAAACCATTGCCTGGAACTCGGGCGATGCGGTTTGGGAATGCGAAGATCTCGGAACCGGACCCGCGGGCGCTGACGGCGCAACGGGTCCTGCAGGTGCAGACGGTCCTGCAGGTGCAACGGGTCCTGCTGGTGCAACGGGTGCAGCCGGTCCTACGGGCGCAACGGGTCCTGCTGGCGCCACGGGTCCTGCTGGTGCAGACGGTCCTGCCGGCCCCACCGGCGCGGCAGGTCCACAAGGTGCCATCGGCCCTGAAGGTCCTATCGGTCCCGCAGGTTCTATCGGCGCAACGGGCGCTGCCGGTCCTACTGGCGCAACGGGCGCTGCCGGTCCTGCTGGCGCAACTGGCGCTGCCGGTCCTATCGGTCCGATCGGCGCTACTGGCGCTGCCGGTCCTACTGGCGCAACGGGCGCTACCGGCGCAACGGGTGCCATCGGCCCAGCTGGTGCCACTGGTGCTGCCGGCCCTGCAGGTGCGACTGGTGCAACAGGTGCAACGGGCACCGCTGGTGCTACCGGCGCAACGGGCGCTACTGGCGCAACGGGCCCAGCAGGCGGAGGCTCCTCAGTTTTGGATGACAACGGAGTCAACCTAGGTAGTCTCGTGTCGGTCAGCGGCTCCGGCGTCGAGTTCATTACAAGCACAGGGCACCTCATGTTCTTGCTTTGGGACGGCAACTCGCCTGGCGGCCAAATTTGGTACACCGGCGCAAGCTGTACTGGTACTGCAATTCTCAACGCTGGCTCGGCATCGTCACCACCAACGTTTGGAAAGGGCGTCGTGTTCTCGCGAGCCTTCGACACGCTAATGGTGCCTCGCGTATCGACCATTATCGCCGCAACCGGCGCTGCTCCCAACGTTGGCTCGGTGGCGGTTCAGTCCATCGACAACCCAGGCTGCGGCGGAGCAAGCACAGGCAATGGCTATGAGCTAGAAGCGGTTACCGCTGCTGCCATTGGCTTGCCGAACTACCCGCTCACGACGCCGCTGGTTATTCAGTAAGTGTTCGCGAGTAAAACTCGCAGCCCATAACGTTTCGAAGCCAGTAAGAATAGTACTTACTGGCTTCTTTTTTGTTCTAAGGCAACTCAGTTTCCCGCTGCCGAGAAACCAAGCCTGCATAGCGCATCGGTCTCGTAATCTGACGAGGTGCCTACGGCCAGGGCTTGGCGCCGTTCTCAACAAGCACGGCTTCCATCTTTTTGCGATTGGCAGCGAGCATCGAGAAGGGCGGCTTGCCTTTGGCGTTCTCGATGTTCACATCGGCTCCCTCTTTAACAAAGAGTTTTGCGATCGGTACTTTTCCTTGATGCACGATGCCGTGAAGAGGAGTCCAGCCCTCGTCGTCTTGAATGTTCACCTGAGCGCCGGCCTTCGATAGTTCCTTGGCCATTTTTAGATCGGCCACAAAGAAGAGCGAGTTTCGCCCGTTGCTAGTTCGAGCATCGGCATTCGCCCCAGCAGCAATAAGCATGTCGAGGCACTCTCTCGCCTCATCGGGAATTTTTTGGTAGTTGCGGGCTTTGTCGACAACGGCAATCTTGCAGGCCGATGCGCGTTTACTTCCTTTAGAGTCTGAGAGTTGCTCTCGTGTGGCGTCGATATCAACTGGCATTGGTAGCCTCCTAGGTTGTGGTTTGGCGTTTTGGCGACAAAGCAGAAGGTTGCACGCAATGCTTATGCATTGTCGATGTTAGAGCGAGCTTGGCTCAAGTGCGCCACCGATCGCGTGCGCCACCGATAGCGCCACTTGCTCGATGCTTCGATCTGCAGTGTCGACAACAAAGTTCGAACTAGCATAGAGGCGCTCTCGTGCAGAGAGCAAGGCCTTGAGCTCGGAGAAGGCGTGTGGGTTCTCGGCCATCGGGCGCTCGTCGCCTTGCTCGATCACTCGATTCCAATGGTCTTGGGGCCTAGCGCGCAGCCACACCGTGCAGGTCGACTCTTGCAGCAGTGCGAAGTTTTCTTGGTGGTTAACAATCGAGCCGCCAGTGGCAATAACAGCCGGTCGACTTTCACTAAGAAGTGTACTTAGAACCTCGCGCTCAAGGTTTCGGTAGTAGCTCTCGCCGTGCAGCTCAAAGATCTCCGAGAGCGAGAGCCCAGCCGCCTTTTCAATCAGGCCATCGATCTCGACAAAGTCGACGGCGCGATGTTGTGCGAGCCGAGCTCCCACCGAAGATTTGCCAGCGCCGCGCACACCGAGAAGCGCGATGATGTCGTGGGGCCCGACTGTGCTTGCGCCGGTTAGAATCACGCCGGGGTTGGTGCCCAGTGCGTCGCAGACATCGGCGAGGCGACTGAGGGAGATGTTGCCTTGTCCGCCCTCAAGCTGAGCCAAAAACCTCTCGGAGACGCCAGATTTACGTGAGAGTTCTCGGCGAGATAGCGATTTCGCATCTCTGAGTGCCCGAATCCGGGCTCCCACGGTTTGCAGCATGGCTCGATGTCGCATTACCTGCAAGATAGTGCCACTTGCATACAGCTGTCCAGCATTAAAATGCTTGATTTGCGGGCCTAGTCATTGTATTCATTGCTCATGGATCCTGTCCGGTTTGAGACCCACCCCTCCCGTTACAAGCACTGGAAACTCGAAGTCGAGGGCGATAGAGCCCGCCTGGTCATGCAGGTCGACTCAGAGCACCCGATGTTCGCCGGCTACGAGCTCAAGCTCAATTCGTACGACCTCAGCGTCGACATCGAACTTGCCGACGCCACCCAGCGCATCCGATTCGAGCACCCAGAAGTTCGCGTTGTCACCATCACCTCCGAGGTCGACAAGTGCTTCTGCTCGGGCGCCAACATCTACATGCTCGGGCTCTCAACCCACAGCTTCAAAGTAAACTTCTGTAAGTTTACCAACGAGACGCGGCTCTTCATCGAAGACGCATCCAAGAACAGCGGCCTGCGCTTCTTGGCAGCGTGCAACGGCGCAACCGCCGGCGGTGGCTACGAGCTCGCTCTTGCTTGCGACGACATCGTCCTCGTCGACGATGGCAACTCAACCGTATCGTTTCCCGAGACGCCACTTCTCGCTGTACTTCCAGGAACTGGCGGACTCACTCGCCTCGTCGACAAGCGGCACGTGCGCCGCGATCGAGCCGATGTCTTTTGCACACTCGCCGAAGGCATGAAGGGCAAGCGCTCTGTGGAGTGGGGGCTCATCGACGCAACCTTTCCAAAGAGTAAGTTCGAAGCGGGCGTCAAAGCGCGCGCCGACGTTCTTGCAGAACAAGTCGCAGACGTGGTTCGCGGCCCAGCCGTAGAACTCGCGCCGCTCAACCCAACCATCGAAGAGAATGAGTACAAGTACAAGTACGTCACGCTCAACCTCGATCGGGCTGCGCGCACAGCACAGCTCACGGTCTCGGCATCTACCGAAGCGCCTCCTACCGATGCTGCTGCCATGGTGGCTCAAGGAAGTGACCTATGGTCGCTTCGCTGCTTCCGCGAATTGCACGATGCGCTTTTGAACTTGCGCTTTAACGAGCCAGAAGTCGGCATGATTACCGTGCGCACCATCGGCAATGCAGAGCATGTGCTCGCCGCCGACAAAGCGCTTCTCGCAAACCAAGACAACGGCTTCCTTCGCGAAGTACAACTTCTGCAAGCGCGTGTCCTTCGCTGCTACGACCTCACAGCGCGCTCGTTCTTTGCTGTCGCCGAAGAGGGCAGCTGCTTTGCCGGAATTCTTCTGGAGCTCGCACTCGGTGCCGACCGCTTCTACATGCTCGAAGACGACGACGAGAAGGTTGGTGTTTGGACCTCCGATGCCAACGCTGGCGCCTACCTAACGTCCAATGGCCTAAGCCGCTTTCGCCTGCACTTCTTTCACACCCCCGAGATGATCGATGCAGCACTGGCTCGCGGAACCGAGGGCATGATTCCCTCGGCCGAAGCCGACCGCTTTGGCGTGCCGACGATTGTCGCCGACGACATCGACTTTGAAGACGAGTTGCGCATCGCCATCGAAGAGCGCGCATCGCTCTCGCCCGATGCACTTACCGGAATGGAAGCATCGCTGCGCTTTCCTGGCCCCGAGACCATGGAGACCAAGATCTTCGCTCGTCTCTCGGCTTGGCAAAACTGGATTTTCACCCGCCCGAACGCCACAGGAGAGCACGGAGCACTCACGCTCTACGGCCAACCAGAACGTCCGAATTTCGACTGGAAGCGCACCTAGAGAGTCGGCGCCAGTACATTGGCGCCAGCTTTACTCGCACGCTTGGCATTGCCAACCGTGACTTTGTTTCGTGCCCTCTGCACTTTGGTCTGTTGCTTCACATCAGACAATTTCGGTCCCCCACGCATCCCCTAGGAGAACTCTATGTCCATCGAACTCAATGAGAAAATTCCCAACAACGTCGACTTAAGCACAGACAAGCGTCTGCAACGTGCGCTTGAGAACTGGCAGCCAAACTACATCGAGTGGTGGAAAGAAATGGGCCCAGTTGGCCACCAGGCAGATGATGTCTACCTGCGCACCGCAATCTCGGTGGAGACCGGCGGCTGGGCAAACTTTGACTATGTCAAAATGCCTGACTACCGATGGGGAATTTTCTTAGAGCCAAAGACCGAGGGCAAGACCATTGGCCAAGGTGACCATGTTGGTGAGCCGGTTTGGGACGAAGTTCCAGGCGAGCACCGCAACGCACTGCGCCGCCTCATTGTGACCCAGGGCGATACCGAGCCCGCTTCGGTCGAGCAGCAAAAGCTTCTTGGCGATACCGCACCGTCGCTCTACGATATGCGCAACCTCTTTCAGGTCAACGTCGAAGAAGGCCGCCACCTGTGGGCAATGGTCTACCTTCTTCACCGCTACTTCGGTCGCGATGGTCGCGAGGAAGCAGAAGATCTCCTAGCACGTCGCTCCGGTGACGAAGACAAGCCTCGCATCCTCGGCGCCTTTAACGAGCCGACCGATCACTGGCTTAGCTTCTTCTTGTTCACCATGTTCACCGACCGCGATGGCAAGTACCAGCTTGCTGCGCTAGCCGAGAGTGGTTTTGACCCTCTGGCTCGAACCTGTACCTTCATGCTCACCGAAGAGGCGCACCACCTCTTTGTTGGCGAAACCGGCGTTGGCCGTATCGTCGAGCGCACCTGCGAGCTTATGAAGAAGGACAAAAACGGCGACGCCCGAGCACAGGGCGGCATCGACTTGCCAACGCTTCAGCGCTACATCAATCAGTGGTACTCGGTTTGCCTCGATCTCTTTGGCGGCGAGTCATCGTCCAACGCAGCAGATGCATTTGGAGCGGGCCTTAAAGGTCGCTACAAAGAGCAGAGCCGCTTTGAAGAGCACGTCTGCCTCGAAGGCGGTCGCGAGATCGACTTTGTGGAAGGCGGCAAAATCGTCACCAAAGAGGTCTCGATGCGCAACGCAATGAACGAGTACCTTCGCGACGACTACATCACCGATTGCCAGCGGGCTGTCGATCGCTGGAACAAGACGATTCAAAAGTCGGGCATTCGCTTCGAACTCAAGCTGCCAAGCTCGCGCTTTAACCGCGGCATCGGCAACTTTGCCGAGCACCACTTCGACCCTGAAGGAAACATGCTTACGGCCGAAGAGTGGGAGCTTAAGAAAGCTTCTTACGTCTCCAACGCAGACGATGAAATCTACCTCGCCAGCATCATGAAGCCCTGCCTCGAGCCCGGTAAGATTGCCAACTGGATTGCCCCACCGCGCCGCGGCATTAACGGCCAGCCGTTTGACTACGACTACGTTCGCATGGCGTAACTCTCTCCAATTCCGCTGGAGACGCCGCTCTTTCACAAGGGCGGCGTTTTGCGTTTCGGCACTCGACGTACCCGAAGTGCGATCTTCGCGGGAAGTGACTCTCTTGGCCAGCCGAGGTGTTGTGAAGACGCATTACGATGCAAATCCGCGGGCGCGGTAGAATTCTTCTATATAGCGAACGGTCAGTTCGATTTCGCGCCGGCTTAGCGCGAGTACTCTGGCGATTTCCCCGTAGGTGTGGCCCTCGAGAATCATTGCGAAGACAGACGGGTAGCAGTCGATGCGCTTGATGAGGCGACGGGTGTGCACAACACCGACGTTCCACACGCGGGCAAGCTCTGCGGCGGCACCATCGTCGTGTTCTGCAATGGCGTCGCGCGCCGATTCAACTGCCTTGGTCATAAACCGCTCCGCTTCGCGCTGCTTCGCCTGCAAGCTATCGGGCCGAGCGGCGCCATCTACCGTCACCAAGGTGGCGAGAGAGAACCAACCGGGCAGTTGATTCTCATAATTTCTCTGAAACTCTGGATGGCCTCGCATGACATCAATCGCCGCACTGCGCACCATAATGCGAATCCACGCCTTTATTGGCGGCGGGTTTTCATGGGTTACAAACTTCGTAATGACTCGATGCTCATCGCGGTGCAGCTTGCCAATCACCTTGGTAACGATGTCTCGTTTGGCATCTTCATCGCCTCGCAACCGGCCAATGGGCTGACGCTGGACGAGAGCGGCCAAGAGCGGATGAAGCGCAATAATGAGCTTGTCCCAAGCATTGTTCTCACCGTTGGCAACTCGTTGCAGCTGATCTGCGATGTTTTCCCAATCGTACAAGTCGCTTTGATCTTAGCGGCTTTGTCCCAAAAAAGAAGTTCCAGGTAATTCGGTGCACGTCGCGCCGCATCGAAATCCAAGAAAGTTTGTGTACAAGAGCGTTGGCCGTCGTCCTATGAGCGTAGATGGGCTTTCTACCCAGTGCATGGCCCACGTCGGCCAAGACGACGTCGGGCGCGGGCATGGCTGGTGGGAAACCGCGTCCAATGCTTGCAACCCGAACCACGCAGCGCCAAGCTTCTTGGGGGATGGATTGTGATGACTGCATCTTGCTTATGGCTCATCCGGGCGAGCCAAGCAAAAAGGTTGCAGTTCACCTTGCAGGGTGTGACACCTGTCGACAGCTCGCCGAACATCTCGAGTCCGATGCCGAGGTCTCCGCGGTTGATAATACGGCGGGAAACGACATCGACGATGATTTGATCGGCACCGACATTGGAGCCTATCAAATTCGCGAACTCGTTGGCTGCGGTGGAATGGGGCGGGTCTACCTCGCTGTGCACCCAGCGATCGGCAGCCGCGTTGCCATCAAAGTGTTTTCAAAAGATTGGAACGAGCACCCATCGCTCGTGGCTCGCTTTTTTGCCGAAGCGCATGCAACCAACACCATTGCCCACGAAAACATAGTCAACGTGCTTGATGTCGGTCGCCTTGACGATGGCCGCCCGTACTTGATCATGGAGTATCTGCTGGGAGTGCCGCTTTCCAAGCTTGTTGGCTCGGAGGCACTTAGCGACGCTGGGCGCACGAGGATCTTGCTCGACGTACTTGCCGCCCTTTCTGCCGCTCACCAGCACGAGATCGTGCACCGCGACCTTAAGCCCGACAACATCTTCGTAAGCCCGGAAGGGCGTGCCACCTTGCTCGACTTTGGCATCGCCAAGCTGATGCCCGAGATTGGTGGCGACTCTGCTCCGACGGCTACGGGCACCGTTATTGGCACGCCACACTATATGTCGCCCGAGCAAGCCGTTGGTGATCCGGTCGACACGCGCACCGACGTGTACGCGATGGGCGTTATCTTGTATGAGTGTTTTACTGGCAGGCGACCGTTCTCGGGAACTTCGCTCTACAGACTGATGGACCAGCATGTGAATCGAGTGCCAACCCCGCCTCGAGAGCTTCGCCCAGAACTGGGAGAAGATGTCGAAGCGGTAATTCTGAAAGCGCTCGCAAAGGCGCCTGAGGACCGGTATTCGACAACGGGTGAGATGCGCAATGCTCTCGCCGTCTGTGAGTGTTGCAGCTCAAACTCAGTGTTTTCCCTGTCTCAGGGTTCGGCAGCCTCCAGTGCAACTCGCGCTGAAACCGTTGCGATCTTGGCGGAGTCAGCAGCGCCCACAGCCGCAGCAAAAAGCCCCAGAACGTCTGTCACTTGGCGACTCTTCGCGGGTGCGCTGATTGCGGGGCTCGGCGTTGGAGTTATTCTGTGGAACTCTCCATCCAAGAGGCACGCTGCAATGCCATCAGATGCAGCAACGATAACCACAGCCGTTGTCATCGATGCTGCCCCAATCGCTGTTACTCCCGACCTGCCACTACCAGCCGACGCGGATACCGTCGATGCATCGTCGGGGAGAACTGAGAAGCCCAATCCAATTCGGCGCACGGCCACTCGAAAGAAACCGATCGGGACTCCACCGCTAACCTTGCTCGAGGCCGCAACCGATCTGGCCTTGAACAATAAGCCCGATGCGATCTTGGTAGGCATTCGCCTACACGGATTGAGCCGGGATGGCGAGGCGCTTGTTCCGCTGGGGTCGGGGACGAGCGTCGCAAGCTTTGATTTCCTCTCGCCCTCGATGGCTGCCAATGTTGCGGCCCGCGGTCGCGAACGCGGAATCTGCATCGTCCGAGTTACCTATCGCAGTCCTTCCGATTCGGTGGTTGAGCAAGTTGGTGGTACGTGCGACGCGCAGAGGCCACTGTCATCACCGCGATGCTCGCTAAAGACTGTGATGACGCGGGCACGAAAGAGCGGAGCCCTTCCCACTGAGGGCAGCATAGGGAGTGCGGTGCTCAGCATGTCGAGTTCTCGCAAGAGTCGGCGAATGTTCTGGAAGTTTTCTATTGGAGAAACCTCGTACAACACCCCCGCCTGTTAGCGCTGCTTCCGCGGGGCGGATTTTGATTTAAGAAAATTGCGCATCTATTGTGCATTGAGAAGCACTTTGTCGTCTCTCATACGCAGCACAACTACATCGCAACAAAATCGATAGGAACACGATATGAAACCCACGCTCTCGATCCTCGCCACAGGCTTCCTCGCCACAGGCTTCCTCGCCACAGGCTTCCTCGCCCAGCCGGCTTTTGCCGACTCAGGCGCTTCCATCGTCAAGGAAGAATCCGCAAATCTAGCCAAGTACGGTGGTCTGGAGGACCTGCAAAACCGGTGCAAGTCGAAGTTTAAGGTCTCCATCGATTCGGCGACGTTCTCGAAGGTTGCAGGGCTCGCTAAGAACGAGGACAAGGCCAAGAACCTGCACTCCCATTGCAGTAAGCCGATTCGCGCGCTGACAGATTGGTGCGCCAATGGATACGACAAGGTCGTGAAGAAGCAAGTCTCGTCCTACGTGTGTCGCTACGACTCGGGCGAACCGAAGATGGCGCTTAAAAAGGGCGTTCTCACCATGACCACCAATTGGGAGCCTGAGTCGAACAATTGGTCGAAGGATGCGATTGGTAATGTTCTTATGGATGGCGAGTTTAGCGTCGCGCAAGCCGCTTTGATTCGCAATGATACGGCGCGCATCAAGGACTCCAGAGCCGACATGAAGCGGCGGTGCAAAGGCGAAGTAAAATGGACCGTCGACTGGAAGAGTTTTAAAGGCGAGCTTAACAAGCGAACCGGGAGCAACAATCTTCCTGCGATTTGGGAGCAGTGCGGTGCTCCACTGGCTGCTTTGGAAGGGCTGTGTGTTGGCGGTCAATCAAAGCTTATGCTCGACCAAGTTTCATCCTTTGTGTGCCGCTTCGATAAAGGTCGCGATGCAACGATGACGCTCGAAAACAAGGTGCTCACCCTGGTGTCAAATTTTGAGAGCAAGGCTGGTACCGAGGGCGCCAAAACTCTTGTTGGCGATACGCTTCGCGATGGCGACTTTAGTGTGCGTCAGGCGGCCTTCATTCGAAATGAAGAAAAGGACCTACAGCGCCTCTACGGCGAGCGAGTCGACAGTGCATGCAAAACCAAGATCGCCTGGTCGATCGACTGGAAAGGCTTTCTTGGCGAGATTAACAATCGGCTATCCAACAAAGATAAGACGCTGCTGTACGCAAGCTGCGGAGTCCCACTCAATCGCCTTGCCGACATTTGTGGCAGCGATCGAAAGAACAAGGTCAAGGCCAAGGTCAAATCGTACAAGTGCGTCTTTGGCGGCCCAAAGAAGCAAAAGCTAACGCTCAAGAAAGGCGAGCTTCGGTACCATGTCGATTTCACCGCAGAGGATTCCTATGGTGCTTTCGATGCGTTCTTGGTTAAGAACAAGGTTGTGAAGAAGCGTCCACCACCCAAGAAGCTCTCGCCAAGAGATCTTGCCAGCATCCGAAGAATTCTGGGCGAGGGAGCGAATACGCAGAGTTGCTACAAAGCCTGTGCGCGACGCAAAGGCGCTCGGGCCAAGCAGCAGTGTCGCAACACCTGCCAGTAGTCTTTCGAAACGCGCAGTTCCGAAACGCGCAGTTCCGAAACGAAAAACGCCTAGGAGGAATTCCCCCTAGGCGCATTCTCGGTAGAGCGTGTCGCTAGCCTAGATGCTAGAGGTTTGCTGCACCCGGTGTTGGTGTGGTTACGAATGCCCAGTCGGCATTTGCATCGTCAGAGTCGATGCCGTTCGGGCTGCGACACATCGAGCCTGTGTCCACGTTGCTATCTTCGGCGGTAGCAGCGGTGCCTTCGACAAAGTTGAAGGTGCCCGTCGCACTGCCGTTGATGGTTCCTGCGGTAACGCTGCCCTCGTACGAGAGTGCATCGAGAAGCTCGTCGCTATTGCTATCGTAGAGACCAATCGCATCCGGCGAACCGTTTTGCACGTTGTTGGTCGCTTCGGCGAAGGCAATGGTGAGCTCGGTACCAGGCACGTTGCCAAGAACCGAGTTTGTGCCAACAACCAAGTACTGGCCAGCTGCGAGCGTTCCAGCAACACCAAGGTCGATGCTGCTGTACTCGGTGTTGTTGCTGCCATTCACAAGAACCAGTGAGATTCCTGTGAGGTTAATGTCCGCCGAGCTGCCGTTGTAGATCTCGATAAACTCCGCATCGTCGCCACCTGCTTGGTCGTAGTCGACTTCGTTGATGACAAGGCCACCCGAGATAATTTCGATGTCGGCGGTTGCCGAAGAAGCACCAAGAGTTGCTGTAACGATTTCGCTTCCAGCGTCGGTTCCAAGAGTGACATCGAAGGTTGCTTCGATCTCGCCATCGAGAACTGTGACGTTAGCAGGAACACTTGCAGACGTTCCCGGAGATGCCGAGAGTGCGATGACTTCGCCGCCGGCGCCCGCTGGAATGTCCAAGCTCACGGTGAGTGTGATGGTGCCATTTGGGCTGCCTGTAGCGGTGGCTGGTGAGAGCGCAACCACTTCGGCAACCTCGGCTGGGCCAACAACGCGAACATCAGCAGTTTGCGTATTGGCATCCAGGGTTGCGGTAAGCGTAACGCTCGCCGCTTGCTGAACGCCGTTGACAAGAACTGCTGCGCGCTGAGTACCCGCTGTGATGGTGACGCCACCGCCAACAACTGTGAGGCTGGCATCCGAAGACGTCACGGCAACAAAGGTATTGGCAGTAACAGCGTGGCTAAGAACAACCTCGACTGTGTCTGGGCCGGTTTCCACAGCAACGTCTCCAACATTCACAAACGAGAGTGCAGGCGCGAGGTCGACGAGCACAGGCTCGCCAAGTGCCACGTCGGCAGCATCGCGAGGAAGCAAGACTTGGCTACCGTGACGGAACGACAAGATGCCTCGGATGGATGGGAAGTTCGCGCCCAGGGTTGGGAACGGAGTGGTGAGGAACATCAGGTCATCAACGCGAAGGGCCGAGTCGACCTCGAATTGATTGTTCGGGCTTGAATCGCCTTGGCCTGGAGTTGGAGCGATGTCGGTGACAGCGACGTTCTGTACTTCGGCTAAGACAGCCTCGTAGTCGTTGGCAACCGAACCACCCGCTTGCGCTGCAGTAAGTAGAACCGGCGATGGAAGTGCATTGCCCGAGCTAAGAACTGTCACGGTGGTGTTGGTGAGTTGGGTTTGGCCGAAGAAGTCGCTAACCGTTGCCGAAGGCGTAAGGTCAACTCGGTCGCCAACGCTGATGTTCACGCCGCAGCTTGTGTCGGGGTGGAATGTAAAGACACCAGAGTTTTCCTCAGCAATAAAGCCGGGGTCGCCCGCAACCGTTTGCAAGAAGAAGCCAACGGTATCAACGCAACCTGTGACGAGTGTGTCGGAGATCGAAACCGTAGGTCCTGCTGTGCCGCCTTTAACTTCGTAGATGGTTGCCGAACACGCAAGTGGTGCTGGGTTAGAGAAGTCTGGGCACGCATCGCAAAGGTCGCCCTGGCCATCGGCATCGCCATCTTCTTGTCCTGGGTTTGCGTTGTTCGGGCAGTTGTCGCTTGCACCGGTTACGCCATCGCCATCTGGATCGGTTGGATCAAAGAGGCTGCAGTCGGTGGTATTCGCATCGAGTGGGCAAGGATCGCAGCTATCGCCAACCAAGTCGCCGTCGGCATCGGCTTGCTCGCCGTGGTCAAGAACGCGAATTGGGTTGAAGGTATTTGGACAGAAGTCGTCGGCATCGGGGATGCCGTCGCCATCACTGTCGCCGCCTGATGGAATGCCTGTGTAGACCGAAGAGGATTCGACGCTCATTGGGCGAGACGGAACACAGCTAGGCTCGTTGGTTGGCTCGCCACAGAAAAAGTCTGGGTAGGCGCCAGTGTTGCTTTGCTTGAGTTGTGCGTAGGTTTGGCCGATGTCGTTCTCGGCGCAGAGGCGTCGGTTCGAACCGCAAACGTCGATGACGTCGCAGTTGCCAGTGCCGAGAGCATCGGTGATGACTTCTTCGCCGTAGAGCACTTCGCCGCCGCGCATGACCATGACATTGTCTTGGGCGCGAGCGTCGATAACAGCGCGGTAGTCGGGGTTTGCCGAACCATCGAAGATGACGATGTCGGCAACTTTGCCAACTGCAAGGCTGCCGATGACGTCATCGGTTGCCGAGGCGATTGCACTGTTAAGCGTAGCCATGCGCCAAAGGTCGGCGTCGGTGAAGTAGCCACCGAGGTTGTCGCGGTTAAAGCCATCGGCGCATGCGAGCTCGCGCTGCATGTTCATCGAGCCGGTTGGCATCCAGTCGGTACCAAGAGCGATGGTCACGCCAAGACGGTCGGCAAGAGCAACGCGTGCAGTATCACCGTAGAGCGTGATGTTTGAACGCGGTGACCAAACGAGCTTGGTCTGTGCGTCTGCCATAAGTTGGAAGTCCACAGCCTTAAGTCCAACGCCGTGGATGTATGCGCTTTGCGATTCGAGAAGGTCCTCGCCGCCACCGTCGGTTGAGCTTGTGCAGAGAAACTCGTTGCGAGCTTCGTCGTCAACGCCCTCAGAGATGTGTGGAAAGTAAGCGTCTTCGCTGGCGATGTTGGCGCCGGTGTTAATGCTTGGGTAGCCGCAGCCGCTATCGATTTGCTCGCCGTCGCTATCGCCAAGTGGGAAGGTATCGTAGTCAACCGTTGGTTGGTTTAGGCCTTCTTGTGCGCTTCGATCGAGGTTGCGCAAAAGGCCGTCGGTGCTTCCCGAGCCAATCGTTGACGTTGCACCGCTGATGAGGAAGCGAAGCTCGGCCCACTTCATTTGGTCGCCGCTTGCAGAACCTGCAGCGCTAAGCCTTGTGTGCCCGCGAAGCCCTTTGCGCCAATCGTGGCGATGCTCGTAGCGCTCGCCAACATCGGTGTAGGGATCGTTCTGAGCGAAGGTGATGTGATCGTGGGCGTTAATAAGGCCCGGAGAGATTACGCCTTCGGGGCAAGTAACAACCGTTGCGCCAGCAGGATCGCAATCGCAACCGACGCAGCTAATGCTGCCCGCTGCGTCGACCAAGACGGTGCCGCCGCGGTAGATGCCTTCGGGAGAGAGCACATCGCCAACAAGTGCGGTGGTGCTATCGCCTGCAGTTACTTCGCAGGTGCCACTAGAAAGTGGTGCGAGTTCTTGGCAGACAATTTCGACAAGCTCAATTTCGCAGTTGGCCGAACAGCCATCGCCGCTTGCTGTGTTGCCATCGTCGCATTGCTCACCAATGCCTTGAGTACCGTCTCCGCATACGCCTTGTGTCTCTATGACACAGGTTGCAGAACAGCCATCGCCCGGCGTTGTATTGCCATCATCGCATTCCTCGCCGGTATCGAGGACGCTATCGCCGCAGTCGGCATTGCTGTTACCATCGTCATCGCCGCCACAGGCAGCGAGGGCACAGCTCAAAAAGAGAATGAGTCGGAGACTTGCCTTCATCGCGGCGGAGGATAGCCCCAGCACCCGTCATTTTCCTACGGTCTTTCTTGGTTTCGCAGGTGACAATAAAGGCACAATTTGCGCCCTACGGCCGCTTTGTGAGGCGCACTACGGATCGACGCGAAATGCGCAGCGAACGCCAATGCGCTGATGAGACTCGGTTGGAGAACGGCTTAGGTTTATTGGGTATCGACCTGCCCAAGCTCCCGACGTTGCCGAGCCACCGACGTAGGTTCCGCGCAGGCTATCGCTGCCAGATTCCATAAACATTCCGTCACCCTGATGAGCGACTTCTGCGGTTGGGCGCGCCTGTAGCCAACTCACTGGGTTCGCTTCAAGCGGGATACCCAGCGCAGGAAGAAATTCGGGCGCCGCCGAGAGATCCCATTGGCCGCCACCACCACCAGCAGAGCGCCGTATCGCAACATCGCTAAGGTCGCGATTTGTTGGGTCGAGCGAACTTGGAACACCAAAGCAGTTGCGACCTGCATCCGAACCCACACTTTGATCCGAGAGCCACTCCCACACGTTGCCTGCCATGTCGGAGATGCCATAGCGAGATCGGCATTGCGAACTGGTGCTATCGCCAGTTCGCAGGACGCGATTGCCGCTGCCAACTGTCGCGGGCAGGGTCGCGAAATCGTCGGGAAGAACTAGCGCATCAAATGTCGCCTCACCCGGATGGCCCTGGTCGGCATTGCAACTCAGTGGCCCAACGCCGGCTTCAATATCGTAGATCTCGGTCTCGCTTAACTCGGCGGGCCAAGCGCTCGCTGCGACTTGGAGTTTCCGCGACAAGAGTTGCTTGGGCGCTGCGCCGACAAAGTGGCTCTGGCACGTTCCCCAGCTATCCACTTGGCCGACCAACACGAGTGGCGGTAACCCAGGTGCATTCGACGTCATCAGTGCGCGCTCAGCGTCGGTGGTGCCGCCTCCATTGGCTGCTACCCATGCGGTGGCGTTTTTGTAATAGCAGTGGTTCGACGCGCGATCGTAGAAGACGTCGCCCTCGTTGCCGACTTGAACATTGCCGTTCTTGTTATTGGCAGTGGCATCGGGAGCCGCAGCGCCAATTCCCAAGCACGGGCCTGCTGCATTCGCGTCATCGGGGCAGCCAATGCTTTGCAAGGTGTAGTCGCATCCCAACTCAAACTGGTCGACAAAGTGATGCGCCTCAAAATCAAAGAATGACTCGTTGGCCGGCGGGTCCCCGATATCGCCATTGTAGTTAAGTCGCCCAGGGCCTGTGTAGTCGCAGCGGTAGTTGTTCTCGCGATCGACCGAGGCGCTTTGGTCCAGTAGGCCACACACTTCTTGGTTTGCAATCCAACGGTGAAGTAGCGCCATGTTCTCGGGTGGTGTTTGCACTTCGAGCGTGGCATCGCCTTCGGTGGCAATAAGGCTAAAGCCTTCGACCAATGGACGAACTTGATAGTAGTAGACCGATTCTTGGTTTGCTGTGTCGTCGCGAAACTGCAAGACGTCGCTTGTCGTGCTTCCTACTTGTTCGTAGATGCCATCTGCCGACTGCGATCGGTAAATTCCGTAGGAGGTGATTGTCGCAACAGGGTCGATCGTCATCGGTTGCCAGACAAACTCGAGACTGCTTGGAATTGCGGCAAGAGCCGAGGCGGATGCCTTTGGCGTTGTGGCGCCAACAGCACGCACATGCACCCAGCCGTTGTGAACTGCGAGAAATGGCGATACGGCAGCATCAACGTCGGGCGCTGCATCAAAATCATTGACCGTGGCGTCGACGTTACTGCTCGCATCAGACTCGCCAGCTCGGGCTTCGGAATCAAAGCCGTAGCGACCACAGCCAAGAGCTAGTCCGCATAGAGCAACCACCGCAAAGCGTTGCGCCTTAGCTGATAGGCTTCGAGTACTAAAGCGCTCCAAAGTATCTTCAATGATAACAGTTTCCTGCCCTGCCTCGATTGGAAAACCGCGGCTCAGCTCACCGCAAAAAAGAATGTCTCGCGAATCGTATGGATTCTGTAATCCTTGCCACTCTTGCAGAGCAGTAGAGAGTGCAATTGGCGGTCGAGCAATTTTTCGCAACGAGCAACGAGGAGAAACACAATGAAAGCAACTTGGAATGGGGCGGTCATCGCCGAGAGTGACGATACGGTTGTTGCCGAGGGTAGCCACTACTTTCCCATCGCCTCGCTAAAGCGCGAGTTCCTAAAGGACAGCGATAAACGCACAAGCTGCCCGTGGAAAGGCCAGGCTCACTATTGGACGCTGGTTGTCGACGGCAAGGAGAACGCCGATGCCGCGTGGTTCTATCCAGAGCCCACGCCAGAGGCGAAAGAGATTACCGACCGGGTCGCGTTTTGGCGCGGCGTTGACGTAAGCGAGTAGCAAGCATCGATGTGCCGGCAGCGCAGAAGCGAGCGTTGCCGTAGCGAAGTGCGCGAGCAGCTAGGCCGCTGGGCCGCGGTAGATGCAGCCCGATGTGCACGTCTCGCGCACCATGATGCAGCTTAGCTCGGGCAGCCGTGGCTTAAGATTGTCCCAGATCCACTTTGAGAGATTTTCTGAGGTTGGGTTCTCAAGCCCTTCGATGTCGTTAAGGTAGTTGTGATCGAGCTGCTCGTAAAACGGCTTAAACGCTTTATCGATTTCCGAGAAGTCCATCAGCCAACCACTACTCGCTCCCACTTCGCCTTCGATATGGATTTGCACCATAAAGGAGTGGCCGTGCAAACGCGCGCACTTGTGGCCCTCGGGAACATTGGGAAGGCGATGCGCCGCCTCAAAGCGTACTTCTTTAAAAATCTCCATCACGAAATCCCGATGAACTTATGACTTTGCAGGCCCAGGCGCCACTGTGGATGCTCGAGACAGTACGAGAGAGCATGCTGGAGCGCAGCTGCTGCATCGGGTCCGTCTTTTGGTTGTAAGAAGCGATGCTCAAAGGCCATGGCTTCAAAATCTTTCGGGTCAAAACCCTCTTGCGGCACCACGAGCTTAAGCTCCTGACCCGAAGTCACCACGAGCTCGGCGCCTTGCTTTGGGCTCACGCAAACCCAGTCAACGCCGGTTGGTACAGGCTTGGTCCCGTTGGTCTCGATGGCCACTTCAAAGCCGACCTCATGAAAGGCAGCAACAAGCTCGGCATCGAGTTGCAAAAGAGGCTCGCCGCCTGTGCAAACGATGAGCGGCTTGCAGTCGAGTTCGGCGCTGTGGCCCCAGGTGCGAAAGGCTGCGTCAGCCAGCTCTTTTGCGGTGGCAAAGGTGCCGCCGCCATCGCCATCGGTGCCAACAAAGTCGGTGTCACACCACATCGAGCAGCCGCCGGTGCCTTTTAGGCGATCTTGCTCGCGTCCCGACCAAAGGTTGCACCCAGTAAAGCGGCAAAACACCGCGACTCGACCTGTATTTGCTCCTTCGCCCTGCAGGGTGCGAAAGAGCTCTTTTACCGCGTAGCTCACAGCCGGCGTGTAGCCCGGCTGGTCTACGAGATCCAGGGCAAACGTTAGAATCTCTAGCAGCCGTAGCTGCGGAAGCTCCAACCCTGGGGCATTACACAAGGGTCCCAGTTTTCTGGGCGCGGACCAAGCTCGCCGTACACCGTCGGTGCATCGTCGTCGGAGAACTCGATGGGCCAATCGATCGCTTCGCCATCAACCGCAATCGGTTGGCCGGCTGGATCGATTTCGGTGAACTGCTGAATCGTCACGGGAACGCTCTCGTGCCCATCGATTAGGTAGAAGAGTTCGACAATGTCTTCGGCGCGCATGCGCAAGCAGCCGTGGGAGACAAAGTCGTGCACGAGGAACCAGTTGCGCTGGTCAAGTGGGCAAGCGCCAGTCGTTTCAATCTCGCAGGTGTAGGTGATGGGGCCGTGCAGTCCGTAGGTATTCCAGCCCTTCGAGTTCTTTGTTGTGAGTCGCAGAAACGGAAAGCCACCAAAGTACGCTGGTTCAAAGCGCTCGGAGACGAGGCATATCGGCCTTGGTGAAGTCGGTGTTGGGGAACTCTTCGTCATATGCCAGGCCGCCACCTTCTTGGTCGCCACCTTGGGCAGCGCAAGAGAGCAGGAGAGCAGCAAGAGGAATTAGGTGGCCAAGTCGCATGCCGGGGAGATCATCGGCCAATTCCTGATGGGTTTAGGTAGGCTAAGATGCGGAAATGTAGTGAGGGTGAGGTGTGTGGGCGCTAGGTCTGAAAGCCTAGTGGTTGCTTCAGGCCACAAGACTTGCTGCCACTGGCGCCTCACTGATGTCACTGATGGCGCTCTTTGTCCGCAAGTACGGTACATTTCCTCGGCCTGTGTCTGACGAGTCTTTTTATCGCGACCTCCCGGCGTTCGATACCTTCGCCAATGTCTGCGATGGCGGGCACTATCACGAGGTCCCCGACAGCTGGGATCTTGTGATCACCGACGTCGAAGGCTCGACAAAGGCCATCGAAGCGGGGCGCTATAAAGATGTGAACGCTGCTGGCGTTGCATCGATCGTCGTCGTGCGCAATTGCATGAAGGACCTCGACATTCCCTTTGTCTTTGGCGGCGATGGAGCCACGCTCATGACGCCCTCGTCGCGAAGCTCGGCGCTCTTTGCTGCACTGCGAGGCCTGCGCGTTCGCTGCCGCGATGCCTACGGCCTCACCATGCGCGTTGGCGTTGTGCCCATCTCGCAGCTTAAGAGTGCAGGCCACGATGTGGCCATCGCCCGATATGCGGCGAGCCCAACGGTGTGCTTTGCGATGCTTCGTGGTGAAGGCATCGACGTTGCCGAGACTTGGGTGAAAGATCCATCGCGGGCCGATGAGTTTCACGTGAGTGAAGAGGGCGAGAGCTTTGACATCTTTGATGGCTTTGAATGTCGCTGGAGGCCGATTCCCAGCCAACACGGCCTGGTTGCCAGCATCATTGTAAAGGCGTTGAGCGAAACCGCTGCCGAGCGCACTGCGGTGTACCGCCAAGTGCTTGCCGAGATTGGCGGTATTGCCCAGCTTCCCGACGAAGGCCGTCCCATTGCCAAGAAGACGCTCAAGATGCTTCCTGGCAAAACCAACTTTGATGCCGAAGCGATCTTAAAAACCGGAAGTGCCGATTCGGAAGCAGGGCTTGCCGAGAAGACGCGCATTCGCAAACATCTGCGCAACGGCAAAATTCTCTTTGCAACCGGCATCAGCGCTGGCGGCTTTAACCCAAAGCAATACAAAACCGAGATGGTCGCCAACACCGACTTTCGCAAGTTTGACAACGTGCTTCGCATGCACCTGGATCTGCGCCGCGGTCAACTCGATAGGCTCAAGCACGTCTTGCAGCAAGCCGAGGATGCCGGGCAACTTGTCTACGGCATCCACACCGCCACCGAGACGCTGATGACCTGCGTCGTGGATTCGTACCAGGGTAGCCACGCGCACTTTGTGGATGGCGCGGCAGGCGGCTACGCCTTGGCTGCCAAGCGCATCAAAGCGCTTCTTAAAGATCGCTAGAACACCGTGTAGATAAAGGGAGCCGCACCGGTCCCACCTAGAATCACGAGTGCGCCAACAAGAAGTAGGACAATAAGGATTGGCGTGAGCCACCACTTCTTGCTGTGCAGCAGCATGGCAACGAGTTCTCGAATAAAGCCCTGTTGGCCGTCGGCGGCAAGTTCAGCCATCTGTGCTGCATCGTCTCTATCTTCTTTGTTTGCCATACGCTTTACCTCGCTGCAATTCAAACTCTAAGCCGCCACTAAAACTGGCGGAAGTAACTCTTGCGTGGACGTCGTTCTTCACGAGTCACCCAGTATGTTGTGGTCTCGGTAGTATTCTTACGTCGGCCCATTGGGTCGTAGCCGGTTAGTCTCGTAAGCAGCCCGATAGGCGTGAGTACCGCAAAGTAAATTACCGCCAGCAGTACATGCGCAACAACGAATCCAATCGGAAACGTTATGTACATTAAGCCGACGAAGATGATGCGCATAAACGAAGGCACTAACAATCCGACAACGCTTAGCGCCAGCCCTGTGCCCCACACGGCGTAGGCTGGGGTTGTTCCCATCTTGCGAAAAAGTAGGAATCCAACAAGAGCGCAAAAAGCGGGAAACCAAATCAGCGCGAACGAACGCAGCTGCGATCGTGATGGGTCTTTGTTAATTTCGACAAGTCCCATTAGTCGAGCTCAAACTGGGCCAGGTAGCCCTCGGTTTCGTGTTGTTGGGCCTTTGGCTGCTTGTCTTTGTGCAGAACGAAGCCTTCGATCGCAAGAACATCCATGTTGGTTGCCATAAAGCATCGATACGCATCTTGTGGCGTACAGACGATCGGCTCACTTCGCACGTTGAAGCTTGTGTTGACCACGAGTGGGCAGCCTGTCTGTTCGTTAAACGACGAGATCAGGCTGTGATAGCGCTGGTTGCGCGCAGCGTCTACGGTTTGCACGCGAGCTGTGTAATCGACATGAGTGATTGCAGGAACCACAGAGCGCGGCTCCTTTAACTTGTCGAGCCCAGCAAGGCCATCCTCGGCCTTAGGCAACCGCTTTGACTCTTTGACGTCAGCGACAAGCAGCATGTACTGGCTCTGCTCGTTGGGGCGCATTTCAAAGTACTCATCAACGTGGTCTTCAAGGATTGACGGTGCGAACGGCCGGAACGACTCGCGAAACTTAATCTTAAGATTCATCACCGACTGCATCGCCTGGCTGCGCGGGTCACCGAGGATGCTGCGACCGCCGAGGGCACGCGGCCCAAACTCCATGCGGCCTTGCATCCAACCAACAACCTTCTCGTCGGCAAGTGCGCCAGCGACATTCTTACAGAGCGAGGCCTCGTCTCCGAAATGTTCGTAGACAGCGCCAATCGAATCTAGGTAGGTCTTAATCTCATCGTCGCCAAAACGCGGCCCCAACATCGAGGCGCTTTGTGAGTCGAGCGGATTTGGCGTGCGCGCGTTGCCCAGCAATTGATGCCAGGCAAAGAGTGCAACACCAAGTGCGCCGCCTGCGTCGCCTGCTGCGGGCTGAATCCACACATTCTCGAATGGCCCCTCGCGCAGGATTCGCCCGTTTGCAACACAGTTAAGGGCGACGCCACCAGCCATGCACAGGTTCTTCGCTCCAGTTAACTCGTGAGCGGTGCGGGCACAGCGCAGCATGATCTCCTCGGTCACCTGTTGGATTGATGCGGCTAGATCCATTTCGCGCTGCGTGATTGGAGTTTCTGGTGTGCGTGGCGGCCCGCCAAAGAGCCCATTCATCTTTGGCGATGTCATGGTTAGGCCCTGGCAGTAGGAGAAGTAGGAGAGGTCGATTCGAAAGGAGCCGTCGGCCTGTAGGTCGATTAGCTTGTCGAGAATAATGTCGGCGTAGATTGGCTCACCGTAGGGCGCCAGCCCCATGAGCTTGTATTCGCCCGAGTTAACCTTGAAGCCTGTGAAGTATGTAAAGGCCGAATAGAGCAGCCCGATGGAGTGAGGAAATCGCAGCTCTCGAATGAGTTCGAGTTCGTTGCCTTTGCCGTGGCCAATGCTTGCTGTTGCCCACTCGCCGACTCCATCGAGAGTGAGGACTGCGGCTTCTTCAAACGGCGATGGATAGAACGCACTTGCCGCGTGCGACTCGTGATGCTCGGTAAAGATGATGCGTTTGCGATAGTCGCCACCAAGCCCTTTGCGAATCAGGCGAGGTACGTGCAGCTTCTCTCGCATCCACACGGGAAGCGCTCTCACAAAGGAGGGAAAGCCTGCCGGCGCAAAGGCTAGGTAGGTCTCAAGCAGTCGCTCAAAGGTTAGATAGGGTTTTTCGTAGAAGCCAACGTAGTCTAGGTCCTTGGCTGTGAGCCCTGCTTCTTTTAGGCAGTACGCGATTGCCTGCTCGGGGAATCGCTCGTCTTGCTTTTTGCGTGTGAAGCGTTCTTCCTGAGCTGCGGCTACGATCTCGCCATCGACAATCAGCGCTGCGGCGGAGTCGTGATAGAAGGCAGAGATTCCGAGGATTGCGGTCATGGGGTCACCAGCGGCTCGATTGCGTTCGCAAGGGCGTGACCGGCACATCGGTGGCCGGCCTCGTTTGGGTGGTAGCGATCGCGAGCAAGCTTTCCTGGGCATGCTCGGAACGGCTCAAGCAAGTCGACTACTTGCAGCTTGGTCGCCGCTGCAAGTTCTTGGACAAATTGGTGCTCGGCGTGAAACGCGTAGTCGTTTAGATCGGTTAGTTCTGGAAACACCGCAACCATCGTGCGAAACCCATGCTCCTCTGAGAGTTTTTCTAACCAGGCAAACGAATCGCTAACAATGTCGTCGCTAACGGTGCCAAAGTTCTTGGGCCGCTTTTTGTGCATTCTGAGAACTCGGTACCAGAGGACTCGAAAGAGCGCGCTCTTGTGCAAGATTGAGCGCTCGACTCCCTTAACGCCTTTTACATTCTTTGCCTCATTGGTGAGCGTCGTCATAATGCCGCCGTCGTTGCGCTCACGGTCATTTAGGCAATAGCCCACGAGGACAAGATCTGGGTCGAACTGCAGGCCACGGTCGGCGAGGGTGGCGACCTCTTGCTCGGTGCTGTAGCCAGAGACAGCAAGATTAATGACCTCGACATCGAGTCCGCGCAGTTTGAGTTGCGCCTCGAGCACAGTGGAATACATGTTCTCGAATCTCGCTATCGAGTGTCCGGCACTGATCGAATCGCCAATGAGCACGATTCTGTAGCGTCCTGGTGGTTTGGCAACCGGGTGCTCGGTATCGCGGTACCCCAAAGAATTGGATGCACCTCGGTAGTCGTAGAAGTGCAGTGATTTGCCGTCGTACTCAAGCCCTGGAACAGGCTCAAAGCCGATCTTTGGGTTGTTTGAGAGGCGATAGCGACCCTTGGAAACGTAGACAAATTCGGGAGCCAAGTTGGCCACGCGCACTGTGCACTCGCCAATCAGCACTGCGAGCACCAGACCGAAGCCTACGAGAATCGCCCTTTGCGTGATCACACGCCAATTCATCGTTGGTCGCTCATACTACGGAGGAGCACCCTAGCTATGAATGCATAATGCCTTCAACCGTAAGATGCTTTGTGTGGCACCACAGTGAAAGATAGATGCGCCAAAAGGCCGGTTATTCGGCGGTTACGGGCAATACGGCAGAATTTGTGCTGGAATGTCGGCGTTGGACCACCGGATCTTCTGTCAGAAGTTTACCTAGGAATGCCGGTTCCTGGAGACGGACGAAGCAGTCGCCAAGGAAGTCTCGACCTCGGTTATGAGTTTGGCTCGGACGGGCACAGCGGAGCAGGGCTGCCAAGAGCTGGTTGGGGTGGCAGCCTGGCAGGGGCGCTTGGCCCGCATTTGCTCGGCTGGGCTCGGCATGGCTTCGGCATGGCTCGTCCGCGCAGGCTGCAGCGACACAGTTAGGTGCACTAGGTAACCCAATGTTTAATTTGTGCAACATTGGATGCAAAATATAAACAACGAAAGTGTAGATCTCCTAAGTAATTTCAGTGCGTTACTGTATGTAGGCGAGTGGCACACCCCTTGCTCTAGTCATGGTCAACACCCCAACCGGACACGACTATGAACTCTCCTAAATCAATTCTCGCTATCTTCGTTCTCGCACTCGGCATGCTTGCCAGCGCCTGCGCACCTGAGCAAATCGGTGCTTCTGCCAACGGAGTTAGCGGTCGACCTTCTTTCGAGCTTTTCGAAGGCCGTGACGGCCAGTACTACTTCAACCTCACAGCAACCAACAAAGAGATCGTGCTTTCCTCCGAGGGCTACACCAGCCGCACAGGCGCTCTCACCGGAATCCTCTCGGTCCTCGACAACGCAGGCGACGAGGCCAACTACGAGCTTCGCGAAGCTTCAAACGGCCAGTACTACTTCGTACTCGAAGCACAAAACGGCCAGACGATTGGCATGAGCGAACTTTACAGCACCAAGGGCAACGCAACCCAGGGCATCACAACGGTTGTTAACGTTTCCGACAGCTACCTCGCCTTCCTTGCAACACGCACCGGCGCTCGCTTCACAACTCTTGAAGGACAGAACGGCCTCTACTACTTCAACCTCAAAGCTGCCAACGGCGAGATTGTTCTTCAGTCACAAGCCTACAGCAGCGAAGCCGCCGCACTTAACGCAACCTTCGCAGTGCTCGAAGCCGGTGCCGACAAAGGCAACTACGATGTCAAGAAGTCTGCAGACGGTGGTGGGTACTTCAACCTCAAAGCTGCCAACGGCGAAATCATCGGAACCAGCGAAGTGTACTACTCGACCTCAAACGCCAAGCGCGCTGTGAACTCGGTCATCAAGCTTCTTCCAAACGTCAACATCCTCTAAGACAACTACTTAGCTTACAACGTCGGTTCGCCGACGCGCGACGACGACGCGGCTTACTCTGGGGGGAGTATGTCGCGTCTTTTTCGTTTCGGCGTCGCCCGGGCTCGGCTCGGCTCGGCGTCGGCTTGGCCCCGCAGCCCTACTCAATGTCGCGGACTTGCCGCCCAACGCTAAGGCCGCGCTTCTTAAGCAAGCGGTAAAGCGTCACGTGATTGATGCCAGCGATGGCCGCAGCTTTGCGAACATTGCCTTTGCAGTAGTCCAGAAGATTGCTTAGATAGCGTCTCTCAAGAGGGGCTAGCCACTGCTCGCGCAACTCTTGGAGGTTTTGGTTTGGAACCGAATTGCCACTTTCCGAAAGCGAGTCGGCGTGCACGATAAAGCGATTTGGCAGATCTTTTGGCTCGATCTCATCGCCAGACATAATCACCGCGTGCTCGATCGCATTCTTAAGCTCGCGCACATTGCCCGGGTACTGGTAGTTCTCAAGAACGCTTAGGGCGCTTGTCGAAATCTTTGGTGGCACGATGCTGTGCTTCTCGGCCGCCTGCTGCAAAAAGACGTTCGCCAACACTTCCAGGTTGCCCTCTTTGTACGAGCGCAAGGGTGGCAACTCCATGCTCATCACACTAAGGCGATAGTAGAGGTCGGCGCGAAACGTACCTTCGCCCGCCATGCGCTCGAGGTTGCGATTGGTCGCGCACACAAGCCGCACATCTACATGCTCTGGCGCCGAGTTACTGCCAAGGGCTTGCACCTCGCCTTGCTCGACCGCGCGCAGAACCTTGGCTTGCAAGAGCAGTGGCAACTCGCCCACCTCGTCCAAAAAGAGGGTGCCGCCATCGGCCTTGGTAAACTCGCCAATCTTGTTAAAGCTCGCCCCCGTAAAGGCGCCTTTCACATGGCCAAAGAGAATGCTCTCAAGCATATTCTCGGGAATGGCGGCGCAGTTTACCGTTACTAAGGGTTTTTCTGAGCGTGTGCTGTTAAAGTGAATCGCCGAGGCGACCAAGTCCTTGCCAGTGCCGCTCTCGCCGTGAATAAGCACCGGCGCATTGGTGGGCGAGGCCATCTCGATGCGCCGCTCAACCTCAAGCCACTGCCCGGAGAGCCCCTTAATTAGGTAGGGGCGGCCGGTGCGCTTAATGCTGGCTCGTTCGAGCTGAGCGCGGCGAACAAACTTAGCAGCAGAGTTGGCAATCTCGGCTAGCGAGTCGAGGTCGCTCTTTTTAAAGGCGTTTGGGCGACTGGACGAGACACTAATGACGCCAATCGGGCGCCGTTGGTAGCAAATCGGCACTGCCGCAATCGATCGAACGTCTTGCAAGTAGCGGGTGTAGTTTGGGTCGTCCCGAGTCTCGGGGCACAGGTACGCCTTATTGTGGTCGTAGACCCAAAGGGCAATGCCCGGCTTGTCGCGGCGAAGCACAGTGTGGGGCAGGGTGACAGTGAGTCCTTTAACCACGTGGTGCGCGATCATCAGCCCGTCTTCTTCCGGGTCCCACAGAAAGAGCGCGCCGTTTCTAGCATCGGTGCGCTCCTGCGCGATGCTCATGATCCTTTTGTCGAGCGCTTCAAAGTTTTGCGCGTCGTGCAGTTCTTTATCGATGCTGCCTTGGTCCATAGATCGTGCGCCTTGCCTTCGCCTCTCGAGAGGGAGAGTATAGCGGGCACCGGCCGTGTGCCTTGGTCCCCGCCATCTCTGTGCGCTTATGGTCTAGTTTGGGAGTTCCGAACGAATGGCACCAGCAAGCATCTTGCTCGCCATTTCAAATTGCTCGGCTGGAAGCACCATCGTCATCACGAAGTTCTTGCCTTCGCCGCTTGCCTTTGCCGCAGCCAGTGCAGCCATCACTCCAGCCTCGGGGCCGCTGCCACCTTTGGGCACCTGGCCAAGCATAAGCTTTGCCATACCAGCGATCTCTTTGGCCGAGTCCTCATCGCTGGTGCCAATCTTTACGGTGAGTGTTGTCGTTGCAAGGTCAACGCTAACGCTGGTGGCGCCATCGATCTTTTCAACAAATTGCGAGAACGGGCTGCCTGGCAGGCCCAGCGCCATTTTTACGGTTGTGGCAGGAACGACAATGCGCATGTCGGCATTGCTTAGCGCTTTAAAGTCGGCGGCAAATGCATTGGGTTTGTCGATCGAGTCAACGAGCAGATCTTTTTGGTTGCCACCCGAGAGGCTGCCATCTGCCATTTGCGTGAACACGGCTCCGTCATCATCAATGGCTTTTTGGCCCTTAAGCTCGACGACCTTCGATGCGTCCAACTCATCGTCGCTCTTTAGAAGCTCGCCAAAGACGTGATTGCCAATGTTGCCAGTGACCGTCATAAAGCCTTTGGGCTTATCGTCGCCACCACCAAGTGGGATGTCCCCAACGCAGGCCGAGAACTCGTGCAAGTCGGTGAATGGGTCGACCTTGCTTGCTGCTAGAAAGCCCTTAAAGCCATCGTCGGCCTTGGTGCCCGCTTCCAATGCTTCGCGCAGCGCAGGAACGATTTCGGCTTTCACTACAGGATTCGCAAGAATGGAGGTGAGGTTGGCATGGATTGCGACGGTGCAATCTGCTGGCAGGTAGGCCAGCGCGCTTCCCGCTGCAGCTTTGGGCGCGTTGCCCTTGTCGCCCTTGGGATCGTCTTTGGTCCTAGACGCCTCGGCTGGCGACTGTTTATCGGCCGAGTCCTTCTTTTTCTCTTTGGAGCAGCCAGCGAGGCCGACAGAGAAGAGGCACGCCGCCAGGAGGGATTTCTTGAGCAATGAAGGGGTAGGCATGTTCTAAGAATCCTATCCGAGATATCCGGGCTGCACCTTGGCGCTGAGGCACATTCTCTTTACCAACCAGCTTGCCCTCAAGGTCTGCCCCGATCGCACCGATTGGGGTTGTGACATGTATCGAGTCCTCTTCGTCGACGATGAGCCAGAAGTGCTGGTTGCCATCGGACGCCTGCTTCGGCGCCGCGAACCCAACTGGGACTGCGTTTTTGTGCATTCCGGGCGCGAAGGTCTTGCTGCCCTGAGCCGCGCTGTGGACGCCGGCGAGCCCTTTGATGTTGTGGTCGCGGATATGCGCATGCCCGAAATGGACGGGCCGACGTTTCTCACCGAGGTGCGGCAGTGCCACCCGCAGATGATTCGAATCGTTCTCTCGGGCGCAGCCGATTTAGAAGCGAATCTAAGAGTTATTCCAATTGCCCATCAGTTTCTTAAAAAGCCGCTAGAGCTGCCAAGGCTTCGCGAAGCGGTAGTTCGCTCGTGCGATTTACGCAACCTGCTAAACAACGAGCAACTCAAAGCCATTGTCGGCGAACTGGATGCGTTGCCCATGCGACCGGGCATCTACGATGAGCTCACCACAGCCCTCGCCGACCCGCGAACTTCAATGCACGCGGTCGGAACCATTGTCGAGCAAGATCCGGGAATGAGTGCAAAGGTCCTGCAGATGGTCAATTCGGCCTTCTTTGGCACAACCGTCTCGGTTACCAACGTGCAGCAAGCCGTTACCTTCTTGGGGCTTCCGCAAATTCGCCAGCTCCTCCTGGTGCTCGAAGTCTTCGAAGCCTTTGATGAGCCACAAGATAAAAAGCTGCGCTACTACTCGATGGAGTACGAGCGAGAGCACGCACTTCTCACCGCAAAGATCGCTCGCGAACTTGTGGAACCCGAGTTTGTGGACCACGCCTTTACCGCCGGCGTCTTGCACGACATTGGCAAGCTTGTCCTGGCCTCGCACATGACCGAGCGCTTTGCCGAGTGCTTTCACCGATGCCTACTTGAAGACCGACCCATCGAAGAAATCGAACGAGAAGAGCTTGGCACCACCCACGCCGAAATCGGCGCGTACCTACTAGCGCTGTGGGGCCTGCCCGATCCGGTTGTCGAAGCCGTCGCCTTTCACCACGACCCCGAGCGGGTGCAACACGATTCGTTTGACGTCATCTCTGCGGTCCACGTTGCCAACTACCTTGCCGACCCAAGGCCCCTAAAGCCGCTCTACCTGCGAGCCATCGACATGCCCTACCTCGAGCGCCTCGGCGTCGCCGACAAACTCGAAGAGTGGAGCCGACGGGCAACCGAGATTCAGCGCGCCGACGTTAGCGATGATGGCGACGACGCGGGCTGAGCGGGGCTTTGGCGAAGGCGCCAGGCCTTGCGATGCGCCGGCATAAGGGTTTCTTAACCCTGATACGCAAACCTTAGAGCGGCTAAGAAGACTTCTTGAGGCGGCAACGCTCAGGGAAGCACTGCACAGTCGCCGAGCATTTGGATTCTGGTAAAGACGATTGGCCAAGACACTTGCTTAAGGCGTTCCGAACTTTGTTTCTAAAAGTTGAATCTCTTTAAATGAGCATCCGTCGATAGCGCTTTGGAAAAACCAAAGGACGCTATGATGAATATTCGATTTTCCCCAGGTCATCTGCTCGCGGTGACCCTTCTCATATCTTGCTCTGACCCGAGCACCTCTGCTGAAGCCGATGCAGGCTTCTTCGACGCAGGTTCGGAAACCGATGCGCCTGACACAGACGCGGTTCCACTGCAGGTACCAGAGCGCCCCTTGCTTATCGGACCGATGAACGGTGCGAATACTGGAAGTGCGCTTCTCGCTGCGAGTGCGAGTGTTGTCAATCACCCACTTCGACCGCGATTCACTTGGCAGGTGACCAATCGGGCAACGTCCTACGAAATTCAATTTGACGACAGTTGTCCCGTCGAGAATTATGGAAGTTGCACGTTCCCAAGCCCTATCACCGCTACTACCGATGGGGAGGCGGCCCCCAGTGGCTCAGGCCTGCTCTTTCGCCCAACCGAGCAACTCCCCGTGTCGATGAGCCAGCCTGTGGGGCAACGCTATACCTGGCGCCTTCGAGGGTGCAATGAGGCGGGCTGTGGACCATGGAGCCGACTTCGCTATCTTAATGTCGGTCGCCACGAAAGCGACTTCAACGGTGACGGTTTCGCAGACCTCGCCGTCGGGGCGCACAGCACCCAAGTAGGAACAGTCCCAGATGGTGCCCATCTCTACTACGGCTCCGCTTCTGGCTTCCCAGCGCTTCCCGACGTGTCCCTAAGTAACCCACAGGCTCCCGAGATCGACGCGTTTGGATCTCGAGTCGCGAGCGCGGGGGACCTCAATAGCGACGGCTATGCAGACCTCGTTGTCGGCGCGCAGGAGCAAGACAACAACGCAGAGAATGACGGAGCCGTCTATGTCTACTACGGGCAAGCATCCGGTATCTCCCAAACTCCCAGCCTTACGCTGAACAATCCTGACAACCAAGGTGATGGCTACTTTGGCTCTGCCGTCGCCGGAGCCGGTGACCTCAACGGTGATGGCTATGCGGACCTCGCGGTGGGCGCAGAACAACAAGACGATGCCCAGAACACCTTTCCCCTCGATGAAGGGGCGGCCTTTGTCTACTACGGCTCAGCCGTGGGAATCTCATCAGCGCCTAACGTCAGCTTGGAAAGTCCATTTGATCAAGCGAATGCTTTTTTTGGGAATTCTCTTAGCTGCGCAGGCGACCTCGATGGCGATGGCTTCGCCGACCTCGTCGTGGGATCGCATAACCAAGCAGGCCCGTACCAAAGCGCTGGAAACGCTTATGTCTACTACGGCTCTCCCACTGGAATCTCCACCTCATTTGGAACGGATCTGGATAGCCCATCGGTTCATAATTTTGGAAGCTCACTGCGTCACGTGGGAGACGTCAACGGAGATGGCTATGGTGACCTGCTCATCGGTGCGGAGCAGAATGCATCTGGCAATCAAGAGAATGGAAGCGCCTATCTCTACTATGGGCGATCATCTGGGATCGTAAGTACGCAACGCGTTCATCTGGACAATCCCTCAGACGAGGTTGGTGCCCGCTTTGGCTCTAGCGTTTCCGGTGGAGGCGATCTCAACGGCGACGGTTTCGCAGATATTGTTGTCGGCGCGCCCGGCCAAGACAGTGGTGGCATCAATACCGGTAGTGTGTTTTTCTACTACGGTGCCTCGGGTGGAGCTCCCACAACTCCAAGTGTCACCTTGGACAATCCTACAAATGAGGTCGGAGCCAATTGGGGACAATCGGTAGCAAGTCGAGGGGATATCAACGGCGATGGCTTTGCCGATCTGGTGATAGGCGTACCCAACCAGAATAACGGCTCGGACAATGAGGGTAGCGTCATTATCTACCATGGAGCCGCATCCGGAGTACCGGCCGCGCCAAGCTTGATCCTTGATAACCCGACCAGCGACAGTGACGGGAGCTTTGGTTTCTGGGTCGCAAACTAAGGAATATTCGGAGTGGAGCTGGCGTTGCCGACAAGCGCGAAGAGCCACCGAGATTCAGCGCGCCGACGCTAGCGACGATGACGCCGACGCCTGAGCGCGGGCTTGCTTGGCTATGGCACCAACTCCATCACGACAGCTGGCAAGATTCCCGGGGCTCCGAGCACACGCAGCACACCATCGCCACACCAACGTCCCTCCAAGCCAAAACTGTTTTGCGCGATGCAGGAGAAATGACCACTGCATGGGTCACCAGGCCGAGCAGTCGCAGCTTCGGCGCAATCGTTAACAACGTTGCGGCTCAAGTCTACAGCGTTGGCGCGGCAGTCCATTGCGCAAGCGGTAAGGCGCACGAGTACACCTGGTTGCGTGGAGTCGTTCCCTTTGCAAAACGCGATGTCTTGGCAGCAGTCATCAGTCTCATTTGGGCGGCCGCATGCCCAACTCTCCTCGGCAAGGCTGCACGGCTCACCAGTTTGACCCTCGACAAGAGCCGCTTCACAAACGTCCCATGACATACCTGGCCGGGGCTCGGGTACAGGGCTTGCTTCCCCATTGAACTGGCAGTCTTCGACCTCAAGCGTCGAAACAGCGAGTTTGCCATCGAAACACAGACCGCCTTCAAGTGTGCAGAACTCTCCGAAAGCGCATGAGCCCTCAAAATTGCAGTCATCACCATCACTGGCAACCCCGAAGAAGTCGCCCTCAGCATCACACTGCTGCCAGGTATCGGTCTCTAAAACTTGCCTCTCCTCGGTACAAGCGATGCACAAGAAGACGATTGCTGCGATTGCAGCGTTGAATACCCGCCTCGGCTGATTGTTGCGCTTCACGTCTTGGTCAAAATGGTACACGGTATCTCCCTCTTCTGTAGTCATGTTGTTAGCGTTCGTGCGTATGGGCCGCAGACTCGGAAAAGCGGCTCACGCGGCGACCGCAAAAGTTTTTAAAGAAATCTTGAGCCGATGTTGCCATCCTAGGGCCCTGGGACTGGCGTGATGGCTCAAGGACAACCATGCAATGCGATTCATCCATTGCATCCCGATCGGGATAACTCTGATGGCGAGTTCGTTCGCAAGGCAATCGCCGGCGAGCCTTTGGCGACAGATATGCTCTATCGGCGGCACGCGCACCGGTTGGTGATGCTTGCGACTCACTTGTTAGCGAATAGAGCCGACGCTGAAGACGCCGTCCAAGATGCGTTCATCGAAGCCTTTCGCGACCTAGAGAAACTACGTGAGCATGCTGCATTTGCCCCTTGGATCACTCGCATTACAGTGCATCAAGTACATCGTCGATACCGACGCCGAAGACTTCGTAGGATCGTTGGCATGCTCTCTCCGGGCTCTGCAGAGCATGGCTTGTTAGCAAGCGCGCGCCCAGAGCTGTCGCCTGAACTTCATGCCGAGCTTGCGCTCATTGATGCGGCTCTTCGAGTGGTTCCACCAAAGCACAAGGTGCCCTGGATTCTACGGTACGTAGAGGGCTACACCTTGGTGGAGGTTGCCGATGCCTGTGCGTGCTCACTTGCAAGTGCAAAGCGACACGTACAACGGGCCAACGCCGTTGTCGCAATTCATGTGGATGTAAAGGAGTCATCGAATGGGTAGGAGCGACTTAATAATCCCGCTGCGAACGCTTCTGCGCGAAGAGCCAAATCAAGAGCAGCTTGCTCGCATGTGGCAAAGAATCGACAAAGAACGCAAACCTCGCCGGTTCAAGCTAAGCCCGATATTGGGAATCGCAGCAGCAGCAGGCGTTCTTCTTGCGGTCCTCTCTTGGCAATATTTCAGCACTTCGTCTCTCCCTGCGGATGGGTCAAGGCTGCGCAGGGCAAATGGGCAGTCTTTAACTCTGATCCCCGAGGGGCTTACAAGGCTCAGTGATGGATCGACTCTCGAGCTTCGCAAAGAATCTAAGCTCGATGTTCTTGCCAATTCAGAGCGGATCTTTGAGGCAGCACTACGGCATGGGTACGTCGAGTTCTCAGTCGAGCCAGGCGGCTCAAGAGTGTGGCGTATTGAATCGGGTGCCCTCACAATCGAGGTCGTTGGAACCGTATTCTCCGTCGAACGCACGCAGCGCCGGGTTGAGGTGATCGTGAGTCGTGGCGCCGTTATCGTTCGGGGTGAGGGTGTGCAAGACCGAGTACGACGAGTGAGTGCTGGAGAAAGGCTCGTTGTTCCTGTTCGAGGGACCATGACATCACAAGCCGAGCCGCGATCTGGTGTTGCACCAGTGCCTGTTGTACGACCTTTGGTGGAGGACGAAAATGAACTGCCGCCGTCCGCGCTCGACGATACGAGTTATTCTGAGTCCAGGCCAGTTGTCACCAACAAACCCGGCGCTGGCGCATCGCCTGGCAGCACAGCGAACAAAGACACGGATTCGGAGTCGCGTCCTACAAGTCCAAGTCCAAGTCCAAGTGAAACCGAGTCGGTGGATTCGACCTCCGACCCAACGGACACTTCAGACGCCAAAGCTGATTCTCTTGACGAGCATCTTAGGAAGGCTGACGCGTTGAGGTTGAAAGGCGACCATCGTGGCGCTGCCAACGTTCTCGCTTCAGGAGTGCGAATGTACCCCGGCGATACACTTGCAGGTTTGGCAGCTGTAACGCTTGGTCGCATCTATCTCGATTCACTAGACGATCCGAGAAGCGCAACCTGGGCCTTCCAACGAGCGCTGGCAATTGGTGGTTTGCCCGATGCAATCAAGAAGGCCACCTACGAGCGCTTGATTGTAGCGCTTCGCCGCTTGGGCAATGCTGCACAAGCGAACAAGGTCGAGCGGGAGTTTCGCTTGCTATATCCAGGTCGACAGAGCGAGCCAGATTGACGTATCCGCGTCTTGCGCTGCTCATCGCCTTTATCGCTTTTACGAATTCTTCTGAACTCGCCCAGGCGGATGAATTTCAGTTAGCCCCAAAGGTGCGACTGCAAGTGGATTCCTCTAGCTGTCACTCAGAACAACTCGACATCGACGCCTTCGTTGCACTGCTTCGAGTCGAGCTGACGGCTAAGGAGAATTCTAATGATCCTGTGCTTTCGCTAGTTCTGAAGCACTGCGAGAACAGGCTCTCAAAGGTACTACTGGAAGTCGTCATGCCAGGTGACAATCGGTCGAAGCAACAAGTGGATCTATCGAGCATTACCAATAGTGCTCAGCCCAGAGCCTTGGCTCTAATCTTCATGGATCTGGTCCGCTCTACTCCAACACAGGATCAAGCTAGCGACATGCCGCATGAGCCCACGGCGAAATCCACTGCGCCAAACCCTGCGCCGCCGGCTTTGGGCCATCTTGTGTATCGATACTACGAACGGTGGGGCACCTCCGTTGCAGGCTTTGCGGCTTCTATGGTGCGAGGCCCCTTTCGCCTTGGCGCAATCACCACTGTAGGCGGATACAGCGACCCTCTCGGAACCACCATGCTTGGCACTGCTGCTCTTAGTGGCAGCGTCCAACTCATCGCTAGACCTCCTTTTCATGCACGGCTTGGTACGGAAGCTGGCGTCGCTTGGGCGCATGGGCTTTCAAGCAGCGTGATGACCGTTGGGCACAGTGTAATGTCCCCGCATTTTGCTGCGCATCTCGAACTCGGAGTCGTGCTCTACACGTCTAGCAATATTCACATTGAGGTTGGCATGGTTGGCGGCTTGGCAAGTGGTCTGATAGCGAAATCGGGAAGCCGTTCGCTTGGTGGCATTGCTGGCCCTTATGGTGGTGGGCTCATGACACTGCATCTACCATTCTAGGGTCGGAGCATTTGGCTGCGGCACGCGCTTGGCCGCTCGCCAGTTGCGACGGGACATTCGCCTCTGGCTTTGAGTGGGGCGCATGAGGCAAGGTAGCCCCATCATGCGCACCACCGCCTACTCCGCACTTCTCGCTGCTTCTCTCGCTCTTGGCGTTTCTGCCTGCTCGGAGGACTCTAAGGAGAATGTCGAGCCGGCGGATGCTTCTGCGCAGAGTGCGGATGCTTCTGGCAGTGCAGCCGATGCCCAGCCTGGCGTGGATGCGCAGGCGCAAGCCGGTTCCGATGCGATGCCGCAAGCTGCCGTTCTTGGGGAACGCTGTGGCCAAGACGCCGAGGGATTGAGCTGCGGCGCGGGCCTGGCGTGTTGTTATCCCTGCGGGATCCAGGGCTGCGAGTTCACGTGCACGGAGGCTTGCACCGATGACGGGCCGGGTTGCGTAAGCGGCTGCACCCTCTTTCCGTAGCGCTGAGTTTGGGCTAAATTAGAAGAAGTCTCAGTTTCCACTCTAAACTGCGAGCACCCCGTGATATACTGGGGTCAACAAAGCGAAAGAACATGTTCCACTCAAAACCCAACCAAAATCCAAGTCGCAACGGTACATGTACCAATGTCGAAGCGAAGCAAGATGCTGGCGCATTTGCCGGTATCGAGAATGCCTTGGTTGGTAGCGATAGAACAAAATTCCCATACCTGGGTGGTATGCAGTGAGGATCGAGACTCAAATTTAGCGAGTCGCAAGACCTCGCATAACTGCAAACGCCGCCCAGTACATCACTTGGCGGCGTTTTCGCGTTTGGCCTTGGATGCGTACTCTTCGCTCTACTCCTTCTCTACGTCAATTCACAGTATTTTCCGCTAAAGCGCCTTCTACGGTGCTTTAGAGCCTCTTTCCCACTCGTCAATAGCGGGTGGCTCAGCATCCCTGCGCCTTCTTTGCTTCGGCACAAGGCCCGTGCTGCTGCCTCTTCTCACGACAAACTTAAGCGCCCGCTACACAACGCCTTGATTGGCAATGGTGAGCGACGTTTCGGTGGCCGATCCTTGAAAACCGAATCCGCGTATCTGCAATCACCTCATCGAGAAGCGACGAACGTCGCTCCCTCGTGGCCGTCATACGACAGTCGGCATGTGACCCGGCACATTCGCCTATCCCCACGCCGGGCTACTGGGGGATTAGGCACATGTAGAGACGCGATATCGCCAATTGCGCGTTAAGAATAACTCGTATGCTACAGTTGCGTCTGCAGCGTTTTGAGAAATGGCTTATGCTGGTTCGAATCCGGCACGTGCAACCGATCTATGGCAACCCTAGAGCGCCGCAACGCCGCGCACTGCAAACCTCACAAACCAAGGTCGCTTACCTTGTACTTTGTGACAACGGTCTTTGCTTTGCGTACGGCAGTTGGTTCCAAGCGCTCTGTGCACTGTTTGGTTTGAAGCCGCATGCACGCTGTCCATAGAACGACCACCCCTTGTTAATCTAGATGTCAGAGGTTCAAATCCTCTTGAGGGCAACGCCTTCATAGTTCAGCTTGGTAGAACACTAGACTTGGTCCTTCACACCAATGATTCTCACGGAAACGTGGTTTATACGAAGTGGCGAATCTTTGAAGACTTCGCCGCATTCACCTAGCTGCTAGCTGTGTGAATGCAGCGGGTTCCCAAACCCCCGATGCAACGCGACCTTTGACGATGCATTCGGCCACCGCTCGAGCGGCCGCCGTTTGCCGCCTCCTTGGTTCCTATGCATTGGCGCGACGGAACTTCTCTTAGTCACAAGTAAGACAAAAACGGAGCGACCAAACTCGAAGGATGGCCGTGACCCGCTTTGTCTCTTTGGCTGTCGACATCGATTCGTCACTTCACTTTCTTTTCCTATCTGCTCTCGGCCCTCGGCTGAGGGTTCTTTCCTCAACCCAACAACGCTCGAAATGCGTCCGCAAACCGGCGGTCCCGGTAGCAAGAGCCGTCAGCGGCTCAGAAAAGCCATTAGCGGCTTAGTAGAGCCATTAGCGGCTCAGAAAAGCCATCAGCAGCTCATAGAAAGCGGGACAATCATGTTTCAAAAAGTAAACGTTAAACTAAACGAACGGGTCGTCATCTTCCGAGATGGTCTGCCTGTGCGGGCTTTGCCTCCTGGTGTTCACCGCCTGTGGGGACGCAAGTACACCGAACAGCGGTACTGCACCGATTACCTGCGTTTCGATGCACAGCCAGAGGTGCGCGAAGTGATGCCCGACTCTTGGTTCGCCGAGGTTACGCTTCGCAGCCGCGAGCGAGCCGTGTTGATTGTAGACGGTGTGCCTCAGGACTTTCTTCGTCCTGGAACGCACCGCTACTGGACACTCGATGCCTCGGTACAACTCGTAGTCTTCTCGGTCGACGAGCCCATGCCCGAGCTCACTGACGAAATGCTTGCCGTAATTCCCAAGAAGGAATTCGTCTTGGCAGAAGTCGATGAACACCAGCGTGGTCTCGAGTTTGTACAGGGCCAGTTTGTGCGCATTCTTGCGCCAGGTCGCTACGCCTACTGGGTGCACTCCGAGTCTCGGGTTCGTGTGCAGCTTGTCGACATGCGACGCGAGCAGCTTGCAATCCCAGGGCAGGAAGTTCTCACTCGTGACAAAGTGAGCCTTCGTCTTACGCTCAGCGCCGAGTTCGCGATCGTAGATCCGGTTTTGGCGTCAAAGGTGAGTGGTGCGGTTCGCGACTCGGTGTACCTGATGGTGCAGCTTGCGGCTCGCGACTACTTGGCTGGCAAGCGGCTCGACGAATTGCTCGAAGGGCGAAACGAGATGTCCGAGTTTATGCAGGCGCAGGTGGCCAAAGAAGCCGCTTCGCTGGGTGTGCATGTCGAACGCATTGGCATCAAGGACATCGTTCTCCCTGGGGAAATGCGAACACTTCTTAACCGAGTCATCGAAGCAGAAAAGGAAGCGGCTGCAAACGTAATCCTCCGCCGTGAAGAAACCGCAGCCACACGCTCCCTCGCAAATACGGCGCGAGTCATGGCGGATCACCCGGTCCTCCTGCGCCTAAAGGAGCTAGAAGCAATGAAGGACATCGCCGAGCGAATTGAAACTGTTCGCGTTGTCATCGGCGCAGATGGCATTGGCAAGTTGCTCCCTGGTGAGCTGCTTGCCGACCAACTCAGCTAACTTCATCTAGCTTAAGCTGGCTCGCTGACAACAGCGAGTACAGGATAAAGCCGCGGTGTGCCCGCTTTCGCAAGAGAGCGCGCACATCCGCGGCGTTTGCGTTTGGGCAAGCTGGCGCTTGCAACCGATTGCTGGCCACGGGCGATGACATTCGATCATCGGACTAGCCGCGCTCTAGAGAAAGAGAAGGAGCCAAAAGACCGCCATGCCGGTGAGCATCGAGACTGCAGCATTGCCTGTTCGCCAGCCAATGAGTGCAGCAATGCCCGCGCAGAGAAGCCGCACTTCCACGGTGCTGGCGCCGTTGTGCATAACGGCCGAGACTGCCAAGGGCGGCAGGACGACGGCGGGGACAAAGCGCAGCGCACGGGCGAGCAATGGGTTTGTGCCCTGGCGGGTGCTTACGATGAAGGAGGCGCGGAAGGCATAGGTCGCGATGCCGATTGTGATGATGAGGCTCCAAGTCATGTGGTGCGTCTTTCGGCCAACAGGCCTACGACAAGCCCAGCGGTTGCAGCAGGCAAGAGGCCAGTGCTATACGGAAGGTCGCGAGCGATAAGAAAAACACTTATCGAGACGGCTGCTGCTGTAACGGTCGGCCAGTCGCGAACATGCGGCACAGCCATCGCCACAAAGGCCAGGCCCACCGAGTACTCTAGCGAGAGGTGGGTAGGCATGTGGCTGGCTACGGTGAGCCCCAAGATCGTGCCAATCTGCCATGCAACCCACACCGCTGTGCCTGCGCCAACAAAGAACCATGCCGTTCGCGTCGTCGAGTCTTTGCGCGCTTGTGCTGTGGAGACGCCAAAGGCCGCGTCGGTAAGCAAGTACGAGACCAGGGAGCGGGTGGCGATGGGCTCGTCCCGAACCTTTGGCGCGAGCGCCGCGCTGTACATGAGAAAACGCAGATTTACCAAGACCGCCGCGCCAAAGATAAGGAGCATGGGCGTGCCGTGTTGGGATAGCTCCATTGCGGTGAGCTGTGAGGCTCCGGCAAAGATAATCATCGATGCGCCCATGGCCTCGGCCGCAGACATATTGGCATTCTGAGCTGCAATGGCGGTGACCATTGCAAACGGCAGCATGCTTAGAGAGAACGGTGCGGCTAGAATAATCCCTAGTCGAACGTTTGCACGCTTGGTCACAGCGACATTTCCATCATTAGATCCCCGCGCTCGTATTTTGGATGTTGCCCCGACTGGGTTACGCGAAACCCCACTTTGCGATACATCGCGATAGCTGGCGTGAGCGTCGAATTGGTAATTAGAAAGAGCTTCTCGATGCCCATGCTGCGGGCGCGCTCGAGAGTTGCAAGCATAAGAGCTTTCCCAATTTTTCGGCCTTGGTGCTCTTCGGTCACTGCCATTTTCGAAAGCTCCCAGCCATCTCCCTGCTTAAGCAGTGCGCAGGTGCCAACGATCGCGTCGTTGCTCTTGGCAAAGAGAATCACGCCGCCATCTTCGATGATGCGTTCCGGGTTCCACAGAATTTCTCTGTCGACGGGCTCGACCACAAAGTACTTCTCCAGCCATTCGACGTTTAGATCGCGAAAGTCCTCGCGGTACTCGGGTTTGAAGTCGACGATATCGATGGCATCCATTAAGCGGGTGGCTCGGTGTTCTGCGGCGCGCTCGCTTAAACTCTGCACCGTGAGGGCCTGCTCGATCCCTGCCAGGGCGGCGAGAATGTCGACGCCGCCGTACTCGACAACGTCGCTAATGCTGGCTTCGATGTCGCTCCAAATGTGGCGCAGCTGCGGAAGCAAGCCGCGGCCCTTGTCGGTGAGTTCGAGCAGTCGCCGGCGTGCATCATCGCTATCTTCGCGAGAGGTTGTGATGCCGCGCTTGGCCATCGCCGCCGCCGTTTGGCTTACCGCTGCGTGGGTGAGGCCAAGCTCTCGCGCGCAGTCGCCAACAGTCTTCGAGCCACCATCGGCAAGCAGTCGGTAGACCGGAAACCACCGCGGCTCGAAGTCGATCTCTGTCATTCGATAGACCTGCTGGCCGCTGGCCATGATGCGATCACTTAGGCGCCGCAAGCGGCTTCCAAGAGCTAACACTCCGAGTTCTCTAACAAAATCCATATTCGACGCCTAATCCGTAATGACTTACAGATATCGTATAGAGATTGCCGAAAGCAAAGTCAAGCTCGGGACGTGTGGAACATCGGCACCTGTCGAGGGCCGAGAAGAGTGCACTCGCGGCTCCGAAAATCCGGGCGACGAGATTCGCCGACCCGAAAACCGAGGGCTGCGCCGAGGCATTCGCAGACTGAAAACCGAGCCCAGCGGAGCCCTTCGCGGCCCCGAAAAACCGGGCTGCAAAGGGAAAACGCGAGTTGTGCCTAGAAACCGTTGCAGAACAAGCAGTTAGGACCCTAGAGCGTGACCCCACTTAAATCAGGCTTCGATGAGGATCTCGCCGTACTCTGCGCGGAGCTTGCGCTTGAGGACTTTGCCGGTGGCGCCGAGGGGTAGGGCGTCGACGATGATGGCGCGGTCTGGGATCTGCCAGGTCGGGACTTTGTCTTTAAAGAAGGCTAAGAGTTCTTCTTCGGTCGGCGACTTGCCTTCCGCCGGTGCAACCACGAGCACAGGCCTCTCGTCCCACTTAATGTGTCGGGCGCAAATCACCGCCGCGTTTGCCACCAAGGGATGTGCGATGGCGATGTTTTCAAGCTCCACCGAGGAGATCCACTCGCCGCCCGACTTGATGATGTCCTTGGCTCGGTCGCGAATGATCATGTAGCCGTTGGCATCAAGAGTGGCGATGTCGCCCGTACAAAACCAGCCATCCACAAGCGCAGACTCTTCGGCTTTGAAGTAGGTATCAACAACCCATGGGCCGCGAATCTGTAGCTCGCCCTGGGTCTCGCCATCGTTTGGAAGAATCTCACCCTCTTCGCTAATCAGTCGAAGCTCGACACCGTAGGGTGGGCGCCCTTGCCCAAGTCGCAGCTCGGCTTGCTCTACTTTCGAGAGGTGCTCGTGCTTTTGCAAAAGTTGGTTCAGTGTTCCAAGAGGGCTGGTCTCGGTCATGCCCCAAGCGTGGATAAGCTCGACGCCATACTTGTCGCGGAAAATTGGAATCATCGAAGGAGGAAGCGCCGAGCCGCCAACTACCGTGCGCTTAAGTGTTGGTGCTTTACTACCGGCAGCTTCAAGTGCGTTTAGTAGGCCAAGCCAAATCGTTGGCACGCCCAAGGCGAGAGTAACGCCTTCGCCATCAATGAGGCTTACAAGGCTTGGGCCGTCCATGCCGGGCCCGGGAAGCACAAGCTTGGAACCGGTCGCAGCAGCGATATACGGCACGCCCCAGGCGTTTACGTGAAACATTGGCACCACTGGCATCGCGGTGTCCTTTGCCGAAATCGCCAAGCCATCGGGTTGGTTGCCGGCGATCGAATGCAAGACAGTCGAGCGATGGGTGTAGAGCACGCCCTTTGGGCTTCCTGTGGTGCCCGAGGTGTAACAAAGGCTCGACGCACTGTTCTCGTCAAGCTCGGGCCAGGCGTAGTCTGCATCGCCGGTTTCGATAAACTCATCGTAGAAGAGCAAGCCGTCAACCATCGCTTCCGATTCTGCGTCGCGAGGCCCCATAAGAATAACGGCCTTGAGCGTTTTAAAGTGCTCACCCATTTTTGCAGCGATTGGCAAAAATGTTTTGTCCAGAAAGAGCACCTGATCTTCGGCGTGATTGACGATGTAGATCAGTTGCTCGGGCGCAAGCCTTGGATTGAGCGTGTGACAAACCATGCCACCACCAGCAACGCCAAAGTAGATTTCAAGATGCCGAACGTTGTTCCAAGCGATGGTGCCGCAACGTTCTCCCGGTGCAACGCCAAGCTTGCCAAGAGCCGAAGCAAGCTTGCGCGCGTTGGCTTCAACCTGGCCCCAACTCGACGCAACCTTGCCGCCGGTGGTCTCCACCGAAATGATTTCGGTATCCGCGTGATACCGCGCTGCGTGCGCAATCAGCGAACTAATCGTTAAGGCTTGGTTCATCATCGTTCCGTGCATTCTCGCTCCTTCGGTTGGCAGGCGGCCTCCGCAGTTTCCCCGAGCCGCCGCGCTTTGATTAATAGGCGTGGGAGTGTACCCAATCGCGGCTCGCGAGACGACGTTACGGTG
>TARA_R110002073_G_scaffold25832_1_pt1 | contig 102655 bp, 82 predicted proteins | sample TARA_R110002073 | Tara Oceans TARA_R110002073 (sample SAMEA4397174) | marine metagenome | biome: Polar Biome; feature: [DCM] deep chlorophyll maximum layer (ENVO:01000326); material: water (ENVO:00002006), including particulate matter (ENVO:01000060) such as... | depth 40 m
AGGGCTGACGAGACGGTTGAAGTAAACAGGGGTCTATTTAAGAAGAGAGCGCCGGTCAGCGCTCTCTTTTTAGTCAGCTAACGAGTAAGTAAATCCACCACTTCTCCTCGTATATCGGGATACCAAAAACACATGGGCACATCAGCGCTCAGCTTCGGCCAAGCATGATCTCGCTGATCAAAAACCAAAAATTGATTTGTTTTTACACCGGAGCATATTAGCCCTGAGTTATTTGGCCATTGTATCCGCACGAACGCGGCCGTGTTCGCCTCACCTAGCCCAAAGTGGATGTCGGGCAAATTTTGACTGTTAAAATTGCTGTTAGCTTCACTAATACGCATTTGCCGTTGCAATCCGTGCCCACCTCCGACATTTGCAGTGACATATACCTTTGCACCGAGCGCATCGGTGTTAGGCGATTCGCCGACTAAACGAATATTCAAAAAACGTCGCCCCTCACCGTGCCCTACTTGGTTCTCAAAAAACTGAATCCCAGTTGAGTGATCAAGTAAGCCAATATCCATGTCTCCGTCCCGGTCGTAGTCAAAGCAAATTACGCCACGTCCTTCGGAGGTGGCAGTTAAGCCCCAAAGAGCAGCGGACTCTGAAAATGTCTCATTTCCGGCATTCAAGAACAGCCTATTCGGTGTAGAAATAAACTCAGATGCTATTCTTTGGTAATAGCTAATTGTTTGTTCTGAAGTTCCTAGGAGCTGGTCTGTTAACTCGACCGAATCAGGGATATATCCGAATCCATTAACATGAAATATGTCGATGAAACCATCGCTGTTAAAGTCCTGCATGCATGCGCCCCATCCCCAAGCGCCGTCTACAATCCCTGCCGATATGCTTATGTCTTCGAATTTAATTCCGAGAACGGAGCCTTCATTTTTGTAGAGTCGATTCCCCGTAACCCCCCAATTAGCCTCAGCCACTCCGTTTGGATCAAATATAGATGACACGAACCAATCCATAAAACCATCGTTGTTGATATCCCCCAGAGCCGCCCCCATCCCGTTTTCATCGCTAATAACCGCTCGGTCAGTAGCATTCGAATATGTATTATCTCCATCGTTTTGGAGCACTGTACTCGTTCCAAAGTCCGACGCAATTAGAATATCTTGAAGGCCCATATTGCGGGCGTCTAAAAACTTTGGAGTGAAATTCCAGAGCTGATTTATACTCTGATCTGAGGTTCGGCTTTCTACATCTTGTGGAATGAATGCATCACCGTTTCTGTTTGCCCACAGTGCTGGGGATGTCCCTGCCACGCCAAAAATATCCCAGTGCGAGAGAAAAGTGTCTATGTACCCGTCTTTGTCAACGTCCCCGAATGAGACGCCATAAGTGTTGCGTATCATTGGTAATCTGCCAAGTTCCACATAGTTGGCCTCAGAAGCTGGAGTAAATATTATTGTGCTACCCTCGAAAAGGTTAGTCAATATGACCTCCCGTCGATAGTCTCCGTCTAAATCAGCAACGCCCGCACCCGTAAAGCGCCCATATAAACGCGACTCCTTCGAGCCTGAAAATCGTTCGGTATTAAGATCGAAGCCACTTTGAGCGCCTCTATTTTCATAAGAAACGAGCCCACCGAGATCGCCAGATGGATAAATAATATCTGCCCAGCAATCATCATCTAAATACGCCGCGGATAAACCACCAGCGACCATTGCGAACTCAACCACAGAACGATGAGACCATGTTTCTGAGGAAAATCCATGGGGCTGAAGCAGATTAAGGTCCTGATCTTTTCGAATAAACGCTTGGCTTCCACTATTTCTCGCAGACAACATGCTATTGCTACAATCGATTACATCAGGAAACGTTTCTAGCGCCGACAAACCCGGCCAATCGAGGTTGATTCGCGAAGGGTAATCTCCGGGCTCTATTATCTCCGGATCACTTGTCAAATTGGGCGCTAGGCCATTGTCTGAGCCCAACATGTGTCCGTCAGTATCATCTAGTGAGTCGGGCTCCCAGTCAGCGCGACATTCGCTATCCGCCGCACATATATCCGTCAGCGACTTTAAGAATGCCACTAGGTCTTGGACCTCTACATCTGTTAGTCGTCTGTTTGGGAGAAAAGATTCGGAACTTGAGAAGCTATCATGAGCAATTACATTCTGTGTCATTTTCTCTGAATTAGCATACTGAATGCCGCCTCCTGAAAACTGAGGAAGGTTTTGTAATGTGTAATCATATTCTTGGACACCCGCTCGTGGGTTGGCGTGAAAGCGCAAGACGCCTTCTAGCGAAGCAAAAGTGCCGGCGTGACCATAGGGCGCAGTAAGATCAACGTTTAGCAAGCTAGGGACGCGATGGGCATACCAATCATTATTATTACGCGTCACCATCCATCTGCCAGCATCTGTTCCATCGGCGCGTTGAAACCCACGCCCAATTTGAGGAAACGCTACGTTATAGAATCTTTCCGACGAAAACTTATCGCCGCTATGGCAGGTGGCGCAACCCAGGCCGCCTTCAACTTTACCGGAATAGAAAAGGAAGGCGCCTCTTTTTGCAGATTCATCCATTGCAGACTCATCGCCTTCAATATAACGTTTCCAAGGGGTGTCTATAAAAATCTGGGATTTTATGTAGGCTGCGAGCGCTCTTTGTATATTTTGCAGAGTGATTACTTCGTTCGCTGTCGCGCTAGACTTTTGGAAACCTGCTCGGAAAAGTGACAACCAATTGGTCGCGGCGTTAAGATCCATATAGCGTTGATCGGCATTGCCTTTTAAGCGCTCCACCAAATGATTTCTAAATGCATCTGCCCCGCTTATATCTGCAAATAAAAAGCCCCTCATTTCATTGTCATTGATGATCGGGAACTTTGTTGTGGCTTCAACAAGCCCGTTTATACCCGTGTTGTCTCCTGCTAAACCGCTCTCCGGAGTAAGGATTATTTGTCCGTGCCCACCAGGAACTATTTCAGTTTCAGTTGACGATACACGGAAACGGCCGTCCGACATCAGAACTCGATCTGCCAATGCGGCATTGAATGTTGTAATGCTGTTTCTATGTAGATTTGGCCCCCCGTCGGCGCTGGGGTCTTGGTCACGAGCAGAGTCAACTCTTCGGCCAGGACCTGTTATACGTCTATCGATAGGGACGACGCCTACCGAAAGTGAAAGTCCGTCGCTCCCACCCATGTGAGGGAGATGGCAAGTTGCGCATGAAACGTCGAAGCTGCCGGATAAGGTTTGGGAGAAAAAAAGAAGCTGTCCCAGCTTCACCAATGAGTCATCTTGCGGGCGTATTTGGATCAAGTCTCGAGGCGTTGCTGGGTCACCAGTAAGTGAGTTCTCAATAATGATGGTCCGCAGTCGCGCGTCTACATCGGGCAAATCTATCGCGGTGCTGGATCCGTTGATTGCACTGCTTTCGCCGCCACATGCGGATAAAAATAAGCATATAATAAAAAGGCGCAGCACATCCATTCCCATAGCTATTATTCTCTTGTGCCCGCCTAGAGTTTATGAGGCTGATTGCCCAGTATGAGGAACCAAAACTGGTGGCCTCAGTTTATTATGCCCTCAATGCAATGCTCATTTGCAATCACTGAATTGTATTTTCTTACAGGAAGTCCTGAAATGGGCACGAACGGGCTATGTTTAGTAATTCAAACGGCACCTGATGGTTGAAAAAAGCCATCGTGGGCAATACTGATAGCCTTATTTTAACTTGTTGCTGAAACCGCTCTTTCACCATCTAAACGGTTTACACGAAAAATGGCACTCCTTGCAATAGAGCTTGCGATCTGGGAAGCCTCAAGCGGGCTGAATAGCCCCTTTCAGCGTGCAGCCGGATAAATTCTTATCATTATCAAATCACTGCCTGCCTTGCCGATTTTGATTTGTCTTTCAACCCATGAGGGGGCGACGTCAAAAGCATAAGTTTTCGGGTAGCTTGTCTACTCGATGAATATTAACGAGACGGCTCGCTTCATCACGGGAGGTTTGTTCTTAAAAGAGCTGGATCCGAAATCTATATCGCCGAATCTGTACGGCTTACAGAAGCCACTTCCTGCGAGTAATGTAGCGGTCAACTAAGTTTGGCCACGGTTTAAGAGGCTTGATCATACCGAGCCTCTTTCTCATTCGGGGAAACGCCCCGATTAAACGTATGCGGCCGAAGCAGCGAGTAATAGCCTGTAATATATCGAAAGATATGCGTCTGTGCGTCATGCAATGACACGTAGCCTAGCGTTGGCACCCATTCTGTTTTAAGGCTGCGGAAGAAGCGTTCCATTGCAGCGTTATCCCAACAGTTTCCGCGCCGACTCATGCTCTGTTTGATTTGCTTACTCCAGAGCGTTTGTCGAAACTGGAGGCTTGTATAATGACTGTCCTGATCCGAGTGAAACAACAACCCTTTCGGCTTGCCGCGCAGCCCAAATGCCATGTTCAGTGCTCGACAGGTCAAGTCGCTATTTGGCGAATACGACATCGCCCATCCAACCGGCTTGCGCGCAAATAAATCTAAAACAACCGCCAGATAAGCCCAGCGTTTTCCCGTCCAAATATACGTCACATCACCACACCAAACCTGACTCGGTCGATCAACAGCGATGCGCCGGTATTTGGCAGCTAACCAAGGATAACGATTTCATCATCCTGCTGGCACGGTGTGCCTGTTTAACCAGGGCTATTTTAACCAGGGCTATTGTTTTCGCTCTCTCAACATCGATGGACGGCGTTCGAGCGGCGCAGTAACGATAGCTGCTACGGTGTACGCCAAACAGACCGCACAGATGCTGGATGTCCGCGCGATGCCGTAATGCTTTAATTAGCGCAAACCGTTCAGGCTGTCTGATATCAAGAGAGCGGAGGCTTTTTTAAAATATCTTTCTCTAGTCCTAGCAGCTTGACGCGCTTCTCAAGTTCACAGATTTTGCGCTGCTCTTCAGAGATCGGCGCGCCTTTGCCAACGCCACCATTACGATCATCACGAAGTTGGCGAGCCCATTGATCCATCGTGGAGTGCCCGACGCCCATCGCGCTCGCCACTTCGCGAATGGAGTAGCCTTGATCGACAACTAACTGCGCCGCCTCAAGCCGAAATTCTGGGGAAACATGCTGCTTTCTGTTCTTGCTCATTGCCCCACCTGATAGCCTAAGGTGCATAATAGCACCTCATTTTAGGTAGCCAAATTCAGTGTGCCACTACAAGGCCTCCTATCTTGGTGCGGCAGGGCTATTAATCGAAGAGGTTTTTACCAGAATTACACTTAGATGAGAGCGGGAGCCATGATCTTTTAGAGGTTTTGCCGCCCTAAAGCGGCCTCTGATGCAAGATGCCTACCGTAATTCAGTCTCTGTTAGTTCTGCGGCTGAAGCGTAAAGCTTGAGTAGATTCGAGCAGAAGGCATTACTACCCTTCCAAGCGTGGCGTCCCCGAGCATAAGGCTATCAATTCTAAAATCCGGCGATGCCGTGGTAGGCATTCCAGAAACCTCCGCCATGCGGCTAGCCGCTGCGCGGCCCAGTAACATATTTTGCGAGATAACCATTTTAGGCTTGTTATCACTATCCTCCTCACCGGGGCGAACATCGACTTTCCCATCCGTCATCGCTATATCGCCTGACATGTTTGCTAGGCGGAAAGCAATATCTGGATTGCTTGGTTCGGCAAGGGATAGGTGGGAGCCGTATGGCGAAGCACCAAAACCGGTCGCTCCTGCATCGTTATTGCGAGGCGTTAAACGAATCGCGCCACTAAACCCCAAGTAATTCTGACCGTCATTGGGGCCGGGATTGGGATCAGAGGGCGAGAGCCGAAAATTAACTGCACCCTCAAGGTTAGCAGTAATGATGCTACCTTTAACGAATCGAGAGCCCATACCGTACTGGCCGTTGTTATCCGGCAACACCCCCCCACCAAATGTTGTATTAATTGCAAACCTTGTGCGTGGAGAAAATATATCGATACCGCCAGAGTTATAGTCATTGGCATCACTTTGTGGCTTCACCCAAATGCGGGCATCATCAGCCATAAATAGAAAGCTTGTGCTCATTAAGCCGATACCCATAGCATCGCGAGTTTCGCCAGTAATCGCATCGCCATCCATATTAGTGTCGGCCAGCAACAAGTGGGTGCCCTCATCCCAATTGAAGCCTTGCTTAGTTGGATCTAGTTCATCAAAGGTCTGAGAGATGAGTGTTATATCAGCAGTAATACCTTTATCTGTGTTGTCGGGGTTGCCGCCAGGATGTAGCAAAATATTGCCATCAATGTTAGCCAGGGTATAAACCAGCCCCCAGTCGACGGTGCGTGAAACCGTTGGGGAATAATAAGGGGCTCCGGAATCCAACAACAACATATCGTATTGATTTGTAGTGGAATTCCACGTTTCCTCAATAACATTTATTTTGCGAGAATACGTTTGGAAGCTACCATCGCGGGTGTAGATAGCGATGCCTTCATTGCCGCCCGTTGCGCCCAAATAGCCCGGTGTTAAATTAACAGATTCTCCGCCGCAAGCGCCGCCATTGGGTTCGCCCCAACAAAGACTCATGTCCCCCAACCTGTTACCACTAATTACATCCAAGGCTATCAATGGGAAGTCATGCCCATATGGATGCCCGCCCCATGTCGCCCAGTCTGCTAATTCAAACTGAACACGAGTATCACCGTTCGCCGGTTCCGATGCTCCACCAGTCTCCCCCAAGCGCCAGCGGAATTCTTTTGATGGGTCCGCAATAGCAATAGGGTCATTGGCGCCAACAAAATTCCAGCGCGACGATAGATTAATCACGCCGGGTGTATTTACGCCTCCAGCAGCCCCCTTAGTTCTCCATAGCAGCTCGGGATCTTTCAAGCTGCCGAGCCAGCCGAAATGCATCAAGCCTCGGCCGCCAGGTGTAAAGTCATCACCGCCCGTTTTATGGAACATGTCAAAGTCTAGGGCCACATCGATAGTATCGGGCGTTTTCATAACGATACCGTCTTGGTCTAAACCTAATGTACCGGACAGCATCTCCCAGCGCGCATTTAGGTTATCCATTATTAGATAGGAGCGATTAGGGTCGTTCCCGGCGAGCTGACGATAGTAGATGCGACTATTTTTTAGCTCGCCGAGTAAATAAGCGTCTGTTGCGTCTACGTTAAACGGACCTCCCTGATTGACAAGGTGGATATAACCCTCGCCATCAAGGACAGAGGACCCGTATGCTTTAGCTCCGCCATGGCTTAGCTCACCGAGCACAAGCCGCGCGCGTTGATTTCCGTCACCGTCGGGCTGGCCGTGTATATCAAGAGAGTAGGAAAGGTAGGCGTCTGACCCGGAGCTCCCGACATCCAAGGTGTGAATCGCGTGTGCCGCACCTCCAGCGATACCGCTTCCGTTCACATTAAGTAGCGATATTGGTAAGCCATTTGCAGAGCCGTCCGGAGAGGCGGACATGACCAGGCTCGCTTCGTAATTCACCACCCCTGGGGATAGTTCAACTTCGAGGGACTCCATAGCAAGACCTGTGGCGGACGTTTGGATATCAAATGTTAGGCCGTCCTGCCCGCTAACAGAAGACAGGGCATCATCAGTCAGCGACTCGAGAGCGAGTGCGTCGGACACCTGTAAAAATACAAGCAGAAGTAGTGGAGCCTTTATTGTTAATGCCGCTCTTGAGTGACTACGCACGGAGACTCCTAAAACAAAACATTACGAGAATGAAGCTGCTTACTAAAGCAGGGGCGATGCCGGGCCTTATTTGTGCTCTAAGCTTATTAGATCATTAACAAGCAGTGACAACTTTGCTACACCTCTATCAGCAAAAGCGTGCCGTTCCCCAGCAGTTTCTGTAGGACGCTGGCAAACCAGTGATATTCCCGTCTCTAGCATCGGAACTTCCCGCGATCGCTTGTACAAAAGCAGAAACCTTGTCGTCAATAACGAGATTAAAAGCGTCCGGCGCATACATAGACCATCCTCTCGCGACAGCCTTAGCATAGCCAGGGTATTGGACGGCCTCCTTTTGAAATGAAAGGCCAAATTGTGGCGTCGCAACATCGAGCTGATGAATGTTTTTTAGATTGAAAGGGACAACATGGCTATTCAGATCATTGGCATCGGCAAGACCAAGCCCAGTTGCCAGCTCCTGCTTAATATAATCTGAAATACCACCCTTCAGTAAGGGAAGAAGAGTGTTTGCGATAGTATCGTTTGCAATAATACTGCAGCCAAAAAGCCCGTCCGCGCAGATTCGGTTAACCTCGACGGTATCTACGATATCGTCCACTAAATCAGCCAGCCTTAAGTCTGGAATACCAATTTGACTAAGTCGGTTGCCATCCACCGAGGCCTGAACATCCTCACGTGACTGAGAGTCGTAATCCATAGTTAGGTCTTCGTAGCTAATAGCGACAATCCCGAGGTTTAGAATCTCTGCGTCATTTAGGCCCAAAAAGGCGCTAGCATCAGGAAACTTTGTTCTTCCAGCTGTGTTTGGGCATACATTTGGAGCCACGCACGTTGCCGCAACATCCGTTTCGCCTCGCATAAATACATCCGCCGTACCAGTCATATAACCGCTGAATGAATTGAGTGATCCAAAGCTCATAGGCCCAGAGACGTCTTCTCCTCCCATCCGTATGCCAACTACTTCACGGTTTGTTCTAGAGTCATCATTCTTGATTGCAAATTGAAAGAAGGGTCGGTTAATAACAAAATCCTTTATCTGATCCTGCATCGATGTATTGATGCCGGTACCAGTGCAAGTCGTTGTGCCACAGTCACGTATAAGACCTGGCTTCTGATTCGTCCCGGTCTCTGGGTTAAGGGAAATACACTGTCCTGCTGCATTAGTTATGCAGCCAAGTGAGAAGTTATCAATGTCCAGATCGCAGCCAGCCTGGTTAGCTTGGTTAGCCCCTCCACAGCCAAGCTGGAGCTTTCCGATGTTCATATTTATTTCTAGAACAGCGTCCAAGCCAGCCTTATAAAATGTGAAGCCATTAGCTGACTCTTTATTCATTTGCATCAACGCTCGTCCAGTGATCGTCGAGAGTTCACTGTCCTCGAGCTCCAACATTGCACTTGACGAAAGAGATGTAAGTAGCCCGCAGATCAACATTATTATTTTTAGTGTCATATTCATATTAAAACCCATACATATAAAAGCTGCCGCCAAACGCGAATCCAGCTTGGTGACTGTAATTGTCTTGGATGCTTAATCCTGCAAAAGATCCTTGAGCATTTCTTTCATACCCGGGTGTCCCTCCTTGATCGTATTCAACGGCCAATCCGCCGACATACATACCCAGACGTGCGTCGTTATACCCGGTGGAGCGCTCTGCATTTGAGTCATAACTGCCGCTAGTTCCGGGATAATGGGTACGGAGTGCCGGCATAAGCTGAATGGTTGAGGCGTCACATGCCCCCTCAAGAAGGCAGGTGCCACTAGAGTCCTGGAAATTCGCGGAGTTAAACCAAGATGTATAGGCCGCGCTAGCTGACACGGCATCTCCAAGAAACGATGCGTCTAAACTAAGCCGGTCAACAGTCAGCGAGGCATAGCCGTCCTTATAAACTAACCACTCTCCTCTTGCGCCGGTCATGCCGGAATGGTCAACGCCGTTTTCTCGATTAGCAATCTGCCACGTAAAGCGACAATTAATCGGATCCGCGCCGCAATAAGTTGCAAGCGGCGCTCCGGTTGTCGCTGGATCGGTTGTCTTCGTGGTATTGAGATAATAATCGAGGCTAATTAACACCCCTTCGCGGCCCGAAACACTGCTGAGTTCGGAGTCACTTAGAAGCTGTAGCTGCTCAGCGTACGCAGTTGTTGCAAGCGATGACGCGGCTAACAATATAAGAGCGTGTGAAAAGAATGGGCTGACAGGAGGTCTGTTCATTAGGTCCCCGCTCCCAGAGTCGTGATTTTCAAGTGCTGGATCAGCATTCCTTCAATGCGAGAAATGCCTAAGTTCGTTACGCCTGAAGCGCCGGTACCGTCAGAGTAATAAATGCCATTCGCAGTAGATGTCGCATCCGGTAAATCGAACGCGCCGACGCCAGAAGCGCCATTGGGGTTAATAGGCGTAGTTCCGTTAATCTGCGTCCAATTCCCCCAACGAACATAACCATGTGTATTCGGGTTTGGTGAAGCAATCGAGCCACCTGAATCGAGCGCACAGCCGCCACTTGTACTGCCGCAGTAAAAATGATTGTAAATATTTGAATTATTGGGAATGCTGGTTAGCTCGATCGTAAAGTTACCGTTTTGCGTAGGCGCTGCTAACTTGACCAAATTGTCACTGGCGTCGTACCCATACTCTGACACTCCGCTAAAGGTAAGTGCCTGATAGTGCAATGTACCGAGGGGTAGAAACGCTTCAACATTTCGGAAATGCAGCCCTTCACCATCGTCAAAATCAGGGACTACATGCAGTTCATCTGACGAGGCCGCAGTTTGTTGGACGGAAAAGCGAAAGTCTCCGGACAATGCACTTTGATAGCTAACGCCGAGTGTCGGATCATTGTTGTTTAGCGTCTTCATCAGCCGCAAAATTGCGGGCCTAGAGGCGCCGGTCTGATATCCCAGATCATTGCCCCCAGCGTCTAAGCCAAGCCATGTGGTACCACTAACGACCGGTTTTCCATGAATAATGGTTTGGCTTTGCAAGAAGTTGGCGCCGGCGCCACACCCTGCAGCACTATCGTTACATGTGCCAATAGCATCAACTCCCGCCGTACGGCCGATTTCTAGCTCACCCCAGAAAGACCACCGCCAAGTATCACTGTTTGTAGGGCCCTTAAACTCAAGAATGGTTGGCATGGCGTTCGCGCCTGAACTTCCAGTCCTCCAAGTGCCTTGATAATCAAAGCCTTGATATTCAAAGACACGCAGCACAAAGGGATCGTACACCGACGCGAACGCGTCAATGCCGAAGTCGCCGTCACCACTCCCGAGTGGGCACGCTAACGCATCACCCGTGCAGCCATTGCCGAACCAATCTGTGCCGCTGGTGCTGCCGCTGGTCATCGATAGGCCATAATAACGAGGATCGCCCCGCTGCCAGCCAGCTGCTGCTGCTTGAGTTGTCGGCTGAGAACCTATTAATTCGATATAGCTTGTTGGTGCTTGACGCATACTGAAATCATCAAAAACAAACGCGAGGCCAGTACCAGTTACATCTGACATCTCTACATCAGTGATTTCTGCAAGCGCATAGGCGCCCGTTGGCAATGTAAATGCCAATGAAAACGCAAGAAAGGAAGCACCGATTCGGCGAGTTTGCATGATTCTGCTGGGCCTCATTATTGTTATTTCCGCCATGGTGAATCAGGACACTCGGGCGGTAATTGTTGCCATGAGACTAGGGTACAAGTGTTTTGACTATGGGCGCAATTAAAGAGGCGTTACCGTTACAAAAGTACAACACCGCTAAATTCTTATATATCAATGAGTTAGGGATATGAGGGTTTGGCCTGTCCGGCAAAAAACAAGGCCGTTCCGGCGAATAGAAAGCAACCCAGCAGAAATGTTACCGGAGGCCCCATAGCGGCGTAAGTTGTCAGATCCGCCTATTCGGTGGAATACTCGGTTTGGATAGTGCTGAAAAGAAGAGGCTTGCTGAGCCAGCCTCCCTCATCTTTAGCGTATTGGCTTTCTCAGCAAACGAGCATTAATCGCTAAATGAATCACTCGGAACGCGCACCGATCCTTCCATTAGAACGCGGGCGCTGCGGCTCATGCTAGCCTTCTTAGCAACCCATTGCCCGCCTTGCTCTAGCGCTTCAGCGCCCACCTTGAGCGTGCCGGATGGATGGCCAAAACGAACAGCCTGCCGTTCGCCGCCCCCTGCGGCTAGGTTTACGAGTGTGCCGGGAATTGCTGCTGCGATGCCAATGGCAACGGCAGCTGTGCCCATCATGGCGTGATGTAGCTTGCCCATTGAGAGCGCTCGAACCAGCAAGTCTACATCGCTTTTTACGACGCTTTTCCCGCTTGATGACACGTAATCGATCGGTTCGGCGACAAACGCTACTTTAGGGGTATGCTGCCGAGAGGCTGCCTCCCCTACGCTTTCAATTAGTCCCATTTTCACTGCGCCGTAAGCTCGAATGGTTTCGAACATGGCCAGCGCGCGGTCATCGCTGTTAATCGCTTCTTGGAGTTCCGTACCCGTGTAGCCGATATCCGCGGCATTGATAAAGATCGTTGGGATGCCGGCATTAATCATTGTTGCTTTCAGTGTGCCTACCTCAGGCACAACCAATTCATCGACGAGATTACCCGTCGGAAACATTGCGCCTTCGCCATCTGCGGGGCCTAAAAATTCAACTTGCACCTCAGCTGCCGGAAACGTAACACCATCGAGTTCGAAATCACCGGTTTCTTGGACCTCACCGTTCGTTATCGGCACATGGGCAATGATGGTTTTCTGAATGTTCGCTTGCCAAATTCTGATTGTGGCGATGCCATTCTCTGGAACCCTATCGACTTCAACCAAACCATTGCTAACGGCAAATGAACCGACGGCGGCGGTGAGATTGCCGCAATTACCGCTCCAATCTACAAAAGGTTTGTCGATAGAGACTTGGCCGAAAAGATAATCGACATCGTGATTGGGCTGGGCGCTTTTCGACAAGATAACGGCTTTGCTGGTGCTGGAGGTTGCGCCGCCCATGCCGTCGGTTTGTTTGCCGTAAGGGTCTGGGCTGCCTATAACGCGCAGTAAAAAAGCGTCACGTGCGGCGCCGGGTAGTTGTGCCGATTTAGGTAAATCCGCCAGTTTAAAAAAAACGCCTTTGCTGGTGCCGCCGCGCATGTAAGTGGCCGGAATTTTGATTTGCGGTGCGTGAGCCATGGTGAAGTATCCTTGTGCGCGCTGTTGTAACGGGTGAAGGTTTTATTCTTAGCCGGACGCTGATCGCTTGCAAGCAACCTCCCACAAGAGCCAAACCGTGCCGACCTTGTGGGAGCTAGCTTGCTGGCGATTTCTTTTGTTCCTTGCCGGGCGCTGATCGCTTGCAGGCAAGCTCCTACAAAGTGCGTTTCTATCGCTTACGCGGTTGCGGATGCCATAAAGTCTTTAGCAAAGCGTTGCAAAATTCCGCCTGCGGAATACACCGATAGTTCTTCGGCGGTATCCAAACGACAGATAACAGGAGCGCGCTCCACATTGCCGTTACTACGGTGAATAACCAGCGTCAACGTTGCGTTAGGTGCGGGCTCGCCTTCAACGTCAAACACTTCAGTACCATCAATCGAGAGCGTGTTACGCGTTGTACCCGCCTCAAACTGCAGCGGCATAACGCCCATGCCAATTAAATTGGTGCGATGAATTCTCTCGAAGCCTTCCGCAACAATTGTTTCAACACCAGCCAGTGCAACGCCTTTTGCTGCCCAGTCTCGCGACGAGCCCTGACCGTAATCAGCGCCGGCTACAATAATCAATGGCTGCTCGCGATCCATGTAGGTTTCAATCGCCTCCCACATGCGCATTACTTTGCCTTCCGGTTCAACACGCGCCAATGAGCCCTGCTTAACGTTACCCTGCTCGTCCTTCACCATTTCGTTATAGAGCTTAGGGTTTGCGAGTGTTGCGCGTTGCGCTGTCAAATGGTCGCCACGGTGCGTTGCGTAAGAATTAAAGTCGACTTCCGGCAAGCCCATCTTATCGAGGTATTCTCCAGCCGCACTGTCCAGCATAATCGCGTTGGACGGAGATAAGTGATCTGTCGTGATGTTGTCCGGTAGCACTGCCAGAGGGCGCATCCCCTTCAATGGACGCGCTTCGGCCATCTTGCCCTCCCAGTACGGAGGGCGACGAATGTATGTTGATTGCGGGCGCCAATCGTAAAGCGGCTTGCTGCGCGCAGCTTCGGCCTTTTGCTCAAACATAGGAATATACACATCACGGAATTGTTGTGGCTTAACGCTCTGCTTAACAATTGCGTCGATCTCTGCATCATCCGGCCAGATATCTTTTAACGTGACAGGCTTGCCATCTTGATCTAGGCCGAGCACATCTTTTTCGATATCGAAGCGAATGGTGCCAGCAATTGCGTAGGCCACCACAAGTGGCGGTGATGCCAAGAACGCTTGTTTTGCGTAAGGATGAATTCGCCCGTCGAAGTTGCGGTTACCGGACAGTACGGCCGTTGCATACAAATCCCGATCAATGACTTCTTTTTGAATTACAGGATCAAGCGCGCCGCTCATGCCGTTGCAGGTTGTGCATGCGAAGGCGACGACATCGAAACCGAGCTGTTGCAGTTCGGGCAATAGAGCAGCTTCTTCCAAGTACAATTTTACCGTTTTAGAACCGGGCGCCAATGATGATTTTACCCACGGCTTGCGAGTTAACCCGAGTCGGTTTGCGTTACGCGCAATCAGACCGGCGGCAATCATGTTGCGGGGGTTGCTGGTGTTAGTGCAGCTGGTGATGGCGGCAATAATCACGGCGCCATCAGGCATCTCACCCTCGTTATCTTCCCAGGCTTTTGCAATGCCGCGATTAGCGAGTTCTGAAGCTGGCAACAGTGCGTGCGGATTAGAAGGCCCAGCCAAATTGCGGCCGACAGCAATCATATCGAATTTTAATACACGCTCATATTCAACGTTTTTGAACGCATCTGACCAAAGCCCAGTCGCTTTAGCAAATGTCTCCACCAATTCAATTTGACTGTCGTCACGCCCTGTTAGACGCAAGTACTCAATGGTCTGTTGATCGATTGAAAACATTGCAGCCGTAGCGCCGTACTCTGGCGTCATATTTGAAATCGTCGCACGGTCACCCACGCTCAAGGCATCAGCACCTTCGCCGTAGAATTCAAGGTATGCGCCCACTACTCGTTCTTTACGTAAAAATTCGGTTAACGCTAGCACGAGATCTGTGCCGTTGATGCCTGGATTAAGCTTGCCAACCAACTCAACACCGATGATGTCCGGAAGGCGCATCATTGATGGATTACCTAGCATGACGTTTTCGGCTTCGAGACCACCCACGCCAACGGAAATAACGCCCAGCGCATCGACCATTGGAGTGTGGCTATCGGTGCCTACACATGTATCAGCAAAAGCGACGCCATCCTTAATTTGCACCACAGGAGACATTTTCTCCAAGTTGATCTGGTGCATAATGCCGTTGCCTGGCGGAATGACGTCAACGTTATCGAACGCCGTTTTTGTCCAGTTAATAAAATCAAACCGGTCAACGTTACGACGATTCTCGACGTCACGATTTTTTTCAAACGCACCTTCTTCAAACCCTGCGTGCTCGACCGCTAATGAATGATCCACGATTAGCTGCGTGGGTACGACCGGGTTAATCTTCGATGGATCTCCACCCATTTCTGCGACGGTGTCACGCAAGCCTGCCAAGTCGACCAATGCAGTCTGGCCGAGAATGTCATGGCAAACGACTCGTGCCGGATACCAAGGAAAATCCAGATCACGCTTACGTTCGATTAGTTGCTTAAGCGCAGCGGTAAGTCCTTCCGGCGCGCAGCGACGAACAAGGTTCTCAGCCAGAATACGAGAAGTGTACGGCAGCTTTTCGTAAGCACCTGACTGAATGGCATTGACCGCCTCACGCGTATCAAAAAAATCGAGCTGGGTGCCGGGAAGAGATTTTCGATATTCAGTATTCATGGCGTCCTCTGTGAAGTTCGCTGCGATATGGGTTTAGTACAGTAATTTTTTGGGCTTACGAGACCTGACGCGCTGGCGAGCGTATTGCCATTCTGTGCAGGCGGATCGCTTGCAAGCAAGCTCCCACAAGAACCAGCGTTTACACCTTGTAAGAAGCCAATTCTAGCGACAACCTTTCTTTCGTTTCGAGTAAGTTCTAAGCACTTTCAGTAGATGCTCCTACAAACAGCTGGAGCGGCATTGCACTTGCTGGAGCTAGCTTGTTAGCGATTTCTTTGCTTTCTACAAAGACCTACCGCTTGTCAGCTAGCTCCTACAAAAGCGGGTTAGCCGCGCTGGCTAATTGCTTCAACCTTGCGTAAATCTTCGCCGGTATAATCCGCACTTGGACGAATAATACGGTTGTCCGCACGCTGCTCCATAACATGTGCAGCCCAGCCAGTTAAACGACTCATCACGAAAATAGGCGTAAACAATTTGGTTGGGATATCCATGAAGTGATATGCCGACGCATGGAAAAAATCGGCGTTACAGAACAATTTCTTTTCGCGCCACATCACTTCTTCCACACGCACTGAGACAGGATAAAGAACGGTATCACCGACATCTTCGGCAAGCTTCTCTGACCACTCCTTGATAATCGCATTACGTGGGTCTGACTCGCTGTAGATGGCATGGCCGAAGCCCATGATCTTATCTTTACGCGCCAGCATGCCCATTACTTCTTGCTCGGCATGATCGGGGTCTTTGTAGCTCTCGATCATTTCCATCGCCGCTTCGTTTGCGCCGCCATGTAGCGGCCCACGCAGTGAGCCAATCGCAGCGGTGATACACGAATGGATATCGGAAAGCGTTGACGCGCACACACGAGCAGTAAAGGTGGATGCATTAAACTCATGCTCTGCGTACAAGATCAGCGACACGTTCATGACCTGCTCATGCAATGCGTTTGGCTTTTCTCCGCGAAGCATGTGTAGGAAGTGTGCACCAATGGAATTATCGTCAGTTTCCACATCGATCTTCACACCGTCATGGCTGAAGCGATACCAGTAACAAATGATGGACGGGAAGTTCGCCAGCATACGGTCGGTTTGGTCTTGCTGCTCAGCAAAATCTAGCTCAGTTTCTAGATTGCCAAGCATGGAGCAGCCTGTGCGCATGACATCCATGGGGTGCGCATCTTTGGGGATTCGCTCGAGCACTTCTTTTAGGGCCTGTGGCAGACCACGCAAGCCTTTCAGCTTCGCTTTATACGCATCAAGCTCATCTTGCGTTGGCAGCGCACCCTTAAGAATAAGGTATGCCACTTCCTCAAACTCACACTTCTCTGCAAGCTCCTTCACGTCATAGCCGCGATAGGTTAAGCCGGAACCAGACACCCCAACGGTAGAGAGTGCGGTTTTTCCTGCTACTTGGCCACGTAAGCCTGCGCCACTGAGCTGTTTGCCTGCTGCCATCGTACTTCACCTCTTATCTGATCGGACGTTAAATCAAGCGTCCGTTTAGTTGAAATTTTCTGGGTCTGACTATTCGTATCAGCGCCCCATCGTTTAAAGCCTTTCGGCCTTTGTTGGAACTCGCTTACTTGCGATTTTTTACCTTTCAATGAAGGCTGTTCGCTTGCAAGCAACCTCCCACAAGGCTGTCATTTCTTTGCTAGGCGCCTTATGGCTCCGCGCCGTGCTGTTCGATATCTCTACGAAGACCGTGAAACTTGGCTGCCCTTGTGAAAGCTAGCTTGCTGGCGAATTCTTTGTCTTTAATAAAGGCTGTTCGCTTGCAGGCAACCTCCCACAAAAGCCTAGAACCTTGTTAATCGCCTGCTTTGCTATTTGCTTTTCTCGAACAAGGCATCGAGCTTTTGCTCGTAGCTGTGGTAATCAAGGAAATCGTATAATTCCATACGCGTTTGCATGGTATCAACTACGGCTTTCTGATCACCGTTATCACGAATGGACTGATACACATTCAAGGCGGCTTTATTCATGGCACGAAACGCCGATAACGGATACAACACCATGGTTGCGCCATTCGCGGCAAGCTCTGTGCGATTAAACAAAGGGGTTGCACCGAACTCAGTGATATTCGCTAGAAGATGCGCCCCACCAATGCCTTCGGCAAAGGCTTTATAGTCTTCAAGGGTATGTACCGCCTCGGCAAAAATACCATCGGCACCTGCTTCTAAGCATGCGCGTGATCGCTCGATTGCGGCCTCAAGACCTTCTTTTTGAAATGAATCAGTACGGGCGATAATAAAGAAGTCGTCGTCTGTTCTGCCGTCTACCGCTGCTTTTACGCGATCAACCATTTCGTCTTTAGACACGATTTCTTTATTCGGCCGGTGACCGCAACGTTTCTGGGCGACCTGATCTTCAAGGTGCACCGCGCCGGCACCAGCTTTAATCATCTCAGTGACCGTGCGTGAAATATTAAACGCCCCACCCCAGCCAGTATCGATATCCACTAGTAAAGGCACTTCTGTAGCGCTAGAGATACGGCGCACATCTTCGAGCACTTCGTTTAGGCTGGTCATGCCGAGATCCGGCATACCATAAGAGGCGTTCGCAACGCCGCCGCCAGAAAGATAGATGGCGCGATAGCCTACTTGCTCCGCCATCATTGCGCAGTAAGCATTTATCGTACCCATAATCTGTAGTGGCTTTTCTTCGGCTAGAGCTTTACGAAATCGTGCTCCTGCAGTTAACGGCTTACTCATATTCATTCTCCAGTCAAAATTCTGTTCAAGCTGCCTGTAAAAGTCGCTGGCTATATACTAATAATCGAGATCAGCTTTCCTGTTTATCTTTTGATGTTAATGAAGGCTATCCACGTGTGACGAAAATTCCGATTGGGCGCGTATTTATATTGTTCCGCTAATCAGGGCTGATAAGCCGCGCTTTGTTGTTCAATGTTTTCTCTGGCACGACCGATATGTCTGCGCATCAACATCTCAGCAAGGTCGCCATCTCCCGCCTCTATGGCCTCAACAATACGGCGGTGCTCGGCCAAAGCTTTTTGTGGCCGGTTTGCTACCGCAGAAAATTGATATCGATACATGCGGACAAGATGGTAGATCTCGCCTATCAATAAATCAGCCAGTTTACTGTTATGGCTTCCTTGAATAATACGGTAGTGGAAGTCTAGATCGCCTTCGCGCTGGAAGTATGCAGTATCTTCCTTTAAATCCTGCTGCTGCTCATGTTGATGCAAAACTTCATGCAAGCCAGCAACTTCTTCTTTGGTCATGCAGCTCGCCGCCAAATGCGCCGCCATACCTTCCAGCGCTTCACGAACGCGATATATCTCAATAAGATCCGGCAAGCTTAATGATGCGACCCTAGCGCCTATATGTGCCTCACGCTGCAATAGCTTGCGTGACTCCAATCGACGTATTGCTTCACGTAAAGGGCCGCGGCTGACCCCGTAGCGAGTGGCTAGCTCGGCCTCCCCCAATCTGGCGCCCGGCTTGAGCACGCCCAGCACGATATCATCCTGAAGACGATCGAAAACGCGCTCAGAGAGAGTGCGCGTGCCATCATCAGTTTTGGCGCCTATATCCATACAACCGGACCACTATTGTCGACAATGATGAGGTTTTTTCGCAATATATCTGACTTTGTCGCCGCGTTCAATGCGGATTGTAGACAATATGGCGAGCAAAGAGAGAGATTGGAGCTAATGAATAGGCGCTAGTAAGCCGGGTTTGAAGAGGCTAGAAGGCCTACAGCATGCCCCAGGGTAATGAAGGCTGCAGAGAGCTGACTGCGCTCAAGGCAAAACCATTCACCTGCAGGACTAAGGCTCCCGTAAGATTAATGTCAGAGCCAGACAAGGGGCGAGGTCCGCAGCGAGTGCTTTGATATTATATGAATAGCTTACCTCGCCCTCAGGTCTGTGTCGGGCACGCCAAATCATGCGGCTAAGGCGGCGGTGTACAGTCGAGTCTTTTCCCCGTAATGAAGCCATATGCCTTGGTACGCAACGCCTCGTATTTCTGCTCGTGTGTTGGATTGTTTGTAGATCGAAGCCATGTCGTAATGTCATACGCATCAAACCAAAAAGCTTTTGCAGCCACGTTAGACGGGCTAACTAAAACCTCAGTGTTGCATGCTGTCTCTTGAAGAAGCCTCGCGCGGAAATGCGACCCGTATTTTTTAATGGGGACTTCCGTACCGCTAGGTCCATAATTAAATACGATGATATTTACTTTCGCATCACTTATATATAACGGTGACAAGGGATCAGAATTCCCAGCGATGACACTTGAAACCATGCCAATTACGTATTCGCCTGGCGGAACAATTCCAGGCGCTAGACCGACATTACCGTCTCCAGAGATGTCGGTCATAATCGTTCCATCTTGGTGCACTGTTATCCTAGATGTGGCGACAGATGTATTGGGATCAGGGTCATTTGCTACGGCACGAGCAAGGTAATCAAGCTCATATATTGCCGGCGTCGTGAACAGAGCGTTCATAATAACGCTATCCAATTCCGGCATAACCAACCCTTGACGTCGAAAGTTGTTCAGGAAAATTTGCTTGGTAATATTCGAGCCACACAGATCGGTCGCAAGCGTCGAGCCATCCGTCGCCGCGTCAAATGTATGTGTCGGCGCTGTATAGGCAAACTCATAATCCGTTAATGTTGGCGCACCCTCCGTTGAGGGCGCTTTTACACCAGAATAGGCCACGCCATCAATAAAACGCCCCTTAATCGCCACCTCACCAGGAGATGATATAGGCGCCATTTCCACGCTCGCAAACTGCAGGTTTGGCGCTAACGAGGCGCCACCATTAAAGGTTAGATAGAGCGGTTGCTCATCACAGAGGCGATCGATCCGAGCCTGCTGATCTTCAGGAGCGGGAGCATTGGGGTTGCCCGGTACGTATCGTGCCACATCAAAAGCGCCGCCGCCGATTATTCGACCGCTTCGATCAATCAGAACATATGGCAAGTATTCATCCTCAAACGTGTATGTCACGAGGTCTACCGTCGATGTATCTTCAGGGTCAACGACCATTTCGGGTTCCTGCAATCGTTGTTTCAACAAATCGGATAGCAAGGCTTCTGCATTGAAAAGCGATGTAGAGGCGTCAGGCCCCTGCTCTGCTAAATAAAGATTAATGTAATCTTTGTAAAGTAAATCAAATCGATATATTCCCGCAGCAGTACGTCCATTTGCGTCAACTAGGCGCGCCTGAACCTCAGTGTCCGCCACTGGCAATAAACCGACGACGCCGGGGAAAGCATCGTCAATCGTATCAAGGAAATTTTGTGCTAGACCTGCCGAATCAACAAAACTTACAAATGGGACATCAAAATCCGGAAACGTTACCTCTGAGTCGAAAACCAAGCGATTCGCTTCGTTATGTATTGCAACGACATCGTCTGTAACATCGGCATCTAACCCCAAAAGAAGGGCTGAAATGTTTTGCGCAATCTGCTTATTTTCTGCCGCATGCGATACAACGTCACTCCGCGCTGGGCCATCAAACAAATCAGCCACAGCATACAAATACGGACCATCCGCATCGTAGCCGCCAGCATCATAAGTCTCTGTAATTGTATTAAATTGACATTCTGCTACGCCATCCGCATTTAAGTTCTGGGATACGGCGCGACGGAAGGCGCCACTCCCTATCGGAACACGTGCGGTTTCTCCGCCAATATAGAATGTAACGCTAGTAGAGTTTAACGGGCAGACAAATCGGTTTTGTGATTGCTCATCTTCTAATCCCGTTTCGCCGGTATTGCCGAAAAAACCACCGCAGGTAAAGCCAATATTTTTAACGGTCCCGCCATCAATCAAGTTCCCTACCACGCGTGGTGAGCAAGGGTCGGTCGGATCGAAATTAGGATCAGGGATCGTCGAGTCAATAATGGGCCCGCCTAAAATGGCATCGGAAAAATCTTCCTGGCCGTTACAGCCTGAAATTATTAGGGCAATTAAAACTAGCGCACCACTGACATAACTGTTCTGCATACTCATTTCCAATTATCCTGAATCATTTCTAATCAGCCCCAAGTCGGAGCTTGCCTCCCCTGCAATCTTAAAAATAGGAGCTGACAATATATTTGGGGGCGTTAGCCCGAGAGACCTGATCCAATACATACATGCCGAGCGTCATATTATCGCCCTATTCTCATCGGGAAGGTGACGATGTTGCGATTTTTTACAGAGTCACACAAATCACTACAGAGAGCAGACCGCCCTACCGAGCCCAAGTTCCTTGGTGCTTGGCCGCTAGGCTAGTCGAACGAACCGCTTGTCGAACGCGCAACGGCCTCGCCTTTTATTGCGAGTGTTATGTCCTGATCACCAAAGCGAAGCTGGCCTTTCTGCTGCGAGAGACGGCCGTCTTCGTCAAGGCGCGCGTAGTCGATAAAAAAGACCGCCCATACGGCCCCTGTCTCAACGGGAATCTCGCCGATTAGGTAAGCATTTGAGGCCCACGTTTGCGGCCGGTGGCGGGTAAAGAGCTGGGCCACGCGAGCCAGCGGAACGCCCTCTCCGTCAAGAAATAAAACTTGAGGGTACAGGTAACCGCCACTGCTCCAGCTCTGCACCTGAAGCGCCTTGGTGGACGGAGTAAGGCGGAAGGCCTGGGCAGGATAATAACCATCCAGCGTTACCCCAAACCGAGGGGCAGCAGCGACATTAAGCGCCAATTCGGAGTCATCATCGAGTGTGCGTGCGCTCTGTAACGGCTCTTTACAACAGTCGCTGCGTATACTGCTCCAGCTCGTAACGACGTCGGCAGCCGTTAACGCAACCTCGCCATTTTCTTGGGCACGCTCACGCTCCGTTTTAGCGGACTCTCTGGCTGCGACAACATCAACGGAATGGGTCGTAAGCCTTCCCGTTTCATCTGGGTAGCTAACAAATCTCTGCCGCTCACGCTCCGCTATCTTCCCCTCTAGTTGATCGCTGGTGATATAGCTTTCATCTTCAGCTGCCCATAATTCAGCGGGATTTGAGGCCTCCTTAGCGCTGGTACCTGCCAGTAGTTCAGATTGCTCAGCAGTGGATATGCTCACGGGGCTTAACGTTGAGTTTTCAGTCGTGTTACCGGCACGGGCAATACTGCCGTTACCTAATTCTTGTTCGGGCGTGGCAACCGTTGCTGAATGTGTTTTGTCAGCTGCCGGGGAAACGGAAATAACATTACCCTGACCGTCTACATAAGAATAAAAACCACCACGCTCCGGCTTTTCTGCGGCGCCGATGGCGGCATCTGTTTCGGTAGTGTTAACCGCGCATGCGGCTAAACACACATACGCTCCTAGGAACAAAAACGTCGTAGTGGGCGCCGTTAACGCCTTAGGAAAAAAAGGAGCGCCTGCCATGAGTTACATCCGTAACGAGATATGAGATTGGAAGGAGGATATTAGTACAACCGGGCATTCGGCGGAACGGCTCGAATGCCCGGTGCTGTCAAAACGAAGTGCGGAAAGCCAAACCAATAACCGTTACTTTCGCTTCTGTTTCGATATCTAGGCCCGCATAGGGGTTATAAACAACGTTATCAATGCCGGTACAGTTAGCAGCGCAGCTTGTATTGGCTGGGATTGAGTCCTTGGAATGGAGATAGCCAACGCCTAAGTCAATTTCGGTATCCTTGTCCCACTTATAACCAAGGCCAAGACTGTAATACTTAGCTTCGTTAATCGGCACTAGCGGACTGCGACGGTCATCTGGAATAGCGGACGATCTAGGCTCAAAGCCGCCACGTAACTGAATACGACCGGTAAGGTCATACTGAACGCCGTATGCTAAGTTCCACGAAGACTGAAAGCCTAGCGGCATTTCAAGCAACGTCGATGTAGAGCCAGGAGAGAACAAACGCGCCAGCGCCGTGACGGCGGATGGTCGGTCAAACTGAATACGAAATGCTTCCCACTCAGAATAATCTACCCAGACAAAATCAACGTTAAACTGCAATCGTTCCAGCGGACGGATTTTAATACCTGTCTGGAAATGCGCAGGGTTGGTGATATCCATACTTACCTTACCAACGTCATTGGCAGGTATTCGAGTAGGCAAACCTAAAACAGAAAGGCCAATAACGCCTGTGGCGCTGCCGCCGATACCATTAATAAATTCCTGGGTGCCGGTCGCATAGGAAATATTGTAATCGCCACTCATGTGCACCTTGGAAGGCGCATGCCATACGGCACCCCACGCAAAGCGCTCATGTGGCTCCCACAAAAAGCCGACGTTATAGGATGGGCTCAACCTCTGATCCATTGAGACCTCAACAGATGCCAAGCTCTTAAAGGGACCCAGTCCTTCTTCGGGACGACAAATGCCAAACAAAATAAGATCCAAAACGGCGTTGGATTCGCCCTTAAAAGGCTCACAAATACTTTCGTCTAGGATACGTGCGAAGCCAAGAAGGTCATTAGGCGCACGAAAATCCGTTTCTAAATACATCGCCTGATAAGACAGGCCAATCGAAGCACCAATGGATAATGTATCCGAAACCTTATAACCAAACGACGGTGATAAATACGTAATACGCTCGAGCGCTACGCGCTTGCCGAGAAACCGACCTGGGTCGTCGTCGTCACGATAGAAGCCCGCTGCCATTGGCAAATACGTCGCCGTTGCAAAGGTAAAGCGAGAGCCTGGTGGTCGAATCGAAAACGACGGCAGAGGACCGGCAATCAATGGGCCAGGCGGCAAATCTACAACGTCATTAACAATCGGTATATAAAGCGATATACCCTCAACCGAGCTCTTTCCCTCTTTAAACTCGGTACAATAATCCGCGCCCTGTGAGGGAGAATCGGCACAAACAACTGGGTCATCGGAAAAACCAAACACGCCGTAATTTGGCGGAGCGTTAAACGTATTTTCGATAGAAAAATCAGCGCCAATGAATTGCAAATCCATGCGGCGACCTTCCAGACGAGTCAGACCCGCCGGGTTAAAGTGAATCGACATGACGCCCGGCGGATCCGCCGTAACCGCATGTCCCATACTCATAGCCTTAACGTCAACCGCTAGGTTGGTAGCCAGCTGCGCGACGGCAGACACCGGCATCAAGCCGCCGAGCGCTAACACTAACGCCAACAACGATGATCCGATTGAAGGTTTACATTTTATTATCATTATATATTTCCGGTCACAGCAGACAGGTCCGGATTAAACACCAGACTTCAGGCCTTTAATATCTACAGGAATCGACATGCCAAGTAGCACATCCGGTGAGTCCTCTGTTAGGCCATAACCAAAGCTAAAGTTGATAACACGGTTTTTTGCTGTACGCAGGCCAAGCGACATATTGACCACGCTCGAGGTGGAATCCTGCGATGGGATATAGTCCCCATTAGTAAAGACGAAAGTCGATTCAAAATTATAAGACTGTTGATAGCTCGCGCTAATTGACACCTCATAGCTCAGCGAATACGCCAAACCCATAGAAAAGCTGATGCTGTCGCCGGTCTCAACGGCCTCAAGAACCCGGCTGCTGCGAAGCTGTTGCAGCCCGGTAGCGTCAAATGCATGGGTGTAGCCCAAAGAGCCAAACAGCACAACTGGGTCTACTACCTTACTCATGCTGACGCCGCCACCAATAGAGTAATAGCCCTTACCGCTAGATACTTCCGTCCGTGTGTCAATATCGTAGGGGCTATCGCCAGTAGCTGTCGACAACGTAGTAAATAGCGTGGTATTCACAGCGCCAATTTTTACTGGAAATGGCTGATAGCGCAGGCCAAACGACACATCACCAAGAGCGGCCTGAGATACGTCTTTCTGGGTGTCATACTTATAGGACACGGGGAAATTGGTATTAAAGGTTAGGTTGTTCCAAATGCCATAATCGAGCGATAAGTTCGCACCAAACGAGTGCTGCGCATCATTTTCGATCCGGAAGCGGGTAATGTCACCACTATCATTAATATTTAAATCAATGCGGTCATCGCGATAGTAAGAGTAATTGGTGCCAAAGTTCATGCCTGCCTGGCCGGCACGGAGCAAGGAGTATTGCTTTTCGGTCGCTTGAAAAACCTCTTCGAGATTTTTTTCCTGCGTGACGTCAGTGTCTTTTTGCTGCAAGGCGTCACGAGCATCGTCGGCAGCAGCTTGTTGATCCCCAGCGGACAAACCGCCCTCCTCTGCCACCGCACTAAGCGGCAAACAAAGCAATCCGGCTAGTAGTAATCTGCCGCGCAATGTTTCCCCGAATTTGCTCATTGCCTAAACCCTTTTGTTATGTTTTTTAGTGGTCGATCAATTCTTAAAGTAAGTACGAGTTGGGATATTTAACACTCTAATCTCACCGTACTCATCTTCTGTTTTTACCCGCACGATGGATGCCGCACGATCTGCCTGGTTTTCAATTGGCAGCGTAAAGACTGGAAACTCATGGTAAGCCAGTTGGTTTATAGTACGATCATCTAGCAATCGAAGATCCCACTCGGTTAACTCAAGGCTATCTTGCGGCTCAAAGCCGTTCGGGAACACGATAAACAAAACATTATCCGTCCAGATTTCCTGAAACTTTTTTAGCGTGAACGAGATGTTGCCCAACGCAGGATCGGCAACATAGACGTGCCCATCTTGGTATTTTTTCAACACCACAAAGTGTTTAAATCCGCTATAGTGGATCGGCACGATTGCGGGGTGATCAAGCTCTTTGAGGTCATCTATGGACGCACGAAAACCACCGCTCGGGTGACCTAGCGCAGTGGACAGACGCTTCATATCGAGAAGAGAAAAGCCGCGGCGGTCGACGATCTTGTCGTATTCACCGTAGCGCATAAGGCCTTCCATGATCTGACGCTCATCGAGTTGTCGACCAAGATAGCCGTTCAGCACGGTTGTTAATGCCGCCGAACCACAAGAATAGTCGTACGCTTGGCGCACAACATTTTGATATTTGAATTCAGAAACTGGCTTGACCATAACGCCACGCTCTTCAACCATCCCTTGCTTGGTAGGATGCTCGTAATACACGTAGCCTGCGGGCTTCGGTGTGACGTCTGAAGACTGCTCAATAGCAGTAAAAATCAGTAATACACCGAGAATGGTTTCCAACATACTGAGGATTCCGTCGTTATTCTTATGATTATTCGTGCTTATTCTATTTTAGCGTTAGCGTCAGTCAACCGCTAAAACGCCTGTATATCGGCTTCATAGCAGCGTCCCCTGACACAGCTTCAGCCCAGCGGACATGCTACCTTTATTATATGTTCAATGTGTTGGGATTTTGTAATCCACAATACAGTCAGGCGTGATTAAAAACCGTACGGCCCCGTCCCGCCGCAGGCCTGACTCTGGGCGCGTCACACCATAACGACGCGCCCAGAATCCCACCGTTCAGTCCGCGCCCTTCAAGGCTAACGAGTAACCAAAGCGCTCCGCGGCCTCTTCAAAGTGATGCAACACAGGCGTCATTTGTTCGCCATAACGCTGCCAGCGGTCGATTGACGCCGCGTAGGGCTTCTGCGTTACACCATGGTAGCTTGGCGTCGCAAGTGTGCCTCGCTGTTTGGCATGATCGTAATAGCGCATTACCGTGTCATTCCACGGCAAACTGAGAAATTTGAGTACCGCTCTCGCTTGGCCCTCAAGATCAGCAACAACATCTTCATAACGCACAAAGTGCATTTGCTCGCCGCCGAGTTGAAACACGTCTTGGTATTGTTTGAGCAAGCGCATGGTGTGCTTGTAAAAACTGGCGCCATTGTCGAGGTCAAGAAAGTTCGCCATGCCGTCGTTCATGTTAAACGTCTGCATGTAGCCACTTAGCACACAATCTGCAGGGTGACGTAGCGCAACGATAAAGCGTGCTTCGGGAAAAATACGCAGAATAAAGCCAATATCAATCGTATTAAGCGGCATCTTGTCGACAATGCAGGTGCTGTCTTGAAGCGCCACATCAGCATTTGCTGCAGCAAAGTACACATCACGGAGCGCACTCACCTGCTCCGGTCCGAGCGTGGCCATATAATTGAGCACCGCTAACCACTGCTCTTTCCAGCGTCCGACGGGCACCTTCACTCCATCAATTGACGCCCGCGCCTTCATATAGGTCAACGCCTTTGCCAGCGCAGTATTGATCGTGTCCGGTTCTTCGAGCGCTTGGATATCGGGGTGGGCATCAAGCACCTGCTCTAACAAGGTAGTGCCGGAGCGCGGAAAGCCGATCAAAAATACCGGGGTGCGCTCAGCCTGCGGCGTGGGTGTCCAGCTACGCACCCATTCCTTTGAGAAGAGTGTCTTGTAGGCCTCAATCTTACGGCGGGTATTATTCTCACCGATCAATCCCGCTTCCAGCGCAGCCTGAGCTTGATTGCCTTTTTTAACTGAAGCATAGGCCAGCGCATAACTTCCTTCGCGGTCGTAAGCGCGGCCTAATGCCTTCCAAACACTGGCGGTATTTCTATCCGCGGGCGCCCGCTGCAACCATTCAGGCGCCTGCCCAACAATTGTCGAAAATCGCTTTTGTTGGCTCCAGACGCTGACACGAACATGCCAGATACGTGATGCCAGCGTATTGCCTGGAAATGATTCCGCTTCGCATAACGCCTCTAGGCATTCTTCTGGCCGCAACAAGTGCTCAAGCACCTCGGCGCGCGCCAAATAATATTCACCACTAAGAGCAAGGGAAAAATGTGCGACTTTATCGAGTGCGACGAGCGCTTCCTGCCAATTAGCAACCGCTTGCGCAGCCTTATAACTAAGCTGCCATGTGCGCCAATCCTTAGCGGCTTTTCTTTGAATGGGCTCAACCAATGCTTTAATCGCTGCGCCGTCTCGACTGACTTGCGCCCCATCGATGCACAATATTGCGGCATCAAATGAGATGAAGCCTTTATCCACAAAAGCGTTCACTACCTTAATGGCGTCGATATACCGTTTCGCATCACATAAAGATTTTACTGTGGGCAAAAGCTGCTCTGACGTTAACACTTGCTGATTCATGAAAATAACTCGTAATAAAGAGCGAAAGCTCTATGCAAAATAAGGTTCTAAAAAACAACAGCAGGATGCACGAATTAAATGGCAAAAAAAAACCCGGCAAAGCCGGGCTTTTTTTACATCACAACCAACCGAATTAGTGACCGGTTACAGTGATAGTCTGGTTGCTTAGGTCAAGACCAGTGACATAAACGTTACCGATAGACGCGGAAGCCGCTGTGCCCATCTTCACGCCCATAGCCGCTATATCCATACCTACCAAAGCGCCATTCGTGTTGATAACGAGACCGCCAGTAGTCACATCAATAGTGATGCCGTTTAGGTCAACGTTGTTTACCGCCAGCTCATTCACGATCAGCGAACCGCCGCCATTAGCAGACAGGTCGTTCAAGGTGAAGTTGTCGTTCGCATCGAGGATGTTACCGATTTGAATATCAACTGGCGCAGAAGTAGCAAGCGACACAAGATTGGTCGCTTCATTACCGACCTGCAGGGTCAGTGAAACGCCTGTCAGGGTAACGCCTACGCTATCGATGATCGGAGCAACTGCAGCAGCCTCTGTTACGAGGTTTGCAATACCAGCTGTTGCGCTTGTGCCGTCAGTACCCAGACCAACGCCGATATCACCGGTTTGGATAGTCAGCGTAGGAATGGTAACACCGATTTGAATAACGCCGCCGCCTGTTGCCGTGCTTGCAGAGTCAATCTCAATCGCAGCAGTACCAACCATAGACATGCCGTCGATTATGATCATACCTGAGTTAAGATTGCCGGTGAAACCGTCAGTATCTTCAATACCCAGTGTCAGGGTTGAGTTGATGTCGATCGACAAGCTAATACCGTCCTGACCAGTTACGTCAGAAAGAGCTGAATCTTCTAGTGCTTCCATCGCGAAGCCGCTTACTGGTAGGGCCGCGATTGCAGTTACTAATGCGAGTTTCTTAAACATTGGTGTATCTCCTCGTGTGCACAACGAATAGTTCTTGTTAGGTAGGTAGCATGTGTCTGCCACTGAACAAACGTTAACACGGCAGTTACAAAGCCAACAACGTTGGTTTGATATCAATTCAAAGGCAGGAAATAACTGCCATCCAATTGATTTCAAACGAATTTAACGCCATCTAGCGACTTATGCTCTCGGCTTGCAACTATGAGGCTCGGTTACATACGATAACCGTTGTTACCTTGTGTAACAGCGGTAATGATCTAATCCACCATACTGGCGTAATCTGACCATGGCGGATTAATTTCCTGGCGCTGAAAACCTCGAGGGCCCTCCTCCGAAAGCGTAGTGAGTGCTTGAATTCACGAAACAAACGCCACTGAAACCTTAATCGCTAGCAGAAAAACGGCTAGAATCCGCACCTGCCAATCTAGGATGCATATGGATTTCACCGATCTCGATCGCTCATGTTTATCTCCCACGCCCTGCATATGGCCTTCCGCGGCGGGCTATCAGTACGGAGGTCATCCACGAGAATGGGTTATCGCCAATGATGCGGCCGATATGCAGGGGCTGCCGAATCGGGTTGCTGCCGCATTAGCCAAAGAGCCCTCATATGCAACCGGCCTGATACGTTACGAAGCTGGCTTCGCGACGCATAATCTGCCGGCTAGCATGAACACTGGGGTCAATCCGCTTGCTGCCGTCGCGATCTTTTCTGCAGATGAAGTGAGCAGCATCAGTGCAGACGACATCAAGCAATTTGCACTGAGCATAGCGCCGTTCTCGGTTGATACCTTTACCTCGGAAATAGAAACCGTCTCTTATAAGGAAGCACTCGCACGAATTCACCAGTATTTACTTGCTGGTGACTGTTACCAGGTGAACTTTGCCCGCCGCTTTTCTAGTCGCTTCGTTGGCGCCCCACTGCGCGGATGGCATGCCCTTATGCAGCAACACCCCTCACCGCACGGTGGATTTTTCACGTTACCGAATGGGAATACCGTTTTTGGTGTGTCTCCGGAACGATTCCTTTCTATAAAAGGTAAGCACGTGGTGACGGAACCGATTAAGGGCAGTCGCGCACGGGGTAAAACACAGAAGGAAGATGACCGGCTAGCGCAAGACCTGCGCAACAGTGATAAAGATCGAGCTGAAAATCTTATGATCGTTGATTTACTACGTAATGATCTTGGTCGGATTTGTGTGCCCGGATCCGTAGAAACAACCTCCCTTTTTGATCTACGGCGCTTTAGCAATGTTCAGCATTTGGTATCAACGATTACGGGAGAGCTGAACGATGACATTAATCCTCTCTCTGCCCTACTCTCTTGCTTTCCGGGAGGGTCGATTACGGGTGCACCCAAAAAACGGTCAATGGAAATTATTGCAGAGCTCGAAACATCACCGCGTGGATACTATTGCGGCACCCAGTTTTCGCTCTCTTCTTCGGGTACGTTGGATTCGAATATATTGATTCGCACGTTTCAAACGGAAGGCAACAACATCTACTGCCATGGCGGCGGGGGCATCGTGATTGATTCAGATCCCGAGCAGGAAATTCAAGAAAGCTTGTTTAAGGTGGAAGCGTTGATGCGCACGCTTGAAGGGATTTAGTGTGTCTTTTTGCTAGATAGAGAAAAGAATCGCCTGCAAGCAGCCTCCCACAAGGGATGTGCATAATTGGTTTGCCTCCCTCAAGGGGGCAGGATTGGCTGGCTCCCACAAAGGGATGTGTAGGATTGGTTGGCTCCCACAAAAACATTGGCATGGCATTGTTTTTGTGGAAGGTTGCTTGCAAGCGATTTTTTGCTCTGCAGGCCAAGACCGGTGATCTATGAAAACACCCACAAGGCAGCGACTAACAACAACGACTAGAACTTTGCCGCCCAAATGGTGAACTTGTCGTTCGCGGCGACTTCCCTGACGCTGCCGAATAGTTTTCTCAGCGGCAAGTTATATTTCAAGTGCCGGTTACCGATAACGTACAGCTCACCATCGCTATTGAGGTGGCGTCGTGCGTGTTTGAACAGCATCGACGAGACCCCCTCATCAACCGCATGACCACGATGAAATGGCGGGTTAAGCAGAATAAGACTAAATGTCTCTGCCAAGCCGTCTAGGCCGTTGCCATGGTGAAAGGAACACTCTCTCTTAGGGTACAAGGCTGCCGTGTTGGTCTTGGCACTACTAACCGCTTGCGCACTCTCGTCACAAAACCAGACGCTAGCTTCAGGGTTTCTGTCTAGCGCGACAAGACCAATTACGCCATTGCCACAGCCCAGATCTGCAATATTGCCAGCGACATCACTTGGTACATGCTCGGAAAAAAAACGTGCACCGATGTCGAGTTTGTCACCGGAGAATGTGCCCGGTTGCGCACAAATTTCCTTGCCTTGCAGCGCAGGGATGGCAAACACTGCTGGAGCCGTCCGCTGCTGCGCAGTTTGATGGCCTAATTGCGCAAAATACAAATGCGCTTTACGTCGGCCTAGCCCGTGCTCAACGGATAGAAAATACTTTTCTAAGATCTTCATGACGGACGGCGGTGTATGTTTATCCATTGACGAAACAATCACCTGGGTCCCTTCTGGTAGCGTGCCGGCGATGGTCGCCAGCTGGCTTTCAAACAAAGACAGGCTCTTAGGCAAGCGTATCAGCACTCGCGCTATCGGCTGCGCGACTTCTTCATCGGGCCAAGACCAGGATAATGTATCGGTCGCTAGGTCGTTGTCTTCGGCATTCGTTAGCAGCGCTTTTTGCGCGAGCCATGAATCGCCACTGGCATGAACTTTGACGCCCGCGGCAAGTAAAGGAAGGGTCAAGGCGCCGTTGGGATCATTCAGAACAAGCGTTGCGGGCTGATCCGCAGCGTCTTGTTCGGTAGAGGCATCCTGCTCCGCTATGTGCTCAAGCAACAGCAAGTCCGCACCGTCCCAAGCGCGGAGCTTCTCGCCGTTAAGTCGAGGCCAAAGCTTTAGGGAGACGGGGTGTACTGGGTTATCAAAATAAGTGTCTGGTTTCATCGGCGGCATTATGGCTGAGCGATCGCGGATAGCCCACTTAATTCGGCGTTTAGTCAGACATCCATCGCTTGCAAGCAAGCGCCAACAAAAAATAAGCTGCGATGTCCTTGTGGGAGCCCGCTTACAGTCGATGGCTTTGTGGCGGCATCAAACGGAATGCCTATGGCTTACGCCATTTTGCAAACGGGCTAGTGCAGGCACGCTTTGACGCAGGTACAATCGCCACCCCAAAATGAGGTATCCCATGTCTGCACAGAGTCCCGAAAAGATCTCGGCAAAAGTCGGCTTCATCAGCCTTGGCTGCCCGAAAGCACTGGTTGATTCAGAGCGCATACTCACCCAGCTGCGTATTGAAGGCTACGAAGTCGTGCCGACCTATCAGGACGCAGACGTTGTCGTGGTCAACACTTGTGGCTTTATCGATGCGGCGAAAGCCGAGTCCCTTGAGGCCATCGGCGAAGCGATTAGTGAAAACGGCAAGGTGATTGTCACCGGCTGCATGGGTATTGATGAATCGGTCATTCGCGCTGTCCATCCGCAGGTTTTATCCGTGTCCGGCCCGCAACAATACGAGCAAGTAGTTAACGCCGTTCACGATGTTGTCGCGCCGCCGACAGAGCACGACCCGTTTATCGACCTTGTTCCCCCTCAAGGCATTAAACTCACGCCTCGCCATTATGCCTATTTGAAGATCTCGGAAGGCTGCAATCACAAATGCAGTTTCTGCATTATTCCATCTATGCGCGGCAAGCTCGTCAGCCGCCCGGTCGGCAGTGTGCTCGACGAAGCCGAGCGTTTAGTAAAATCTGGCGTGCAGGAATTACTCGTTATTTCTCAAGACACCAGTGCATACGGTGTTGATTTGAAATATCAAACCGGCTTTTGGCAGGGCATGCCGGTTAAGGCGAAGATGCTCGATCTTTGTGAGGCGCTAGGCTCCATGGGAGTATGGGTTCGCCTGCACTATGTCTACCCTTACCCGCACGTAGACGATGTCATTCCGTTAATGGCCGCCGGAAAAATATTACCGTACTTGGATATTCCGTTTCAGCACGCCAGCCCACGCATTCTTGCGTTAATGAAGCGCCCTGCTTTCGCTGAAAACACCCTTGAACGCATTAAACGCTGGCGCGAAATCTGTCCGGACATCACCTTGCGCTCAACCTTTATTGTCGGCTTCCCTGGGGAAACCGATGAAGATTTTGAGATGCTTTTGGATTGGCTTGAAGAAGCGCAACTGGATCGCGTTGGCTGCTTTATTTATTCGCCCGTGACAGGTGCCCGCGCTAACGATCTGCCTGACCCTGTTGATCCTGATGTCGCAGAAGAACGGCTTGAGCGTTTTATGAATGTTCAAGCGCGCATTAGTGAAGACCGACTCAAAGCAAAAATTGGCCGAGAGATTGAAGTGCTTATCGATGAAGTCAATGATGATGGCGCAATTGGTCGCTCACACGCCGATGCACCTGAAATTGATGGCCTCGTTTACCTAGATGACGAAGTTGATTTACTGCCAGGGCAACGCGTTAGAGTACGGATTACTGGCTCAGACGAACATGATCTCTGGGGCGAATTACTATAAAGCCGATCAGGCGGAAGTGCGCGCTTCCGCCTGATCATTTCAGTTATCTAGCAGACCCGCCAAAGCCCCTCGCCCCCGCGCCGACTCCTAACGGAAAACGTATGCTTCCATGCCTAACGACAACTTAGTTCGCTCCGCAGTACTGCTGATGTGCGGCGAGCTATTACTGGCTGTCATGGCTGCGATGATCAAGCATCTTGCTGGTGAAGGCTTGCCGCCTGAGTTGATCGTGTTTTTCCGCAATTTTCTCGGCTTACTGTTTCTCTTCCCTATACTCTTCGGCACCGGCGGCCTTCGCCAACTGAAAACAAAACGCATCGGCTTGCACTTTATTCGCGCGGGCACCGGTGTCGCTGCAATGTTTTGCTATTTCTACACCATTGCGCACGTGCCCTTGGCTGATGCGATTATTGTAAAAATGACGGCCCCATTCTTCCTTCCGCTCACAGCCATGATCTGGCTAGGCGATAAAATCACGTTACGGACATGGGCTGCCATTGCTGTGGGCTTTCTTGGCGTTGCTGTGATTATTCAGCCCGGTACCGGCGCATTTAACCCCGTCATGATCGTCGCCTTATTAAGTGCTGTTTTAATGGGGGTGGCAAAAGTCAGCATCCGAAAGATGGCGGACACCGAACCACCGCGCAGAATTGTTTTTTGGTTCGGCGCTATTAGTAGTGTGATTTCTGCGATACCGCTTTTCTGGATAACGACATGGCCCGACGGGACACAGTTTGGTTGGCTTCTCGCTATCGGCTTGACTGCGACGATTGCGCAAATCTGTATGACCACAGCCTATCAATTGGCTAGCCCCGGCCGTGTTGGCATCTATAACTACACCGCTGTCATTTGGGCGGCGGCACTTGGTTGGTTATTCTGGGATGAATCATTAAAGTGGGCGACGCTAGCAGGAACACTACTCATCGTTGCCGCCGGAGTATGGAATTTGGGCTCTGCAAAAATAAAAAAATAGCAGTGAAGTCTCTTAAGGCGCGCCCCTCTAAGTACAAATATTCTCCGTATCCTTGTAAGCAAAAAACATGTCATAGCTTTGCAACTTGTAGCCATTAACACCGATGGCATGGATGTGCAAAACATCTAAATCCTGACCTGATTGACTAACCTGCTTGGTAGGTTTGGCTATCCGCAATACCCTCTAGCAATAATAATGGCTCAGACAGACAGAACCTGACCTCACTCCTCACGTATTCTTATGCGCAACTCGCGCGCAACGTCTATTTGCTTTGCATTCAACTAAAGCGCCCTAAAGGAGCACACTATGTTTGTCCGCATCGCTCTGTTTACCTTGCTTGCGTTCCAGCTTGCAGGATGTAACGGATTCACTGATTGGGTTTACGATACCGCGTTAAGTGTAGAACGTAACAGGGCTGGACTCATATCAACCTCGCTCAGCACTGATGACGGCATTGATTGGTTTTATTTGCACAGCGCAGACAGTCAGAACCTCGATCCTATATTTCTGATTCACGGCTTTAGCGCGGACAGTAGTAACTGGCTGCGGTTCGTTAATGAGTTGGAGGGTGAATATAATTTTATTGTTCCCGATTTGCCTGGGCACGGAGAAACGACACGCACCCTTTCACTTGATTACTCCATTGGACGTCAAGCCGAACGTGTTCTTAACCTCGCCAATGCGCTTGGCATCGAAAAGTTTCACATCGCCGGCAACTCTATGGGCGGGGCAATTTCATTGGCTGTTGCACTTCAGGCTCCTGAGCGTGTTCGATCATTAGGGCTCATCGACTCAGCGGGCATCACCTTGCCGACACCTGAGTTTCTAGCATTACTCGGTGACGTTAACACCAATCCATTGATCCCCCATTCCGCAGAAGACATGTTTATCACTATGGATTGGGCCATGGCCGATCCACCATGGATGCCTGATTTTTTTGTTATGCACATGGGCCAATTAAAAGCGGATAACGCAGCTGTTGCGGAAAAGGTCTATCACGATATCAATGCCAGTCTACAAATGCGGGACAGGCTTGCCGAGATTGTCGCACCGACGCTAATCCTTTGGGGCGCGGAAGATAGATTGCTCGGCGTCGATAACGCGGCCGTATTTGATGAAAATATTCGCAACAGCAGAGCGGTGATTCTTGAAGGTATTGGCCATGTTCCGATGGCAGAAGCCGCGGCAAAAAGTGCTGATGTATTTCGCCCGTTCTGGCAGGAAGCAGATACACATGCCAATGAGCAGCTTTCGCTAACCGAGGCCGCCCCTAGAGATTGAATGCCTGCAAACTAGGCTTGCTGGCGTTGAATTCTAGTCCGGAGCTGATGGGTTTCGGTTTTCATCTGGTCTTAAATCGCTTGCAAACAAGCTCTCACAGGGATGACGGGCATTTCTACGGTGAAGTATTTCGAGGGGCTTTCAGGAGTGTAGACCTACAGGGGAACCGCTATGTCCGCGCTTTAAGTGACGTGCGCTGCTCTGGCGGGGTCCAATCAAACGGCACCTTGTAATGCATGAGCAGCCCGCCCAGCGTAATAAGCACTCGAGCGATACCAATGTAGGTATCAGGAATGCGTACGTGATTCTCGCGGAACTTCTCAATAATTTCTTCCATCGCCGTGGCAACATTATCGCCGTGCATTCTATCGCTCAACACATAAAGCGCTAGATCACGTAGCGTTTCGGCCTTGCCACCGACGAAACCAGCGTCAACGAAAAGCTGGCCGATATCGATATCAGGGGTAAATCCCATCAGTCCATACAGCAACTTCGAATAACGACTGACTTCTTGCGGCGTCAACTTTCCGATTGCACCAAAGTCGAGAATCACTACTTCACCTTCCGGGCTAACAATAAAGTTGCCTGGATGAGGGTCCGCTTGATACAACCCTACGCGAGTAACCTGCTGCAGGTAGCTACCAAAAAGCAATGTCAGAATATCTGCGGCATCGCCGGGATTTTCATCAAGGTATTCACGTAACCGTTCGCCTTCTTCCCAATGGGTTACCAGCACTTCTGCACAACTAATCTTCTGCCTGAGAACAGGGACACGAATGCGCTGGGGATGGCTAATACGAGAAAAGCGCTCTAAGTTTTGCGCTTCGTTACGGAAATCGAGTTCAACAGCCGTCATTTCAAGCAGCTGCTCCGTAATTTGAGCGAAGTCCAGCTGTTTAAAAAATGGCGAAATAAGCTCCGCCATAAACCGAAACACACGGGCATCTTGGTCAAAAAGCCGAACAACGTCAGGCAGGCGAACTTTAATGGCAACTTCTTGGCCACACGTTAATTTAGCCTTATGAACTTGCGCTATTGAGGCGACGGCGACTGGAATTTCAGAGAACTCTGAGAACTGAGAGCGCCATTGACTGCCCCATGCGCGCGTCAAGGCCTGATCTATAGCGGCAAAAGGAACCTGCATCCCTTCATTTTGTAGGACCTGTAGTGCTTTTATGTACTCGATAGGTAGTACATCTGGACGACAAGAGAAAAATTGAGCAGCTTTAACCCAGATCGCGCCGTTCTGCCGGCATAGCTCCGTAACTCTTTCTGCCGCACCTTGGTGTATCTCATTAAGCGACTTAGAATCAGGGCTGAGCTTATAGCGAGCGTACAGGGCAACGATCTCGCCAAAAACAGCCAGAGCACGGGCGTACCGACGGCGCCCAGAGAGCAAGCTCCCCAGCGCTGCGACCCCTGAACGCGCAATGTTTCCTGCTAGTGCCAAGCCATTCCCCCAAAGCCGCGCCGTCGCCGACGCCCAGACAAGTCTTTCGTTCTTTTACTTAACGTAGGCTATTCTTTGCGCCGCTGAACTTACTACGCTAGCCCAATAAAGGCAGGCGGTAAAAATTGCGGTGCAATGCTTATTATGCGGCCTTTTTCTGCAAAGACGAATTCTAACCTAACTGTCACAGTTTTCACGTACGCTTTGTTGATGTGGCGCGTAACAAACCGTAAGGTAATCCGCATTTATTGCATACCCTCTGCCCGCGAGCGTGCTGCGCGAGAGGCTATTTTAATCCGTAAAGTTCTAATTTTGAGATTCTCGTCATGGTTCAGACAGTTAGCGCTAAAAAAACAGACAAACATGTTGTATTTACACGCGGCCTTAAAGTGCTTAGTCCGGCCCATAAGGAGGTTAAACGGCTCAAGAAAGACGCGCACCTACCTTCAATTCATGGCGACAAGGTTTGGAACTCAAGCTTTCTTGTGATGGATTATTTAGCCCGTAATAAGCCACCTAAAACCAGCACCATGATGGACTTGGGCTGTGGCTGGGGGCTACTAGGGATTTATGCGTCAAATAAGTTGGTTAAGCGCGTGGTTGCCGTAGATGCTGACGCCGATGTCTTCCCATACTTGGCATTACATCAAGAAATAAACGGCGCCAAGAATATCGACACGCTGGTTAGACGATTTGAGAAGCTCAAGAAGTCAGATTTTGACGGCGTACACACCATCGCTGGAGCCGATATATGCTTCTGGGACGCACTTGCTCCAGTACTGCACAAAATGATCAAGAAAGCGATTAAGGCAGGAGCAAAGCGTGTCATCATTGCTGACCCTGGCCGCGATCCGTTCTATGAACTGGTTGCCATGTGCGAGAAGGACAAAGCCCTAGCTTGCAAAGTGGTCGAGAAAACGACAACCAAACCAAAGGCAGCGTGCGCTGACTTAATGATTGTGACCCCCGTCTAGCGCCCGCGAATAACTAAGATGCATATAACTCAAGAGACGCCCTGAACATAATGACGAGCAATGAGTGGTATGACCGAAGAGCACAATAAAAACAACCTTGCGCCAGCAGGCCTTACTTCGGAAAACCCTGCGCCTGAAAAGTTAGACGCGCCCTACTATATTGTTCCTGTTTGCCATGAAAACGTGCACATATTACATCAGGATAATAGTCTGCTCGTCATCGTGAAACCCGCATTCTTGTTGTCCGTTCCTGGACGGGGCATTGAGAATAGTGACTGCGTGATCAGCCGATTAAGGCGTGACTATGACGAAGTGCATTTAATCCATCGCCTCGACCTAGACACCTCTGGCGTGATGGTGTTCGCGCGCACTCAGATCGCTCAAGCAGCGATATCACGAGCATTCCAAGAACGTAGAGTGTTTAAGCAATACGATGCCATTGTGGAAGGATTGGTGACAAACGATGAGGGCGAGATTGATTTTCCACTGGCGCCAGATTGGCAAAATCGACCTCGTCAGAAAGTCTGTTATGAAAAAGGTAAATCGGCGCTAACCAAATATAAAGTCATTCACCGCGACCCGCAGCGACATTGCACACATCTTCTTCTTACTCCGATAACAGGCCGCTCTCATCAGCTGCGCATTCATTGCCGTGAGCTTGGTCATGCCATTATCGGCTGCGACTTATACGCCCCTGACGACATTTGCGCGCGCAGTGAACGTCTGCTTCTTCATGCCCGCAGCCTTGCCTTTAATCATCCCACTACAGGGCTTTGGCATCGCTACGAGTCGGCCGCTGCTTTTCCGCCTCAATGGTTCGATCCCGCTATCTAATCCGCCCTACCGCGTGTGGGACTCAATCATGCGTATACACAGCTACACAGGTGGCGCCTATCCGCTGGAACAGACGCAGCAAATAATCAGCACTTAAAAGCACCGCATCCATAAGATAGTGTGCTAAAAATACCCTGCTGATTCGATTCCCCATACAGGAAAGCCGGAATGAACTTGCTTACCACAGGCAAAGACCTGCGCCGTGTTAATGAGCTGGCGACGATACTGCTTAAATATGGCTTCGGCGACGTGATTCGGCGTCTAGACTTAGTCGCCCCTCTTGAACAAGCAGGCAAACTCGTTCGGCAAAGTGTCAGTCGTGAATTTTTGACAATGCCTCCGGGGGCGCGCATGCGCCGGGCGCTGGAAGAAATGGGCCCCACGTTCGTTAAGCTCGGGCAGATTTTGGCTACTCGCGTAGATCTATTTCCACCTGATTGGGTAAATGAATTTGAGCAACTCCAAGATAACGCCCAAGAAATTCCGTTTGCCCATCTTGAGCCGCTAATTGTCGCCAGCCTTGGAAAACCGATTAATCAGGTTTTCGCCAGCGTTGACCCTGTGCCGATCGGCGTCGCGTCAATAGGCCAAGTTCACCGCGCGGTAACGCGCAAAGGTGAACAGGTCGTCCTAAAGATTCAGAAGCCTGATATTCAGGCGAAAATCGAAGCGGATTTAAGACTCCTTGATATGTTGGCGAAGCTCGCTGCGGACAATTCCATCGAGCTACGTCGCTACCGCCCTGTTGACCTTGTCCGTGAATTTGAGCGCTCACTAATGCGAGAACTCGATTTCACCATCGAGGCGCGTAGCTCCGACCGTATCCGCAAGAATATGCGTAGCATACCGTGGCTAACCATTCCCAAGGTTTACTGGGAAGTGACATCCGCGAGACTTTCCGTGCAGCAATTTATTGACGGCATACCGGCACGGCAACTTGAGCGCATTGAAGATGCGGGCCTAGACAGAAAGCTATTGGCGCGCCGAGGCGCGTTAGTCGCATGGAAAATGACGCTTGAAGATGGTTTTTTTCATGCCGACCCCCATCCCGGTAATTTCTTAATACTGCCGAACAATAATATTGCCATGCTCGACTTTGGCATGGTGGGAAAACTCTCCAGCGCACGGCAAGAACAAATGGTGCAAATCATGAAGTCGGTGGTGATGCAAGAGCCGACAACGTGCGCAGCCGTGTTGGCATCTTGGTCCGATGGCCAGCCCGTTAAAATGGATCAGCTAACCACGGATATTGAAGACGTCATTTCCGCCTACTACGGCGTGCCATTGGCGGATCTTGATATTACCGCCCTGCTTTCAGACATTACCGCGTTACTGCGTAATTTTGACCTCATACTGCCAAGCGATATCGCGCTTATGCTTAAAGCGATCATTACGCTAGAAGGCTTCGGGCGTATGATGAATCCGCAGTTTGATCTAATGAGCGAAGCAGAGCCGCTACTCAAGCGCATGATGCGAAAGCGTTACAGCCCAACGCGACTCGCCAAAAGTATTAGCCTGCGCGCACTTGACGCCGTAGACCGATTATACGCACCGCCACCACCATCGGGTGCCGCGCCGCAGGATGCCCAGCCCGGTCTTGATCCTCGCCACCTTGAGCGTATGGTCGCACGTCTAGAGCGCTCTCAGTTTAGACTGGTGCAAACCTTACTAACTATTAGCGGAGTCCTTACCGGCGCAATTATGATGGCAGGACGTGTCGCGCCAACATTGTGGGACATTTCTGTATTTGGATTATTATTTTTGCTCGGCAGCGGAGTGTGGTCAGTATGGCTGATGCTCGTTGCTCGACGTCACTTAAGAGAATGGGAGTAAATCTGTGCGCTCGAAGTATTCATCTTTATCAGTACGAACCGCGGTTAAGGCGTCAGTTATAAGTGCTGCTGTATTGCTCTCTAGCTGCGCAACCTCGCCGCTAGGCCGGCATCAACTTTTGCTAATGCCAGACAGCCAAATGGATGAAATGGGCATAACGGCGTATCAACAAATTAAAACAGAGCAGTCTGTTAGTCGAGATGGGACGACGAACAACTATGTTAATTGCGTTGCCAATGCGCTACTCGGCGCGCTAGAGAAACAGGGCAACTGGGAAGTCAACGTGTTCGTCGATCCAAGCGCTAACGCCTTCGCACTACCCGGCGGAAAAATTGGCGTAAACAGCGGTTTATTAGATGTTGCGCAAAACGCGGATCAACTTGCGGCCGTTATAGGTCACGAGATCGGCCACGTTCAGGCGAAGCATGGCAACGAGCGCATGTCGATCCAAACAGCGACCGAAACAAGCATGCAAATGCTGCAAGCTCTTTCCGGAGAGCCCTCTCCTGAAAAGCAGCAACTATTTGGGTTATTAGGGCTGGGCAGCCAGGTTGGCATATCACTACCGTTTAGTCGCAAGCATGAAGCCGAGGCAGATATTATCGGTTTACAGCTTATGGCAAAGGCCGGGTTTGACCCCCGTGAAAGCGTTAGCCTTTGGCAAAATATGGCCAAAGCAGGCGGTGCGGCGCAACCAGAATTCCTTTCGACTCACCCCGCCAACAGCACGCGTATTAACGGTCTACAGCACCATATGAATGATGCGATGGCGCTATACAATAACGCCAAGAGCAGCGGGAAATCACCACAGTGCCGGCGTTAAGAAAATGACATGACTTCCTTTTCTTTACACGCAGGCGTTAGCTTGAGGGTAAAGTGCGCTGATTGAGCGCCATCGCTTGCAAGCAAGCTCCCACAGGGGTGGCCTAAATTTTCCGAGACTGAGGCATTGCGCAGGCCTTGTGGGAGGCTGCTTGTAGGCGATCTCTTTTAACGTGAAGCGGCTGCCGGATTGCTCGCAAGTAGTCCCCACAATAAGTATCCGCTCCACAACAGACCGGCTAACTGGTAAGCGTAGAATCAGTGGTTCGGCTAAATTGACAGCATAAAAAAACGGGCTTTCGCCCGTTTTTTTATGCTTCATTCGCACTATTTAAAATACGCATTATCTGTCTGGCTATGATCTGTTTTGTCACGCACCGCGGTTAACTCAGGCACCCGCTCTTTTAGCGTTTTCTCTACGCCATCACGCAAGGTCATATCCACGGCTGAGCAACCCTGGCAGCCGCCACCGAACTCTAGGATGGCAACGTTTTCGTCAGTCAGTTCTAGCAACTGAACATTGCCGCCATGCGAGGCTAAGCCGGGGTTAATTTCCGAGTAAAGATAATAGTTAATCCGCTCCTCTACGCTCGCATCGTCCCCTATTTCGGGAACCCGCGACTTCGGCGCACGAAAGGTTAACTGACCGCCCATACTGTCTTTCTTATAGTCAATCACAGCATCTTCAAGGTATTTAACGCTTTTACCTTCGATCCAGGCGTGGAACCCTTCATATTCATAACGAATGTCTTCGGCGTCCTGCTCATCCGGCTGACAATAAGCCATACAGCACTCAGCGTGCGGCGTACCGGGGCGCTCTACAAAGACGCGTACGCCAATGCCCGGACTATTCTGCTTTGCGAGCAAGTCTCGCAAATAGTCCTTTGCATCATCTGTAATCGTTACGAGGTTCTCAGACATACTGCATCCGTTGAAAGGTGTATTTCCGACCATTTTAGTCAAGTATTCCTAAGGTGCAATGGACGAAGGCTGTTTTTCTTTCCGCTGTAGCGGTTTATCATGCCCCGCGCACAGCCGATGGAGGCCAGCATGAGCAATGAGAATCAAGCCCCAAACAGCCCCAAAGACGCCGATAAGACCTCAAAGCCAAATCAAATCCAAGTGCTAGCCAGTGTTCTAGCGGGACTGTTTGGCGTCCAAAGCGCCAAAAACAGAGAGCGGGACTTTAAAAAAGGTCGTGCGAGTGACTATATCGTCGTCTATGTCATTCTCGTGCTCGCGATGGTCGCCGGCATGGTTATAACGGTGAATATGGTAGTTTCCGGCACCGGCCAATAGCCTAACGAACTATAGTTATAGCGATTATTTTCTTTTCCGAGAGGGGCGAATTTGCTACAGTGCGCCACCATTTCGGGCACAAAACCCCTACAAAATTAGCAAGTTAGGCCACAGAACTTATGTACGTCTACCAGCAATATGACCAGCAGCTACTGAATGAGCGTGTCGCCGAGTTCCGCGATCAGACAAACCGTTATCTCGACGGCAAGCTGTCTGAAGAGGAATTCCTTGTTCTGCGCCTGCAGAATGGCCTCTATGTGCAACGCTACGCCCCCATGCTGCGCCTTGCCGTGCCCTATGGCATGTTGTCCAGCGATCAGCTGCGCAAGCTCGCGTATGTCACCCGCAAGTGGGACAAGGGCTATGCCCACGTTTCTACTCGGCAAAACTTCCAGCTTAACTGGCCTGAACTGCAGGACGTGCCGGACATTCTCGCTGAGCTGTCTAATGTGCAAATGCACGGCATTCAAACCAGTGGTAACTGTGTCCGTAATACCACAACCGACGAATATGCCGGCACCAATCCTAATGAAATTGAAGACCCTCGCCCTTGGTGTGAGCTGATCCGTCAATGGTCCACGTTCAATCCCGAATTCGCTCATCTGCCACGCAAATTCAAAATTGCCGTTAACGCCGAACCAGGCGTCGATTCGGCAGTTATTGGTGTACACGACATCGGCGTCGAGATTGTTCAAGGTGGCGACAAAGAAGTTGCCTTTAATATTTTCGCTGGCGGCGGCTTAGGTCGCACACCAATGGTCGGCGCGCTGATCGGTAGCGCAGTACCTTGGCAGCACTTGCTGTCTTACATCGAGTCTATTCTGCGGGTCTATAATAAGTACGGCATCCGCTCGAACAAGTTTAAAGCACGTATCAAAATCATTGTGAAAGCGATGGGTGCCGAGCGTATTCGTGAGCTGGTTGAGCGTGAATTTGCTGAGCTAAAAGATGGGCCAATGACGCTCACTGCAGAAGAAGTAACACGCATTAAGTCGTGCTTCCCTAGCCCTGCCTATGTTGCCGCCGACGATATGCCGGAAGCTTTAACGCAGCCAATGACAGAAAACGCTGCATTTAAACGCTGGTACCACACCAATACCCGCGCCCATAAACAAGCGGGTTATCGCGCCGTGACATTAACCCTGAAAAAAACAGGGCGAGCGCCTGGCGATATTACTGCAGAAGAACTTGATGCCGTTTCGGATCTTGCCGATCGTTTTAGTTTTTCAGAGATGCGTAACACTCATCAGCAAAACATGGTCTTAGCTGACGTTCAGCAAAAAGACCTTTTCGACGTTTGGTTGGCGCTCGATAAGCTTGGTTTTGCCACGCCCAACCTAAAACTTCTCACTGACATTGTTGCCTGCCCTGGCGGCGACTTTTGCTCTTTAGCAAATGCTAAGTCACTACCCATTTCCGAAGCGATCCAGCGTCACTTCGATGATTTAGATTATCTGCACGACCTCGGTGAGTTAGACATCAACATTTCAGGGTGCATGAACGCTTGCGGCCATCACCATATTGGCCACATCGGCATATTGGGAGTCGATAAGAAAGGTCGCGAATATTACCAGGTTACCCTTGGCGGCCGCGGCGACAGCGTTTCTCGTATCGGTGAGAAGCTCGGTCCTTCTTTTGAGGCTGACGAAGTGGTCAATGTGCTTGATAAGATCGTTAAGCTCTACGTAGAGCAACGTGCCGAGGGCGAATCCTTTATTGATGCTTACGAGCGTCTCGGCATTGAACCTTTCAAGGAGCGTGTCTATGCCTCGGCTGATTAAAGACGGTGTTATCGTCGAAAATGAATGGGCGCTGCTCTCTGCCGAGCAGATCGCAGAAAGCGGGATTCCTGTCGCGGGTAAAATTATTGTTCCGCTGACTCAGTGGCTAGAGCAACGTGACGAAATGATCGCGCGAGGAGATGTTGCTGTATGGCTGGAAGCAGGCGAAGAGCCGGAAGCTATTGCCGCAGATTTAGATAAGTTGCCACTGGTCGCGATTAACTTTCCGATCTTCCGCGATGGCCGCGGTTATTCCTACGCACGAGAACTGCGTAAGCGCTATGGCTATCAAGGTGAGATTCGGTCGATTGGCGACGTCTTGCAAGACCAGCTTTTTTATATGTGGCGGGTTGGTTTTAACGCCTATGATGTGCGCGCGGACAGAGATCTTGATGAAGCGTTGGCTGGCCTAAAGGTGTATAGCGTTACCTATCAAGGTGATGTCCATACTCCAGAGCCGATTTATCGGCGACGACCAGACTGGCATAGCAATAAGTCATAAAAAACGCGCCTTTAGGCGCGTTTTTTATGACTATTACTTTTCGCTACAAGGCATTATTCTTCTGCTACTTTTACGACAGCCCTGCCTCTTACTTGCCCAGCCAGAATTTGCGGAAAATAGGCAGGCAACTCTTCCAGTGACAGCTCTGCAGCAACCAGATCGGCCATTTTGTTTAAGCTCCAATCGGTGCCGAGTAAATCCCATACCTGCTGCTTAATCTCAACCGGTAGCTCAACGCTATCTACGCCAAGCAAATTAACCCCACGGAGAATAAAAGGAAAAACGTTAAGCGGTAAATCTGCCGACCCGGCCATGCCACAGCAAGTGGCACTGGCCCCGTAACGTAACCCCTTGATCGCCGCAGCCAAAATTTCACCGCCAACAGCGTCAACCACCCCACTCCACTTTGGTGCAAGCATGGGTTTAGCTGAATTTTCCAGCAGCGCCTCGCGCGAAATGCATTCGCTAGCGCCAAGCGACTTCAACCACTCAGCCGATGACTCCCGCCCAGTCACGGCCGTCACCCGATAGCCCAGTTGCGATAAAAGTGCGACGGCAACACTGCCAACGCCACCGGAAGCGCCGGTCACTAGTACGTCGCCCCCTTCGTCAATACCCGCATCGATTAACGAAGAGACCGATAACGCCGCGGTCAGTCCTGCCGTTCCCAAAACCATAGACGAACGAAGCGTTAAGCCGAGCGGACAGCGAACAACCCAGTCCGCCGGCACGGAAACAAATTCGCCGAAACCGCCATCCGTATTCATACCAAGGTCATAACCCGTAACGATAACTTTATCGCCGGCCTTCCACGGCCCGTCAGAAGCACGCTCAACAATACCTGCCACATCAATACCAGGTGTATGAGGGAAGCGGCGAGTAACGCCCTTATTGCCACTGGCTGACAGCGCGTCTTTGTAGTTTAACGATGACCAAAGGACACGTATCAACACGTCGCCATCGGCCAGATCGGAGACGGCACGCTGCTGTATAGCACACGTAAATCCAGCAGTGCCTTGTTCGACTCGTAAAGCTCTAAACTTTTCAGACATCAAACACCCCTCCGATGCAAAGCCTACTGAATCCAGCGGCTTCCGTTTTTATGCATCCACTTGTCAAATACTCGGTGCACGGCACCTTCAACAGAAAAACCCAAACGCTCAGCCAATTTGCGTTTAATCTCCCAGCGTATTTCATACAGCTCGCTTTCTTTGCTACGTTCGAGCAAGTACTCATCGCTGGTCATTAATTCGTCCACTAAGCCTAGCTCTTTACCGCGAATACCAAACCAGTGCTCGCCTGTGGCGATACGTTCAACATCTAAGGATGGTCTATTTTCTTTGACGAAATCCTTGAATAAAAGATGGGTATCTTCGATCTCTTCTTTAAACTTTTCACGATCTTCATCGGTATTTTCACCGAACATCGTCAAAGTGCGCTTGTATTCACCGGCGGTAACAAGCTCAACATCGACATCGTGTTTCTTAAGTAAACGATTAAAGTTAGGCATCTGTGCAACCACGCCGACCGAGCCGACAATGGCAAACGGCGCAGCGATAATACGATCAGCAATACACGCCATCATATAACCACCACTTGCCGCAACCATATCGACACAGATCGTCAGTTTAAGGCCATGCTGGCGAACCCGGGTCAGCTGAGAGGACGCGAAACCATAGCTGTGCACTAATCCGCCAGGGCTTTCGAGGCGCAGCATCACTTCATCTTCTTTATCGGCAACCTGCAAAATTGCACTAATCTCACGGCGAAGATTATCGACCGCGCTGGCACGTACATCACCATCAAAGTCCAATACAAAAACGCGATGACGTTTGTCTCCTTCATCACCTTTTGCTGCACTCTTCTCGGCTTTTTTCTCAGCCTTGATTCGCTCTTTTTCCTGCTTTTTGTGTGCTTTACTGTCCGCCTTACGTAAATGGTCAGGGAGAATTTCATGACGTAGGTCGTCACGTAATGCCTCAACTTCACGATTAAGGTGACGCACTCGCAACGAGCCCTCTTCATCATCTGAGCGATTACGTGCGGCGGTTGTCACAATCCCACCAACCACAAATAATAAAGCCACCACAATTGTGACGGCTTTAGCCAGAAACAAACCATACTGCATGAAAAATTCAGCCACTATCGCTCCAAAATAAATAGATTAATCAATTAATCCCACTGCTCAACTGTAACCTGAGCGTTGCCGTTTAGTGGCCGTCCGATCAAACCACTGCTACTCATAGTCACTTCAAAAATCGCGCCATCTGCCATCGGCAGATAGGTTGCGCTACCGTACTTGGCATCAACCATTAGGCTCCAACCATCATACGCATTCTTCCAAATATCAAAACCAACCGCTGGCGTGCCTACCTCATAAACGGTACGTGGGCGAGATAACTCGTCTTCCAGAGCTAGGTAGCGCCCTGAAATGCGGTCAAGTTGGAAACCGGGAGAAAAACCTAGTAATGCAAAAAGGCCTTTCCATTTAATAATGCGTGCATCTAACTGCCAAAGGTCCCCGTTCAGCTCATACTGGCTCGCTTGACCGTTCGGCTGAGTGACTGTTGCGCTAAAGGTCTGCGGCGCCACCTCGCGGAAGCTTACCGTTGCGACAGGCGACTCTCGGGTAAGCGACTGATAACTGAAAAGATTCAGTGCAAACATGGACAGATAAATGGCCAGCGCAACACACAGCAAACCCGCTGTGCCTTTCAGCCATTGCACAAACCACTGCTGCCGGAACAAAACAAGTGCGCCCGCGAGCACCAAACCCAAACAGACCGCGAGAATCAGTAACGGCACCGTATCAAAACTCATGCTTTTCTCCCGTTATTCCTTCTTTTGTGAACACGTCAGTCTCAAACTACGTCTATCTGACGACCTCACCACGACAACTATTGCTTCGGCCAATCTTGTTCAGGTAACTGCTCTTTCGACAGCCAGTCATCAATCAACGAACGCGCGATACTTCCCGGCGGAGGGATCATCGGTAAGTTATCTGGCGAAAACCAATCTGCGGCGGTTAGCTCATCATCATCCAATGAAATATCCCCAGATAAAAACTCCGCACTAAACCCGAGCATCAATGAATGAGGAAACGGCCAAGATTGGCTGCCATGATAGCGTAAATTATGTATACGTATGCCGGTCTCTTCGAGCACCTCGCGATGAACTGCCTGCTCTGCGGTTTCACCCGCTTCCATAAAACCAGCCAAACAGCTAAACATCTGCGAGTTAAATCGCGCGGAGTGCGCCAACAGCGCTTTACCGTCACGAAGCACAAGCATAATTACACAGGGCGTGATGCGGGGGTACTGACGATATTCACATACTGAACAAACCATCGCCCTATCACTGATATGGGGACTCGTTTGAGTACCACAACGACTGCAGAATCGATGATTACGGTACCACGCGAGAACTTGTGCGGCCCGAGACGCGAGCATAAATCGCCGCTCATCGAAGATGCCGAGCAGTTGGCGAATATCGTAACCGCGATGGCCATCTGGAAGGTTGGCATCGGCAGGCAGCTCCACTGTGACGCAATGCGCGCCACCGACCTTGCCGAGGTAGTGCTCTATCACCGACGCTTCTGAGCAGAACCTGTGAATGTTCTCCGTCGGCAAGCCCATTTGCTCCGTGAGTAACACCTGCCCCTGATGGAAAACCAACCAGATAACATCGCCATCAAGGCGCTCTGGGCGAGGCAGTAGTTCAAAGTCGTCACAACCCGTCACTGAGCGACAGCTCTCGCCACTGGATAGCCAAGCTCTTCCATACTCTCTTCGGCAACCTCAAGAACCGACTCACCAATGGGCTTCTGCTCTTCCATACTCTCAAGGTAATAATCAATGCTGGAAATGGCGTCAGCCAGCGTTTCCATCTGTTCCGTTGTCGGTTTTTCGGAATCCTCGCGCAGCAACGTCTGCTCAATATATTGTCGACATGCATCCATGACCGCTTTGGCCCGATGCAAGTTCAAAAATGTTAACCCGCCACTTACCGACGCCAGTGTTGAGGGGATATTCGCCAAGTGCATGTGGTCCCACGACGACTCTACGTACGATGCCACGCCACGCTTGGTTAGCGCTAAGCCTGAGCGCGACTCACCGACAACAGCAACTCTCGCCTCATCTAGCTGATAAAGTGAAATACGCGAGTTGTGCTCTTGGTTCTTCACGTCATCCAGCGGCGTCATGGTACGTTCTAAGCCAGCAATAGCGTTCTCGATCGACAGCAAATCATCAATAAACTCTTGAAATTCAAGCCCCATTGGGTCGATCGCTTCTGACTTCCAGGCTCTCACAATCGTGGCACGCTCTCTAATTTTCGCCGCCTCTTGATTGAGGTTCACCATGATCAACGTGCCGGCGATGCGTCCTAATGCATCCGCCACGTCTGCGTAGTCTGTGTCGGCGACGCCCTGCGAGGCCATCTCCAGTGACTGCTTAACGTCACCAAGCTCGGTCTTTAGGTTGCCGGCAACGGTGCGCAATACAGAACCACCGCCGCCTGACATCAGTACTGTTTCATCTTGAAGCACGGCCGCCGTTAAACGTGGCCTCAGGTCATAAACCTGCTTTACCTCACCAATCAGTCCCGATGACTGACTGCACAGCGATGCAACGTAAATACTTTCTTTCACCATCAACAACGGCACGTCGGCTTGCAACACTCGAACGCCTTCATAAATCACCTTCTTAATTTGCCGGTCGTACTGGGAAAGTAACGCTTTACGTGCAGGCGTCAGCACCATTTCATCGGCGATCATCGCCTCAACGGCGGCGCGAGCGACCCACCACATGCGACTTACCGGAACCGGCCCGCAGAGCCGATCAATACGACTCAGCGCGCGCGCCATTAATTTCAGGCTTGCTTGGCTATTATGTGAACGCAGCACACCAAGCAGACCCACTTGATACATATGCCGTAGGCGACGACACAAGCGCGGAATTTCTTCGGCAGGGGTGTCCGCCGCAGCGATAGCAGGAAAACGGTCCCGGGAAAGGTCGACCGCAAAAAAATGGCTTTCCAAAATAAGGGACTTTCGAGCCTCACGGCGCAGCTCATTAATGCCGCCGATCATGAGTTCAGGTAGCGCGCGATTTTTTAACTGGACGTATTCTAGATATCGACCAAGCAGCACGATGGCTTGACTTAGGGCGCGGGCATAGCGCTGAACATCCCCAGAGTTGCTCGTGCTCTGAGCGACCAGCTCCATCTCCTCTGCCATTAACGTTGCCGCCGGCAGCTCAAGCACCTGAAAGATTCCTCGAAGCTGGTGAAATGCTTCGACGCAAAGACTCAGCTGGTCTTCAAGGGACTCGTCCGCCGCATAGGCCTCAAGGTGCTTTTCAGCCTCATGAAGAGTGCTGTCGATTTCCTCTTTGAGAAACGTCAAAGAAGTCGTATTGGTAATGGCAACCATGCATGCTCCGAACGCAATGCTATTGTTATGCACCCCCCGATAACGGGGCGTGCTTTCATACAGAACAGGGATTAAGTACACCTACCCCGAGGCGTGCTATTTCTGTTGCAGTGAAACGAATAATCACTAAATCGCATTAAATACAGCAAACTTTCGCACGACCCTAAAGAACTAGTCAAGATTCCTTTCTAAGCATCTGATTTATTTGCGAAATCAGACACACAGAGGGCCCAGACGGCCGGCCTCAGGCTGTACGCAACCCGTCAAAAAGCGTACACTGCGGCGCCTCGCGCTTACCCCCCTAACTGTCGCTTGCCGAGATACAATCATGTCCAGCATTTCAATGCCCCGTGCGCTCCTGATGAACTTTCTCGGGAAGGCTCCAGATTGGTACAAACTTACCATCGTTACCTTCCTTTTGATCAACCCACTTGTTGTATTCATGTTTGGGACAGAAGCGGCTGGCTGGCTACTACTCGGCGAATTTATTTTCACCCTCGCCATGGCTCTCAAATGCTACCCCCTTCAGCCTGGCGGACTATTGGCGATAGAAGCGGTGCTAATTGGTCTCACCAGTCCAGAGCAAGTCATGGAGGAGATGACGCATAACATTGAGGTTCTGCTGCTGCTAATGTTTATGGTGGCAGGGATTTACTTCCTGAAGGACCTACTGCTTTTTATCTTTTCGCGAATCATCCTGCGAGTGCGCTCGAAAGTTGCTCTTAGCTTGGTATTTTGTCTCGCTGCAGCATTGCTCTCAGCGTTTCTTGATGCCTTAACCGTGACCGCCGTCGTTATTGCCGTGTGCACAGGCTTTTACGGCATCTATCACCGAGTCGCCTCCGGAAAATCCTATAAACAAGAACTCATTCACGACAGTGGCGACGACTCATCTGTTGAAGATTTGCACCGTGTAGATCTTGATAATTTCCGCTCATTCTTGCGCAGCCTGCTCATGCACGCCGCCATCGGCACGGCCCTTGGCGGCGTCTGCACACTCGTTGGCGAGCCTCAAAATCTGCTTATCGCAAGCAAGGCGGGATGGCAGTTTGGTGAGTTTCTATTGCGCATGGCGCCAGTCACTGTGCCCGTATTTATTGTCGGCCTGCTAACCTGCGTACTCGTCGAAAAAGCACATCTATTCGGTTACGGCGCGCGCCTACCAGACCCCGTACGCAATATTATGGAACGCTTTGCGGAGCATGAAGACGAGAAGCGCACCGTTCGTGATCGTGCCGCATTAATCGTTCAAGCGATTGCCGCCGTTTGGCTAATTGTTGGTTTAGCTCTTCATCTAGCCTCTGTTGGCCTGATTGGCTTAACCGTTATCGTCATTGCTACCGCGTTCTGCGGCATTATTGAAGAGCATCGCATCGGCAATGCCTTCCATGAAGCGCTCCCCTTCACAGCACTTTTGGCGGTATTCTTCGCCATTGTTGCAATTATTTCAGATCAGCACCTATTCACCCCGCTAGTTGAATACGTACTGACCTTTGAAGGCCGCGAACAGGCGTCAGCGTTCTATCTCGCGAATGGGATATTATCTGCGGTCAGCGATAACGTATTCGTTGCATCTATTTACATTAAGGAAGTTTCTCGGGCGCTCGCCGATGCAGAAATTACGCGCGACACCTTTGACATGCTGGCAGTAGCGATTAACACCGGCACCAACATTCCTTCAGTTGCGACACCAAATGGTCAAGCAGCATTCCTATTTTTACTGACCTCTGCCATCGCACCACTGGTGAGACTGTCTTACGGGAAAATGGTCATTATGGCATTGCCATACACCATTGCGATGACGCTAACGGGCTTAATAATGGTCCAGGTAGCGCTGGCGCCGGCCACCGATTTTTTCTATGAAAAAGGCTGGCTGCAACACCATAGCGCGGTGACCTCCGAGCAAGCACCGCTGCCGCACTAAAAAACAACGCCTTCCTCAGGGCGCGCGGCATACACCCGCGCCCTGTCTATCCAAGTTAGTGTTTAGTGCCTTTTTCTAACACTTGCCACAAAGCACCACTCTCTGATGTCTGCGCAATTTTAGTTAATTTTTCGTTGTGCACTTCAAGTTCTTGCGCGGTGGCCTGCGTTACTTTAAGCGGCGCCCTATTTGAGTCCAGCCGGCGAATCGTTTCAACGAACGTGCCTTCCGCAGAAGATTCGCCATCAAGCGAAAGACCAACCTGCCCACCGGTCATTAACAAATACATTTCCGCGAGAAGACGCGCGTCCAATAACGCGCCATGCAGCTCACGACCAGAGTTATCGACCCCGTAACGCTTACACAAAGCATCAAGACTAGCGCGCTGCCCTGGGTGCTTCTGGCGCGCCATGACCAACGTATCGAGTACCGCACAATGATCTTCCACTAAACCTAGGCTTGGCGATAAACGACGCAATTCCGCATTCAAAAAGCGAACATCAAACGGCGCATTATGGATAACCAACTCGGCACCGCGCACAAAGTCGATAAACTCAGCTGCGATTGCAGCAAACAACGGCTTATCGGCCAACTGCTCAGTAGTAATACCGTGTACCTCAGCCGCACCATCATCAATTTCCCGTTCTGGATTAATGTAGCAATGCAAAACCTTGCCGGTGCAACGGCGATCAATCATCTCAACACAACCGATTTCAATAATGCGATGGCCATCTGTCGGATCCAAGCCGGTTGTTTCTGTATCCAGTACAATTTGCCGCATTACGATTTCGCCCCTACTTTTGTGCCCATCAGTTCGTCAATGCCACGATTAGCAAGTTCATCCGCACGGTCGTTTTCGACATGCCCCGAATGCCCTTTGACCCAGTGCCACCGAATTTTATGACGAATAACCGCCTGTTCAAGGGCTTTCCAGATGTCGGCATTTTTTACAGGCTGCCGACTCGCGGTTTTCCAGTTACGCGCTTTCCATCCAGCCATCCACTCTGTCATACCCTTACGCAGGTACTCAGAGTCTGTTGTCAGATCAACAACGCATGGTTCACTCAGCGACTCAAGGGCTTTTAACGCCGCCGTCATTTCCATGCGGTTATTGGTTGTCTCAGGCTCGCCACCAAAAAGCTCACGTTCGTGATCGCCGTAACGCAAAATTGCACCCCAACCACCCGGACCAGGGTTGCCACGACAAGCACCGTCTGTAAAAATTTCAACTTGTTTCAATTCAGCCTCTTCAACTTTTGTTTATGTAATTATCTATCTTCATAGCTTCGAAATACGATTATTGATCCCGGCAATCACCGCGCCAATGTCCGACTGAAACAGGAATAACATTCGGCGCCCTATCCCCAAGACTAAATCGTGATGGCGTCGGCCGAATCATTGCGGCGCGCTTACGCGCAACCATCACATAAAACGAACCATGCTGACTCCAAAGCTTACCCATTAACCACGACAACCATATCCCTAGCTTGCTCTGCTGAGGACTGTGAAAACTCGACTCAAGACCTTCCGGCTCGCAACCCAGCACAGACGCCCAATCTCCAAGCCTGTGGGCGGAGATAAACCTCGCCTTCCACGGCATCACAATCGAGCCGCCACGAAAAAAGCGCATCAAGCCCCAAACACTAGCAGGATTAAAGCCAACCACTACCAGCGCACCACCTGGCACCAGAGTTCGCGCCGCGTTACGCAATACTTGCTGAGGATCATCGTCGAAGTCGAGCGTGTGATGCAGTAGTACTAAATCGAGTGACTGCTTGCGCAAAGGAAAAGTGCGAGGCTGCGCACGTAGCGAGGCCGAATCAGCGTCACTAGCGCTCAAGTAAACCTGCTGTCGAATACCGCTGATATCGAGCAGGCAGCGAGGCCTACCCACCGAGCACTGCAAGGCCACATAACCGACCATTCGCGGTAATATTTCACCGAGAAGCGCACGCTCAGCATCAAGCAATGCCAATCCCGCCGGCTCGTTCAGCCAACGATCAAAGGCCTCTGCAGTACCCTGCGGCTGCGGGCGAAATGGCGTTCTGAGTAATCTAGGTAGGGCCATGCTGGCATCACCGACGTGGCTAGACTAAGGTTATTGTCGTGGTTTCAATATCGAGCACCCATTGTATGTGCTCGAGCATAAACCGCCCAGACAATGCGATGCTCAGTGTAGCACCCAGCGCATTATTTTCGAGACGTTCAATCATTTTAACGGAACTCACCGTGCAGCTTTTCGCCATTCCCGCCTTTTACGACAACTATATATGGCTGCTGGCCGACGATAATAATCACTGCTTGGTCGTCGATCCCGGAGATGCCGCCCCTGTTGAGCGTTTTTTGGCCGACAATGAGATGACACTCGCCGCCATCCTTATAACTCACCACCATCCCGACCACGTCGGTGGCCTTCAGCGCCTAACGAAACAGTGGCCAGTACCCGTATATGGTCCTGACAACAGCTCGATCGCAGGCATAACCCATTCTGTGTATGACGGCGACCGAATAGCCCTGACTTCCCCCACCCTTGGTTTTGACGTTTTAGAAGTGCCAGGCCATACCCTCGACCATATTGCCTTTTACAGTGACACCCTGCCTGAGCCACTGCTGTTCTGCGGTGACACGCTATTCTCGGCAGGCTGCGGACGCCTATTCGAGGGCACCCCGGAGCAAATGGATAACTCGCTACAGCGCCTAACCGCACTACCCGACCACTGCCGTGTCTGCTGCACCCATGAATACACCGAAGCGAACTTACGCTTCGCCCTTGCGGTGCTGCCAGAAGATCCAGCGTTTAACCAGCGCAGCCGCGACGTTGCGGCGCTTCGAGCAGCTGGCCAGCCATCGCTACCCTCGACCATCGGGGCTGAGAAAATCAGCAACCCATTTTTGCGCGTAGACGACAAATTGCTTCAAATATCGCTCGAAAACGAACTCGGCAAACCACTTCAGGAACATAATCAGCGTTTCGCAGCTCTCAGAGCGTGGAAAGATCGTTTCTGAATGTGTTCCAATCGCGCATTCGCCTAATTGCTGCACATAGCGGCTTGCTGTGGTGCCCCTGCCATACCTAAAATGTGGCACCACCTAAAATACGACAAAATAACGGTTTGATATTTTTATGAATAAACTTTTTCACCCTGCGCTTGTGACCGCGGCACTGATGACAGCATCAGTAACGATTTCAGGCTGTGCAGCGTTCTCGCCGAAGCAAGAAACAGTCGATAATTTAGGCCCTATGCCCGCCGTCACTGAAGACGGCGGTAGCCTCCCGCTCGAGGAAACCCAAACAGTTGAGCCAGAAACCCCTGTAGCGGACGCCGACATCTGGATACGCGTCCGCGCCGGCTTCTCGCTAGACCTCGATAGCGACAACAATCGCATTCGAGTGCAGCGCGAATGGTACGCCAAGCACCAAGCTTACCTTGATCGGGTCGCGACACGCGCTGAACGTTATATGTACTACATCGTCGAGCAAGCCGAGTCCCGCGACATGCCGCTTGAGCTCGCGCTGCTTCCCGTCGTAGAAAGCGCGTTTGACCCATTTGCCTATTCACACGGCCGCGCGGCTGGGCCTTGGCAGTTTATTCCTTCCACGGGCCGCATGTTTAAGCTGCATCAAAACTGGTGGTATGACGGCCGCCGAGACGTCACAGCATCTACCGATGCCGCATTGGAATACCTCAGCCGCCTTGCTAACCGCTTTGATGGCGACTGGCTGCTCGCGCTCGCCTCCTATAACGCCGGTGCTGGCACCGTTTCAAAAGCCATCCGCTACAATAAGAAACGCGGGCTACCGACCGATTTCTGGAATCTTAATCTGCCGCGTGAAACGCGCGCATACGTTCCTAAGTTGATCGCGCTGAGTCAGTTGGTACGTAACCCGGAGCAATACGGCATCACCATTAAGCCTATTGCCGATACCGCCTATTTTGAGAAAATTGATGCTGGCAGCCAGATCGATTTAGCCGAAGCCGCCGAACTAGCCGGTATTTCACTGGAGGAATTGTATCTTCTTAATCCAGGCTATAGCCGCTGGGCAACGCCACCAGAAGGGCCGCATACACTGCTTATTCCTGTAGACCATGCAGAAGAATTTCAACAACGGTTAGCAGACTTACCTGAAGAGGCTCGTATGCGCTGGGATCGCTACACCATTCGTAGCGGTGACAGTCTGATTAGCATTGCCAATCGATATCAAACAACACCTGCGACATTGCGCACCGCCAATAAATTACGCGGTAACACTATTATTGCAGGCGACACCCTGCTCATTCCTAAGCCATCAGCACAACTTTCTGAATACAGCCTGAGCGCCGATGAACGTTTGTCGGCAGTGCAAAACAAGGGCGTCAGCGGCCGCGAAAAGCAGCACTATGCAGTGCGCAGCGGCGATTCATTTTGGAAGATTTCTCGACAATACAATGTCGGTGTTCGCGAACTTGCCAAATGGAACAACATGGCGCCAGGCGATCCGCTTAAAATTGGTCAAACGCTCGTTATTTGGTCAGCACAAGCAAGGGCTCCGTCAAGCAACAGCAATTCGTCCGCGCGCCCTGAAATGATTCGAAAAGTTAACTACGCGGTGCGCAATGGCGATTCACTTTCTCGTATCGCCAGCCGCTTTAATGTCTCAGTCAATGAAATTACCGACTGGAATCGTATTAACAAACAAAGGTACCTGCGCCCAGGTCAGCGCCTGACGCTGTATGTAGACGTCCGTAATGCGTACTAGTTTTTTTGCTGTATTTATCCTCATGCTGTGCGCCTTTGGGCACGCAGCAGAGCACTCTAAGGCAACCGTGATCAGCCACGGTTACCTCCCCTTTGGCGAACTAAAATACCCAAAAGACTTTCAGCACTTTGACTATGTGAATCCAAACGCACCGAAAGGCGGTGAGCTTAAGCTTTATGCAGCGGGTACCTTTAGCTCCGTAAATCCGTACATCCTTAAAGGAAAAAGCCTCGCCGATACCACCGCCTATATTTTTGGTTACCTTGAATTAAGTGACTCTCTGTTAACCGGTGCCAGCCCCTATCACCATACAGCCGATGAAGCGCAAAGCGGCTACGGGCTGATTGCCGAAAGCATTGAATATCCGTTAGACAGGCAATGGTGCATCTTCACCTTACGGCCTCAAGCTCGCTTCAATGACGGTAAGAAAATTACTGCCGAAGATGTGGTCTTTAGCTTCAACACCTTAAAACAGGATGGTCATCCGCGGTTCGCCATCGCTTTACAAAACGTCGACAGCGCAAAGGCTCTTTCTCCGGATAGGGTTAAGTTTGAATTTAGCGGCAACAATCGCCGCGCGTTACCACTTACGGTCGGCCACCTTCCCGTTCTACCTAAGCATTATTGGGACAAGCACGACATTACCCGTGGCGACTTTACGCCCTCCGTAATGAGCAATGCCTACACCGTCAGTGAAGTCCTTCCGGGCAGACAGATAACTTTACGCCGGGACCCGAGCTATTGGGGCAAAGACCTTCCCGTTAACAAAGGCCGCTACAACTTCGACACCGTCGTTATTGATTTCTACCGTGACGCTCAGGTGGCCTTTGAGGCATTTAAAACCAATAGCTACGACATCCACCTCGATTATATTGCCAAGCACTGGGCAACCGCGTATGACTTTCCTGCGATAAAATCAGGCTCAGTAAAACGAGAAGCCATCAAACACAGTGAGCCTCAAGGCACCCAAGCGTTCTTTTTGAACTTACGTAAACCGCAATTCCAGGATATTCGGGTACGTGAAGCGCTCGGCCTACTGTTTGATTTTGAATGGACAAATAAATCGATATTTAATGGCGCATACAAACGCCAGACCACTTGGTTCCCGAATAGCAACAACACCGCAACCGGCATTCCACAAGGAAGAGAGCTCGCGTTACTCGAGCAATATAAGGCGCAGCTACCTGCCGATCTCTTTAGCAAGCCATTCCAACTACCGATGACCGACGGCAGCGGGCACAACCGCAATCAGTTACGCCAAGCTCTCGCTCTTTTCAAACAAGCGGGCTGGGATATCAAGCAACAGAAACTGGTAAAGGTTTCTACGGGCGAACAGCTCAGCCTAGACATCGTAATCAATCACAACCCTGGCATGGAGCGCGTCATCCAGCCATGGCTGAGAAACCTTGAAAAAATCGGCATCAATACGAACTATCGTAGTATCGACTCTAGCTCTTACAAAGAACGCATGGATAAATTCGACTACGACGTCACCGTCTTAGTACTCTCACAACAAGCGTTCCCTGGACCGGAGCTGAAAGAATACTTTCACTCAAGCTACGCCAACACGATTGGCGGAAACAACTTCTCAGGAATAAGCAATCCCGTTGTTGACGGCCTCATTGAGACAACCTTAAGCGCCGACAACATTGACGACTATCGCGCTGCAATTCATGCACTCGACCGCGTCTTACTCTGGAAGCATTATATTATCCCGCACTGGTATCTTGGTTATCATCGCATCGCATGGTGGGATAAATTTGGCCGCCCTGCAGCGCCGTCACTCTACAACCTTGGCACCGACACTTGGTGGAGCAAATCTCTTGAAGAATAATAAAAGTTTGTTTTTCTCACTTAACACCCTGGCATTAAGCGCATCACTTCTTATCGCCACAGTCACGCTGCCGATAAACGTCTTCGCCGCTGGCGAAGAAAGCCATTCTTTATCAAAAAGCCACGCATTATCCATGTATGGGGATATTAAATACCCAGAGGGCTTCTCACACTTCGATTATGTGAATCCGAACGCACCCAAAGGCGGAAGCCTTCGATCGGCTACGATCGGCTCTTTCGACTCATTTAACCCTTTCATTTCAAAAGGCGCTCCCGCCGCAGGGCTCGCTTACCTTGGCAGTAGCTACATCTGGGACAGTCTTACCGTACAAAGCCTAGACGAACCTTTCACAGAGTACGGTCTTATTGCTGAAAAAATGAAGGTTGCGGCTGATCAAAGCGCCGTCACCTTCTATCTGCGCAAGCAGGCACGATTTGCCGATGGCAAACCCGTTACCGCCGAAGATGTGCTCTATTCTTTTAAGGCTCTTAAAGAAAGTGGACGGCCATTTTATAGCTATTACTATGGTTCGGTGAGCAAAGCCGAGATCATTGATAAACACACCATCAAATTTTCATTCACTGAAAAACAGAACCGAGAACTGCCGCTAATTATCGGCCAGCTTCCTGTTATCCCTAAACATTACTATGAGGGCGAGCTATTTCAGAAGGCGGATTTCACCTTGCCACTCGGTAGCGGCCCATACAAAGTGAAAGAGTTCAAGCCAGGAAAACGTATTAGCTATGCATTGCGTGATGATTATTGGGCCAAAGATCTTGGTATCAATAAAGGGCAGCATAATTTCGCCAGCGTCACCTACGAATACTTTCTGGACGACACCGTATCGTTAGAAGCCTTTAAAGGCGGCAGCTACGATGTGCGCGTCGAAAGCAGCGCTAAAAACTGGGCCACAGCCTATGATTCACCGGCGCTTCGTTCTGGGAAAATCATCAAAAAGGAAATCGCCAACAAACAACCTGCAGGCATGCAAGGATTTGCCTTTAATCTACGCAAGCCAATCCTACAGGATCAGATTCTGCGCAAGGCAATGACTCTGGCATTAGACTTCGAATGGTCAAATACCAATCTTTTTTACGGGCAATACACCCGTACGCGCAGTTACTTTGACAACTCTGAGCTGGCGGCAACCCAGCTACCTGATAAAGCAGAGCTTGCTATATTGAATCAGTGGAAAGACCAACTGCCAGAGGAAGTCTTTACCAATGTCTATCAGCCACCACGTACAGACACAGCATCCGGCATTCGAGGAAATCTGCGTGACGCGCAAAAGATGCTTGCTGTTGCCGGCTACAGCATCAAGGACAACCAGCTCTACACGCCTTCAGGGCAGGCCGTTAAGATCGAAATTCTGCTGAGTTCGCCCATTTTTGAACGCATTGTTCTTCCCTTCACCCGCAACTTAAAAGTGCTTGGCGTCGAGGCAACGGTTCGTACCGTTGACAGCAATCAATACATTGAGCGCTTGCGCAAGTTCGACTATGACTTGGTTGTCGCCACTTTCGGTCAGTCTAACTCCCCTGGCAATGAACAACGTGACTACTGGAGCAGCGATGCTGCCGAGCGCACCGATTCACGCAATCTAATTGGCATTAAAGATCCGATCATCGATCAGCTTGTCGAGCTTGTCATACAAGCCGGCACGCGCGAAGAACTCATTACCCGCTGCCGCGCGCTTGACCGGGTTCTACAGTGGAACAACTTCGTCATTCCCAATTGGCATATCGATCGCTATCGCCTCGCCTATAGCAACGCCCTTCGCCACCCCGAAACACTTCCGCCCTTCGGACTATCATTTGACTTTTGGTGGTCTGATGACGGATCAGCTACAGGTAATCCGGCGCAGAGTAATCGTTGATGCTTCGTTATATTACGAACAGGCTTTTACTGATTATTCCGACCCTGCTCGGCATCCTTTTGCTGAACTTTACGGTAATTCAGGCGGCACCCGGCGGTCCGGTTGAGAAGCTGATCGGCGAATTGAAAGGTATGAGCAGTGCAACAGGCTCAGGCTTCGCCGGCAGCAGCGCTGACCTTGCATCGAGCGGCGGGCCTTACCGTGGCTCACAAGGATTGCCAAAGGAATTGGTCGAGCGCATCGAAAAAATGTATGGCTTCGACAAGCCCGCTCCCGAACGTTTCCTTATCATGGTCAAGAATTATGCGACGTTCGATTTCGGCGAGTCCTATTATAAAGATAGATCCGTCACGGAATTGATCATCGAGCGCCTGCCAGTATCCATTTCCCTTGGCTTATGGAGCACTTTGCTTGCCTATATTATTTCTATTCCACTCGGTATTCGTAAGGCAATAAAGCACGGCGAAGCATTCGACATCTGGAGCAGTAGCGCCATTATTGTTGGCTACGCCATTCCAGCATTCCTCTTTGCCATGCTACTCATCGTTCTGTTTGCCGGCGGAAGTTATTGGGACTTATTTCCTTTACGGGGCTTAACCTCAGATAACTGGGATTCGCTTAGCTTGTTTGGTAAAGCAACGGACTATTTATGGCACATCACATTGCCAACCATTGCCATTGTTATTGGCAGCTTTGCGCCATTAACAATGCTAACGAAAAACTCTTTTCTCGATGAGATCAGTAAACAATACGTTCAAACCGCCCGCGCCAAAGGTTTAAAAGAAAATCAAGTTCTCTATCGACATGTTTTTCGTAACGCCATGCTGATTGTGATTGCAGGCTTCCCCGCTGCTTTTGTTAGTATGTTCTTTACCGGCGTGCTCCTAATCGAATACATCTTTTCGCTCGATGGCCTTGGCTTACTCGGATTCGAGGCCGTTATTAATCGCGACTATCCTGTTGTCTTTGGGACGCTGTTTATCTTTACCCTTATTAGCCTTTTATTAAAGCTAGTTAGCGACCTAACCTATGTTTTGGTTGATCCTCGCATCGATTTCTCGCGGAGGGACTTCTAATGTCTTTTCGGCTATTCACTCGAACGCCTCGCCGTCCTTTTAGCAATCCTGTTACCGAGCGCCAGTGGACGGCGTTTAAACAAAACAAGCGAGGCTATTGGTCACTCTGGCTATTTAGCTTTTTGTTTCTAACCAGCCTGTGTGCTGAATTTATTGCCAACGACAAACCGTTACTGGCCCGCTACCAAGGCGAAACCTATTTTCCGATCTTTGTGAGCTACCCCGAGACAACTTTTGGGGGCGTGTTTGAAACAGAGACAAGCTACCGCGATCCGTTTGTTGCTGAGCTTATTGAAGAAGACGGATGGATGCTGTGGCCACTTATCCCTTATAGCTACAACACCATTAACTACAATCTTACTACTCCTGCACCCGCCCCGCCGTCATCAGACAACTGGCTCGGAACAGATGATCAAGGCCGTGACGTACTGGCACGAGTGATCTACGGCTTTCGGCTCTCTGTCCTATTTGGTTTACTCCTTACGATCGCAAGCAGTATTGTTGGCATCATTGTTGGCGCCATTCAAGGCTATTACGGAGGCTGGATAGATCTTGCCGGGCAACGTTTTCTGGAAGTCTGGTCAAGCATGCCAACACTCTTTCTCATTATTATTCTGACCAGCTTCGTCGCACCCAATTTCTGGTGGTTGCTTGGCATCATGCTGCTGTTCTCGTGGATGGCGCTGGTCGACCTCGTCCGTGCGGAATTTCTAAGAGGGCGAAACTTTGATTACGTTCGCGCTGCTAGGGCGCTCGGCGTGCCCGCACCGGTTATTATGTTTCGACATATGCTCCCTAATGCCATGGTTGCCACCCTCACCTTTATGCCGTTTATTTTGAACGGCGGCATTGTGACGCTGACTTCTTTAGACTTTCTCGGCTTTGGACTTCCGCCGGGCTCGCCTTCGCTTGGTGAATTACTTGGCCAAGGCAAAGCTAACCTGCAAGCTCCGTGGCTCGGCATTAGCGCATTCGCATCGCTGTCGATATTACTGACGTTACTTATTTTTATTGGCGAAGCCATTCGCGATGCGTTTGACCCACGGAAGTTCCTGTCATGAGCACGTTACTTAATATCCGTAATCTTCGCATTTGCTTTGCAGGGCAAGAGAAACCTGCGGTAGACGGCGTAAACTTTGCCCTCTCCCCCGGAAAAATGCATGCGCTTGTTGGCGAGTCAGGTTCAGGTAAATCATTAACCGCACTTTCCATCCTAAGGCTGCTTCCTCCCGCGGCACAGGTAAAGGCCGACGCCATCGAGCTCGATGGTGTTGACGTCACGGACTGGCGCGATGAAAAGCTGCGGCAGCTGCGTGGCGGTCGCATCGGCATGATATTTCAAGAGCCCCTGTCCGCACTAAACCCTTTGCATATCGTCGAACAGCAAGTCTGTGAAAATATTTTAATTCATCAACAAATCGATCGTCATAAGGCGCGGCTGCGCTGTATCGCCCTATTAGAAAAAGTACAGCTGCCAGACCCTGAACAAATCATGGCGCGTTATCCACATCAACTTTCCGGCGGACAACGGCAACGCGTCATGATCGCCATGGCATTGGCAAACGACCCTGCCCTATTGATTGCGGATGAGCCCACTACTGCTCTCGATGTCACCGTTGAAGAGAGCATTCTCGACTTGCTTAAACAACTGCAACGGGACCTTGGCCTCGGTGTTCTTCTTATCACGCACGATCTGGGCATCGTCGGACGTTACGCGGAAGAAGTCTCCGTAATGTGCGCCGGGAAAATCGTAGAACAAGGTAATACGGCCGCCGTACTCGCGGACCCACAGCATACCTATACCCGTCATTTGATCGATTCCGCCCCAGGCGGAACGGCGCCAACCCCAAGCAACTCAGGCACCCTCCTCCGTGCAAGCGCGCTTTCTGTTCGGTTTTCTCAACGTCTCGGCTGGCTCGGCAAAAAGAGCCATCTTACAGCCGTTAACAATGTCTCACTCTCCATTCGTCGCGGCCAAACACTGGGCGTAGTCGGCGAGTCCGGCTCAGGAAAATCAACGCTCGCTATGGCGCTGCTCCGACTCATTGATTCACGCGGCGATATTTCGTTGGGCGATATCCGCCTCGACGCACTCCGCGGCAAGCAAATGCAGCCATACCGAGCGCGCATGCAAATCGTTTTCCAAGATCCATGGGGGACGCTCAATCCACGACTAACGATCGGGCAAATTGTTGTCGAAGGCCTTGAAGTTCATCGCCGCGATCTCAACAAAACAGCAAGAGATGCGAGGGTTGCTGCCATACTGACCGAGGTAGGGTTAGAGGCAGAAATGCGGCATCGCTACCCCCACGAGCTTTCTGGCGGGCAACGCCAGCGCGTCGCTATCGCCAGAGCCCTCATTCTTGAACCGGAGCTGCTTATTCTAGATGAGCCTACTTCCGCACTTGATCGCAGCGTTCAGCATCAAGTTTTGGAGCTACTAAAAGCGCTCCAGCATCGACATAATCTGACGTACATCTTTATTAGTCATGATTTACGCGTTGTCCGCGGGATCAGCCATGATCTCATCGTGATGCGGGACGGCTGTATTGTCGAAAATGGTAACACTGAGTCGATTTTCCAATCCCCTCAGCAACCGTATACTCAGCAACTCATTCACGCGGCATTTGATGAAACCGTAAAGTACTAACCCAGACGCGTTCTTGCTAAACATCGCGACTCATTCACACCTAAGGATAAGGGAAGTAGACCATGGGCTTTTTAAGCGGAAAAAAATACCTGATCGTCGGCGTTGCCAGTGACCGTTCCATTGCAACGGGTATTGCCGAAGCCATGCATCGCGAAGGCGCAGAACTCGCCTTCACCTACCAAACTGAAAAGCTGCTTTCGCGGGTGATGAAGGCGGCCGAAAAGTACGGCAGCAATGCTGATCTTGTATTTCCTTGCGATGTGGTCAGTGATGAGCAGATCGAAGCTGTTTTCACTGCTCTGGCAAAAAAGTGGGACGGCCTAGACGGCATCATTCACGCCGTAGGTTTTGCACCAGGCTATGAGTTAGACGGCAACTTTGTTGACGTATCAACCCGTGAAGGCTTCCGAATTGCCCATGATATTTCTAGCTACAGCTTTGTTGCGTTGGCAAAAGCTGGGCGCGAAATGATGAAAGGCCGGAACGGTAGCTTGCTGACTTTAACCTACCATGCCGCGCGACAAACAGTGCCTAACTACAACGTTATGGGCCTGGCGAAAGCCAGTCTAGAGGCAAGTGTACGCTACCTCGCATCCAGCGTTGGTCCTGAAGGCACACGTGTAAACGGCATTTCAGCGGGCCCGATTAGAACGCTCGCGGCGTCCGGCATTAAGAAGTTTCGCATGATGCTCGATGCAAATGCCGCCAAGTCTCCGCTGCGTCGCAATGTCACCATTGAAGAAGTCGGTAACGCTGCCGCGTTTCTTTGTTCAGACCTAGCGTCCGGCGTTAGCGGTGAAATCATGTATGTTGATGGCGGCGCAAATACAGTCTCGATGGCCTTTGGCGACGAAGAGTAGCTTTCTTTTAGGTATAAAAAACGCGCCAATAGGCGCGTTTTTTATACTGCTAAACTTTCCCTATTGCCCTGCAGAAGCCTGTCCTAATGATGAAAGCAATTCTTCATTGATCGTCACATCAACATTGTGGCGCACAAGCTCAATCGACTGACGCAGGGTACGATCACCTTCCGCCGCCGCCAATTCACCCAAAGCACGAGCCTGCTGCTCTGCAGTCAAAACAGTTGCAGCCCCTTCATGAACAGCGGTGACTTGAACCACTACCAAGTCGCCATTTGCCAAGCGTAGGACGCTAACAGGTCCCTGCTCACCAGCCGCGGGGCGACTCAAACTAAACGCTTCGCGAACAATCTGTAAGGCTGGATCTCTGCTATTACGCGTCAAGCCATTGGCGGAATCCGCCTCAGTGCCTAGGTCATCAACCAGGGCTTCAAACGCCGCGCCGGCAGACAGCTGTTCTCTCAACGCTTCCGCCTTTACATCAAGCTCATCCGCAGCACGCGCCAAACGGACCGACTCAACAATTGAATCTTTCACATCCGCCATTGGAATCGGCTCAGCTGGCCGAGTATCCGCTAGGCGAATGACCACATAGTGATTCTCACCTAACTCGATCATGTCACTATTGTGGCCATCTTTTTTCACTGCAGCGCTATTAAGCGCCTGAATCACCTGCGGATTGCTCGCAATGCCATTCGGAGCATCTAAACTAAACCAGCTAGAAGTCTTGATAGCAATGCCAACCACTTCAGAAGGTGTTTGCAGGTCGCCATGCTCAAACGCCAGTTCATCTAGCTGTGCGGCTTTTTCACTTAGCTCAGCGGTTATGCGAGCCTGTTTCAAATCACGGCGTATGCCTTCGGCAAGATCTTCCTGTGACGGTAGCTCGCGCTGAACAATATCTTCAAGCTTCAAAATATGAATATTATTTTCAACTTCGATCGCTGTTGAGACTTGCCCTTTATTCATGGAAAAAAGAACTTGTGCCATCTCTTCCGGTAACTCGCCGCGCGTAAACGTGCCCAGCTTGCCGCCCGTGTTTGCCGTTGCCTTATCATCTGAGTATTTCTTAGCCATTGCAGCAAAATCTGCACCGCTATCGATCTCTGCTTCAATCGTCGAAATTAACGACTGTGCCTCTTGATCAGTGCGTTCGTCACCAAGAGCTATCTGTATGTGGGCGACTTGGCGCCGCTCAGAGTTAGCTGCAACGGCCTTAATCGCGCCAAGGCGAGCTTGATACTCCAAGGCAACATCTTCTTCGCTAATCACAACCTCAGAAGCCTTGGACGGATCAATTTCAATATAAGAGAGCTGGAACTGCTGTGCCCGCATAAAGCTTTCAGCGTTCGCCTCATAATATGCCGCAACATCTTCGTCGCTCACGTCGTAGCTTTGCGCCAGCTTGTCTGCACGTTTGTGCGCAAAACGGATATCACGTTGCTGTTCGGCAAGACGACGCTGCTCTGTTAATTCGCCCGGCAATGCAAAGTCCGTATCGACGATGCCCGTACGAACTTGATTCATCAGCAAGTCGCCACGCAGGGAATTAATAAAGCCTGTCTCACTCATTCCACGATCTCGGACAAAGCGTTGAAAGCTTTCACGAGAGTACTTACCGTCTTGATGAAACGATGGCGCCGCATAAATAAGCTGTGCGGCCTGCGCAGTACTAATCAGCATGTTTGTACTATTGGCCTCGTGCATCATTAACTCGTTATTCACGAGCCCACCTAGCACCATGGCTGGCTGTATAAAGCTATCAATCATAGCGCTATCAACCTGAGGGCTTTGCTGACGCATTTGTTGGCGCATTTGCTGAACCTTCGCGTCCAACTCAGCCGCTGAAATAGCGACCCCTGCTACTTCGGCAACGGACTTACCCTGAGGGCTGCTGGAGAAATAACCGTAAAAGCCCGTAATAATAAAGGGAACCATAAAGAGAACTAGCAGGGCTACCCCCACCGGACCTCGAACAAAAGTTCTAAACTGTTGCATTACTTTCTCCAAGTCGCCGGACAAACCGGGACGAATCTAGACAGGCACTATTCAGACATTATTATTCATGCACTATAAACGCAAAAAAGCGTATCAAATGATACGCTTTTTTGCTTCCGGAGCAGAGCAAGATTGTGTCCCGTTAGCCATCTAGATTACCGATGGCTCTGCTCCGTGCGCGCGACTTAGATATTGACCGCGTCTTTTAGTGCTTTACCTGCTTTAAAGCCAGGAACAGTCGCCGCAGCGATCTGAATGGTTTTGCCGGTCTGTGGGTTACGACCTTCACGCGCAGCGCGCTGCTTAACCGCGAAAGTACCGAAACCAACGAGAGAAACCGAATCACCACTTTTTAGTGCGCCAGTAACAGATTCAATAGTTGCATCTAGTGCACGGCCTGCATCTGCCTTAGAAAGATCAGCTGCTGCTGCGATCGCGTCAATCAGTTCGGATTTATTCACAAATATTCCCCTTGATGGTTACCGGTTTTTTAAACGAGGCGTCTCGCACTCTCCGTGATGAAGCCGCCTTTATATCAACGCTACTTATGTTGCGTCAAGAATCCTACTGCAGAACCTGACCGAACATAAAGCAACTTATAAAAAGACTGACCTGTATTTCTCAAAGAATCTCCATTAGACAGAGATTACTTTAGAGTGGGAGCAGTATAACAGCGGAAATACCTGCTTTGGCGAGCACTATTCGCGATTAATTGAATATCTTTACTCTTTTACAAAGTCGCTTTAGTTTTACCTCAGAAGCCAATGATAATTCGAGAATTTTTCCGAATTATCCACCGCCTTTCCTCGTGTTTCACTAGGCGTACAGCGGCCAACAACAGAATCGGCGTGCATTTTTTGTACAATTATATTCAGAAGAGCCCTAGACGAGGCCAAGACCACGACAGCAAGTGGTACCAATGGTGACATCAAACTCTCGTAAAGCAGACAAAGAAAAGGGCCCTAACAAGGGCCCTTTTTAGATGAATCAGTGGGTACTGACTCGATCATCATCCGTACCAGATTTACTCGGATTATCGGCCGCGATATCTTCCTCAACCTCCTCCTGACTTAACGCTGTTGGCACATGCTGTAGGGCAACGGCTAAAACCTCGTCAATCCACTTCACCGGAAAAATCTCCAGCGCCGCCTTAATGTTGTCCGGAATTTCCTTGAGGTCACGCTCGTTCTCTTTGGGAATCAAAACCTTCTTGATGCCACCGCGGTGCGCAGCTAGCAGTTTTTCCTTCAATCCTCCGATCGGCAGCACCTGTCCGCGCAAGGTAATTTCACCTGTCATCGCCACATCCGCTCGTACAGGAATGCCTGTTAAAACAGAGACTAACGACGTACACATCGCCACGCCCGCACTGGGTCCGTCTTTCGGCGTTGCGCCCTCAGGCACATGAATATGGAAGTCATTACGATCTAATGCGCGGCGGCGAATGCCCAATGTACGGGCCCGACTTTTTACGACTGTCCACGCAGCCTGAATCGATTCCTGCATGACGTCGCCGAGAGAGCCGGTGCTAGTAACGCGCCCCTTACCCGGTACAGCCACACCTTCGATAGTCAATAGCTCACCGCCCACCGACGTCCATGCGAGTCCGGTAACCTGCCCTATCTGGTCTTCTTCCTCGGCACGACCAAAGCTAAATTTCTGTACGCCGAGGTAATATTCAACGCCCTCACCGACAACCTTCACAGGATCTAACGCCCCAGCAAGGAGGTGCTCTTTAACCACCTTACGGCAGACTTTTGATATTTCACGTTCTAGACCACGCACACCCGCCTCACGAGTGTAATGGCGCACCATATGGCGAAGACTAGAGTCGTCTATTTCAAGCTCTCCCGCTTTTAGGCCATTCGCTTCAATTTGCTTAGGCACCAGATATTGACGGGCGATATTCACTTTCTCGTCTTCTGTGTAGCCAGGAATCCGAATAACTTCCATTCGATCAAGTAACGGGGCTGGAATATTCATCGAGTTGGACGTGCAAATAAACAGCGTCTCAGACAAGTCATAATCCACTTCGAGATAATGATCATTGAACGCGTTGTTCTGCTCTGGATCTAAAACCTCTAATAGCGCCGAAGCAGGATCGCCACGCATATCCATTCCCATCTTGTCGATTTCATCAAGCAAGAACAGTGGGTTACGTACGCCAACTTTCGACAACTTTTGAATAACTTTACCGGGCAAAGAACCGATGTAAGTACGACGATGACCGCGAATTTCAGCCTCATCACGTACACCGCCTAGCGCCATACGAATAAACTTACGATTTGTTGCTTTGGCAATAGACTGCCCCAGAGATGTCTTACCGACACCTGGAGGGCCAACCAAACACAAAACGGGACCTTTAACTTTGCCGACACGGTTCTGGACCGCAAGAAACTCAAGAATACGATCCTTCACTTCCTCAAGACCGTAGTGGTCCTGATCAAGAACCTGCTGAGCCATTTTCAAGTCATGACGGACACGACTACGCTTTTTCCACGGAACGCTAACCATCCAGTCAAGGTAGCTACGCACAACCGTCGCTTCCGCAGACATTGGCGACATCATCTTCAGCTTGTTCAACTCTGCCTTAGACTTTTCCTTCGCGTCCTTGGGCATGCCACTGGCATCAATGCGCTTTTCGATTTCTTCAAGCTCATTGCCGCCGTCATCCATGTCGCCAAGCTCTTTCTGAATAGCTTTCATTTGCTCATTCAAATAGTACTCGCGCTGGCTTTTCTCCATTTGTTTCTTAACACGGCCGCGGATGCGCTTTTCAACTTTTAAGACATCAATTTCCGCTTCCATCAAACCAATTAGATGTTCGACCCGCTCACGCGTGTCACTCATCTCTAGAATTTCCTGCTTCTCTTCAATTTTTAATTGCAGATGAGCAGCAATGGTATCGGCAAGACGGCTCAGCTCATCAATACTGGATACAGAACTGACGATCTCCGGAGCAACCTTCTTAGACAGTTTTACGTACTCTTCGAACTGTCCTAGCAATGACTTGCCGAGACCATCCATTTCATTTTCGTCAGGGGGGGTCTCTTCGACAATTTCGGCATCGGCAACAACGACATCATCTAAGAAATCCGTACTTAATACGGTGGCACGGGAAACACCTTCGACCAACACCTTCACGGTGCCATCAGGCAACTTCAGCATTTGCAGAACCGTACTAACGGTGCCGACCGCATGAAGGTCGTTATCGTTGGGCGCGTCGTCCGACGCATTACGCTGGGCAACCAACAGAACCTGTTTATCCCCTTTCATCGCTTGTTCTAACGCACTAATCGATTTAGCACGCCCAACAAACAACGGGATAACCATGTGCGGATAAACCACTACGTCACGCAGTGGTAAAAGTGGAATTTTTTTAAGCACCTTCAGCCTCGCTAGTCGGCTACGACACATTAATTTTTGACTTATTAAACCCTAATCCTAGGCAGTCATTAATCTGGCGCAGCTTTGGAAGGAGGATGCTCACTGTTGCTGTTCTCAAAAATTAACAGTGGCTCCGAGTCGCCACGAATGGAGGCTGCGTCAATAACAACTTTAGACAGACCTTCCATAGATGGCACTTGATACATGGTGTCGAGTAACACATTTTCAAGGATGGAGCGCAAACCCCGTGCGCCGGTCTTACGCTCCATTGCGCGTTGCGCAACAGCTCGTAAAGCATCATCACGGAAGTCTAACTCAACGCCTTCCATATCGAACAAGCGTGCATACTGCTTTGTCAGCGCATTGCGTGGTTCGGTAAGAATTTGAATCAGTGCGTCTTCAGACAATTCTTCCAGCGTGGCAATTACCGGCAAACGACCTATAAATTCCGGAATCAAACCATACTTAATCAAATCTTCTGGCTCGCAATCTTGGAACAACTCACCAAGGCTACGACTTTCATCTTTGGTCTTCACGTCGGCAGAAAAGCCAATACCACCCTTTTCAGAGCGCGCACGAATAATTTTATCTAAGCCAGCAAAGGCTCCGCCGCAAATAAACAAAATATTCGCTGTATCGACTTGCAAGAACTCCTGCTGTGGATGCTTACGACCACCTTGTGGCGGAACGGATGCAACCGTGCCTTCGATAAGTTTTAGCAACGCCTGCTGAACACCTTCGCCGCTGACATCGCGAGTAATCGAAGGGTTATCCGATTTACGCGAAATTTTGTCGATCTCATCAATATAAACAATGCCCTGCTGGGCCTTCTCTACATCGTAATCACACTTCTGCAATAACTTCTGAATAATATTTTCGACGTCTTCACCGACATAGCCCGCTTCGGTCAGCGTAGTTGCGTCAGCAATCGTAAAGGGCACATCAAGCAAGCGAGCTAAGGTTTCAGCAAGCAATGTCTTACCTGAGCCGGTTGGCCCGATAAGCAAGATATTCGACTTTCCTAGCTCAACTTCATCTTTACCCTTTCCGCCACGGCGCAAACGTTTGTAATGGTTGTACACCGCAACGGCCAATACCTTCTTGGCGCGCTCTTGACCGATCACATACTCGTCCAGCGTGACTTTGATTTCGTCCGGCTTTGGCAGCTTTTCGCTGGAGGAATCGCTTGTGTCTTCCTGCACTTCTTCACGAATGATGTCGTTGCACAGATCTACGCACTCGTCGCAGATAAACACAGAAGGCCCCGCAATCAACTTGCGTACTTCGTGCTGGCTTTTGCCGCAAAATGAACAATACAGCAGCTTGCCGTCGTCTTTACCGCCTGACTGGTCGGCCATCAGATTTCCTCAAAAAACGCGTCTAACAAAGTTACGATGCAGCTATCTGGCAGGTATTTCAAGGCCGAATACACCGCTGCGCCAACCGTTAGATAAAATTTTACTAAAACTGGGCCATTAGGTTATCAATGGCCCTATAAATAGCCCTATACAGTACCGAAACGCGCCTACTTAGCCGCAGGTGCGCTCGCACGGCTGGTTAGCACTTGGTCGACAATGCCATATTCTTTAGCATCGTCGGCACCCATAAAGTTATCTCGATCGGTGTCTTTCTCAAGGCGTTCCAGCGGCTGACCAGTATGATGCGCCAGCAGTTGGTTCAAGCTGCCCTTAATCTTCAAGATTTCCTTAGCGTGAATTTCGATATCAGAAGCTTGCCCCTGAAAACCGCCAAGTGGCTGGTGAATCATAATGCGCGAGTTAGGCAGTGCTTGGCGCTTACCGCTAGCGCCCGCTGCGAGCAAAAATGCCCCCATGCTGGCCGCTTGACCGATACACATCGTCGACACGTCAGGCTTAATAAACTGCATGGTGTCATAAATAGACATCCCTGCCGTGACCGAGCCGCCGGGGCTATTAATGTACAGGTTAATGTCTTTGTCTGGGTTCTCAGACTCGAGGAATAGCATCTGGGCAACAATCAGATTCGCCATATGATCTTCGACTTGACCAACCAAGAAGATCACCCGCTCTTTCAATAGCCGCGAATAGATATCATAGGAACGCTCGCCACGAGCTGTCTGCTCGACGACCATTGGCACCAGCTGGGAGCGCGTTGGATCTTCGATCAGCTTATTCATTTCCGGTGTAAGCGTAGTAATCCGGCTTAAATCAATCATGGATGCCATTCCTAGTTATATTCATCGTGGAGCCTCAATAACATGCTTGGCTCGCTAGCTACCAAGCATGTTATGACGCCGGCGAAGCGGGCGTCCATAAAAGGTAGGGTTTAAGTGCATCAACTGCTGCTTTCTTGACCGCCATGCCTAAAAACTGTGCACTGGAAACAAAAATGGGGCCCGTAGGCCCCATTTTCAAGTGTAACTTACGACTTTTTTAGCCGCCTTGCTGATTCTGACGAGTCGCCTCTTCATATGAGACTGATTTCTCAGAAACCTGAGCGCTAGCCAGAACGAGGTCGACGACCTGCTGCTCCAATACAGCGCCTTCGATCTGCTGCAGCTGCTGCGGGTTGCCGTAGAAATAGTTAATCACTTCTTCTGGCTGCTCATATTGGCCCGCAATCTCTTCGATATGCGCACGAACCTTATCAGCATCTGCCTTAAGCTCATTCTTTTCTAGCACTTCACGAACGACCAAGCCAAGGCGAACGGAACGCTCAGCCTGCTCGGAGAACAGCTCTTCAGGCAACATTGCCGGGTCGAAGCTCTGCCCGCCGCCGAACTGCTGCAGCATCTGCTGACGCATGCGCTGAATCTCGCCATTTACCAAGGCTTTTGGCACATCAAAGTCATGCGCCTTCACCAGGCCGTCCATTACTTGCTCTTTAACCTTGGCGCTAACGGCATTCTTAAGCTCACGCTCCATGTTCTTGCGTACTTCTTCCCGAAACTTAACCGGATCAGCGTCTTTCACGCCAAAGCCTTCCATAAAAGTGCCGTCAATTTCAGGCAGCTCCTGACGCTCAACCTTATTGACGGTCACTTTGAACTCTACCGCCGCGCCGGCTAGCTCTTCAGCCTGATAATCTGCTGGAAAAGTTAGCTTCAGGGTTGTCTCTGCACCACTTTTAAGGCCCTTAAGCCCGTCTTCAAAACCTGGAATCATAGAGCCAGATCCAAGCACAAGGTCTTGCCCTTTCGCTGATCCGCCTGCAAAGGCCTCACCGTCTTTGAAGCCTTCATAATCGATGTTCACACGATCATTATCCGCAGAAGCATCAGCCACTTCGGACCAAGCGGCACGCTGCTTACGCAACGTTTCAATCATGGTATCGATATCCGCGTCTGCAACATCCGCGCTTAGCTTTTCAACGGCAATGCCGTCAAAGCTCGCCAACGCTATAGAGGGATAAACGTCGAAAGTGGCGACAAACTCAAAGTCCTTACCGTCTTCGATTGCTTTAGGCTCGAACTGCGGCATGCCCGCTGGCTCAATTGCTTCGCTCTTCACCGCTTTCAGGAAGCTGTCGCGCATTAAATCGCCGAGCACTTCATTGCGGACTGCGTCGCCATAGCGACGCTTCACTTCACGCATTGGCACTTTGCCTGGACGGAATCCGTCGATGCGCAACGTTTTCTGCGCCTCTTGCAGGCGGGTTTCAATGACCGTCGCCAGATTTTCACCTGGGACACCTACGGTCATACGACGACCAAGACCTGAAGTTGTTTCTACAGAAACCTGCATAACGTCCTCTTTTGCAAAGCATTAGCATTAAAAAAGAGCCAGGTGAGCAAGCCCAACTGGCGTGATAAAGGGGGCGCATTATAAAGGAGGTGTGCGGGGTTGCATACAGCCTAGCTCAGGCAAACCCTCTTCTGGTGCGATAACCTCTACAAAAGGCGTTTCAGCAACAATAACCACCCCACAAACTGCCCGGGCATAAAAAAACCCCTGACGCGTTGCATCAAGGGTTTTAGAATTGGGGTGGCTGATGGGGCTTGAACCCACGACCGCCGGAATCACAATCCGGAGCTCTGCCAACTGAGCTACAGCCACCATTGAAACTGGTTTGAAACCGACTTAGATCGATCCTGCAGGACTGGCGCGCCTGGCAGGACTCGAACCTGCAACCTACGGCTTAGAAGGCCGTTGCTCTATCCGGTTGAGCTACAGGCGCATGCGTAGACCACTTAAACTCCGCAACTTGTTAACGTGCTCTTTCGAGCCAACCAACAATGTACTGTCACAGTACTGTTACGAATTACACTCGACGGATGGTCGGGGAGGAGGGATTCGAACCCCCGACATCCTGCTCCCAAAGCAGGCGCGCTACCAGGCTGCGCTACACCCCGAAATACTACCCGTACGAGCGAGGCGGCATCTTACTCACCACCCACCTTGCCGTCAACAACATGAACAAAGATTTCGTTAATCGACGCACCATTTGTACGCGTTTTGCGCAACGCTGTCACGCGTGCGAGAATCGCGCCGCAAAATCCCCCGCAAATGACGAAAGAGAAATCAGCATGAGCGCATTAGTATTGGACGGTAAAGCGTTGGCCCAGCAGTTCGAGCAGGAAATGCGAGCGCGGGTGGAAAAGCTCAAACAAAAAGCCGATGGCCGAAAGCCTATTCTGGCTACTATTCTGGTCGGCGCTGATCCAGCCTCTGCCACCTATGTAAAAATGAAGGGCAACGCCTGCGAACGCGTTGGCATGGGTTCTATTCGCGTAGAACTTGCCGACACGACAACCACAGAGCAGCTGTTGGCCGAAATCGAAAAGCTCAACGCCAACCCAGATGTGCACGGCATCCTGTTACAGCACCCTGTTCCTGAGCAGATTGATGAGCGTTTGTGCTTTGACGCCATCGACCTTGAAAAAGATGTCGACGGCGTCACCTGCCTTGGCTTTGGCCGCATGAGCATGGGTGAAAGCGCTTATGGCTGCGCCACGCCACAGGGCATTATGCGTCTTCTTGAGCACTACAAGGTGCCGCTGGAAAGCAAGCATGCTGTTGTTGTCGGCCGTAGCGCTATTCTTGGCAAACCGATGGCAATGATGCTGCTAAATGCCAATGCAACCGTCACCATTTGCCATAGCCGCACCAAAGATCTCGCCGCACATATTCGTCAGGCAGACATCGTCATCGGCGCAGTGGGTAAGCCTGAGTTTATCAAAGCAGATTGGATTAAAGATGGCGCTGTCGTTGTTGACGCAGGCTACCACCCACAAAAATGTGGGGACATTGAATTGGAACCACTAACGGGCCGTGTTTCTGCCTATGCTCCCGTACCCGGCGGCGTCGGCCCAATGACAATTAATACGCTGATTTTCCAAACGCTCGAATCCGCAGAAAAGTCGCTCGGCACGCCTAGCGTTTAACCCGAGCATGTAAATTAGTCACTAAAAATACTACGCCAAAACGAATAAAGGCCCTTCTTCAGGGCCTTTTTCATATCTTGTCTATCTCTTTGATCGTAACGCGTTTTATCCCGCTCAACCCGTAACCGATACTTCGGCTGCATCACCGCACTTTTCGCAGGGCCTTTCTCATGCTTGTTCATAACCACCTCTGGTCCAACTACTTTCATTACCACCACTAACGCGACACGATAGATACCCTTAAGCGCCCTCTCGCACCACCCCGTTAGGCAATACAAGAGAGCGTTTAATTTAAAAGCCTTCTTTAAGCCCTACCGTCATATTAAACACCAGCTTCTCGGTCGTGCTATCTCGATCGACGGCGAAATACCCTTCTCGCTCAAACTGATAACGGGTTTCCGGTAACGCGCCAAGCAATGACTCTTCTGCCAACGCCGCAGGCAGAGACTCTAGCGAATCCGGATTAATATTCGACAAGAACGTTAACCCTTCCTCAGCAACCTTATCGGGATTCGCCTCATTAAATAGACGGCTATAACGGCGCACTTCACAAGGAACATTGCGCGTTGCTGAGACCCAATGAATTACGCCGCGCACTTTACGTCCTTCTGGGTTTTTGCCAAGCGTATCTGGATCATATGTGCAGCGCACTTCCGTAATATTACCGGCGGCGTCTTTAATCACTTCGTTAGCGCGAATCACATAGCCGTATCGCAGGCGCACCTCTGAATCGAGAACCAGCCGCTTAAACTTCTTATTTGCCTCTTCTAAAAAGTCTTCGCGATCAATAAACACTTCGCGGGTTAACGGGATTTTCCGCGTGCCAAGCGCTTCGTTCTGCGGGTGCACAGGCGCATCCAGCATTTCTTCATGGCCGTCTGGCAGATTCTCAATGACCAATTTCAATGGGCGTAGCACACAAAATGCTCGCGGTGCGTTCTGATTTAAATCATCACGAATCGCCGACTCGAGCATGCCCATATCCACCACCGAATCGGCCCGCGCCACGCCGACCATTTCACAAAACTTGCGTAAACTGGCTGGGGTGTAACCGCGCCGACGTAGACCGGCAATCGTCGGCATACGCGGGTCATCCCAGCCGCCAACATAACCGCCATCAACAAGGTCTTTCAATTTGCGCTTACTGGTCACGGTATAATTAAGATTTAGTCGTGCAAATTCGTACTGACGCGGCGCCGCCGGCAGAGCGCAATGCTCAATAACCCAGTCGTACAGAGGCCGATGAGCCTCAAACTCCAATGTACAAAGACTGTGAGTCACGCCTTCCAGCGCATCTGAAATGGGGTGGGTAAAATCGTACATGGGATAGATACACCATTTATCACCGGTTTGATGATGATGAATCTTACGCACACGATACAAAGTCGGATCACGCAGACTGATGTTCGGGCTGGCCATATCAATTTTTGCTCGCAGAACGGCGGCGCCTTCATCAATATCACCGTTTTTCATCTGCTCGAACAGTGCCAAGTTTTCCTCGACACTGCGCTCACGATACGGGCTCGGCCTGCCGGGCGCTTTTAGCGTACCGCGATACTCGCGCATCTCATCGGCAGTAAGGCTCTCAACATAGGCCAGCCCCTTCTTTATCAACTCAACGGCACAATCGTAGATTGTATCGAAGTAACCGGACGCATAGCGCACGTCCCCCGCCCACTCAAAACCCAGCCAGCTGACATCGCGCTGAATAGACTGGATGTACTCGTCTTCTTCTTTCGCCGGATTGGTGTCATCAAAGCGTAACTGACAGTCACCCTGGTAAGCCTCTGCAATCCCGAAGTTCAAGCAAATCGACTTCGCATGGCCGATATGGAGATAACCATTCGGCTCTGGCGGAAAGCGCGTAACGATACGAGCATGCTTTCCCTGCGCCAGATCCTTCTCAATAATCTGGCGAATAAAGTTAGTTGGGGCCGTCTTGGTCTCGGAATTCTGGTCAGTCATCGCTAGGGGACGCCTTACGCTAAGGGATGCCTTATTAATTGATACATAAGGCGCCCTTAATTGGTGGAATTAGGTGGCTGAAATCATCGGGGCGCTAGTGTACAGTGCCCAATCTCACCATCCAAGCTAGGGAGTTAACATGAAAGCGGTGCTGCATACCACGTACGGGGATATCACCATTGAACTGAACGCCGAGAAGGCCCCCGAAACAGCAGCGAATTTCGCTCAATACGTTAAGGACGGCTTCTATAACGGCACTATTTTTCATCGCGTCATCCCGAACTTCATGGTTCAGGGCGGCGGGTTTGACGAAAAAATGAGCCAAAAGCCAACTCGGGATACCATTAAGAACGAAGCGGACAACGGCCTTTCGAACGAAACTGGCACGATTGCCATGGCACGCACCAGCGATCCGCACTCAGCCAGCGCCCAGTTCTTTATCAACATTGCTGACAACCACTTCCTCGATAAAGCACGCTCGCAGGACGGCTGGGGCTATGCAGTATTCGGGAAAGTCACCGACGGCATGGACGTTGTTAATAAAATCAAAGGCGTCCCAACCGGCAGCAATGGCGGCCACCAGGACGTTCCGCGTGAAGCTGTTTTAATTGAATCTGCAGACCTGATCGAGGAATAAGCCATGCGTTGGTTACTGACATTATGTGCACTGATTAGCTTGCCCGCTTTTGCGGCCAACCCGCTGGTGAAAGTCGAAACCAGTAAGGGCGACATCGTTATCGAGCTATACGCCGATAAGGCACCAAAATCAGTAGCCAACTTTCTCCAATACGTAGACGACGGCTTCTATAACGGCACCGTTTTCCACCGTATTATTGACGGATTTATGATTCAAGGCGGCGGCTTTGACCAGCAGTACCAGCAGAAAGCGACCCGTCCTGCTGTCGAGAATGAAGCCGACAATGGCCTAATCAACCGTCGCGGCACCATCGCCATGGCGCGCACGAATGATCCACATTCCGCCACCGCCCAGTTCTTTATTAATACCGTCAACAACAGCAGTCTTGACCATCGCGATAAGTCACAGCGTGGCTGGGGTTACACCGTATTTGGCCGAGTCACCAAAGGACTTGGCATCGTCGACATCATTGAAAAATCACAAACAGGCTCCGGCTCTTTAGGCGGATACCCTGCCCGTGACGTCCCACGCGACGCTATTGTAATTAAAACGGTATCGCGAGTAGCCGAGGGCAAGCCTGCAGCGGCCCCTGCAAAGAAATCAGAAGCAGACGCGGAGCCAACGTCTAAATAATGTCGTACACACTTTTCATTTCCGATCTGCATCTCGATGAAAGCCGCCCGCAACATTTAGCTGCCCTTGAGCACCTTATGAAAGAGCACGGCGGCGTTGCCGATGCGCTCTACATTCTCGGCGATTTATTTGAAACGTGGATTGGCGACGATAACGACAGTGCGTTTAATCTGCGTGCGATCAGCGCCTTTAAACGCTTCTCCTCCACAGGCAGCAAACTCTTCTTTATGCACGGCAACCGCGACTTTCTGCTGGGCGGAGACTTTGCTCAGCAAGCCGGCGGCACTCTCATTGCCGAGGGAACCGTCGTTAACCTATACGGCATACAAGCGCTTCTCATGCATGGCGACAGCCTATGTACAGAAGACGAGAAGTATCAGCAATTTCGTGCCATGGTGCGACAGCCTGCTTGGCAACAAGGCATGCTAACAAAGTCGCTTGCCGAACGCCGCGCCATCGCAGACGGCATGCGCATGCAAAGCCAACAAAACAATGAAAATAAAGCGGCAAACATCATGGATGTCACCCCTGAAGAGGTGGTGCGCGTGATGGAAGAAGCTGGCGTAAACGACCTTATTCATGGCCATACTCATCGTCCGAATGTGCATAGTGTGCAACTCGCCGATCGCATGGGAACGCGCTGGGTTCTCGGTGATTGGGGCAACAGCGCTTGGCTTATTCGTGCCAGCAAAGACGATATAGAGCTCACCAACTTCGACATCGCGTAAGGCTTTTTCGCTTTATTCAGCGCCCCATCGCTTGCAAGCACGCCGAGTTATTTGAAGCTTACGCTGGCACACCGGCATGAAAACGAAACTCTGTATCAGCGCCTTCGACAAGCAACTTCTCGTGCTCACGAAAGAATGCAATTCGCTCACTAAGATCGTCTTTGGTGTAAAGCTTGGCTAGCGTCAAATAGTCTTCAAAATGCCGCGATTCACTTTTTAACAAAAACTTATAATAACGGCCAAGCTCTTCATCAACATGGGGCGCTAACGCCGCGAAGCGTTCACACGAACGCGCCTCAATAAAAGCACCAATGATTAATATATCAATCAGGCGCTCAGGCTCTTTCGTGCGCATGTGTTGACGCATGCCACCAGCGTAACGAGACGGCGTCATATGGTCATAGACCACGCCGCGCTTTCGCATAATGTCGAGCACTTGCTCAAAGTGAAGCAATTCTTCGCGAGCTAAACGACTTAATGCGTCAAGCAATTCGGGACGGTCAACATAGCGGAACATTAAATTAATCGCCGTGCTCGCGGCTTTTTTCTCGCAGTGCGCGTGATCAATCAGCAGTGTTTCCGGATGCTGCAGAGCCCACTCAACCCATTGGGTCGGCGTTGGGCACGCTAAAAAATCTTGGATTGCTGAAATATCATGCACCGTCTTCACCCATATCACACATAGTCGTCACCGGATAATAAGGCCGGCATTGTAGAAGCGCACAACAGATGAATCCAGCACGATGCTCAAACACTGAAGGCAAACACTTTGCAGGCGATCAACTGGTCACCATACGCGGAGCAGATTTAACACCCTTCCGGAGCCCCTACCCCGTGCGACGCTAAACCTGCATAATCGCCAACCTATATGGGACGCAAAACACACCAAGCAACACTACAGCTCCGCGGACGCCTCGCCACAGGCGTGCTGCGCCTCATGGCACTGCTACCATTTCAAATGAATCGCGTCGTCGGCCGCCTGATTGGCTTGCTGTTATGGCAACTAAACGGCACTAGCCGCAGCGTTACTGAAATCAACCTTAAACGATGCCTGCCCGAGCTATCTACTGAGCAACGCGATCTACTGGCACGGCAATCGCTCATCGAAACCGGCAAAGGTATGGCTGAGCTTGGCTGGGTTTGGCATCACCCTGAACAGGCTCTCGCTCTAACAAACGGCGGCAATAGCGAATTCGACACTGCACTCCGTAGCGGTGCGCCAGTCATCGTCCTCGCCCCCCACCTTGGTTGCTGGGAGGTGCTGAATTTCTGGCTGGCGAAGCAAGCGCCCATGCACGCCATGTTTTTACCCAGCGGCGTTCAACGACTCGACAATCTTGTCCGCAACAGCCGCGAGAAAATTGGCAGCACTATGCATCCGGCAACAGCGCGAGGCGTCGCCACCTTGGTTCGGGCGCTGAAAAAAGGCCATAGCCTTACCGCGATATTGCCCGACCAGGTCGCCGATCGCCATGGCGGACGCTTTGCCGACTTTTACAAGCAGCCGGCTTGGACCGGCACGCTATCCACCAAGCTCATTCAACAAACCGGCGCCCAAGTCTTTATGGCTTTCGCTAAGCGACTCACCGACGCAAGCGGCTATCAGGTCATCATGCAGCCAGCGGACAAAGATATTTATTCTAAGGATATCGATACCTCTCTTGCAGCCCTCAACCGCGCCATAGAGTCGCTGATTGCAGAAGCCCCCGCTCAGTATCTATGGAGCTACAAGCGTTTTCGGCGCGCTCCAGAAGGTCAGATCAAGCCCTATTGATCAGATTAACGAAGCGCCGCCGTCCGAACCTGTACTCTTCCTCCCGTGCGGGAGGCACATACCACCACTATCACCTTGCGTGAATAGCGGGTATCACCGCCATTAACGACATTTATTCTCCCCATCCCTACCCAGCAAACCTCGCCTTCTATATAATCGCCCTCCTCGAATTACCCCATACCAAACCCTAATCATTTGATTTCCAAAAGAAATCAAACCACCGAGACGAGGGATCTGCTGTGTTAGAAGCTTACCGCAAACAAATCGAAGAACGTGCTGCCGAAGGCATTCCACCAACGCCGCTAGACGAACAACAAGTCGCTGCATTGGTTGAATTGCTGAAGAACCCTCCGGCTGGCGAAGAAACCGTTCTGGTCGACCTTCTGGAAAATCGCATTCCACCTGGCGTAGACCAAGCTGCCTACGTTAAAGCTGCGTTCCTTGCAGACGTCGCCAAAGGCACAGCAACTTCACCTCTCGTATCACGTAATCACGCCACTAAACTACTCGGCACCATGCAAGGCGGCTACAACGTTGCCCCGCTGGTTGATCTACTCGACGATAAAGAAGTTGGCGCTACAGCAGCCGAAGCACTCAAGGGCACGTTACTGGTATTTGATGCCTTCCACGACGTGGAAGAAAAAGCAAAAGCTGGCAACGAACTAGCGAAAGCAGTCATGCAAAGCTGGGCAGATGCCGAGTGGTTTACCAACCGCGCAGACGTTGCCGAAAAAATGACGGTTACCGTCTTTAAAGTAACCGGTGAAACGAACACAGATGATCTGTCGCCTGCGCAAGATGCGTGGAGCCGCCCAGATATTCCATTACACGCCAACGCCATGTTGAAAAACGAACGCGAAGGCATCTTCCCTGAAAAAGCCGGCGAAATTGGCCCGCTTAAACAGATGGAAGAATTGAAAGCCAAAGGCCACCCTGTTGCCTATGTAGGCGACGTTGTTGGCACCGGCTCTTCACGTAAGTCTGCAACAAACTCCGTTCTGTGGCACTTCGGCGACGACATTCCATTCGTACCAAACAAACGCGCTGCGGGTGTTTGCATCGGCGCCAAAATCGCTCCAATTTTCTTTAACACTATGGAAGATTCCGGCGCCCTCCCGTTCGAGTGCGACGTTTCCAACATGAACACTGGCGACGTCATCGACATTTACCCTTTTGCAGGTAAAGTCGAAAAGGACGGCAGCGTTATTGCTGAGTTTGAATTGAAGTCACAAGTGCTGCTCGACGAAGTACGTGCTGGTGGCCGTATTAATTTGATCATCGGTCGCGGTCTAACCACTCGCGCACGCGAAGCACTTGGCCTGCCTGTATCCGAATTGTTCCGCAAGCCAGAACAACCAGGTGACAGCAACAAAGGCTACACGCTTGCGCAAAAAATGGTCGGCAAGGCATGTGGCATAGAAGGCGTTCGCCCTGGCATGTACTGCGAACCCAAAATGACCACCGTTGGCTCGCAAGACACCACCGGCCCAATGACCCGTGACGAATTGAAAGACCTCGCCTGCCTAGGCTTCCAAGCTGATTTGGTCATGCAGTCTTTCTGTCACACTGCGGCGTACCCGAAGCCAGTAGACGTGACCACGCACCACACACTGCCTGACTTTATTATGAACCGCGGTGGCGTTTCATTGCGTCCCGGCGACGGCATCATTCACAGCTGGCTGAACCGCATGCTACTGCCTGACACTGTCGGCACCGGCGGCGATTCTCACACACGCTTCCCTCTGGGCATTTCTTTCCCTGCGGGATCCGGCCTCGTTGCGTTTGCGGCAGCCACAGGCGTTATGCCGCTGGACATGCCTGAATCTGTGTTGGTTCGCTTTAAAGGCGAACGTCAGCCAGGCATTACGCTGCGCGACCTCGTTCATGCGATTCCACTACAAGCGATTAAAGAAGGCCACCTAACCGTTGCTAAGGCTGGCAAGGTTAACGTCTTCTCTGGTCTGGTACTGGAAATCGAAGGCCTCGAAGACCTTACGGTTGAACAAGCGTTCGAGCTTTCTGACGCCTCTGCGGAACGTTCTGCCGCGGGTTGCACCATCACCATGTCAGAAGAGAGTGTGACCGAATATTTAAAATCCAACATCACCATGCTGAAATGGATGATTGCGAACGGTTATGGCGACGCACGCACAATCGAACGCCGTATTCGTGGCATGGAAGCATGGCTTGCAGATCCTAAATTGATGCGCGCTGACGCCGATGCCGAGTACCACACCGTCATCGAAATCGACATGAACGAAATCAAAGAGCCTGTGCTGTGCTGCCCGAACGATCCTGACGATGCGAAAGTATTGTCTGATGTTGCCGGCACAAAAATTGATGAAGTCTTTATCGGTAGCTGCATGACCAACATCGGTCACTTCCGCGCCGCAGGCAAACTACTGCAGAGCGTCGAGAGCGGCACCTTGCCAACTCGCCTGTGGATTGCGCCACCAACAAAAATGGATCAACACCAGCTTACCGAAGAGGGTTACTACAACATCTTCGGCAGCGCCGGCGCCCGCACCGAAATGCCAGGCTGCTCATTGTGCATGGGTAACCAAGCGCGTATCGCGCCGAAGTCTACTGCGGTATCGACGTCGACTCGTAACTTCCCGAACCGACTTGGGCAAGGCGCTGATGTATTCCTAGCCTCTGCAGAACTGGCATCAGTTGCCTCGATTCTTGGCAAACTGCCAACCGTAGCTGAGTACATGGAATACGCCGCAACGATCGACTCAATGTCGGATGATATCTACCGTTACCTGAACTTCGATCAGATGAAGGAATATCAAGACGTCGCAGACAGCGTGAAGATTCCAACCGCACAAGTTGGCTGATTAGCAACAGTATGAAGCACCACTAAAAAGCCCGGCAAATGCCGGGCTTTTTAGTGGTCGCGTTTTTATCAACGCTTACAGGATTGTTGTCGATCTAAGCGATTTATATTGCTCCATCACGTATGACCTTTAGACGTCCGGAAAAACGCAAGCCGCCGACCAACGCGAACAACAGCATCGCAAAAACGCTCAGCATGCCGCCAGAACTAGCGCTCCCCGCATCAATGTTGTCAAAATTGAAATTGCTACCAAAACCAAACGGCGATTCACCCGGCTCGCCAGGGTAGCCATAGGCGAGGCTCTCCAAGAAAAAGAAAACATCACTCGCCGTTGGGGCCGTCACATTTCCGCTAATTTCGACGCGATCAACATCGTCAAACCCGGTTAACGCAACTAGCACGCCGTTTTCATTAACGTTATCCCACAATGGGCCGGTCACTTGCGTAGCGACCACCACGCCCTCACGGAAGCCCTCAACCTTGAGTGTTGGTTCCGTCATCTGGAACAGGTCCGTTGCAACAAATCCGTTCAGCGAAAACACTTCGGTATTACGCGGTTCTATGATCAACATCTCCGCAGGGGTCAACGGATCAAACCCTGGCTGCAGCGCATTTGGCCCACGAACGCCCTTCAAACTAGCGCCAGCGTCCACCGAAATAATGAGATCCTGAGTCAGCACTGTAGATGGCAGCGATTCATGATGTAGCCACGTTGCGCTGTCAAAGTTTTCGATAGCCGCTTGCGCACCAGCACTCAAGCCGAGGAATAGAGCGAATGAAATAAGACGCATGATTCCCCCTAGCTCCTGGATGGGAAGGTGCCCACCAGCGCGACGCAAGCACGCATAGCAACGTATGGTGAGCGTATATTCACCGGCGATCCGCTTCCTGCAGCATCCGTTTGCCCGCCTACATCAGCGCTCTCGGCTGCCAAAGCCTTGATATCGGCCACATCAGCAGGCACATCAGCGTAAATCGCTGCGCGTTGCCCATCAGCCAGCATACGAGCCTCCGGCGCAGGGCTATCTCCAGCCTCTCCGCTCGCGCTTAACGTCACTGTCGCCGCCGTCAAACCATGGCTATGACTAGGGAGATTAGAGCTCGTCAGTGTCGCCGTTTCTGCACCGCCCTTTTCACCCAGTCGAATGCGGGTCAAACCAGGTCCTGTGCCGTCGTGAACGGCGGAACGGCCACGTAAATCAGGTAATGCGAAGGTTGTGCGGCCATCGCCGCCATAGGTTGTGCCGTAGAGCGCGAAGAGCGCGTTATTATCGCTAATAGCCAGAATCTGACCGCTCGCTTCAGTCCACCCTCGCGGGCAAAAATTTGCCCCGGTCCACATCACTTCACCGATATAAGGGTCTGTTGCCGACTGTACGGGCGCCGAAAATGCGGTAAGCGCAATGACTAGTGATGCCGATCCCCATAATTTCCCCTTCATAAAACCTCCCTGAACAACTCATTATAAAAACTCACCACTTTCGCGGACACGTATTAAAACTGTAAACCATGTGGTGCGCCCGTGCCATCGCACCAAACTCCTATGCCCGTCCGTTTCTTATCGCTCGTAATTAACGCATAGGCCTGAGGCATTTCTTATGCGGACACGACAAAATACACTTAAAAATTGGCCCAACGCGCACATCAACGACAATATATCCTGTGCGACAGTCGAGAGACAAAACACACGCGGATATTAAGTTCAGAAAGACAACCGATGCCACTCCGTCAACTTTCGTAATCAAACGAGGCGCCCAAAATGACAGCAAATCCCATAAAAAAAACGTCACCGGATTACGAAGTCATTATTGTTGGCACAGGCTTTGGCGGCATGGGGGCCGCCATTCAGTTGCGTCGCCTCGGCATCGATTCCATTCTGATGATTGATCGAGAAGATGATCTCGGCGGCACATGGCACGTGAATAAATACCCAGGACTTGCTGTCGATATTGCGTCCTTCACCTACTCTTATTCTTTTGAACCCAACCCTAACTGGACTCGGCTCTATGCTCGCGGCCCAGAGCTGAAAAGCTATGCGGCCCACGTCGCCGAGAAATACGATCTTCGTCGTCATATGCGGTTCAACAGCGATGTCACCAACGCAAGCTTTGACGAATCCAGTAATACCTGGATTGTAAACCTTGAAAACCGGGCACCGATACGTGCTCGCATGCTGATTCTTGCTACGGGCTTTCTATCCCAAGCACACACGCCGGACATTCCTGGCATTAATGATTTCCGCGGAAAGATTATTCACACCGCACAATGGGATAATGATTACGATCTAGACGGAAAACGAGCAGCGGTTATAGGAACCGGCGCCACTGCCGTTCAACTTATTCCCCAAATCGCCAAACAGCTTTCCCAGCTAGATGTTTACCAGCGCACCGCCATCTGGGTGACGCCCAAGGTTGACGGCAATATCCCTAAAGGTGTTCGAAAGCTTTTTGCTGCTGTACCACTTGCGCAAAAAGCTGCGCGGCTAGTTAGCTCCAGTATTCTGGAGGTCGTAATGGTCGCTGGCGTGCTATACAACAAACAACTTCCGGCGCTCACCTCTTCCATGGAGCGCATTTGCAAATCCCATATGGCCCGCGCGATCAAGGATCCTGAGCTGCGAGAAAAGCTGACACCCAACTATTCCTTTGGCTGCAAAAGGCCAACCTTCTCAAACAACTACTATCCAACCTTCACCCGTAAAAATGTCGGGCTTATTAGCGACGGTATCGACCGCATTGAAGCGGATGCTATCGTGGACAACAATGGCGTTAGGCGAGAGATTGACACCCTCATCTTGGCAACAGGATTCGATCTCTGGGAGAAAAATTTTCCAGCCATCCGCATTACCGGTAGAAAAGGCATCGATCTCGGCAAGCTATGGCGCAATGAACGCTTTAAATCCTATCAAGGCATTAGCATTCCTGGCTTCCCAAATCTGTTCAGCCTACCAAGCCCATATGCCTACAACGGGCTTTCTTACTTCAGCACCATCGAAGGACAGATGAAGCATATGGCTCGCTGTATTACGGCCATGCGCGAACGGCAAGCCACCACCTTTGAAGCCAAGGAAATAGCAATGGAAAAGTTTGTCGAAAAAATGAAGGCACGCGTAGATGATTCCGTATTCAAACAAGGGTTTTGTGCAACATCGCATAGCTATTACTTCAATCAACATGGCGAAGCCACTCTCTTAAGACCCACCTCAACAATCAGCGGGCTTTGGGCGCAAGACCACTTCCCTATTAGCGACTACACGTTCAGGTAAAAAACACAAATTATTGCCGCATGAATTGAACCATTAAATAATTCTGATCAATAACAATATGGAGGCCGACTAAGGAAACGTCTAAAGCCCTAAAAAGAGAGAATCAACATACAACACATGGGCGATCTCACTATAATATCATTCGGGGCGTAAGAAAGAGCAGCAGCCACCGCCTATCCGGCATATGGCATCTGCGATCAGAGCAATAACTCCTGCATAGAGTCATTTTAACAGTGTCGTTATTCTGAATGTCGAGCGCCTTCAACGCTCAAATAAATCCATTCAGATAACCGAGGTCACTGACATGTCTAACTTAAACACTACAGCACCACTATTGCAGACAAAACTATCCAGTAATAATCTGAATCAACTGGACTCTATTCACCATAACGGGGCCGAGAAAACATTTACGCATAGCATTGACACCTACCTCAAAGACTCAAACGCCTATACGAATATCTATTTCTCAAGATATTTCGAATGGCAAGGTGTGTGCCGAGAGCATTGGTTTCAAAGAGATATAACGCGGGATATGCTACAAAAAGAAGGCGTACTTATTACAAAAACAGCTCACAACGATTACGTCAGTGAGGCATTTCCGTTTCAAACGGTTCAGTGCACGTTAAACAGCTATATGGTGAAGAGCTGCTCGTTCTATTTAATATTTCGCTTCTATATAGAAGGAAAACTAGCCTCTGCGGGCTATCAGCAAATAGTTTTTGCGAATCATCAGAAGAAAATCACCCGGTTCCCAGAATTCATCATCAGAAAGGTTAAGCAATACGAAATACCGATAAATGCCCTATAAGACTAAAATCAGACAGCTCTAACATTAAGCGCTGGCCGCACCGGAGAGGACGGAATCGCGGCCAGCTTTTCCATGCTGCATCAACTTTGCATCAATCTCAGGGAAGCTTAATGTAAAGCGAGTAAACTCACCGGAAACACTCTGGCAAGCAATAGTGGCTCCAAAGCTCACCAATACACGCTTACAAAATGCCAAGCCCATACCCGTGCCAGCTCCTTCTCGTTTCGTTGTGAAAAAATCGTCAAAAACATGCGGAAGGACATCAGCCGATATACCAGGCCCTGTATCAGTAAAAACCAATGTATTCAGCCCTCGATCCCGCCCCAACATAATGTGGACCCGCCCCTTTCTAGCACTGTGAATCGCGTATAGAGCATTCTTAATTAGATTATAAATTACATACCTCATCAATGAGCCGGACCCTATATAGTCAAAATCGCGATCAATACTTAACTCTAAATATCCTCGCTCATCTGTTACAAAAGGATAGCTGCTTACCGCTGAAAGAATACTTTCAGACATAGAGTGCGGCTCAAGGTCGTAATTCTTGCTGAAACCACCGTTGGCAGATGCCAATGTAATGTCGATAATTGCGTTTGACTGACGAACCTCGGACTGAATATCTTCTGCGACACTGCGCAGTCTTTCCAAATGGCGAGGACGAATAAGGGGTTCACATAGCTGGTTATCAACTGCAAGCTGATAGCCACGATACAACTCCGGCAGCAATTTCGCGATTGAACTGGCCTGTAGTTGAATCGTGGCCAACGGCGTACGCATCTCATGAGCGATGCTCGCCGCCAAGGCGGCAGGATTATCCATCAAACCATACTTAACAATCGCAACAGTAATAATGCTGAAGCTAATGAGAATAAAGATGACACCAGGAGGATAAAATTCGACACCGTAGTTACACAGATAATCTAACGCCGCAAAGAAGTAAATCAGCATTGCAACAACACAAGCGTTCAATCTCGTGCGCTGAAAATGATGGGCCTGACGGGCCGCAAGCCATGTAATATACAGCCCTCTCCCAACAACCACGGACGTTTGTATCACGTGCAAGAAATGTAACGCGCCTGCTTTAGGGTAATAGCCCCAAAAATATTCGTAGTAGCCCGATACAAAGTCATTTGTTGTGAGTAAAACGATGGCAAGTAATCCGGCGAATCCATAAGACCCATACACATAACGACGCTCTGCTCGGGCACCACTGATCTCACTCAGAAACTGATAGATACTCGTTGGCAGAAAAAGAATAAACAAATAGCCCAGCGTCACCAGTAGCGACGCGGCGGCCGGATCCTTTACCTGAAATAGAACAGCCCAAGTTGATTGCCAGAAAAATGTCGTCACACACAGAAAAAGAAAGCTCGCACTTACCCGTGTCCAGCCTTTTCGCTTGATCACAAACAAACCTAATGCAAGGAACACGAAAGCAGTTGTGCCCGGCAGAATAGAAAACATAGGCCATCTCAGCAAACGGTTGTAATAAGAAACGTCTATACGAATCTACTTCCCCCATCATAGCCAAACTCGGCAACTATAGAATAGTCAGCGACCGCGAGATCAAAGAAAATATTACAAACACGCCAAACAATTAACATAAAACCCCGAATACAAGGCCATTTGATATCAAAGCAAGATTCACTTTCACACTTGCCAACCATTTTTAGTGTCGACAATCGCACGCAGACGAACACCCAAACGCGGCTGTTTTTCATAATCACTAGAAAACGTAGGAATGAGACAAACATGTATTTTAAACAGGATACAGTCCCCTCTTCGCTTTAGACCTTTCACTTGAGGAGAAAGGCCATACCCATAAATAGGAGGACCATTAGATGCTGTTCATTACGTTGTATTTCGCTGCGTGAAACATTCTCTCAAACATATAACTGAGTACGAAACGTCACCCAACTCTTCCTGAGTATCAACCAATATCGTTACCCAAGATCCGCTAAACTCTCTAGCGCGCCCTTATAGAGATGCTCATACAGCCTTCCCCGTTACTCGAGGCACTAATCGGGCCCTATGCGCTATCAATGCTCAACCGAATATGCAGCTTAACCACCCAGCACGCAGCATGGTTCCATCCACATACGCTACCCGCTCTTGATCTAGGCTGATCGCAACCCAGCTTTGTCCTAAATTGACCCGCGCGAAAACAAATAAGCACTGTGTCAGATGAACTGCATCGAGATCTTTCCCTCAAGCATCTACTACCCCTGAGCATACAAGCCATGAAATCCCGACGAACCAAGCCCAGAGCCCCCGCTCCCAACCCATCTGTCCTCCCACAGACACACTCTCAAGAGCCCGACCAAACCCTCCCGGACAGCCTAGTGGCACAGCGATGCCATAGTGCGCATACGCACCTAAATCTGGCCAATAACCGACTAATTTCAGCGTGTTATCCGAAAAACCTTCCTCTAAAGTTGATTGACTTTATCCTCAAACCCGCTAACCTCCCCTCTTGCTAGAAAGTACTGCTTATTTTTATGTCTCATCATTTCGGCGTGTGGGTTCATCGGCACCTCGTCCTGTATCTCATAAGTAATGTCAATACTTCCCAGCACTACCCGCCATCCAGTGGCTCACCGTTTAGGTAAACATTGGAGGCAAACATTACTTTTAGAAAAGGAACGAACAATGTCGACTATTACCGGCACAGTAAAATGGTTTAACGAAAGCAAAGGCTTTGGCTTCATTCAACAGGAAAACGGCCCTGACGTATTCGCACATTTCAGCGCGATCGTTGGTGACGGCTTCAAGACTCTGACCGAAGGTCAGAAAGTTGAGTTTACCGTTACTCAAGGACAAAAAGGCCCACAGGCATCCAACATCGTTGGCCTGTAAGCTTCCTTGTAGTACTGGCTTAAAGTCTTTTCTCTTATTCGGCGAATAACCCAGTAAGCAGACAGAGCCCAAAAGCCAAAGCACGACAAAAAGGCAGAACTGAAAAGTTCTGCCTTTTTTTATACCCCACACAACGCAAGTTCGACGATGCCAACACAACGCGATACGCTAACGTCCTCACAAGCCGCCCTACTGATGCCATGAACCTCTTGCTCGAACACACCCTTTCTATTGACGGCTTCGCCAACTTAAAAGAACGGCGCTACGTCATGGATGAAAAACAGTTTGGCGATCATCGTGATGACGACGCCAACTGCGGTTTAGGCAACGTCACTTATCTCGCTGACGCGTTTATCCGTCCCCAAGGCCAAACCCAAAAGCACAGCCATGAAAATGTCGACATCATTACCGTCTTGATACGAGGCCGCCTATCTCACCAGGGCACGCTCGGAGACGGCGTCGTCATGAACGCTGGAGACATCCAAATTCAGCGCGCTGGCGCGTCCGGTTTCGACCACAATGAAATCAATCCTGACACAGACTTCAATCGGCTTATTCAAATATGGGCCCTACCACAACAACTCAGCCAAGAAGCCACTTATGACAGTTTCCATTGCGGCATTGGCGAGAAAAAGCGAGTTTACACATCAACATCGAGCAATCAGGAAGGCGAAAACGCAATCACCTTTATCGACATACTCCGCCCTCGCACGGGCGAGTCACTCGTGTTTCCACACGACATTTTACTGTTCTCCGCCACTGGGAAAATACGTGTTAACGAAGATGGCGCAGCCCATCAAGACGTTCACGAACCGGCACTCATCAGAGCCAATAACTTAACTGTCCACATACTCGATGATGCATGGCTTATCGCTATACATCATTCGCGAATCCTGTTTAGCGACCGGCCTGCCCATTGAGCTGGACGTAACTGTCATTGCCTTAACACTCCAACCGCTGGAAACTGCCACTCAATATCCCCACCGGACTTGGAGTTTGGCTAATGGCCTCTTTTGAGAGCATTGTTGCTCACGGACAAACCAGCACCGACGAGGCGCTCGTCCTGTTTGATAGCCTGCCACCAGCAAGCCAAACATTCATGCATGGAAAATGGCACGGCGAAGGTTTTAACACCGACCACCCTATGGACGGGCTGCTCGAAACATTTGGCTGGCACGGTAAAGAGTTCATTGACGACAATAGCGTTCATCCGCTGGTCTGCCGCAACAACCGTGGTGAGTTGTTTAACGTAGACCCGCAGCGTATTCCAATGTCACTTGCTACTGGCGCTTCGCTGCCCCGCTCAACCTTTATGAGCAGGATCTTCCTCGGTTTAAAACCACTACTGCAGACCAACAAGCCTCGGGCACGCTTACGAATGATGGAATACCGCGGTAAAGTCAGTGCGACGATGGTTTACGACCACCTGCCTATTCATGACGTCTTCCGTAAAGTTGATGAAAACACCGTACTCGGAATAATGGATTTGCGCGGATTGGATAATCCGTTCTTCTTTGTACTTCGGCGCGAATAAGCCAAAGAGCAAACGTAGGCTTCTTTGTTATGTGGAACTTACTTGCAAGTAATGCTATCCAGCCTCATCGCCTGCAAGCAAGCTCTTACAAGGCGGCAGCGCGCTTTATAGATAGCCGTCATTTTCCCTGCGAAAATGGTTAACTCGCAACAGCCACTCCCCAATAGTTATACGTCAGCATTCTGGGACCAGGCAAGTAACGTGTCTCTAAGCTTTCCAACGTAAACCCCGCGTCCAACAACAGCTTGGGAATATCCCTATCAAGATGGCAGCCGCCGGCAACTCTTTTCCAATATGGCGTCATCTTTTTTTGCCACTGAAAAACATTTTCATCAGGCGCAGCGCCATGTTCGCAATAAAGCAGCTTCCCACCTGGCGCCAGCACACGCTTCATTTCCTTTAGGGCAGCTAACGGGTCGGGAATAGTGCATAAAGTAAAGGTAATCACAATCGTATCAAAGCTGGCATCGGGCAGCGGTATCGTCTCCGCGGACAACCCGACAAGCTCAACGTCCATTCCACTTTCTTGACGCCTTTTTTCCGCCAACTTATGCATTTGCATGGCAGGATCCAGTCCAACCAGTTTAGTCACTTTGCTCTTATCATAATGACGCAGATTCAAACCAGTACCGATGCCAATTTCCAGCACCCTGCCATGCGCCAGCGGCACAATTTTTTCCCGTTGCCGATGAACCGGTTTCACGCCACAAGCAAGGTCGATCATATAAGGCAGTATATTTCGGTCGTACCAGTTTTCGCTCATCTTCTCACTCACCCAACTCTCTCCTGTTTTACAACGCAGGCGTATCACATGACGCTTAGTAATCTTGAATACGCTGCCACGGCTTCGCGTGCTCCAATTCAAAGGCGAGCTCCAACAATTGGCGCTCGCCACCCTGCACTGCAGATAATTGCACTCCGATGGGTAAGCCGTTATCTGACATGCCCATTGGTAATGATATCGCAGGGCTGCCAGAAGCGTTGTTCAGTGGCGTAAAGCTTACATAGCGAAGTAATCGATCGATCAGCTCATCAAATGGGATATTCGGACTTAGATAGCCCAACTCCGGCGTTGTGTGAGCAAGAACAGGACTTAATACAGCGTCATAGCTGGAAAAAACGCTAGCATATTGCGCATGCGTTTTATGAAGTCGATACAAGACAGCAGGTGCCTTATAAAATTGCTGTTTGAATCTTTTTGCCAAGCCAAGGCTTAAGCCATCCAGTTTTTTCGCGTCAAATCCAGGGCCAAATAGTGAACCGCCCATCTTACTAACGGAAAACGCCAGCATTGCCCAGTACAGCGTAAAATCTTGGGCAAAGCTCGGCCGCACCGGCAAGGGCATTAAGGACACCTCGTGACCAAGGCCTTCAAGCAAGCCCGCGGTTTCTTCGACCACGGCACGTGTTTGCTCGCAAGTTTCATGACCAGTAATCGAATCGATCACCAAGCCGATGCGTAAGCGACGCTTCGCAGGCCCTTCGACAAGACCAATCGATGGCAGTTTTGGCGAACGATAATATTGCTCAGCGCCGAAATAAAACATCGCAGTATCTCGTACACTACGTGTCACTACGCCCTCAGCAACGATATTGATCGGTAACTTACGATTCTGCTCTGCGTCAACCAAGCGCCCTCTCGTCGGCTTCAAGCCCACTAGGCCGCAACAGGCAGCAGGAATACGAATCGAGCCGCCGCCGTCGTTTGCGTGCGCAATCGGCACCGCCCCAGCGGCAACCAGTGCAGCTGAGCCGCCGGACGATGCGCCACTTGAAAAGTTAGGGTTCCAAGGATTTCGTGTCGGCGGCGCATTGGCAAATTCAGTCGTCGCATTAAAACCAAACTCTGGCAACGTACTTTTCCCTAGAACATTAAACCCGAGCGAATTGTACTGCTGAGTAAAAGCACCGTCCGCCTTTGCTGGCACCGCCCGCACTGCATCGGACCCATGCCCAGTGGGCACTCCGACGATATCTGTGTTGTCTTTAATCAACGTCGGCACACCGGCAAAAACGCCATCCAATGACGCACTCAAAGGGCGCACCGAATCGAATAACGGTAACGCGAGCACATTGAGCTGCTGATGTATTTTGTTAATCCGCACGGCTGCCGCCGCGGAAACATCTTCTACGCTCACCTCTCCGGATTTAATCAACCCAGCAAGTGCGACGGCATCATGATCTGCGAGGACGTCATCCGAAAATGCATGCACGGTCTTTTTTGTTGTCATTGCTTCAACACCTACCTAATAGAAGCGGTTTATAAAAACCGCCGAAAAATTCGACTAACGTTGGCTATACACTCTGCGTGTACGACAGTACTACGTCTACGGCATATCGGGACTAAACAGACATGACACCCTCTATGACAAACGGCCAACACATCAACAAAAAAGGCCTGCATCCAAAGGAATACAGACCTTTAACGTTACCGCAGGCTTTTCTATTTAAACCCACGATCCTTCTTAATAGCGTCATACGCCGTGCTGATTTCAGCTGAACGCTCGGTTGCCACGCGAATCATTTCTTCAGGTACACCTTTCGCCGCTAGTTTATCAGGATGATGCTCGCTCATTAATTTACGGTAGGCGCGCTTAATGTCACTGGGCGTCGCCGACTGTGTTAAACCAAGTACTTGGTATGCTTGCGACAGTGACGGCGCAGACGCATTGCCCGCTGCGCCTCCTGCTTGACCATAAGCACGTGAACTGCCTGAAAACTGCGCCTGCGCCACCAGCATCGCCAAGATCTGCCGAAACTGCGCCTGCGGGATACCCAAACCATCCGCCACTCGCAGCAACACCGCTTCTTCATTCGCATGAAGAACGCCATCCGCAAGCGCCGTCTGCAGCAACATCTCCAAAAACATGGGAATCATATGCTTGCGAAAGCGAACCGCCTCGCGAAAGTCCGCGACTGTTTTTTCCAGCGGGAAGTCATCGCTCTTGCCTTCCTCAAACAGTGCAATAGCGCGTTTTCGCTGCTCAGATGTGAGCTGCATGCGCGTCATCAATACTTCTGCTTGAGCGACCTCCTCCGCGCTAACACGGCCATCGGCCTTCGCAATATGGCCCATAATCGAAAATGCCGCGCTCAGCAACGCCTCACGCACCGCATCTTGCTCGCCGGGGTCATAAGGGCGGAACGGATTAAACGATTGTACTTTCATTGCCAAGCTGTCGAAAAAGTGGCCAATCAAGGCGCCAATAACAACGCCGATAATACTGCCACCACTAATCCAGTAACCAATCAGACCTAAAAAGAGCTTGCCGCCCCAGCGCATACGCATAATGTAGTTCCGCTTTCATTCATATAGAGATTTAGACCGCGCCTATAGTACACAACCATCCACACGACAACACGTACCGCCCCTAGATGTAAAACCTTTGTATCCCGATTCTAAATGGCCTCTCAGGAATCCCTGAACGGTCTCTTAAGCATGTCCCACCAACGTACAATACGATACGCTGCGCGCCTACTTCTGGAGCTGACTTTCTGGAGACTGTCATTGTCCGAATCAAATACCTATAAAGCCGACCTGTTGCTACTAACGGTCACGCTGCTAGCTGCCATAAGCTGGATTTTTTCTAAAGAAGCGGTGCAATTGATGCCACCACTGCTGTTTCTTTCCTTACGCTTTTTTTGCGCTGGGCTGCTCTTGGCTTTAATTGCGATTCGGCAATTCGCTCAACTAACCCGTGAACAAATATTCCAGGCAGTTCGTGTTGGAATGGTATTCGCTGCAGGTATGAGCTGCTGGATCATGGGGTTAAAATTTGGCACTCACGTTGGCGAGGGCGCCTTCTTAACCAGCCTGGGTGTAGTACTTGTTCCAGTCATCGGGCGGCTGGTCTTTGCCGAGCGACCGCCCGCAAGCACATGGCTTGCCCTTCCTATCGCCATTGCAGGGCTGGCATTACTCTCTCTAGAAAACGGGCTCAACTTCGCCGCCGGACAAAGCTTCTACGTTATCGCTGCTGTACTGTTTGCCATTTACTTCAATCTCAATACTCGTGCCGCAAACCTCCGCACCGTTTCAGACCAAGGAGGCGCCGTTAACCAGCGCGCGCCCGTTCCTGCAATGGTGTTGACCGCGATGGTATTGATGACTGTAGGCGCCATTTCTGGCGCACTTTCCCTTCTTCTCGAACCTTGGCGCCCGACATTCGAAAATTTTACTGGCGAAATATTCATGTGGGTGGCACTTAGCGCCGTTGTCGGTTCTTCTGCCCGGTTCCTACTGCAAACCTATGCACAAAGCCTGTCCACGCAAAGTCACGGCGTTGTGATTATGGTTTTAGAACCTGTCTGGACGGCGCTGATTGCGTCCGTGTGGTTTGGCGAAGAAATGAGTCTGATGCAGGTCATCGGCTGTGCGCTGATCTTCACCGCATTGTTAGCCGGAAAAGCCAGCGCTCTGCGCAAATTTCTGCGCAGAGCCTAGGAGAGCCGTTTTTTCTAAAGGAAACGCGAGCCGATATACGCCAATAAACCAAACACAATAATGAGTTTCGCCGCGACGTAAAACGTTTTGTTAGTGCGTTTTACTTTCTTTAAGAATGCTTGGTAGGCCTTAAGGCCTTTACCCAACTTATTACCGAGCCCAGTATGGGTAGGATCGACATTATCGATCATAAACAAACCATTAAAGAAGCGACCAAAGCACCAGTACAACTTTTGCACCAGCTTAATCTTCATCGGCCGATCAATATCCGTCATTAAAATAATGCGCGGCACATCCGTGTCGTTGTAAGCGGAGTGTAGATAAGTTTCATCAAATACGATGCTGTCGCCGTCGCGCCACTTGTAATCGTAATCGTTAATAATCAACCCAGAGCCGTCTGAATTCGGCGTGCTCAAGCCAATGGAGTAACGCAGCGTATAAGCAAACGGATCATGGTGTTTATTCAAACGTTTGCCCGGCATCAGCACGGCAAACAGAGCAATATTCATGGATGGTACTTGATCCAACAGAGCCATGGTTTTCGGCGCCAAATCGTACGCAGATGGAACACGGTTGTTGTAGATTTTTAAATAAAAACTGGTCCAACGATTATCTTTGTAAAAGCTGCTCGCGGGCAGGTCATCTTTCGCCGTAATTTTTCCGCCCTGATACAACGCCAATGCTTCGTCGCGAATCACCTCCCAATTATCCTCAATAATTTGAAGTTCAGGAAAATGTGAACGATCGATACGTGATGACGTGGGCACCTTCGACAAAAGGTAAGCGGGAATATTGAACGGCACCATAAAAGTTGAGAAGTCCGTCAACTGACGCTTCAATCCAAATGTGGCCTTATTGCGAACGCGAACGAAGACGATGCAGCCAACGTACAACAGGATACAACCAAGAATAACTGCCATTACTGCTTTCCTCTAAACCAACATCCAGCCTCGGTGCGACGCTCTAGATCAGCTTCATATCGCGCCACGCATATTATCCAACAGCGTATACGGGCGTATGTTAGCGCCGCGCACGTCGCGCCGCCATTGCTAGCGACGGACGGCGCATTCTATTGCATCTAACCTCCGTCGTCTTGCCATGAACGGCTGCGGGGCGTTATTGGCGCGGGCTTAATTAGCCAGCGCCAACGTTACCGCCTTTATATTGGCGCCACCGTATGGCGCAAATATGATCCTGCCAGCCTCAACCTGTGCTCTTTGCTCTGGCTGATAGCCAAGACGAATCTGAGCGCTCTGCCCCTCATAGCGATACGCTACATCATAGCCAATGGTTTTTTCATGCCACTCCTGAACCGTCTTACATGACGTTTCCACTCGACTTAATGTCCGAGCCTGCTGCTGTTTTTCTTGTACTTTATTACCGAGAACGCCACCAAGTATCGCACCGCCAACGGTCGCTGCGTCTTTGCCCCGACCGCCGCCGACCTGATGACCAAGAACGCCACCGATCACAGCACCTAGTAACTTGCCCGTAACACGCTGCTCGTCGGCAACAGGAGCCTGATAAACAATCGTCTGATTCGTACACACCTCACGCGGCGTCGAATAAGATTGCTTAACAGGCGTCACCGCGGTGATCTCTGCATAGGCTTCACGCTGCACAATCGGCGCGTTTACTTGCCCCGCACTTGCTGCTACGACAGCTCCGCCAACGGCACCATTCGATACTCGCGCATCCTCCTGTAAAACAGTCTCGATGCTATCTTTACTGGCCAGAGGCGCTCCCAGCACGCTGCTTTCTTGAGGCAAATCCCGAGAAACAATTTGATAATGATTACCCGCCCACGAGACCAGCACTAACGCTGCTGTCGCCACTATTGCGCCGCCTGTTGCGGCAATCCAAATAGACCTAGTCATCGGCTGCTCTCCACATAACATAAGGAATCGTGTGCTTTGGAGAAATCCGCCACATCCACGACATCAGCACATTAGAAGCAGCCGAACGGAAAAAGTTTGTGCAATGATTGTGCAACAATACGGGCGCCAAAATGCTTGCGTGAAATGTACACAAAAGACGCCGCCCACGAATGTGGGCGGCAAAGATCTTCAAAGTTCGCTAAGGCGATACTCTCTCGGCGTTTTACCCGTCCAGCGCTTAAACGCGCGCGAAAAGTTCGACACATCGTTGTAGCCAAGACGATAGGCAATTTCACTTACCCCAAGGCGATCATCGGCCAGCCAGCGCAGGGAACGCTCGGTCAGCTCAGCTTCGACCATATCGCGGTAATTAACGCTTTCTTCCTGCAAGCGCCGTTTCAAGGTGCGCGAGGACAAATGCAACCAACCGGCCATCAAATCTAGGGTAGGCAATGCCGCCCCTTCTTCACTCATTCTTAAGTAATCGGCAACCCGCTGTGACAGTGTTTCACGTCCTGCAAATACTTGCTGATACTCCATTTCGCACTGTTCACGCGCTAAATCAGCAACGGTCGGATCTGCCAAACGTGGCGCCTCTTTAAAGAGCGCAACGGGACCACGTAATGCCCACACATCGCTATCATATTGAATCGGCACTGCCAGACGAGAACGGTAATTCTTATAGTACTTCGGCTCACTCATCGGCATATGCACGACAACGCCTTGCGGCTTTTCCCCGAGCAGTTGCTCGAGCATTAGCACGAAGCCGACCAAAATCGCCTCCATAATAAACGTTAGCAAGTCGCCGATGTCTGCTCGTGGGTTAACAACTATCTCCGACTGCTCACCATCAACGCGATATCCAGCCTGCAAAAATGGCGCACGCAGCCCGATATAACGAACAACGGCATCCAACGCATCAGCAATCGTCGGACTAGACATAGCCATCAGCCCCAAAGGCCCGTGTAGCGTGACCTTTAGCGCTTGGGCATACTCTAGCCCCAAGCCCTTGCTGCCAACGCTGTGTACGGCCCGCCCTGCAGCGATATGCCCGGTGAGTACCGAGATACGGCTATCCGGCTGCAACAGGCCTGAGCGCGTAACGCCAAGCCCATCAATAATGTCCTGGTCGTTGCCACCTAAGCGCTTAACCACGTCGCATAGCAATAATAGGTAGATTCCCGGAATGCCCCGGTACCAGTTTGTAGTAAGTGTATTACGGCCTGACTGCACAGTTTATTGGCCTCCTGACACCAGTATTGTCATGCATGGAACGCCATATTAGACCAAGCACGCGCTTGGCGCAGCGTAATAAATGTACTGATCAACCCTATCAAGCAACGCTGACGACCGAATCAAGCGATACGTTCTGGAGAATTGAACGATGTTAAAATTCCTGCAGCGAAAAATCCGCACACCAAAAAACGTTACGATTGCAGCGCAAAAGATGGGCTTCGAGTTTAGTGATGTCCCACGTCAGTGGGCAATGAATGACCCCGTTGTCACCCACCTTATGAATGCGCTGTCCCTGACCTTCCCTGACGGCGAACGCATGTTTGTCGATGCCGTAAGAGCCTGCCGTGACGCCGTCGCTGATCCTGCGCGGCAAAAGGAAATATCAGGGTTTATCGGTCAGGAAGCGATGCACTCATTGGAACACGATAGCTTTAATGAAATGCTTTGCGCACAAGGATATGAAGCAGAAGCGCGCGGAGGCCAAAAGCTTGCTCAAGTGCTCATTGGGCGCGCGCAAGAACATATGAACAAAAAACAAATGCTCGCGATCACAGCAGGTCTAGAACACATTACCGCGATCCTTGCTCACCGCTTGCTCAGCGATCCTGCTTTGATCGCGAAGATCGATCCTAGCGTACGCAATCTATGGTTGTGGCACGCTATTGAAGAAACCGAACATAAGGCCGTCGCCTATGATCTGTATCAGGACGTCAGCGGCGACTACCGTCTACGCGTCTCTACTTTCTTGTCGGCAACCACCTTCTTGCTCGGCTATACCGGACGCTATACGTGGGCTTTCTTGAAAAAAGACGGACTCAATCGCAAGCCGCTCACAATCGCTAAAGGCCTCTGGCGCCTTTTCGGCTACGACGGCCTAATTTCCGGCACTATTCCGGACTATATCCAGTATCTACGTCCAGGCTTCCATCCTTGGCAGCAAGATGACAGCTACCTGATTGAGGAGTGGCGTGAGATTCTTTCTGGGCAGAAGACACTGGAACAAAAGCGCGCAGCTTAACGCTGAGATTAACGGGCATCACCGTAACGGTCGGTGCCTTTTCTCTCCCCGCCTCTCCCC
>TARA_R110002073_G_scaffold74100_2_pt1 | contig 102304 bp, 91 predicted proteins | sample TARA_R110002073 | Tara Oceans TARA_R110002073 (sample SAMEA4397174) | marine metagenome | biome: Polar Biome; feature: [DCM] deep chlorophyll maximum layer (ENVO:01000326); material: water (ENVO:00002006), including particulate matter (ENVO:01000060) such as... | depth 40 m
ACAACCACCCAAAGCCGCAACCCTGCCGCATCCCACCAATCTCGAAGCGTAGTAAAACGCATCGAAGAGCCCTCAGAACTATTCCAACCCGACCAGTCCTAGTCAGGCTGCGACCGCGTGAGCACAACCTCACCAACGCCTGGCACATCGAGTGTGAGTTTGTCTGTGCCAACGACAATGGCAACACTGCGTTCTTGGCCTAGTGCCCGCGCGCGAACCTGCCCATTGGCGAGGCTGAGAATCTCGATGGTGCCACTGCGGCTCGCACCTGCAGCCGAAGCGAAGAACGTTCCATTGCCACTGGCATCAATGCTCACCATGCCCGTCGCAAACCCCACCGATTTGAGTTGCACGCTGCCGGTCCAAGAGCCCACCAAAGGCGCATAGGCGGCCACAGCCTTCACAGCTATACCATCCTTCACAGCCATGGCGTCGATTGGAGCAGGCTCCGAAACGACATCACCCTTGCCGCAAGAGGCAAGGGCGAGAGTCGCTAGAATTGTTCTTAGACCGAGCATGCACTCGGAAAGAGCATTATGGAAGACAGCATGGAACGTTGCGGGCCACGTCGCAGGCACTGCCCGAAGTGGACGGGATATCGACCACCTGAGAAACGCTGCCCGAGCTAACACTCACGAATCGCGCGCCCTGGCCGATGTGAGCGGTTTGGTAGCTCCAAGGTACGTTTGCGCCGCCGTTGCCAACATCGGTGTTCGTGCACTGTCGAGCAATGTTTTGGGTTGCATCAAGAATCCACCATTCGGTGACCGGGTTGTTGTCGCTATCAACAGCGTTTGCAAGCTCGCCCTTGTTCTGTGCATCGAGTAAGTGGTCAAAGCCGCAGACGATTGCCGATGGCTCGCTGTAAAGAGTTTGGCATGCGGCCACAGCACCGGGAACGCCAATGGTGCCGCCGTAGTTCCACATTCCCGTCGAAGGAGTAAGGCTGCCAATGTAACGCTGCGAGGTGCACGTCCCTGCGCTGCACTGATTGTCACCGCAGTCTTCGCCGGCGTTTGTGCCTGTGCAAGTTCCACTTGCTCCGCAGAAGTCGGCGTCGGTATTGGGGTCAATGCACTCGCCGCCACAGTTGAGTTGGCCGGGGTCGCAAACATCGACACAGGCGCCAGCTGCGCAGCCTTGGCCAGCTTCGCAGCTATTGTCACAAGAACCGCAAAAGTCTGGGCTGATGTCGGTGTCCACACAGCGCGCTTCGCAACTTGTGAGGTTGGGATCGTCGCAAGAGACTTCAACATTGTCTCCAGCGTCGCTTCCCGATGACTCCGAGCAATCGCCACCTTGGCCGTCTTGGCAGATCGTCTGCGTACAAGCAGCCATGCTGCTGGCAAGGGCAAGAGCGAGGAGAGTGCTGGAGAGCTTCGACATATGAGGTTGCAATTGCACGTTGCGATCCAATCACGTTTGCTGGTGAGTCGCGCCCCAGTGGCCAGCTAACTAGCCGCTTTGCAGTAAAGTCACGCAGGGCCTAGGGGCCGCAGTCTCAGGTCTTTTGGCGTCAGACCCCAGCAACTGGGGTCAGGGAACAACGAGTTGTGGAGCTCTGCGCAACGATAAAAGGTAGATGCGAAGGCTACCTTTGTCTACATGGCTCAGCTCGGCAAAGGCCTCGGCGGCAAAGGCACCTTCGCCGCCATGAGCCGCAATCGCGCCGTCCACCGTGGGCGCGCGGCCGTCGTAGAAGTACGGCGGCGTCGATGCCAGCCCCCAAAGCCTGCGCGTTAGGTATTCGCCTGGTGCTTGGTTCTTCATTGGATGTTGGCCGGCCGCACCTTCGCCAAGATCATGGCGGCGCATATCGCTAAAGAGCCACACCGGGTAGCCACCCAATTCCGGGTCGTAGACAAGCCCTGGCTCTTGGCCAAGTTTGCTTAGGTCGATCTCGTACTCGGCGCCAGTGACTTCGCTGGTTGTGCGAAAGATCGGATCGCGAAGAACCATCATCGGCGTGTGACACACCGTGCACCCCGTTGTATCAAAGAGCCGCTGGCCCTCAGAAAAACGCTGATAGAAGTTGTGGGCCTCGGGTGGGCTAAGACCTTCGGCTGCGGCGGGAAACTCGTGCACAACATCGGGCGCAGCAATGATTGGGAGTTGCAACGTGGCGACATACGAGACCAGCGCTGTGAGTTGCCCGGCCGAGAGTTCGGAGGCCACGCCGTCGTTGTCCCGATCGTTCTTTGGGCCTGGGCCGCGGTCTGGGGAATGGGCTGCAGGTAACGCGAGCAAATCCTCGCTCTGGATTCCCAAGTGCAGCTGGGTAGAAGCCATTGTAAAGTCGCGAATCGTTGCAAACTCGCCGCGCCAGCCAAAGGGCCGAATCACAAGATCCGCATCGATGCCTTTTAGCTTGCTGGTATCAACATTGCCGTTTGCTGCAATGTGCAAGTGTCCAAAGCTCACGCCTTTGGAGACCAGCTCTACATCGAGGCCCGAATTAGAATTCTTCGCAGATCGCACTGCCAAACGCCTCTGCTTTTGCAGTTCTCGGCTCATCTCCTGCGCCAACGCCTGCACGACGCCACTGCCGAGAAGCGCGGGCGGGTTGCGAGCATCAGCGCTGCGAATGTTTATGCCGTCGCCACCAATCTGGCTATTGTCCTGCACAGCTCCCGCTCCTGCTGGACCACCACGCCAGTGACACGAGGTGCACGAGTTGGTCTCGGGGCCACCAAGCTCACCTTCGTGAACTTTGCGAAATGGATCGTCGCGAGTTTTTGCATCGTCGCGACCAAGGCCATCGGCAAAGCTGTACTCGTGCTCGAAGAGAAGTTGGCCAACACCAAAGAGTTGCTCGAAGCACACTTGGCCGCGATCGATCTTGCTCTGCAAGACAATCGGCCGGGTCTCTCGTACGAGGTAGCCGGGGCTAAGCGCCTCTTGGTAGCGAATGTTGCGCTTGGTCTCGGCGTGCAGGTGTGCGGCTTTGGCTGCTGCTAGGTCGAGCCCGGTGCGCGCGTTTGGTGTGAACTCGGGGCAGCCGACGCGAGGCTCGATCTCGGGTTTGCCGCAGGCGCCCACGAAAAACGTCGTGGCCATCGCAAGCACAGCCAACACGTGACGGCTACGGAACAACAAGAGTTGGCTCCCGGTCCAAAGAGAGAAGAAAGATGAGCAAGGCGTGCTGCTCGTGCGCTTCTAGCCCTGTGTACAAATCTCGCGACTGGGCCGCATCGCCTCCGTGCCACAGGATTGCATCGTGAATGGTTGGCGCGCGCCCATCGTGCAAATAGGGCGCGGTATCGGCCAAGCCCCAAAGCGGCCGGGTTAGGAAAATCGATTTTCCCAAGGGGCCTTGTTGGTAGCCCGAAGTGAGTTTCGGGCCCATATCGTGCCTGCGAAGATCACTGAAGAGTCGCACTCGATAGCTTGAGCGATCGGCAAAGACCGGATCGATTTTGGGATGCTCGCCGTCGGTGGCTACGTTGATCGCAATGGCTTCGCTAGCCGCGTAGCGAAGCTCCTTTGGCGCAAGCTGTAGCACCGGCTCGCCCAACTCCAACATCGGCCGGTGGCACTCGGCGCATCCCACTTCTTCAAAGAGCAAGCTGCCTTCGCCAAAGCGCGCCAACAGCCCCGGGTCTTTTGGTGGCCGCACAACCGGGATTTCCAGTTGCGAGAGATATCCCACCATGGTCGTAAGCATGCCCGAGTCGAGTTCTAGGTGTTGGCCATCGCGGTCGGGATCAAACCAAGGGCCGTCCCCGTAGTTTATCGGATCCAATTTGCCATCGCGCAGCTGCTCTTGCTCGTGCATCGAGAGCAGGCCCATGTGAATTCGAAAGGACTCTTCGATCATTCCGCGCAGCGTTGCCTGGTGCCCCTTCCAACCAAAGGGGCGCACGACCAGATCTTCGTCCACCCCTTTAAGGCTCGAAGCATCAACGCTGCCATCGGCGGCAATCAGAAGTATTCCGAAGCTCACGCCTTTCGCTTCGAGGGCAACGGTAATGGCATTGGCGCCAGCCGCGGCGTAGCTAGCGTTCTCGCGCTCCTTCAAAGCGGCGGAGCCAGCTTCCGCCCGCGCTTTCGAAGCGGCCAACGCGCGCTCGATTCCCGCGTCGCGCTGCGCTTGCAAGAGCCCAGTCATCTCAATCGCAAGTGCGGCAATCGGCCCAAGCCCAAGCAGGTGCGGTGCATTGCGCTCGTCTGCAGTTCTCGCATTGTTGCCATTGCCCCGCAGATAGGCGTTTTGCGTATTCGCGCCGGCGCCGTCAGGCCCGCCTTTCGAGTGGCACTCGGCGCAGCTAAACGAGTCGGGCCCGCCAAACTCGCTTTTGTGAACGCGGCGCATATTCGGCGTTTCCTGGGCCCCTGCGCGAATTCCCGGCCGACCTTTCAAGCCATTGCCCAAGCCATTCTCCACGCGAAATGCGTATTCGAAAAGCTCGTCACCCACCGCAAAAAGCACTTGTGGGCTTGGCGCCTTAATGTCCATCGCCATCTGCCCAAAGGTGGCGTGCTCAATGCCCTCTCCTGGATCCACCGCATCAAAGTTTCGATCGAAGTTGGCCGCAAGTCGGAATTCTTCTGCTTCGGCAATCTGTGCAAGCAAGACCGCATCACTTGGAATGTCGGCATGCTTGGGAGCAAAGGGGAGCGGCGCCATCGCAATTACTTCTTGCTCGGGCACCTGGGCACACGCACTGGCGATAGAAGCCAAAACCAGGCCGAAGCAAAACGACTTGCGCCCGGTGGACAACAAGCGACGCCCAGCCTTCCACACGCTACTTACGGCTCTTTTCGATTGCCGCGTAGGCAGTAGAAATTTTCGTAGCGAGCTCGGTCGCCGCCTTCTTCTTGCGCTCGTCCTGGTGCAAGTCGGGGTGGTACTTGCGCATCAGTTGGCGATACGCGCTTTTAAGCTCGGCAGCGTCCGCATCGGGGCTAATGCCAAGAGTCTTGTAGTGCTGCGCGAGGTCTTTGTTGCCAAAGATGCCAGCGCCCGGATTGCGCGGCCGGTGTTGCCCCGTGCGCGGAGGCGCCTGTTGCGACTGCGACGAGCCAGCACTGTACGAAGACCTTGGAGGCGGTGGTGCGCGGCGAGCCTCGTCCGCCATGGTTCGAAACGCCTCGTCCTGCTCGCGCTTCTTTGCTGCGGCACGGCGATTGCGCTCTCCGTGAATCTTGGCAACACGGGTCGCAGCAAGGGCTTCGCGCTGCTCTTTGGCTTTGCTGCCCGCTCCTGCGATTCGCGCCCGTGGGTTGTCATGAGCCGGTGGATTGCCAGCCTTTTCTCGGGCCGCAACACGCTTGGCGAGCTCCTTCTCAAGCTCGACCTCATCGATGCCCGAGACACCATCACCATCGTTGAGCTTTTCAAAGAGTGAGCTCACGCCATCGACAAAGCGATCTTTCAAACTCATGCCATTCCCTTTGCGACGAGTCGCTCAATCACAGCCATGGTCTCGCAGGTCATCTCGCGAAACTCAACCCCAATGCCTCGAGGCTCTTCTTGCAGTCGCACGATTTCGCCAATGCCCTCAATGATCTCAATCTCGTCATCCAAGACCGTGAACTTGAGGTTCACTTGCATACCGATTTCAAGCTCCTCATCGCAGCGCACAAAAACCCCCGACGCCGAGAGGTTACTCACGTATTGGTCAACGAAGTCCTCCGCCGAAGCGAACTCCTGGTTGACCGTGATGCGTGGGTCTCGCGGCTGTAGCGGCGGGGCGATGCGCACGTCCTATTCTGCGGCTTCGGGGCTCGCTGCGCTGGTCGGTGGTGCCTCGGAGGCAGTCGCAGCACCATTTGCCGCATCCGACCCAGTTGCCGTGCCATTTGCCGAAGAATCAGAGTTTTTCTTACGAGAGCGGCCGCCGCGGCGCTTGCCCGAAGAGCTTGGCTTTGCCTTGCTCTTGCCAGGCTCTTCGATCTTCATGATCTTGCCTTCGACCTTGTAGTGGTTAGGTGGCAGACCACGAGTGCCCTTAATTTCGACCAACTTCTGGAAACGCTTTTCCAGGTGGTCAAGGTAGTCACGCTCGTTCTTGTCCAGCCAGTTGGCCACGATCGGCGAACACTCCACTTGGATGCGCTCGGCCTCGACCAAGCTGCCAACGCGGCGCACTTCGCGCATTACTTCGTACGCAAGAGTTGTGGTCGACTTCACCACGCCACGACCTTCGCAGGTTGGGCACGGCTCGGTTAGCAATTGGTGCAGCGACTCGCGGGTTCGCTTGCGGGTCATCTCCACAAGGCCAAGCTCGCTGATCTTGGTGACGTTTCCGCGGGTGGTGTCTTTGGCCAACTCTTCGTTAAACTTCTCCCAAACCAACTGCCGGTTCGAGCTTTTGTCCATGTCGACAAAGTCGATAACGATGATGCCGCCAAGGTTTCGCAACCTCAGCTGGCGAGCAACCGCTTCGCACGCCTCTAGGTTGTTGGCCGTAATCGTAGACTCGAGGTCCTGCTTGCCGACGAAGCTGCCGGTGTTGACATCGATGGCCGTAAGCGCCTCGCCTTGGTCGATGACAAGCGAGCCACCCGACTTGAGAGGTACGCGGCGCGAGAGCGATGCGCGAAGTTGCTCTTCGATGCCATACGAATCGAAGACCGGGCTGCGACCCTCGTAGAGCTTAACTCGGTCGCTGTAGGTTGGCATGAACGCTTCGGTGAAGCGCAGTGCTCGAGCGTGCTGCTCTGGATCGTCGATGATAATCTCGGAGACATCTTCGCGCAGCATGTCCCGAACAACTCGTAGCGTAAGATCGAGATCTTGGTAGAGCAGCCCGGGCTTTGAGCTGGCCTTTTCTCGGCGACCGATTTCTTCCCAAAGCCGCAGGAGGTAATCGACATCGTCCTTCAGCTCTTGCTCGGCGGCGCCGCCAGCTGCGGTGCGAATGATGAAGCCCGCGCCATCGGGACGAGCCTCGTTTACGATGCTGCGAAGGCGGCGACGCTCTTTCTCCGAACCGATGCGGTGGGAAACTCCAACCTTATCGACCGTCGGCATAAAGACGCAGTGGCGACCGGGTAGCGAGAGGTAGCCTGTGATGCGCGCGCCTTTGTCGCCGACCGACTCTTTGACGATCTGAACGAGAATCTCTTGGCCCTCTTTGACCAAGTCCTCAATCTTGCGGCGCGATGCAGCTTTGCGAAAACCGCGGCGACCTTTGCCACTGCTCTTCTTTTTGCCGCCGTCGTCATCCTCGTCGTCGCTATCACTCTCGTCATAGCCATCGAAGAGACGCTTCTCATCGCCGGCACCAAGAATCTCGGCTACGTGCAGGTAGGCTTTGCGCTCGACACCTGGGCCCAGGTCGACAAAGGCGGCCTGCATGCCTGGAAGAACGCGGCTGATTCGCCCGCGATAAATGTTGCCGGCAACTCCGGCGTCGCGCTTGCGCTCAAGAAAGTATTCCGCGAGGTTAGAGCCCTCTAGCAGGGCAACACGGGTCTCAGACCCTTCGGCGCTAACGACCAATTTTCGATTCGACATGTCATGAAACTCGTTGTTTGGGGCCCGATTGGGGGCCGTCTTTTTGTGCCTGGCAGCGCCGGCGGCTGGCTTGGCAGACGCACTGGATCTGATTCACGGTGGCTGTCAGGTCGGGAAAACGTTTTCTCGTGGGTACCACGTCGCCAGTGCTCACCACAAGCGCCGGGCCTCGCAAGCAGCTGAAACCAGGAACAAATTGCTCAAATTCACCAAGACATGTGCAACTTTTTGCACCTCTCATCGTGACTCGTGACACGACTGTCCGGCTATGGCAACTCGATACGCCTCCACAAACTCTCCGCACCATCTCCAGCTCAATAACAACAGGCAGTTGTGGAGTATTCCCAATTTGGCACCAGTGTTGCTCTAGTAGGTAGCAAGTCTTCGGACTTTTGCCTTTGCTTAACTTAACTACCTTATTTTACTTAGATTAGACTAGTTTAAAGACCACTACATTTAATACTACCTGCCCAGCAGCGGCATCTTAAAAGAGCCTCCAGTCCCTAACAAGCTGGAGGCTTTCGCCGTTTCGGCGCTTTCGCCGCGGGTTGGCAGGCCTCCATGGTTGTGCTGCTCTATGGTTGTGCTGTGAGTTCCTCGGCCTACCGCATCCACATTCAGCGCGACCGCTACAAGTTCTCCTGTGCGCACATGACCGTCTTTCCCGGTGGCAGGAAAGAGCGCATGCACGGCCACAACTACTACATCTCGCTCACCATCGAGCTTGAGAGCATCGACTTTGAGCGCATGGTCGACTTTGGGCCGCTGAAAGAAGCGTTGGGCGAGTTGTGCAACGAGTGGAAAGAGCACGTGCTCTTGGCCACCGAGAATCCTTATTACACCTGCATCGCCGAATCGGAAGACGAGATCGAGTTTACCCTTTGCGGCCGCCGCTATGTATTGCCCCGAGAAGATGTCTTACTACTACCCATCGACAATCTTGCGGTAGAACCGTTGTCCAAGCTCGCTTGCGAACGTCTCTGCGAGCGCATGCAAGCTCAACTCGACCCCAAAACCGTTCGCGCGATTGAAGTGACGATCGAAGAGAACCCTGGCCAGGGTGCGACCACTCGTCATGAGTTCTAGCGAAGCGCATCGGAATAATTCTTAGTGGCCAAAGTACGACTCGACAAACTGCTTATCAAGCGCGGCTTTGCGGTGGCAAAACCCGAGGCCCTTGCGCTTATTGCCAGCGGGCGAGTCTTGGTCGGCGGCATGCCCAATACCAAGGCTGGCGCCCAAGTAGATGCCGGCGCCGATGTAAAGCTTAAGGACCTTGAACAAGCTTGGGTCTCGCGAGGCGCACACAAACTTCTTGGCGCTCTCAAAGCGTTTGACCTAGACCCGAGCGGCATGGTGGCAATGGACGTAGGTTCGTCGACAGGAGGCTTTACCGACGTTCTGCTTAACCATGGCGCCTCGAAGGTCTTTGCCATCGATGTTGGCTATGGCCAGCTTGCGTGGCGGCTTAGGCAAGACGAGCGGGTTGTTGTTTTGGAGCGCGAGAACATTCGCAATCTCGAAATCGAGAAGCTTGGCGAACCCATCGATATCACCGTCATCGATGCCAGCTTTATCTCGCTTACGCTAATTTTGGGCAAGGTCGCCGAACTGATGGGCGGCGGCGGAAAGCCGATTGTCGCGCTTATCAAGCCGCAGTTTGAAGCCCGCAAAGATCAGGTTGGCGAAGGTGGAGTCGTTCGCGACGAGGATGTGCGCCAAGAGTGCATTGATGCGATCCGCAACTGGTCGCTGGCTCGCAAGTTCACCATCGATGGCATTGTCGAGTCTCCGATCCAAGGACCAGCCGGCAACATCGAGTTTTTAATCCTGCTGCGCACGCCCCGTGTAGAGCCATGAACGAGGTTGTTCGCACCCTTGCCCCAGGCGAGCTCGCTAGCGCGCAAGAGGTTCTAAGCCGTTCTTGCAACTACGACAATGTCTTAGACATCGCCCAAGAGAAACTCTGGGCGCCCGCAGCCAATGGTCTTGTAGCCGAGCCTTTGGGAGCTTTTCTTGGTGAGCAACTCGTTGGCGTCGCCTGCAGCTCGGGCACTTGGCTGCGTCTGCTCGTTGTTGATCCACAGCATCGGGGCACAGGCATTGGCTCAAAACTGCTCGATGCCTGCGAAGCGCAAATCGCCGCTCACGGAAGCTTTGTGCGGACGCTCGACCAACCAGGCAACTACCTCGCGCCTGGCATCGATGTGCGAAACCAAGCCAGCATTGCTTGGCTTGCCAAGCGCGGCTATCAGACGGCTGCGAGCGCTTGCAACTTGCTCATTAACGTCGCGAATAATGCCAAGGTGAGCGACGAAATCTTTGCGAGCCTCTGCGAGCGCTGTGAGAAGCAGGGCTACACAATTGCGCGCCTTTCCGCAGAGCGCCTCGAGAGCGATGCAGCCATTGTTGAGAATGCGTTTTCCAAAGGCTGGGCGTTTGAGATGCGGCGCGCCCACACGCAAAGTGGCGGCGTGCACATTGCCACCCAGCGCGCCACCCAAGCCCTGGCGGGCTTTGCTGCCCACGATGGCAACAACGCAGGGCGCGGCTGGTTTGGGCCCACCGGCACCCTTGCCGAGCACCGCGGCCGCGGGCTTGGTGCCGCGCTGCTCATGGCTTGCCTGCTCGATGTGCGAAACGCTGGCCACAGCCACTGCCAGGTTGCCTGGATTGGTCCGCGCGAGTTTTATGACAAGATCGCCGGCATCGATAGCGAGCGACACTTCACGGTTTTACGCAAGGAACTCTCATGACACAAATCGCAAGCGCCATGCTTCTCTGCGCCGGGATGGGCACACGCCTTGGCGAGCTTTCTTCGCAATGCCCAAAGCCCCTTCTGCCAGTCTGCAACGTGCCTATTCTGCGCTACGGCATCACCAATCTGGTCGCGCACGGCATCACCAATATCGTTATCAATCTGCATCACCGAGGAGACCTCATCACCAGCGAGCTTGGCGACGGCAGCGACCTTGGCGCCAAGATTTCGTACTCGTTCGAAGAGGAAATTCTGGGCACAGGCGGTGGGCTCAAGCGCGCATTGCCACTCTTGGATCCAAAGGAAACCAACGCACCGATTCTAAGCATGAACGGCAAGCTCATCTTTGATTTGGACATTGCCGGCTTGCTTGAGAGTTTCTTAGCTGCCGGCGATACGCTCGGCATGATGGTTGTGCAGCGCGCCCCCAATGCCATGAAGTGGGGCGCCGTGGATGTGCAGCCCGAAGGCGACGGTCTTCGCGTGCACAACATCTTAGGCGAAGGCAGCCACATGTTTTGCGGTGTGCACATGACTCGCGCTTCGGTTCTTAAGAACATTCCCGAGGGCGAAGCCTGTACGGTGAGGCAAGGCTACTTGCCGTGGATTCAAGACGGTGGCCGCGTGAGTGCCTTCGAACATAGGAACGGCTACTTTGCCGAGCACAGTACGCCAAAGCGCTACTTGCAAAGCAATCTCGACCTACTTCGCGGCGCAGCCCTTAGGTTTCCGCCCGCGCAAGCGCTCTCTTCCATCGCCGAGAGTGCGCAGATCGACCCTAGCGCCACCATCACCGAACCGGTCTGTATTGGCGATGGCGCAACCATTGGGGCAAATTGCAAGATTGGGCCCGATGTCGTCATCGGCGAAAATTCGACAATTGGCGAAGGCAGTGCACTCCGCGAGGCGGTTGTCTGGAAGTCGGTACAATTCTCAGGCTCGGCTGACAAAGAGATCATTACGCCAAACGCTCGAATCCCCGCTTCTGGCGCCGACGACGTAGACGCCTAAGCTGGCCTAGCGGCCAAACTGGGTCGACTCGAATCGGGCCGACTCGCCCCCGCTACGTTTTCTTAATGTCGTGCAGCAGCGACTCAATCGCCCTACGCAGATCGTTACGGCGTACAGGCTTAAGCAACACAGGCTGCGAAGTGCCATCGGCAAACGACTGGGTCTTATCGGTAAACGTTCCTGCCGAGATAAAGATGATGCGTTCTCGAGCTTCTGGGCAGATTTCGGCTAGGCGCTCGTAGAGAGCAACGCCGCTAAGCCCTGGCATCATGATGTCGCACAGAATCACGTCGTAGTTGCCTTCGACGATCATCTCAAGTGCGAGTTCTCCCGAAGAACAAACATCGACAAGATACTCTCGGCGCAGCATGCGTCCAAGACTGCGTAAAATGAGATCTTCATCATCCACGACAAGAACACTCACGGCGGCAATATCGGTTTTCTCGGAGATGGGAAGACGAACCTTGATCGTAGAAGAACTCTGATTGGCGCTGGTTGTAACCTCGATGCTGCCTCCATGCGCCACAACGATCTGCTGGCAGAAGATAAGGCCAATCCACTTGCTAGTGCCCTGGGCAAAGTCGACGGTCATCTCTGCTTGCGGATTTTCTGCCCGGTCGCCCTCCCAAAGTCGAATGCGCGCGGCGAGCTCTTCGAAGTATGGAGTCGGAGCGCCCAACTCGCAGGCAAGCTCGACGCATGTGTAGCCATCCTCGGCTTTTGTCGAGACGCACAGATGGTTGCCCGGAGCATCTTCGACCATCGCCCGGGCGATAAAGACCAGAAGCCCAGTGATGAGCTGGATCATTCGCCCTTTTAGGCCATCGACAAGCGGGACTTCTCCCAGCTCCTCTTCAATGGTCGTGCGGTGGCGCAGCTCATTGTGAGCTAGCCGAAGCGCGTGCCGAACGCTGACGTTGATATCGACGGGACGAGTGTCTTCGGACTCGGTCGATGAGAATGGCGTGAGTTCTGCCGCAACTGTTTCGATCCGTCGAAGCGCGGTGAGCGCATCGGTCACGATCTCGGTGAGTTCCGACGTAGAGATGTACTCCCGGCGCTCGCTAAGGTGCTCGAGGCAACTTCGCAGCACCTGGGCAGGGTTGTTGATCTCGTGCCCCATGGCTGCGGCCAGTTGCCCAACGACAACCATGCTACCCGTTGCAACCAACTGCTCGCTGGCGGTCTTGAGCCGCTCTTGCGTTATCGTAAGTTCGTCGATAGGTGACTTGAGTGCAACGGCATAGGCGAGTTTGTCGCCGTTTAGAACTGGCGCAATGCGGACAAGCTGCCGGTAGGTATCGCCGTTGCGACGACGACCTTCAAATTCGCCATCCCAGGCATTGCCGTTGCGCAGCGTGTTCCAAATCGCCTCGAACAGCTCGGTGTTTTTCGCTTCGGTCGCTAAGAGGTCTACTGCACTGCGTCCAAGCGCCTCTTGTGCCGTGTAGCCCGTGACGTCCTCAAATCTGCGATTTACAAAGCAAAGCAAACCATCCGCGTCCATGATCTCCACAGACTCAGTGACCTTATCGATGGCCTCGGAAAGCGCGCGCAACTCGCTTGCTGAGGGCTTCGTAAAGTCAATGATCTTGCTCATGGTGCTATCTAGCCCTATTCGGTAGGGGATTCTCTTGGGCACATCGCGACATCGAGCTTTCCATCGGCCTCGAAACACACCGCGGCAATCTTGCGCGCTTCGACCTTTACCGCCTTTTGCTCGCCGATTTCGAGACCATCACTGGCCAACAACTCGAGATTGATCTGCAGCGCGCCGGGGCTTGCCTTGGCGAGTTCGCATTGCCGCACAAGCTCTGGCTGCGTTTCTGCGCAAGCACAGACCCGCGCAACATAGGTCGCACAGGCTTGCTCAGCTCGTGCAATTTCGGCTGGCGGCATTGGAGCAATCTTTGCCGGGCGATCTCCAGAATCAGAAGTTTTCTTACTGCAAGCTCCCACTGCAAGAAGTGCAAGCGCAGCACAAGCGACCGTGGCGAACCTTGCCATTACTGCGGCTCGATGCGGGCGAGCACGACAGAGATGTTGTCTACACCGCCCTGCTCGTTAGCCCCTGCAATGAGGTTCTCGACGGCTTTGTCGAGGTCTGGCGTCGCATCCATGATGTGTGCGATTTGCTGATCGTTAAGCATGTCGCACAGACCATCGGAGCAGAGCAAAAAGCAGTCTCCAACTTTGGGGTGATCGGTAATGATGTCGACCTGAACGCTATCTTTCATGCCGAGGGCGCGAACAATGACGTTCTTATGCGGCCAGTTTTCGGCCTCTTCCTCGGTCACGCGCTTCATCTTGATGTAGTCGTTGATGAGCGAGTGGTCCTCGGTAATTTGCGTGAGCTTGCCTTCTCGAAGCCGGTAGACGCGACTGTCGCCGACATGGCCAATGATGACTGTATCGTCGAGAAAGTAGGTGGCGACCACGGTGGTTCCCATGCCTTTGCAGTTGGGGTCGCGAGCGGCGCGCTCGTGCACTTCGAGGTTGGCGAGAAGCACACCGGTCGTCATGCGATTGATGTCGCCACGAAGATCTCGATCGACCTTGTAGGGCCACGTTAGCGGCTGCATGTCGGCAGTGCGGCCGTAGTAGTCGACCATCGTATCAACGGCCAAGGCGCTGGCGACTTCGCCTGAAGCGTGGCCCCCCATGCCATCGGCAACAATGGCCAACCGCACATCGGTTGGAAGGTAAACAGAATCTTCGTTGTGGTCGCGTTTGCGACCAACGTCCGTGTCACCAGAGAAACGGACACGCATGTTGTCGAGTGGGAAGGAGGTGCTCATGGTTCTTCTTGGCTCGATGTGCCGCTCTCGTACGAAAATACGATCCGACCCATAGGAAATCGGCCGGGGTTTGGGGAGCTTAGCCCACCTTTTAGTATAGGGCTATCGGGGCAGGCCACCATTTCGTGACCCAAAACCAAAGCAATCACAGGACGTTCGCACGTGCATCGCTAAGAATGCGAACGGAGCGCAAGTTCTCTGCCTGGGTCGCCGGCGCACCAGGTGTACCTAAGACAAAGGCTTCGACTGCTTGGGCGTATTTTTTAGCGGCTCCGATGAGCGCGCCAGGCCTCGGCGAAGCAAAGCCTACTGCACTGAGGGTTGAGCGCCAAGCCGTTGCCGCGCAAGGCCAACGTAGCGCGGGTCTTGGTCGCCGACAATCCACCGACGACCAAGCCTCTCGGCAAGGGCCGCGGTCGTTCCCGAGCCACCAAAGGGGTCGACCACAAGGTCGCCTGCGTTGCTGCTGGCAGCGATCATGCGACGTACGAGTTCTTCTGGTTTTTGCGTCGGATGCTCGGTGCGTTCGGCGGTGCCATTGCACAGCACAGGAATCTCCAAAACATCGCGAGGTTTTGCCCCAAGCGGATGAGGCTGCCATTTGTCGCGGCGCTTGTCTCTACCGCCGTACTGCGACGTCACGGCCTGTACGCGGGCCGGATAGCGTTTTGTGTGGGTGTTGTAAGGCACGCGCACTTCATCGACATTGAGCTTGGTCTTAGACGCTTTGCGCAGGTGCAAGATCGACTCGTGAGACCGCCCCCAGTCGCTACCGAGATTTGCTTTGTTTTTGTAAAACCACACCAGCCAGCGACACGCAGAAAAACGACCGGCAGAGCGCGCCTTAATCTCTGCGAGTATTTCTGAGAAGCCACAAACGTAGGCCGAACCGGTTGAGCTTAGAATGCGCACAACTTCGGCAAGCCAGCGATCGCACCAATCGACGTAGTCTGCCTGCGAAGCAAAGACGTCCCAGGTGTCTTTACCAATCGCATACGGCGGATCGGTAACCACCAAATCAACCGATCCATCTTCGATGCTGCCGAGAAGCTCAAAGACGTCGGAGCGCCACAACGTGCCAAGAGGCGTCTCCAACGCCAACGTCTTTGGCGATAGCGGGCCGGCCAAATCGCCAGGTACTGGCAATTCGGCGGCAATCCTCGGTGGACGCTTTGGCATAGACCGCGGCAGGATACTCGCTATGAGCGAGCCCGGCTACTATGTCCACCCAAGCGCTGTTGTTGATGAAGGCGCGCAGATTGGCGCTGATAGCAAAGTTTGGCACTTTGCCCACGTGATGCCCGGCGCTCGCATTGGCAGCGATACGGTCATTGGCCAAGGCTGCTACATCGCCAACGTGAGCATCGGCAGCGGAGTTCGCATTCAAAATAATGTAAGCGTCTACGATTCGGTGACCCTTGAAGACGATGTCTTTTGTGGGCCAAGCTGCGTCTTTACAAACGTTATCAATCCGCGCTCGGCGGTGCAGCGCAAAGACGAGTACCTACCGACCTTGGTAAAGCGCGGTGCGAGTATTGGAGCAAATGCCACGATCATCTGTGGCGCGACCATTGGCGAGTACGCCTTTATTGGCGCCGGCGCTGTGGTTCGCGGAGTTGTTGCAGATCGGGCGCTGATGGTTGGTGTCCCGGCCAAGCGCATTGGATGGATGTGCGACTGCGGCGTGCGGCTCCCCGACGCCGAAGCCATGGCCACTGGGCTGCGCGCTCAGTGTACGGCTTGCAACGCCAAGTATTGGGTTCGCGAAAAAGGCGCTCAGCGCTTGGACGACGCCGAGTAGGCGCTTAGCGCTTGGACGACGCCGAGTAGAAGCTCGGCGCCTGGACCACGCAGCTCAGCGCTTGGACGTTCCTAAGTAGAAGCTGCGACAGCGCTGAAGCAATTCGATTGGATCGAATCCCAGCATGCCAAAGGGATTGGCGCTGCTCTCTTTGAGCCGACTCTGGGCTGCGCCCGCAAAGTCTCCTGCCATCTTGCGCGCACCTTTTGGCAGAAAGCGCGCCATGCGTTTGGCACCAGTGGTTGCGGCAGCAAGGGCCGCAGCGCCGCCAAGCAGGCCTTGTAGCCACATTGGCGATGGATCGACAATAAGATTTCCGGCGCGCAGTTCTTTGGCAAGTTGGTCGGTGGGCCCAGTTAAGATGCGAAGCACCGCGTCCTTTTCTACAAAGATCGAAATGCTCGGCTTGGCAAAGCGCGACTCGACGGCGCGATTCACCTTGTCGTAGTTGGTGCGCCAGTCTCGGGCGAGTTCTTGCTCGCTAAGAAGATCCCCAATTCCCGGATGCATGGTCGCGAGCACGATCGCACCCCGGCGTTTCTCGGCAATCACCGAGCAGTGCACCCGACGGCCATCAAGAATATAGGCGACGAGGGTGCTCTCGTTTGGCACAAGCAGGTCGAAGGTCTTTTGCAAGGCCTCCGAGCGCAGCGGCGGGATTAGTTCGAGAAGCGGCGGATCACTCCAAATGCCCTCACAGCGGCGCAGAGCCTGCCAAAGGCCAACACCCTGGGTGGCAAAGTCGTCTTCAATGCGCAGGCCGCGCTCCATGCGTTCAAAGAGATCGGTGAGAGCTCGGCGCTCAAAGACCAAGAGCCCTTCGACATCGAGTGCCTTGGAGAGTGCTGCAAGTTGAGGCTTTGATGTGCCGGCAAAGGGAACCGCTTCGCGATCGAGTGCACCCTCGCCGGATCGCACCGCATGTAAGAGTTTTCCCGATTCTAGCACCACGACTGCATAGCGCGAGTTCTTCGAGAGCCCGGGCGGCAGCGCCAACTCCCACCAATTTTGCAAGTGGCGTCTATCGAGCCAAGCCAAGACCGGATCGTGGTCAATCATGAGCGTGCCTCCACGCGAAAGATTCGAGTTTCGCTAGGCGCCAGCGAGAGCGTTGCGATGCCCTCCTCCTCGCCGATTGCTTCGCCAGTGAGACCGTCGCGAAGCGTGCAACCGACAGGCACGTTCACCGCAGCGGTTGCGTCAACCACATCGCGATTGCGCACAAAGAGCAGTGGAACCTGGCCGTTGTCATCGTAGAACGGCGTGCAGGTCGCGCTTGGCGACTCGGGCGCAATCCACAAATCATCAAGCTCTCCCGCCAAGCCCAATACATCGGCAGCCAAGCCTTCGATGTCTTCGAGCGACTCGGCAGCCAATAGGCCGCCACCTTGCGGCATGCCTCCTTCGTCGCCCAAAGGCCGGCCAAGCTCGTCTTCGATGGGCAACTCGGGCCCTAAGACAACCGGCATGCCAGTGATGCCCAGAGCGTGCAGCGCGCCCCAAACCGCACCATCGACACGGCGCAGGGTTGGCGCGATCACGGCTTTGGTGGAGCCATCGATGCGGTGCAGCTCTGACTCGCCAAGAAGCAAATACGGCACTTCGACAAGGTCGAGCGCTTCTCGAATTGCTGCCAACCAGCGCGGGTAGAGACGAGCCGATGCGTCGAGGGCGAGCTCGGCGGAGCCCGAGGGCCCAAGCCCCATCCACTCGGTGATGGCGGGAGTTGCGCTATCGAGGGCGCAGCTCGCCACGGCTGCGCAAGCTTCGGCCCGGCTTGCAATCACTACGATAGGCGTCTTGCGCCGAAGCGTGTGCGCCCGTGCCTCGCGAAGGGTTGCGAGCAAAGGCCCGACCCACTCGCAGCTGCGAGCCTCTCCCGCCCATCGCTCGCGAGCCACGGCCATGTAGAGAGTGAAGTCGGTGATGCCCGATGCCAATGCCTCGAGCACAGAGTTTTTCTGAGCGTCGTCGGAGACCACCGGAAACCAAGGCGCACCTCCGATGAAGAGCGTCGTGGCATTGCCGGCCTCAGAATCAGGTGACGCGGGGCCGCCAACCTTGGCAGCATTCGCAAGCGTCATACCGCCCTTGCGCGCAGCGCTTTCAAGCCACCGAATCGCACGAGCCTCGTACTCTTCGCCAAAGCGAACCCAGGCAAGGCAGCGCGGCATGTCGTCTTCTTGGAAGTGACGAGGTGCTGCTACATCCTCGTTCTCCTCCTGCCACCACGCAATCGCCTCATGATGGTAATCGCCGTCAAACGCCGCGATACGGCCCATACTGCGGCGATCGCATTGCACGCTTACCGTCGCTTTCGACTCGCGCAAATGCTCACCCAAGGCCGCAAACCACTCGCCAACTTCGGCCGCAAATGCCGACGAAGCAAACGATGGCGCCGGAAACATCTTGGTTGGCCATGGCAACCAAAGCGGCGTTCCTCGGCCGCTCACCGCCTGGCACTCTTTGCGTGCGAGCACCCGCTCGGGAATGCCAAAGCCCGTGAGTTGGCCGCCGACCGCCGGGCCAAGCCGCAGGTGCACACCAAGCCCATGCTCGTTCGCCTGCGCCACAAAGCTTGCCAAGTTTAAATGCTTGGCAAACGCAAACGCACCTTTGTGACGCTCGTGCACCGACCACGGAACGCAGGAACTCACACCCGTGAAGCCCAATTCGCGAAGCTCTACCAGCAGACCGGGCCACTCATCGGGCTCGTGACGCCAGTAGTGCAACTCGCCCAGATACGTCGCAGCCTTGGTCACCGGTGAACCCAGCCGTGCTCTGGACTAAGAATAAATCTGGAACTTCCCCAAGCGAGTTTGTGGCCAACAGCCATCGGCATCGAAGCACCGCGGCCTGCGGTCTCGTACTCCGCGTCCCAAGGCAAGAGCAGGGTAAGCCCTTCTTCACTTGCGCACGCTCTTGGCAAGATGGCATGCGCGTGACCCGCACCTTCGCGGGCAAAGGCCAAGATCCCCTCGATGCCCTTCTTGGCGGGCTCGAGCAACTCGTAGCAGGTGCGCAATTGCGGAGGCGGCAGCGCCAATTCCTTCGAGCGCAAGAGCGCCTCTTCTGGCGTCACCCACACTTCGTCGACGGTCTCTTTGTTGTCGGGCGAGGCCACCTGATCTGCGGGCATCACTGCAATAAAGAACTTGGCGCTGTAGCGACGCTTCTCCGCCGAAGGCGTAATCCAGTGTGCGTAGTAGGTGAGCGCTTCGACATCGATGGGCGCGTTGGCCATAACCTCCGCTGGGTTGGCTTTATCGACATTTAGCGCACGACGCCAAGCGTCGCGATCCGCTGCCTCGGTCGCAACGCCACTCAGCAAGACGCCAGACTCTTCAAAGAGCTCGCGCCCAGCAACCAAGCGATCATCGGCTTCAAAGTCTTCGGCAATGCCGCCGGGAAAGACGTAGGACGACGACATGAAGGACGCCTTGCGATGCCTTCGCAGCAAATAAATCTGCACGCCCGCTGTGCCCTCGCGAAGCAATATCACCGAGGCGGCGGCCTTAGGCTCAACATCTTGACTCTCAGCCATGGGCGGAACGTATCATGCGGGGCCTATGGTCATGCGCACCGTTCCCCTCGTAGACCTCGGCAAACAGCACCGCGAATTGCGTGCAGACATTGATGCCGCCATCGCCTCGGTTATCGATTCGGGTTGGTTCATTCTTGGCCCCGAAGTCACCGCATTCGAGCAGGAGCTGGCCGACGCTTGCGATGCAGGATTTACCGTTGGCGTCTCGTCGGGAACCGATGCCTTGCTGCTTGCTCTCATGGCCTTGGGGGTTGGGCCCGGCGACGAAGTCGTCACCAGCTCGTTCACGTTCTTTGCAACTGCTGGCGTCATCGCCAGGCTCGGCGCCACCCCTGTCTTTGCCGATATCGAAGACGAGAGCTTTAACCTCGACCCGCAGGCCGCCCTTGCCGCCGTTACGCCAAAGACCGCAGCCATCATGCCGGTCAACCTCTACGGTCGCCTGGCCACGCTTCCCAAAACCGACCTGCCGATCATCGAAGACGCGGCACAGAGCGTTGGTTGCGGCGTGCCTCGCGGATTGGCTGCGGGCTACAGCTTCTTTCCCACAAAGAACGTTGGCGCGCTTGGCGACGCCGGCGCGGTCGCAACAAACGATGCCGACTTTGCCGATCGCCTGCGCCTGTTGCGCACCCACGGCGGGCGCCCAAAGTACTTTCACGCAGCCGTTGGCGGAAACTTTCGCATCGACGCCCTGCAGGCCGCCGTCTTGCGAATTAAGCTTCGCCACCTAGATGCTTGGAACACCACGCGCCGGGCAAATGCGGCACGCTACTCCGAGTTATTCTCATCTGCGAATAAGTCTGAAGTGCAAATACCACAAGACAGCCCCGAGCACATTTACCACCAGTACACCATTCGCGTACCCAAGCGCGACGAACTGCGCGCCCACCTAAAAGAGCGCGGCATTGCCACCGAGGTCTACTATCCACAGCCGCTTCATCTGCAAGAGTGCTTTGCCGACCTTGGCTACAAAGAAGGCAGCTTGCCAAACACCTGCGCCGCCGCCCAAACCGCGCTCAGCCTGCCAATCCACGCCCACCTCGACGCAGACGATCAGGCCTACGTCGTAGAAACGATCTGCGACTTCTACGGCAAGTAGCTGCGCACGAAAGTGCGAGCCGCCTGCAGGTAGACCCGCACCGGTGGACGCCTTCGCTGCCTGTCCACCCGGCCAACAATGCTCGACATCAAAGCGCGCCTCGGCCCAGCCTTTGTCGGAGCATCGCCAATGTGCAGAAACCAGATCCGAGCTGGAGAGATGACGACAATGCGGTGCATAATGTAGACACCGTCTTTGCCCTCATACACCACAACATCGCCAACCCGCAGCTGGGAACTTGGCATCGCCCTCACCCGCACCGTTTGGCCAACCGCAATCGTCGGTTCCATCGAGCCGCTATCGCAAGTGACAAGCGCCCCAGCCGACGATGCAGCCAGTTCGTGCAAGAGCTCCGAGCGCTCGTTCCGGGGAATCACTTGACCATTCTCCGCGGGCGCAGTATCTCCGCGCAACCCTTGAAGAGTGCGACCCTCATAGCGACGATTCTGCTCGGCGCCAGCTGTGCCTTTGACACCAGTGTTCCGGCCAGCCCCAACGGCGAAGTGCCCGACGCAGCCGGCGTACCCGACGCCGATCCCGCAGCACCAGATGCCGACCTAGAAGCGCCAGACGCCGACGTAGCGGACGAACCGCACCTGCTATTAAGCGAAGTAAAAACCACCGGGGGCGGCAAAGAGTTTATCGAGATCTACAACCCAAGCTCGCAGTCGGTTGATCTCTCGGACTACTACCTCGCCGACACTGACGAGTACCCAAAGCTGCCCGGAAACTTTGGCGCCAGCGACAGCGCTGTTGTTGGAACCAGCGACTTCATCGCCCGCTTTCCCGACGGCACAAGCATTGCTGCCGGCGAAGCCCTGGTCATGGCTGTGCGTCCCACCGCATTTCAAGCGCAGTTTGGCGTTTTGCCCGACTTTAGAATCGGCGGCGAGGCCACCGGCGAACTCATGCGCGAAGCCTTCTCGGGCAGCATCAACAACCTGGCCGCACTCACCGATGGCGGCGAAGGCATCGTGCTCTTCTATTGGGATGGCATAAGCGACCTGGTTGTCGACATCGACATGATCGACGTCGGCCCCAACACCACCAGTCCCAACCAACTGGCGAACAAAACCGGCCTACAAGTCGACGGCCCCGACAGCGGCGGCACCCTCAAAACCTACCGCGAAGACCTTGCCACAATGACCAACCTTGGCACCGCCCTCGACTTCGGTGAAAGCTTTCAGCGCCTCGCCTTAGAAGACGGCCACGAAGTGCAGAGCGGCGGTGGCAACGGCAGCCAAGGCCACGACGAAACCAGCGAAGACATCGCCACGAGCTGGGGCATCGAGCTGGCCTCGCCCGGCGAAGCCTCGGTCGGGCCGTGAGCGGGGGCGGCTTAGGTGTTGGCAGCGTAGACACTGAGAGCAGTGGCGTGGGTGTCGGCAGCGTAGACACTGCGAGAGCAACTTGAGCCTAAGCGACCACTTTGAGCAACTCGCAAGCGACCTTGAGAGTCGTCTTGGCAGCGAGTCACTTCCCACCGCTGCGGCGGCTGCATTGCAGAGCTTTCTCGCAACCAATCCAATCACGCCGTCAGACGTTCTCACCTGGGTGGCGAATGCCACAACTCTGCCCAGACAAGAGGACCTCGAGGCAAGCTTTGGCGAGCCTCCGATAACGGTTCTCAATCGCCCAGAGTTTTATATTCAGGTGCTCTTTTGGCGCGACGGAACCACGCGCATTCACCAGCATGCATTCTCTGGCGCCTTTGCCGTGCTCTCGGGTAGCAGCATTCACGTGACGTACTCGTTTGCCCCCGAAATTGTCGTGAGCGAGCACTTCATGACCGGAAGATTGCAACACGAAAACACCGAGTACCTTCGCACCGGCGACTGCAGAGAGATCGTCGGAGGCACAGAGTTTATCCACTCGGTATTTCACCTAGACAGCCCCACTGTGAGCATCGTAGTTCGAAATCACAGCGATCAGAACGCCACGACCCAATTGGCATATAGCCCAACCGTCGCCCTCGATCTCTTCGAGCGTTCTGCAGACTATGTTCGCAAACGACAAGTTCTAGACCTTGTGTGCGAAGAAGAAAATGCCGACGAGCTCTTGGCCGCAATGATTGCCAGCTCATCGCTTTGCAGCAGCTACCTCCTGCTTGAGCAAGTGGCCCGAAGGCGTGGCCGAATCGGTGCCATCTCCGAACTACTCGCTCACGCCCAATCGGTGCACGGCAACGTCGTGCAAGCATTTGCAGAATCCCTCACAGAAATGCTTCGCGTCGAGAACATCGTCGAGCGCAGAAAAGCGATTCGAAATCCCGAGCACCGTCGCATTCTCGCGCTCTTGCTAACGGTGCCAAATCGCCAAACCATTTTGGCCCTTCTCACCACCATCGAACCTTCGCCAGATCCGGTGAGCACGCTTGTGCAGGCGCTGCGCGAGATGCGCAGCCTGCCAGCTCCATCGCAGTGGGGCCCAAATGCACTGGGCCTAGACTTGGACGACGATGCGCTGGCGTTTATTGAGCGAGTCTTGCGCGGAGCATCGGTCGATGCTGCGGCCGAGTTGTGTGAAGACCCGTTGCGCGGCCAAATGCTCGCGCTGCAATTGCCTCTGGCTTCGATTCTCAAGCCGCTCTTTCGCGCGAGCTAGTTGCAACTGCGTCGCTTGCGCGAGCGCCGCGAAGAGTTCGTTGAGTTGGAGTTCGTTGAGTTGGCAACGCACTCGCCATCCAACGAAAGAAGGCAGCCACGTGGCTGCCTTCGTATCGATATCTATAGGTCGCTTCTAGCTCTTCGGCGGAACACCGAAGCAAGCCTGCCCACTGCTTCCGCAGGAGAGTGCCAATGTCTCAAAAACCTTGTCTGAGGTGATCATCGGCTTCTCGTAGACCTTGCGGCCCTTAGGGGGATTGTTCTTATTTTCTTCACTCATAGCCAGTTTCCTCTCGTATCTCTCTTGTGGACGGTAGCACGCAATGCCGGCTACTCGTCAAATAACACTTCGAATAGACCGGTCGCGGTGCCCGCGCCGCCCGCCAACCAATCCGACCAAGCCAAGTCGGCAAGGCCATCGCCGTTCACGTCTCCAGCCCAGACGGCTGGAATCGTCGGCGGAACAAGGATGGCGTGATTGTTTGAGAATCCTGTTGGAAGGGTGATGACGTGGTCCCTGGTATTTGACGAAACATCGCCCGTCGGAATTGAGCCGCCGTACCAAATGAACATGCCGCGCGACGAACTCATGGCCAAATCCTCAAGCCCATCTCCGTTGATGTCCGCATCATTGGTGAGTGCATTGTTGGCAATGCCGGTACCAAGGCGGCGGCCAACCGAGAAGGCCGCAATGAACTGAGTGAGGTAGTTTGCGCTATTGGCGATGTCGATCGTGTTTACGCGGTTACCAGCGACAATCCACACGCGACCTTCGCTGTTTGTGCTTGGAGCTGGGTCGTTCTGTGTATTGGCACCAATGACGATGTCGCGGAAGCCATCACCATTTTGGTCAGAAATGGATCCCATCGAGATGCCGAACTCGGGTGTTTCGTCCAACGCCGTATTCACAATCGTAAGGTCGGTTCCGGTGACGAAGTCTGTAAAGCGCATACCAGGGGTCAACAGAGTTCGACCGCGAAGTACGTAGATGACGTCGTCGGTAGAATCATTCACGGTATCCGATACGTAGGTGACAGCGATGTCGCCAACGCCGTTGCCAGCGCGGGTGTCGCCAAGATAGGCAAGTCGCTCGCCAAACTGGCTGCCATTTACCGCGTCCTGTGGGTTCTCAAAGATGAGTCCAGCAAGGCCGAGCATATCTGCCGAGCTAGCATTGTTGCTAAGGGTGATGGTGTCGCCAGCATCCAAGGTGCCGCCGTAAATAATCACGATGCCACCATCGCCACCTGGGTTGGTTGCAGATTTGCCACCACCGCTACCGCCAGTAGGAGCTGCAATGATTAGATCCTCTGGAGTGTTGGCGGCGTCGATCTGACCTGAGGTCATCGTGTAGCCAAAGCTGCTGCCCGTGAACCAATCGCCAGCGGTGCCAGCGAGGGTAATAAGAATGTCACGCCCGTTGGCTGGAATCACACCAGGAACCGAGAGGGTATCGTTGTGGAAGATGTAGACCTCGTTGGTAATGGCCGCGCCAACTGCGAGACCATCGCCAGCGCCATCCCAATCGATGCGTGCGAGGCTGAAGCCAAATGCCTCGAAGGAACCGTTGCCCTCGAGAACGACGTCTGGAGTGATGTCGGTGCCAGCTGGAGTCACGACTCCTTCAGCACTGCCGTAGTAGATAAAGACGCGACCCTGGAGGGAGTTTGCGAACGGTGATGCCACAGCAACATCGTCAAAGCCGTCTCCATTAAAGTCACCAGAGGCGAGGCGCATTCCGAAGCGGTCGCCATCTGCACTGCCACCAGCAACCACGGCACCGGTGCCATCGAAGTCGGGAATCACGGGACCAATGCTTGAAGCGGTCGAGCGATTGCCCACTGCATCAATTGCCATGACACCGAGGTGATACTCGGTACCAGCATCGAGGGGAGTAATGGTGGTGCTCTCATTTACGATTGCGCCAGGCCATTGAGTTCCCTGTGATACGAAGGTCGTTGGGTCGGTCGAGAACGGTGCCGTGCCGATGCGAACCATGTAGGTCGAATCGACAACCGCATCCCAAGAGAAGTCAATCGTTCGGTGATCGGTCGCAGTTGCTACCAATCCAACCGGAGCGGCTGGCGGAGTTAGGTCGACGTCGACGCTAATCGAAATACTACCTTGGCGCGTGCCAGGGTCGCGGGCCACAGCCTCAAGCGTGTGGGTACCCGTTGTGAAGACAACCGGAGCATCTGTGCAGAACTCGCCACCGGCAAAGGTCGTTGTGTGGTCGGTTGCGCCATCAAGCGTCACCGTTACAACAACACCGGGCTCGCTAACCGTTGCGCAAACTGTCGTCTCAAGTGCACCTGCACCATTAACCGTTCCTTCGGAAACACCGAGCAGTCCATCGTCGACAGGCTCCTCAAAGTCGACATCAATGTCTTCGAGACGAATGGCACAGCCACCAGTGCTCGCCTCGTTGCCGATGGTATCGCTCACTCGAGCGCGAACATCGTTATCGCCGGGAAGCAGCTCGACGTTGATTGGTGCGCCAAGGTCAGGAGCAGGAAGCGTCGTTGTGCCTGCGCTGTTGATGACATCCACATCGCGAGTTGCGGCAAATGGTGCAATCACTGCAACGGTGATTTGAAAGCCATTGCTTAGGTCACTGTCTGCATCGTTGGCAACCGTGCGCGCGAGAGTCTCGCCGCAATCCAGGGTTGCCGGGCTAACAAGCGAGAGCGATACGCCTGGAGCTTCGGTGTCCCATGTAACGTCTCGAGCATCGCTGGTTTGAAAGTTGTCACTGTTAACAACGCGAGCGGAGCAGGTCGCTGCGCCTTCAGAGCTGGCGTTGCCATCGAGCGTGACATTGGAAACTGTTGTGAGCCCACCAGAGGGAACAACCTCTGAGCTCTCGCCTTGGCCGCAATCCACAAAGACGGTCTCGCCCTCGCATGCAGTGTCGACGGAAACGGTGAAGTTTGCCTGCATGCCGTTACCAGCATCGGCATCGGAGTCGACAGTCACGATTGCAGCAGGGCCATCAATCGAGATTGCACAGCCGTCTAGGATGACGGGAACATCAAAGCCTGCGCTACATGCGTTGCCGGCGTGATCTTGGGTTACGAAGCTCACGGCGAAGTTGCCTGGCGAGGTGAACTCGGCGAGTTCGGAAGCGCTATTGCCAGCTTCGTCGACGGGGATCGCATCGAACTCAAGAGCATCGCGGAAGAACGAAGCGTTTTCGCCTTCGGTGTCGTTTTCGTCGGCATCATCAACGGTGCCGGTCCAAGTCATTTGGATGCCGTTGCCAATGTCGCCGTCGGTGTCGTCATCTGGAGTGATGGTGACCCCGTTGGTTGGAACTGTTAGTTCGCAGGTTGGAACAATCGTATCGACGCGAACCGTATTGGTTGCGGATGCTTCGTTAACGCTGCCACTCACGCAGGTTGCGCGAACTGCTTGAACGCCCTGAGCGAGGGTTGCTGCGAATGACGCAGTGCCATCGGCGCCTGCGGTAGCAGTGCCAACGCTTGCCTCAACACCAGTTGAAACATCGAGGATAAAGACTTCGACGTTGAAGCCCGCGCCACTGGCAATGTTTAGGTTGGCTTGGAAGTTGGGAATCGCGCCATCGCTATCGTTTGACGAGTTGAGAACCGGAATCGGTGCGAAGAACTCGTTGTCGATTGGGCCTTCGGCAATCGTAAGATCGCAAGCGGCGTCGGTGACAACCGTGACCACAACTTCGTCAGTGCCAGAGCCACAACCATCATCGGAAACACCGGTGACAGAGAGAGTTACTTCGCCAGCGGGAAAGGTCACGCCCTCGAAGGTCACATCACCGTCGGCGTTGGACGTCGCGGTGATTTGCTCGACCGCGTTATCACTGTTGGTGACGGTTAGCGTGAAGTCATCACCGCTGCCGAGATTGGATCGAACGGTGACATCACTCTGGATGCCAGCGCGTCCAGCATCGCTATCGTTCGCATTGGAGAGGTTGCCGTTAGCGACCGGGTTTTGAAAGACAACAACAATTTCCGATGGGCAGGTTGGCCCATCGCCACATGCCGAAGCCATTGTGGCCGTTGCCAGCAGCGCCAATAACGCTGGTCCATTCGCGAGTGTTTTAAACATGTCTGTCCCCAGTTCTTCCTATTAAGTTCGAAGTCTCTAATGGCGCCTAGCGCAGGTAGCTCTAAAGTACTTTCAACGCAGAGGAGCGCCTACCACCGGATGGCAGTAGTCGGTCATGCTGACCATCGGCCGCTACGCGATTCCATGTAGGCGGAAGTTGCGTTTCGGTCGCAGGAATTTTTCCGCGCTCGCGCAGCGAATCGCGCACTGCCACCGTGTGCCTGCAAGCTTCAAGGGACGGCCCTCGGATCTCGCCGTGCTCGATAACTGCCATCGCGTGGCAGCGCGTGCAGTACGAGCGCACCGGGCACTCGTTGCACTCTTGAATCGTGGCCCACTTAAGATCCCGCACTTCGTTAAGCGACTCGGATTTGCTCCAGATGCTTGCAAAGCTCTGCTTGCGAAGATCTCCTACGGGAATTGGCAGGCTATTGCACGGCCAAACTTCGCCCTGTGGATTAATCGAGCAAACGTCCTTACCAGCACGGCATGGACTTTCGCCCAGGGACCGAAGGTTGGCCGAGTGAGCATTTGAAAAGCTCTCGTCCATAAACTCAGACATCGTGTCGGTATAAAACTCCGTCATCGACTCTTGCGTCATTCGCAGCCGGGTTGTCTTAAGATCGCCATCTTCGATCGCAGTGATCTTTGGATCGAAGGTAAATTTCGCACCTAGCTGATCGGCAAGCTTGCCAATCTCCTTAAGGTCATCGACGTTTGATTGCATGACCGGAGTCTTGAGAACGACGGGAATCTTGCGAGCCACCATGCGCTCAATTGCGGCGATACTGCGCTTCCACGAGTTTTTCTGGCGAGTCACGTGCTCGTGAATGGCAGGCTTTGATCCGTAGATCGAAATGTCGATGTGAAGCGGGCGAATCGTTGCGAGAAAGTTCGCGCGCTTTTCGGTGATGTGATGACCGGTGGTAAGCACCTTGAGAGCAAAACCAAGATCGTGTGCACGTTGCAGAATCTTGTCTGCATCGCGGTGCATAAAAAACTCACCGCCCATTAACGTTAAAAAGAGAACACCCGCATCAGCAAGTTGCTGGAGGACGTCGAAGACCTCGTCGGTGGTGAGCTCGTTGTGTCCAACATGCTCTTGGTAACAATGCGAGCAGCTGTAGTTGCACACGTCGGTGACTTGAAACGTCACGTAGCTTGGTGCCCCACTTGCCCTGGCTTGCTCTGCCAGTAAGTCCGCTGCTCTAGTTTGTACTTTCATTCCACGTCTTTCTTGACTCAGGGTAGCCGGGCACCTGCCTATTCACAAGTGATACCAAGCACTTCCCCTACACTTGGATCCTTGGAGAATTCGAGTTCGTAACACGGCACCGAAGAGACAAGATCGGCTACCAGGCTCAAGGTTTTAGCGCTGGTCTTTGGTGCCCTCGCATACGTGACGACATGCCTGCACAATTCGTTCATTGCGGCAGCCGGCGCAATGCGCCTTCGATGGTGTTCGGGTGCCTGAATTAGGAAATTTAGCGAGGCCAATTCTCGCGACTCGCCATGAGGCAAGCCTTCGCTTCCTTTGAAGGGAGCAACGGTTACGCTCCAACTCCCGCCGGATTTGCTGACAAAGAGCAATTCGTCGGCGAGCTTCAAAGCGCCACAGTGCTCGGCGAGCATTGTGGAGATCGTCGACTTACCCGCACCACTCACTCCGGAAAACACCAAGGCGCCCTCGGGCCCTGCGACGGACGACGAGTGCAGGATTAGCGTGTCTCGATGGGGAAGAGCCAGCGATGCTGCGATTCGAATGATCGCCTCAAGCCCACTGGGCGCTTGATGACTTTGGAAGTGCGCGTGGAGTTTCCCATCCTTGGCGATGTCAATGTGTCCTCTCGCACTCTTCCTGCTGAGCACCAACTCCGTGTCCGAGAACCGGACCGTCTCGAATGCCGGATAGGTCGGCCCTTCGGGCTCGTCTTTGCCAAAGCCCGGAATCACTTCGAGATCGATTCGCACATCGGCAGGACCTCCGCGAGATGGATACGACTCGTACGCCCCAAAGCGCTCTGCCTGTGGGCCTGACACAGAGACTTCAAACTCCAACCCTGCAATATTAAACGAAAACTGTCCCATCTTAGGCCGGTTTTCGCAGGTGTAAAACGCAGTGGTTCCAAAGCGCGTCCGACAACCGGGTTGGCAACCGCGGGTGCACGCGCACGGCGTAGGGATATCGGCGCAGGCTGCGAAAGAGCTCGACGGCTTGAACCTGTAGACCAGAAGCTCGGGCGGGGCCCGCCAAGTCTTCGACGTCGCGAAGCGCAAACTCGTCGGCCACAGGAGGCTTGCGAGTTAATAGGCTTCGAAGGCTTTTGCCCTGACCAAATTGGTGGACGGCACATTGGCCGCCAGGCCTCAGAACTCGGAAGATTTCGGAAAACGCCAGGGTTGTTCGCATATAGCGAATCACTCCTTGTGCCGCAATCACGGCATCGAACGAGCCCGAAGCGAACGGAAGTTGGTGTCCATCAGCGCGCACAACCGACGGCGATTTCTTAGCGGCCACCCGCAGCATTTCCGTCGATAGATCAATGCCAACGACGCGCTTGGCGTTGTCGTGATTGAGCAATCGCCCAGTGCCACAGCCCAAGTCCAGGACTTGCCCACGCAGCAAGAGCTTTTGAAGCGACTGCTCAATTACCTTGTATTTACGCCGTGTTGCGTAGTGTCCAACGTCGTAGCCGGCGGCATTCCGATCGTACCAGGCGCTGACCGTCCCAGTAGAAGGCGTCACAGAAGGAGGCGTCACAGAAGGAGGCATGGGGCAGCTTAGCCGTCAGCCTGCATCAGCCCTTGTGCCACGAATGACTCAAGGCACTCGGTCACGTCTTGCCGTGCAGTCTCAAGGTCGACCTCATAGGCCAACATCAGCTCCTCGGCGGCCTGATCGACGGTCACTCCATCGGCACCTAACCCCCAAAGCAAGGTTCCAGAGCCGTTAAGTGTGTGCATCTTATTGTCGTCAGCAGTAATGACGAATGCGATGCCGTCTAGGACACGACCAGCGGTGAGTGGATGCTTGCGATAGATACGAGTCATGTTTCGGGAGCCTTGTGCAGGTAGTACCCCATCGAGGCAAATGTGTTCAACCGGGATCGGACCGAAGTGCCAATCACAACTTCACGTACCTAATTCCTAACGCTGGAGGGATGGTGGACGATTTTACTAGGGAGTATTCCGGATTGATGAACGCCCACGAGTTTCTGGCCACCAACCCTTAAACCCGCCATTTCCCAAGAGTTGACAGCCATTTAGGTAGCTGGTTACTCTAGAAAGCGATTCCATGCTGAAGCTTCGCAACACACTTTTCCTAGCCGCTCTCGCGTCGCTTGCCCTTGGTGGCAGTCTTCTCAGAGCTCAGCCAGCTGGTGGAGACGATGCCCCGGAAGTAACGGCACCGATCGAAACAGTTTCCAATCTTACGCCCGCAGAAATGCAGGCCGAAGTTGGTAAGAACATCAAGGTGATGCAAGAGACCCTTGTTCGCGTGGTTGAGCTTCAGCAAGTCGCACGCAAACAAAAAGATGTCATCAAGCTAAACTGCGTGAACGACAAACTCCTACAGGTCAAACAGCTTCTTAATATTGCCGAAGCTGGACGTACCGACCTAATCGAATCTGCGGCACAAGGTGATACTGCAGCACAAACGCATCACTTCAGCCAAATCACAATCGCCAGTGAGAAAACTTCTGGTCTTCGCGATGAAGCAGAAGGCTGCATTGGTGAAGAACTCGTTTTTCTTGGACCAACAGAAGTTACCGTTGATGATCCGGGACTTCCTGATGACCCAACTGGCGACGACGATTTTGACTGGGACGACGTCATCGAACCACCTGGCTATGCGAGCCCCTTCCTCTAGCCATCACTCTTTTCGTCTAGCCTAAGCTTCGAGCCTAATCATCATGCAATTCTCCCCAACCGCAGCTGTGGTTGCAGTCCTCGCCTCCTCGGCGACACTCGCAATCGGTGGCAGCACGGCAAATGCGCAGGACGCGACCGTCCAAGGTCCAGGCTACGCCGTTAGCGAAACGGCAGTCGTTCATCCATCCATTGGTGCCGAGACCGGATACATCTCAAACGTCTTCTACGAAGACAACGCCCCTTCTGGAGCCGGAGTGTTTCGCATCCTTGGCCAACTCACGCTTGCACCTGTCGGCGACGAGTCCAACAAGGGTGGCACACCGCCAGAGCTAATCTACTCGGCTGGCGCCCGCTTTGAGTACGAAGAATACCTAAGCGGCAGCACCAGCGTTACCGACCAGCGAAACCTCGGCCTGGGCGCCGACCTCACGCTTGGGATCAAACCCGCAAGTACGTTTCCGATAACGATCGAAGATCACTTTATTCGTACAAATCGGCCGACGAACTTCGAGTCAAATAGCACCCTCTCGCGGGACATCAACACCTTTAAAGCTGGCGTCAAATACGTTCCAGAAGGCCGCAACATTTCGGGGCGCCTGCACTACAGCAATACCCTCGACTACTTTGAGAGTAATGAGTCTGCCTTCGCAAACCGCATGCTCAACAATGTGCAGTTGGGCGTGGATTGGCAATTCCTTCCGATCACTCGATTCTATGTCGAGGGTAGCTACGCATATAATACCGGTCTTGGCGCAGCTTCTACAAAAGTTAGCTCAACCCCAATGCGCGGCACGCTTGGCGTTGCAACCGCTCTCACCGAGCGCTTCACCTTGCGAGCCGATGCCGGCTACGCACATGGCTCGTACTCTGCTGGTGCAAGCTTCTCCTCGTTTGTCTACGGCTTTGAGGGCGGCTTTCGCTACAGCCCAGTCGGCCGTGTTCGGCTCATTTTCGATCGCGATTTCAGAGACTCGATCAATGCCAACTTCTACGGCGACTACATGCTTAAGCTCGCGGTCGATCAGCAAGTTGATCGTGTAATGCTCGAAGCGAGCGTAGAGGGTCACCTTCGCAGCTACGGTGGAGTTGATATGTCGTTTGGTGGTGGCGACACCCGCGACGACGTAATCTTCGCTGCAGGTGTTAAAGCAAGCTACGAGATGCGCGAGTGGTTGGGGCTCCACGCGAGCTACAACATGCGCTCTGTGCAAACCAAATTTGTTTCCTCGATTGGTGGGGATGTTGATGACCCAGATTTCGCTAGGCATCAAATCACCGCTGGCGCGACAGCGGCTTTCTAAATACCTCCGGGTACTTTCAGCCTTCTACGCCAAACGCCAAACGCCAAACGCCCCGCTGCATTCCGCATGTGGGCAAGCGGCTGTGCGATCGCATTAAAACTGACATGAATCTGCAGAATAAAAAGATCCTAGTGACTGGGGCTGATGGCTTCATTGGCTCGCATTTGGTCGAGACTCTCGTTGAAGACGGACTAAACGTTAAGGCCTTTGTTCAATACAACTCCCTTGGAACTTGGGGATGGTTAGAAGATGTCTCAGACGAGGTCGAAGGCAACTTTGAGGTTGTGGCCGGTGACATTCGCGATCCTCATGGCACACGAGCTGCGATGGAAGGTTGCGACGTTGTGCTTCATCTTGCGGCGCTGATCGCGATTCCCTTCTCGTACCATTCGCCCGACGCATATCTCGAAACCAATGCGCGCGGCACACTAAACGTTTTGCAGGCAGCTCGGGCGTTAAACACCGAGCGCGTCGTTTGCACTTCGACGTCCGAAGTCTATGGCTCGGCGCAATTTGTTCCCATCACCGAAGAGCATCCTCTAAATGCTCAGTCGCCCTACGCGGCCACAAAGATTGCAGCCGACCAACTAGCACTCTCGTTTAGCCGCTCGTTTGAAACGCCCGTCGCCATTGTTCGCCCGTTTAACACCTACGGGCCAAGGCAGTCGGCGCGCGCGGTAATCCCGACGGTGATTAGCCAGATCGCCAGTGGCCAGAAAACAATCAAGCTTGGTGCGTTGGACCCAACTCGGGATTTTACCTATGTTCGCGATACCACGCGCGGGTTTATCCAGCTCGCTGCATGTGACGAAGCCATTGGCCGCGTGACGAACATTGGCAGCGGTTTTGAAATCTCGATTCGCGAGATGGTCGAAGTGATCGCAAAGGTGATGGAGGTTGAGGTCAAGATCGAACTCGACCAAGAGCGTTTGCGACCCAAGGCAAGCGAGGTTGATCGTCTCTTTGCTGGCACCGATGTCGCGCAAGCGCTGTTTAACTGGAGCCCCGAGCACGGAGGCCATGAGGGCTTTGCGCGCGGTATTAAGAAGACAGCGGATTGGTTCTCCGACCCAGCGAACCTTGCAATGTACAAAAGTGGCACGTACGCCATCTAAGTTTGGATCTCCCAATGTCGAAACTCTCTGAAGGTGAACTCGCCGAACTGTGCAGCCTCTTCGTTGAGCGGTTGCAGACTGTAGTCGGTACGGACGGCAAGGTTGCACCACTTCACGAACCGCGATTTGCCGGCGAGGAGTGGACGTTTGTAAAGGACTGCCTCGACAGTGGTTGGGTCTCGTCGGTCGGTAGCTATGTCGACCAGTTCGAGCAAGATCTGGCAACTGCCTGCGGCGTCGAGCACGCGGTTGTTCTAGTTAACGGTACGGCTGCATTAGAAATCGCCTTGCGCGTTGGCGGCGTTTGCCCGGGCGATGAAGTTCTCATTCCTACGCTAACGTTTGTAGCCACGGCAAACGCGGTCTCGCACGCTGGCGCGATTCCCCACTTCGTAGACAGTGCCTTCGATACCTTGGGCATGGATCCCGCTAGGCTTCGCACGTACTTGGAATCGATCGCGACCACGCGCGATGGCAAGTTGGTAAACACCGCCACAGACCGCCCAATCACAGCCATCGTGCCCATGCACGTCTTTGGTCACCCAGTCGATATGGATGGTCTAAGCGAAGTTGCCAAGCAGTTTAACCTGCCAATCATTGCCGACGCAGCCGAAGCGTTGGGCAGCAACTACCAAGGCAAGCCGGTGGCATCCTTTGGCGATATTTCTGCGCTCTCGTTTAATGGCAACAAGATCATTACCACCGGCGGTGGTGGCGCGATTGTCACCAATAGCCGCGAGCTTGCAACGCGGGCCAAACACATCACGACCACGGCAAAGGTGCCGCATCGCTGGGCCTATACCCACGATGAAATTGCCTTTAACTACCGCATGCCAAACCTAAATGCGGCTCTTGGATGCGCACAGCTCGCCCAACTGCCTACATTCTTGGAGCAGCAGCGCGAGATTGCAAAACGCTACGCTAAGACTTTTTCTAACACACCTGGGTTTAGTATTTTTGGCGAACCCGCAAACTCGGAAAGCAACTACTGGCTAAATGCCGTTTTGCTTAGCGAAGATAACGAGGAAGCTCGCGACTCGCTGTTAAATGCCTCGAACGATGTCGGGCTGCACTGTCGCCCGGTTTGGACAACCCTTCACAGGTTGCCCATCTACAGTTCTTGCCCGCGCATGGATTTGCGTGTCGCCGAAGTGCTAGAGCGCCGAATCATCAACCTGCCGTCGAGTACCCAACTTGCCGAGAGACCTGATGCCACTTGATGTGCTGGCGATTTCTGGGGGCCGCGCCGACTGGGGCCTGCTGCGACCGGTTCTCGCAGCACTGCAAGCAGATCCAGCATTCGCGCTTCGCATTGCTGCAACCGGCCAACACCTCGACCTAAGCCAAGAAAGCCTTGTAGAAATCGAGCGGGCCGGCTTTGCTGTCGACCACAAAATCGACATTGGGGCGGTTGGTGGCAGCATTCTCGAAGTCACGCGCGCCATGGGCCAGGCAACCATTAAGTTCGCAGAGCTCTTTGCCGATGCCAAACCCGAATTACTCTTAGTTCTTGGCGATCGCTACGAAATCCACGCGGCGGTTAGCGCCGCTCTCATGGCACGGATTCCGGTTGCGCACCTGTGCGGGGGCGACATCACCGAAGGCGCCGTCGACGACGCGCTTCGTCACGGAATCACCAAGATGTCACACCTGCACTTCGTAACAAACTCGGTTGCAGCAGCGCGGGTGGCGCAACTTGGAGAACGCAAGGAGTCGATCTTTAACGTAGGCAGCCCTGGCATCGATCAGATCCTTGGGGTGCAGAGGTTAAGCCGTGACGAAGCGTTTGGCTCGCTTGGCTTCGTGCCACAAACCCGCAACATTCTGGTGTGCTTTCACCCTGTCACCCTGCAGGCCGACTCTCAGGACCAGTGCTCTGCCATGCTCTCGGCGCTGGCACAGCTCCCCGACACCGGTATAATTCTTACCGGAAGCAACGCGGATCCCGGTGGCCTAGACATCGATGCCCTGTTGCAAAACTTCGCTAGCGAGCACGAGCACGCGGTCTATGCCAAATCGCTTGGATCGGCGCGCTTCATCAGTGTGCTATCCGAAGTTGATGTGATGGTTGGCAACTCGTCGAGCGGGCTCTACGAGGCTCCCTCGGTAAAGACGCCCACTGTGAACATTGGCGATCGGCAAAAGGGCCGCCTTCGAGCGTCGTCGGTATTTGATTGCGAGCCCCAAGAAGAGACCATCTTGGCGGCAATTCGCAAAGCATTGGCAGCGGATGTCTCGGAGGTTGTAAGCCCGTACGGGGACGGCAATGCCGCAGCGCAAATCGTCTCGGCCCTAAAGTCGTCCGACATCAGAACACTTCTGTCGAAAAAACGCTTTGTCGATTTCGATGCACAAGAGAATTCATGAGTACATCCAACGCAAATTCTGAGCAGAACGCAGGCTCTGTGCACGCGCCTAGCATCTGCGTAATCGCCGAAGCAGGTGTGAATCACAATGGCGACTTGGACTTGGCTAGGCAGCTTGTCGATGCTGCTGCGGAGGCCGGCGCCGACGTCGTCAAGTTTCAAACCTTTCGAGCTGACGCCCTGGTAACCAAGACCGCACCCAAGGCTGCCTACCAAGCGCGCAATACCTCGGAGACCGAGACTCAGCACCAGATGCTTACGCGACTCGAGCTTTCGATGGAAGCACACCGAGCGCTGCTGCAGTACTGCAACGATCGCGGAATTGCATTTCTCTCGTCGCCTTTCGACATTGGAAGCCTGCACTTTCTTACGCAAGAACTTGGGCTCACAACGATAAAGCTCGGCTCTGGCGAGCTAACCAATGCTCCGCTGCTTATTGAGGCAGCTCGTTCCGGATGCTCGCTAATTCTCTCGACGGGAATGTCGACACTTGGAGATGTAGAGCAAGCGCTAGGCGTACTTGCCTTTGCGATGGATCCCACAGCAAAGGATCCGGGTTCCGAAGCCTTCCTGCAGGCCACTCAGAATACTTCTGCATGGCAAGCGATGCGAAAACGCGTGACACTGCTGCATTGCACCACTCAGTATCCCGCACCAATATCGTCGACCAACCTGCGCGCGATGGTGACCATTCGCGATGCCTTTGGGCTGCAAGTGGGCTACTCGGATCACACCGAAGGCATCTCGATGAGCGTCGCAGCAGCGGCTATGGGTGCCACGGTAATCGAGAAACACATCACCCTCGATAAGACGTTGCCGGGCCCAGACCATCGAGCCTCCGCCGACCCTGGGGAGTTTCGCAGCCTTGTTGCTGGGGTTCGCGAAGTTGAGTTGGGGCTTGGCTCGGGAATCAAGCAACCGGCCGAGGCCGAGATGGCCAACCGCTCGGTGGCGAGAAAGAGCCTTCGCGCAGCGCGAGAAATTAGCGCAGGTGCAACCCTCAACGCCGATGACATCATCGTCGCAAGACCCGGCGATGGAATTTCCCCAATGCGCTACTGGAGCGCTCTTGGAACGATCAGCAAACGCGACTACCAACCAGGCGACCCTTTGGAGCTTCCAGAATGAAAGTAACGCTAGAAGCCATTCTCATCTCTGCCGATGCCACCGTTCGACAGGCGATGGAGGCAATCGACCGAGGAGCCGTGCAAATTGCGTTGGTCGCCGACGAAAACCGACGACTGCTAGCGACGGTAACCGACGGTGACATTCGCCGAGGCCTACTTAGTGGCCTCTCGATGGACACCTGCGTTAGCGAATTGATGCGCAGCAATCCGGTCACCGTGCCAGAAGGTGGGGAGCGCGCTGCTGCCATCACCTTGATGCGCAAGCTTGTCATTCACCACGTCCCGGTGGTGGATTCCCAAGGTCGCGTGGTCTCGCTACAGTGTGCCGATGATCTAATTGCCAACGAGCGAAGCGATACCGCCATCGTCTTGATGGCTGGCGGAATGGGAGCTCGGCTGCGGCCACTCACCGAGAACGTTCCCAAGCCGATGCTGCCTATTGGTGGTCGCCCAATCCTCGAAACCATCATTCGCAACTTCACCAATCAGGGCTATCGAAAGTTCTACATTGCCGTGAAGCATCGCAAAGAGGTTTTGCAAAACCACTTCGGTTCGGGCGAAGGCTTTGATGCGGAGATTCAATACCTAGAAGAGAAAGATCGCCTTGGCACGGCGGGCGCTCTCTCGCTGCTGCCCGAGCGGCCAACCAGCCCGTTTATCGTTATGAACAGTGATGTTCTTACCTCGGTGAAGTTCGAGAATCTTCTGCGCTTTCACAGCGAGAAAGATTCGGTGGCAACCATGTGCGCCCGCGAGTACACAACTCACGTTCCCTACGGCGTTATAAGTACCGAAGGCTCGAAGCTCGTTAAGCTCACAGAAAAGCCTTCCCACACACACTTCGTAAACGCTGGCATCTACGCACTATCGCCGGAAGTTTTGGATCACATCGCAGAGGGAACGCGCCTGGACATGCCAGACCTCTTTCAGACGCTGATGAACCAAGGACGCACACCATCGGTATTTCCGATTGGCGAGTACTGGATCGATATTGGCCGCACTGAGGACTTAGCCCAAGCTCGCGGCGAGTTTGACGATGTATTCGGATCCCTTGATACGAGTAACTCTTAGGAGACGCACTTGAAGGCTGCAGTTATAGGCTTTGGAAGCATCGCGAAGCGACACGTAGAGAATCTGCGGGCAAGTCACCCCGAGGTTGAGGTGCTCGCGCTTCGCCAGCAGGCCAAACCGGTAGCTGGCGTGGATATCGTGACAAGCGACTGGAGCGAGCTGCTGGCGTTTGCCCCTGACATCGCCTTTGTGACCTCGCCATCGAGCTGTCACATATCCCAAGCCGTAACGCTCGTCGAAAACGGCATTGATACACTGATCGAGAAGCCTCTCGCGAACTCGCTGGCCGAGGTAGCTTCGCTTCAGGCGGCACACGCCTCGTCAAGCGCCATCCTGATGTTGGCGTATCAGTTTCGTTTTTACTCGCCATTCCTCCATATTAGAGAAATTCTTAGTTCGAAAGCACTCGGGCGCATTCAATCGATTCGAATCGAGACTGGCATGTACTTGCCAGATTGGCGGCCCCATCTCGACTATCGCGATAGCGTGAGTGCCCAGCGCGCTTTGGGTGGTGGCGTACTTCTCGAGCTTAGCCACGAACTCGACTACCTAGCTTGGCTTTTTGGCAGCCCAAAGCGTGTGTGTGCGCTTGTTCGCCGCCAGAGTGACCTTGAGTTGGATGTCGAGGACTCGGCAGAAGCACTGCTAGAGATGAGCTCGGGCGCGTTTGCAAGCCTTCACATCGACATGGTGCAACGAGTTCCGCATCGCACCATTCGCGTGTGCGGAAGCGAAGGCTCACTTGAGTGGAACTGGGCCACGCATACCGTCCGCCACTGGACCGTCGAATCCCAGGCTTGGCAGGAGAAAGTCTTTTCCGACACCGCTCGAAATACGATGTACGAGAATCAACTCGAGCACTTTCTCGCCTGCGTTAAGAGCCGCGAGACTCCGGCCGTAGGCGTTGGCGATGGCGTAGCTGCACTACAGTTGGTTTCGGCTCTTGCTCGCTCGAGCGAGCGAGAAGAATGGATATCTCTATGAACGCGATCGCATTTACCTTTGCCCGAGGCGGCTCCAAAGGTGTCCCTCGCAAGAACATTCGCATGCTCGATGGCAAGCCGCTGATCGCGCATTCGATTGGCCATGTTGCCGATTCAAAAACCGTCGCGCAGCACATTGTTTCGACAGACGATCTCGAGATTGCCGAAGTCGCAAAGAAGTTTGGAGCCGAGGTTCCCTTCACGCGACCAGCCGAGCTCGCAACCGATTCTGCCGCCGAGATTCTCTCTTGGAAACACGCGCTTCGCTGGGTGAAACAATCCGGCCGCGACTGCGATGTGTTTGTCTCGGTGCCAGCGACAGCGCCCATGCGTCGCCCTGAGGACATCGACCGCTGTGTCGAGCAACTGCTCGCGACCAAGGCAGACCTCGTACTTTGCGTGACTGCCTCGCACCACAGTCCCTACTTCAATATGGTCAACGTGGACGATGCCGGCGCAACCCGTTTGATGTTGGGTGACGCCAATGTAACTAGGCGTCAGGACGCACCAAAAGCCTTTAACATCACCACGGTCGCATACGCCGCTAGACCAGAATATATCTTAGGAGCGAGTTCTCTTTGGGATGGCAAAGTAGCGAGTGTTGAGGTGTCGGCGGAGTCTGCGATTGATATCGACACCGAACTAGATTTTGAAGTAGCAGAATTCCTTAAGACACGTAGCCGGAGATAACAATGCGCTCTATTGAGAAACTATCGAGCATGGAGGGACGAGTCTCTCTGATTACCGGCGGCGCTGGGCACATTGGCTCGGCCATGGCCGAAGCTCTTGCAGAAGCGGGCTCGTCGCTTGTCCTTCTCGACCTCGACGAAGGCCGATGCAACGAGGCGGCAGAGAAACTCGCAACGGCACACAATGTCGAAGTGATGCCGCTCGTTGTCGACCTCATCAACGAAGAGGCACTTCGGGCCGTGCCCGGGCTGGTCGAGAATAAGTTTGGGCGCCTTGATACGCTTATCAACTGCGCAGCGCTGGTTGGCACCTCGGCCCTCGAAGGATGGGCGGTTCCCTTTGCCGATCAAAGCGCAGACACCTGGCGGCTCGCCCTAGAAACAAACTTAACCTCGCCCTTCGTTCTGGCCCAAGCCTGTGCGCCGCTCCTGGCAGCGAACAGGGGCGCGATCGTTAACATCGCCTCGATCTACGGCATGCTTGGCCCAAACATGCGGCTCTACGACGACGCGCCCGGAATGGGCAATCCCGGTGCCTACGCTGCCTCCAAAGGTGGACTCATTCAACTCACAAGGTGGCTCTCCACAACGCTTGCGCCGACTGTTCGCGTGAACTCGATCTCGCTTGGCGGCGTATGGCGCAACCAGGATGAGAAGTTCGTGGAGCGCTACGTGGACAAGACGCCGCTTGGCCGAATGGCAACCGAAGAAGATCTTAAGGGCGCGGCCCTCTTTCTCTCAAGCGACCTCTCGCTCTACGTAACGGGCCACAACCTCGTCGTCGACGGCGGCTGGAGCGCCTGGTAGCGAGCGCTGCGCCGGCCAGCGAAGGCCCGGCGCAACTGCATAGTGTCTGCGCGTCGAGCGAATGTTGTCGTCGCGGTCGGGCCGGCGCAATCGCTTAGTTCGTTATCGCCCCACCCGACGTCACAAGCGTGCACAACTCACTCATGGCAACTTGGTCTTTGATCGTGCAGAAGTTGTCGTGCTCGGAGGCCAGGTAGCTTTGAACTTGTCGGTACAGCCCCGGCTTAAACTCGGCATCAAGCGAGTCCTCAAGCTCGACCTTCTCGATGGCCACGCTGCCAATCTTTTGAATGTGCAGCTGCTCCATCGGCCGCAAGATTAGGCGGCTCTCTTTGGTGAGAATCTCGACGCCCCATCGCCCCGGAGCTTGCCAGTTTGCCTGGTAGCTGTACAGCGCGCCCTGGTCGGAAACGCCGGCTCCAGAAAATGCGCTGGCCTTTGGATGCCAGGCAAGTCGGTCGGCGCCACTTGCGAAACAAGCGCCCGACACTGGCGAACCACCTAGGTGAAATGCCAAGTCCAGAACGTGTGTTGAATTTGCGAGTAGCCAGGCATTCAAAACCTCATCCGACTTTTTGGCCTTGGCAATGACATGCCCCCACTCGGTGAATTCGAAGTTGAACGAAGTCACGCCACCATCGGCAGCAGCGATTTTTTGTGCCTCTAGCACCGATGCGAAGAAGCGCCGGTTGTAGGCGACAAGCACTGTCGCGCCCTTGCTGCGAGAGAGTTCTTCGACTTCGCGAATTTCTTCGGTTGTTAAGCCAGCAGGTTTTTCGAGTAAGAGCGATGTTGCGCCATACCGCAGCAAGGCGAGCGAAACCGGGGCCAAGGTATCGACCGAGGTTGCCACGATCACATGCTCGGGCTTTGCCGGATTGGTTTTGAGATAGGCCTCAAGACCGCCGACAAACACACTTGTTCCCGTTGCTTGCTCGAAGGACTCGGCAGACGCTGCGCCGCGACCGACGACTGTGAAATCGACCTTCAATCCTGTGAGCACCTTTGCGTACTCGATGGCCATTGGGCCCGAACCTAGTAACCAAATCATTGTCTAATCCTCATGTAATCTTTAAGGGTGTGCTCTTAGAACCGCCAAGCTCTTGGTGCAATTGCGAAAAGCTTTTCAGCAGAGCAAGGTGAAGTGCTTCCGACTCGGCAAACGTAGGCAAGTCGCAGGTGCCGCGCTCGAAGATGTCGTTTGCAAAAACGTGGCTTAGCTGGCTTTGGTACGGCACCGCGAACTCTTGGGTTTCGGTTGCGCCGGTCTGCGAATTCACCAAGGTATAGCTGCGACCAATTTCATCAACCGAGAGCGTAAAGTTCGGGTTTTGAATCGTCATAAGCGACTTGGTATCGCTAGCGCCAGCGCGCAGCGAAATCGTGCTGCCACCCGAGAACTCGCCGCGAACCTCACCGAGAAACTCTTGGTATCCGCTGCGCTTGCTATCGATTGCCGTCGCCGTCTTGGCATCGATAGAGGTGCTAACAAGGGTCTCACCGGTCAAGTACGCCAGGTGATCGAGGTAGTGGACGCTATTGCACGCCAAGCCCCAATCCGGGCCAACAACGCTGTAGGCAACAGGCCTCTCCAGAGGCAACTCGCGCTTAAGACTCTGGTAAACCGGGTACATCCTTCGCGGGCAATTTACCCAAGCTTGGCCAGGCATCTCTGCGATTAGTTCGCGTGCGCGCTCGTACTCGGAGACTTCCGAGAATAAGAACTTTTCTAAAACGACATTGTGCAGAGTAACCGACTGGGCAAGCTGCTCGAGAACTCGCAAGCGAACATTCGACGTGGTTGCAATAATTGCGAGGTCAACATCGCCGCTAAGCTCGGCCACACTGGTGTGGTAGTGCACAGCAAAGTCCGCGTGCGCTGGCGTCATTTGCTCGCATCGCAGCGTTGCTAGATCGAGTGCAGCCTGCGAGGGATCAACCACGTGCACGGTCGCGGGAAACTCCGCAAGCGCTAGTGCCTGAAGGTGACGAGAGCCAAGCTCGCCGCTTCCTACGAGTACGATTGTCTTCATGGTTTGCGACTGTTGCGGTGATGAGAACTCATGCGTTTGCGGCACGGTACACCGCGCAGATCCGCCCGACAACTCACGCCGACGCGTGGGCATCAGCAAGGCCACCGGCGCGCACTTTGTCACGCAAAGACTGAGCCGACTCTAACCTAGGCGCGAAGGTCGCTATGTTAACGTAGCGCCATGCACAGCAAGCTAAAGGCGATGCTTCTCGCCATGCCCTACAGAGCTCTCTTGGCTGGCTACTATCTCAATCACGCAAAGACCGTTGCGATGCGTGGCACGGCAGCTCGCGACGTTCTGGGTGTCCCCAACTTTTCGGAGCTTGATTTAGCTGCGCTTAAGACTAGCGATACCGTCTTCATTCTTGGCAGCGGCGCGTCCATCAACAACATCTCCGACGCGGGCTGGTCCAACATCGCCAAGCACGACTCGTTTGGCTTTAACTTTTGGCTGGTTCACAGCTTTGTCCCGACGCTCTACTTTAGCGAAGCCCTTCCCGAATCGGCGCCGGGTTTTGACTACCCAAGACTGTATCGGCGTTACATAAACGCCGCCGCTCGTCGCCCCGAGTACGCGACGATCCCAAAGGTGCTAACCGACTTCACTGCCGATAGGTCCTACTTTTGGGAAGGCTTGCCAAGCCACATGCGGGAGAACGTCTACAGCGTTGCGACAATCCCCGCCTTTGCCCGAACCGAAGACGAGTTTAGGTGCAACACCACCGAACTTAAGAGGCTTGGCTTCTTTAAGCAAAAGCCTCACATTCGGCATCTATTTAAGTACCGAGCGACCATCAGCATGCTGGTCTCGCTGGCGTACATGATGGGCTACAAGCGCATCGTCCTATGCGGCGTCGACATCACCGATCCGCGCTACTTCTATCACGATGCCGAGCGCTACCCCGAGTTTAGCGAGATCGAGAGCGCCCGGCCTGGCAAGGTTCACATTACCGGCGTCGAGCGCGAGATGATGGTGACCGCCCAGACCGTCATCCGCGTTCTGAACGAAGTTGTCATTCGGCCAAGTGGCGCCGAACTTCTGGTCGAGAATCCAACTTCGGCCTTGGCATCGTTCTTACCTACCGGGCGTGCGGCCGACCTGAGCTAGGCCCAACGCGTCCGATTGCCCAGCAACCTTTCGGCCACCAGCGAATTCGTCACTCCCGTCTGTCGGCCAGTTTCTCCAAAAATGGATGTGATCTCCGCACGTAATTTCTAGAGTAGGGACACATCCACAGAAATACAGGATCTGCCGGGCAACCCAATTTCGTCCTCATGAAAAACTTCGATCGCGCCGACTGTGACTTCATGGACCACAGCACTCCCTCTGTGTAGAATGTAGACTAAATACCCGCTCGCCGATTGAGCCCTAAGACAAGCCAAAGCAAAGCAAACGCCCATGAAAAAACTTCAACTGTGCCTCCTAGTCCTCCCACTTCTTGGGATGGCGTGCTCTACGGATTTTGATACGCAAAGTGCGGAGCAATCACTCACTAAGGGTACTCCGGGGTCCAATCCTGGCCAGGGCGATTACTGCAATGACCCACTCTTCCCGTGTGCTACCGGCGAGGGCGATTGCGACACCGATGCGCAATGTGAACCGGGAAACATTTGTGGTCTGAACAATGGCGCCAACTTCGGCTTTAGCAGCGTGCACGATGTTTGTGTTCCAGCGACCTGCGAAGATCGAATTCAAAACGGCACAGAAACCAGCGTTGACTGTGGTGGCGACTGTGGCGACACCTGCGTTACTGCCTGCGACGACCTTCCTAATGGCAACCGTGACTTCTGTACAACGGGTTGCCCATGTTCAGCGGGCGAAGCCGATTGTGACTCGAGCGCTGAGTGCGTTGCAGGTACCACCTGTGGCGTAAACAACGGACCGCAGTTTGGATTTAGCCCCGGCACCGACACTTGCGTTGCCAACCACTGCCTTAACAACGTTCTCGACACAGCACAGGGCGAGACACAAATCGACTGTGGTGGACCTTGTGGAGATACCTGCGCAGCCATCACTTGTGACTTGCCAAACGGCGACGGCAAGAAGTGCACAACCGACTGCCAGTGCGATGCGGGCGAAGGCGATTGCGATACCAACGCCGACTGCAGTGCAGGCCTTACCTGTGCCTCAAACAATGGCGATAACTTCGGCTTTGCTGGCCACCTCGACTTCTGCGTCCCCAACCATTGCACCAACCGCTTTTACGAGCCAGGTCTTGGCGAGACACAAACCGATTGTGGTGGTCCTTGTGGCGACACATGCCCTGCACCGCGACTGCTCTTTAGTGAGTACGTCGAAGGAACGGCCAACAATAAGGCACTCGAAATTGCCAACGAAGATGGCATTGACGCAACCTGCTCGATCAATATCTACGTAAACGGTTCGGCGACTGTGAGCCAAACAATTGCGCTTGGTACCGTCCCAGCTGGAGAGATTACTGTCATCTGTCACCCATCGGCATCGGCCGAGCTCTTGGCACTCTGTGACTCAACTTCCACGCGGCTTGCCTTCATGGGCGGTGACGACGCAGTAGAGCTTGTTTGCGACGGGCAAACCTCTGATGTCATCGGCCAAATTGGCTTCGACCCTGGAACCTCTTGGGGCAGCGGAAGCACCACGACCCTAAACGACACCATTCGCCGAGCACCTGGTATCTCAATCGGAGATACAGATGGCAGCAACGCATTTGACCCAACAAGCACCTGGACAGGCTTTCCAGCCAACACCTTTGACGACCTAGGCACGCGCAACTTCTAAGTTGCAAGCTGCACTTTGGTGCCTTCTCGCAAGGCATCAAATCTAAAGAATCGGTGTGCATCTTGGTGCGCACCGATTTTTTTTGGTGCATAGCATTCGCTCGGCTCTGGGTGTAAAAGAGCTATCCGACTCGAGCCGACCCGTATCATGCCTGTTAGAGATTCACCGACGCTGACTACGAGCTTTCTACCTGTGATGGTTACCGGCGAGCGGCGCTCGGGAACTACCCTCGTTGCGAACTTTCTCAATAGCCAAGAGGGCTTTGCCGTCCACTCGGACCTGTTGCGATCACTCTTTGCAGAGGCCGGGCGGCTGCAGATTACCGACGCCACGAAGCAGCTTAGCGAACGTGAGCGCAACATTCTCTTGTCCAACCTCGAAGCCGAAGGCCTCGAAACCGGAATGCCCTTCTTCTCGGATATCCCTCGCGCAAACTGCAATCGGTGGATTGATGTCTACCTCGAAGGCCTAAAGGCCTTGAGCGGCGATGCCGAGGCGGCGAAGAAGGTTGTGGGCACGAAGGTAACCGGCACCTACGAGCTACTTCCCGCAATGCTAGACGCCGGTGTGCGGGTGGTCTTTTGCATTCGAGATCCTCGCGACGTGTGCCTCTCGGCCATGAACCGCTTTAGCGGATACCACTTGTTCGACTTTGTGACCGCATGGCAGCGAAGTGTGACCGTCGCAAAGCAGCTTCGGGGACATGCCAATTTTCACCTAGTGCGCTTTGAAGATCTGGTGAGCGAGGATCGCGAATCTGAACTCGCTCGCCTCAGCCAATTTCTTGGCCAGCAGCTCGATGGTGCGGCCCGCCCAACCCATCGCAGCGGCATTGGCTTTACGGCAAATTCATCGTTCGGAGATGTTCTTAAACCCTTCGATGCATCGGCGAAAGATCGCTGGAAGCGGGTCGATCAAACGCTGCCAGAGGTGGTCTTTCCCAGCCGCTTCCTGGCCACCGAGCTTCAAGAGTTTGGTTACGAGAGCCCGGCTGGAGCCACTCATAACTATGGCCGATTGGCCGCGTCGTATAAACAGTACATCCTCACAAGACGGTTAGCTCGCACCGCTCGAAGCGCGCGTCGCATGCTTAACCAATCTGTTTTCCGGACGCGCAAATGACCAAGCCATCTGGGGTAGTACGCGATTTTCGCAACTACCTCGCCGCGAATGCCATCACCGCACTCGTCTCGCTCATTGCGATTCCCGTCTACTCGCGACTCTTAGAGCCAGCGGACTACGGCATCCTAAGCGTCTTCAATTCGGCCGTTACGCTCTTGGTGGCGATCCTTCCGTTGGGCATGCACAGCGCGATTGGCCGCTATTACTACGAGGGTAAAGACGACTACCCCGAGCTCATCGGTACGACAGTAATTCTCTCAGTATCGGCATTCGCCGTTATGAGCATTTTGCTCATTCCCTGGTGGTTTGATCTCGCAGCACTGATATCGGCTCCATCGCTAATCATTCCCTTAGTGCTAGCTGTAAGTGCTCTGCGAATTATTCAGAGCTTTCACAACCAATTGTTTGCTGCCCGCAAGGAAAGCCTGCACGTCGCGGTCTCCAACCTTTTGCGCGTCATGGGCGAGTTTGGCGTAGCGATTGTTCTTTTGCTCCTACTGCAGGACAACCTCTACCTCGGGCCCATTGGAGGCCAACTGGTCGCGGCCTCTGCACTCGCGGTGTTCTGCATTTGGAAACTGCGCGCACACACCAAGTTTAACTTTCAATCCGAGCACGCGCGTTACGTCCTCGCCTTTGGCGTTCCGCTTATCGTCTATCAACTCGGCGGCATCATCCTTGGAGCCGCCGACCGTTTTATGATCGCAGCCATTCTTGGCACCAGTGAAACCGGCGTCTACGCCCTTAGCTACAACCTCGGCATGACCGTGAGCCTGGTCTTTGTTGCGGTCTCGCAGGCTTGGGTTCCCTACTACTACACCTTCATGCGCGAGAAGCGCTACGAGGAACACGACCGACAGCTAGAGCTTGTCATTCGCCTTATCTGCACCTGTGGGCTTTTAGTTGGCGTTATTGGAGCTGAGGTTGCCAGGCCGGTCATTGGTCCAGCGTTTCGAGGAGGTCTGAACCTCGTCGGCATTGTTGCAATCTCGTACGTATGGCGTGCGCTTGGCCAGGCGTATACACGCAACTTTCAGTTTGCAAAAAGAACCGCGCTCTCCTCGGGAGTCTTTGTTGTGGCGGCTCTCGTCAACGTGCTGCTCAACTGGATCTTCTTGCCGCACTTTGGAATTGCCGCAGCCGCGTACACCACCCTTGCTTCCTTTATGGTCATGCTGGTGCTCGCGTGGATGCTCAACAAGCGCGTTGTTCGTTTGCACACCATTGCGGTGAAACGCTGGATAACTCCGGTAAGCCTTGTCTGCGCTGCAATCGCCCTTTCCACCTATCTTGACTTTGCGGCGATCGAGGCTACGTGGAGGATCGTTCTTAAAGTGCTGGTCTTTCTAACGGTGCTGCCACTTGTGGTCGGGCGCACAGCGAGCACCATGATTCGTGCTTGGCTTACCGCGCGCAAAGCTCGCGCATAAACGCAGACTCGACTGCTGCTAGCCGAATGCCATGAGCAGCATTGCGCAAATCGAGCAGCAAACTTACTCTAGCGACCTATGTACACGTGGGTTTGCGAGCACCTGTATCTCCCGGCACTGGACGCCACCAAGGGCTCGCCCTTTGGTCGCGTGATTGCCGAAGCCCAGCGCAACGCAACGCTCAATCCCACCGAGCTTGACGCTCTTCAGGCCAAGAAGCTCCAAGAGATTAGCCGCCACGCAATTTTGCACTCGGCACACTACGGCAAGCTCGCCGAGGGGCTTGGCATTTCGGCAATCGAGAGTGTCGAGCAACTAAGAGAATTTCCGTGTCTTACAAAAATGGAATTGGTCGAGGGTGTGGATGCGGTCTGCACCAATCAGCCGAAGGGCAAGATCTTTCCGGCCACAACCTCGGGCTCAACCGGAATCGCCCTGCGCTTCTTCTTTGACTCCCACCAGTGGGCCTGGGGCGAGGCTTGCCAGTGGCGAGGGCGAGGTTGGTGGGGCCTTGAGCGCGGTGCAAAAATGGTAGTTCTGTGGTCGCGCCCGGTCGATCGCTCGGGCATGAGTAGCTTGCGAGCGGCGGCAAAGTACCGGCTTCGCAACTCTTTGCAGTTCGACACCTTTACCGAATTTAATGCCGATCGGATGGACGAAGTTGTCTCTGCCATTCAAACCTTCAAGCCCGAGATCATCTATGGCTATGGCTCGAGCATCGGTGCTGTCGCAACCCACATGCTCGCCACCTCTCGTCGGCTCACTCCCAGCGAAAGCCCGCGTATCGTCGAGTTTACGGCCGATACCATGTACGAGCAGGAAGTACGCGCAAGCTCGCAAGCCTTTGGTGCCCCGGTGCTTTCGGCCTATGGGGCAAGCGAAGTTCCAGGAGTGTCGCAGCAGTGCTGGGCTGGCAATATGCACATCTCGGTCGACAACGCTGTGGTCGAATTTCTTGGCGAGGATGGCGAGCCTGTGGCTCCAGGCGAGGTCGGTGAACTTGTCTTAACGACGCTTAACAACTTCGCCATGCCACTTCTTCGCTACCGGGTTGGCGACATGGGCTCGCTTAAAGAAGGCAGTTGCCGATGCGGAAGTCACTTGCCCATGATGAACCTCACCATTGGCAAAGCGGTGGACCTCATTACAACCTCGGCCAAGAGCAATGTCTCGGCGCACGTCTTCGACTACATCAACATCTTCTTGATGAACAACGATGCCCGCGGGATCCGGCAATTCGCCGTCGAGCAAACTGCACCCGATCGGTTTATTCTAAAGACCGTACACGAAGAAGGCGATCCACAAAGGGCCTGCGAACTCTTCATCGAGAAGATGCAAGAAAAATTAGGCCCTGGCCTCACGGTATCAACCGAAGTCGTCGATGACATTCCGCTCTCGCCTTCTGGCAAGCGACGATACTTTAAGAAGACATTCTAAGGTGTCGGTACTATTCTTAAGCCTTGACGGCCTACTCCAGCCGCTGGGCCGCTCACAAATTGTTGCCTACGTCACCGGGCTCGCAAGGTCGGGCATTGCCTACACGGTTATCTCTGCCGAGTCGCAAAGCGATTTGCAGGACACAGCATTGGTCGAAGAGCTGCGAAACGAGCTGCGGGAAAGTGGCGTTGCCTGGGAGCCGGTTGAGTACTCACCAGGCGGAGCATTGGCGGCGGCACAAAATCTGCGGCGCCTTGGATCTAGGGTAACGCAGCAAGTCCAACAGCAGCAGGTACAGCTCATTCACGCTCGCAGCTACATTGCGGCCGGCTTGGCCCTGGCCTGCAAAGCGCGCTTTGGCACTCCCTACATTTTTGATACCAGGGGCTACTGGCCCGAAGAGAAACGCGCCTCGGGAAAGTGGCTCTCGGATCCCATCACCTTTGCGATTGCCAAGAAGCTTGAGCGCCGGCTCTTTATGGGTGCTGCGGGGGTTGTCGGGCTCACCCAACTCTCGATCGATGATTTTAATGAGGGCGTCTTTGGCAAGGCTCATCCAAGAGTTCCAGCCGTCACAATCCCCACTGCGACAAATGGCGAGACCTTTGTCTTTGACCGCAGCAAGACGCCACCTACGGCTGGTGCAAATCTAAGAGAAACACTAAGCGACAAACTCGTTATCGGCTATGTTGGTTCCGTCAATGCCTCGTATCACTTGGGCCCAAGCATCGAGCTTTTTAAGAAGGTAAAATCTGCGCGTCCAGACGCACACTTTCTAGGCATTACAGGCCAGGCTGAGGTGCTGAGCGCCGCACTCGCTAAAGCCGGTGTAGCCAAAGAAGACTTCTCCGTTGTTAAAGCTCGCTATGCAGACATGCCACAGTGGCTCTCATGCATTGATTGGGGCTTGCTGCTGCTCTCCGAAGAGCGCATGAAGCGCGCCTCGATGCCAACCAAGCTCGCCGAGTTTCTTGCGACCGGCGTGCGACCCATTCAGTTTGGATGCAATTCTGAAGTTGGCGACTGGGTGGAACGTGCGGGAAGCGGGTTGCGGCTTGCAGATCTTAATGACGCCACCCTCGAAGCTGCAGCGCAAGAGATTGCAATGGCCTCTTTTGACGAGGCACAGCTGCGGCAGGCTAGAGAGATAGCGCTGGCACACTTTGGGCTCGACGTAGCAATACGCAATTACGCTGGTCTCATTGAGACGATTCTGCAACACAGAGCAATTCTTAGTCTTCGGTAACCTGCACCGAGAGCGTCGCAGTCTCCATAGCGCCCGTATCATCGACGACAAGGCACGAAATCGAGTACGTCCCTGCGATCTCCGGGGTAAAGGTAGCTGCTCCGCCCTCTTGTGGCACAAGCTCTTGGTACGAACTCTCCATCGACACCGGCCGACTTAGAAGCCAATTGTAGCTAGCGAAGTCGATACGGTTTACCGAGTAGTTCTCTGTGTCTCCAAGAGAAACGAACCTGCTACCCCGAATCGCAAGTTCAGGACGCTCGTCTGCAACGTTCACGATGAAGCGATCGGTCCACACGCTTGAAGGCCCAGTCACAACCCATCGATCCACAACATACTCGCCGGCAATCCTTGGAACGAACTCGGCGGCCTGCAACCCGACCAAGGAAAAGTCACCAACGTCTTGGAAGGGCCGTGAATGAAAAAGCCAGTAGGCATCGGCGGCAGCATCCGGCTTGACCTCCAAGCGAACCGTCTGGCGGGCAAATGCATTCTGAGTGCTTGTGACAGGGTCAGGGTCAAAAGCGCATGAGGAGAGCAAACCGATAGAGAGAAGACCCAAAGCGCCTAATGCAAGCGCCAATATGATTGCCTTAGTACTCATAAGTCATGCTTCCTCGAACGACGACATTGTCTTCCTGTTTGCCGGCAAAAACGCCGAGTCGCGTGCCAAAGAGCGAGCCGTACGCAGCAGCGCCCACCAGCGCCATGCTTTCAATTGTATCGGTCCACGAATAAACCGTAGAGACTTCTGCAGCGAGAACGTAACCACCACTGGCGACGCCAACCGCGCCGTTGGCGTTCGTTATCGGGTGAATCCTCTCGGAGTAGCCAAACAAGCCAAGGTCGATGCCAAAGTCAAATTGCGCGACTAGGTACTCTTCGGATAGAAACCAAGATATCGATCCTCGTGCAGCTCGGGTTGAGGGCAGGACGTAGATGGTGTCGTTCGGCGCTTGTACGACGCCTGCAGCTGAAGCTAGAGCCGAGCTACTGTTGTCGTTGCCAAGCGGCAAGACAACACCAGCTCGAGCCATGAAAACACCCGTGGTGTAGGGCAGCAGATACGAGGCCTGCAAATCGGCGACGGGCTTGCCCCAATCCGATACCAAGTCGGAGTCAAATCGCGAGACGTTGAGTGCTACAGAGGCTCCAAGTTGCCCATCGGCGTACGATGCCAACAAATTGAGCCGAGTAGCAGAAGAGTTCTGAACAGCGCTGCCTCCGCCCATCGTGAGCTTCACGAACGAGCCATGCCCTGGAAGGCCACTTATGAACGCGTGCGTGGGCTTGGTAAAGGCCTCCAGCGACATTGGGCTGGCGACTTCTATCGCCGACTTCTTAACTCGCGCCGCAGCCTCTTTCGCGCGAAAGCTCTGCCTGGCGGCTTGCTCTAGCCCTTCGACTGGGGCCGGTGGAGCCTCAGAACGATTCGTAGACTCCCACATCAGTCGTCCAGATTTATAGAGTTCTTGCTTTATCCAAACTCCTTGGTCATTCCAATAGTGAAACATGCCATGCCGGGCCCCACCCTTGTATGGACCTTGGCTCTCGATTTCTCCGTTGGCGTGATACGAGGTGCCGCGCCCTTCGGGCACACCCATCTTCATCTCCCTTTCGACCTTGATTTGGCCGCCTGGATACTTCTGGATAAAGACGTTGCTTTGGTTATTTGCGGCGCAGCCAAAGGCGGTTAGCGCTGCCACCAATGACAGCAGAGCCGCATGTGGCCGACGATAGGTGGCGTTGTGCACAACCTAAGATCGCATCGCCCTACGCTTGCCGTCAAGATTGGAGAGTCTTGATAGCTTCGCCGAGCATCGCCTGCCAAGTTGGAAGCTGCAGTCCCCAATCCTCTTGCAGGGCCAGGTTCGACAGTACCGAGTACTTTGGACGCTCTGCCGGCGTTGGATACTGCTCCGTCGATATCGCCTTTGCTCGCTCGAGTGCGAGCTTAGTTGTTGGCCGAGCGAGCGCAAAAATCTGTTCTGCAAACTCAAACCAGCTGCACGAGCCTTGGCCTGAGAGATGGTAGATGCCGGATTTACAGCGCCCTTCTTTAATCCTGTCTTGCGCAAGACCCACGAGCTTGGCCGTCGCATCCGCCAGCGATGGAGCAAAGTTGGGAACACCAAACTGGTCGCCAACAATGCCAAGCTCTTCGCGCTCTTTGGCCAGGCGAAGCATCGTTAAGAAAAAGCTTTGACCCCGAGTCGCGTAGACCCATGAAGTTCGCAGGCAAAGGTAGTGGGGGTCTATCTCGGCGAGGGCAACTTCGCCAACAAGCTTGCTGCGACCATAGGCATTGATGGGCTTGGTTGCGTGGCTCTCAAGGTATGGCTCAGAATTTTTCCCATCAAAGACATAATCGGTCGAGTAGTGCACAAGGAGGGCTTTGCTTTGGCGGGCCCACTCTGCGAGTTCGCCGACCGAATGGCCGTTGACCGCGGTGGCTAGCACTTCCTCTTCTTCGGCTTTATCAACTGCGGTGTAGGCCGCCGCATTGACGATAACGTCGGGCTTGTGCAGCTCGAGAAATGCTCGAAGCGTTTCCGGCCGGCTCATGTCCAGCTGCTGTCGATCGGTTGCCAGCACTTCTCCAAGCGGAGCGAGACAGCGTGCGAGCTCGTAGCCTACTTGGCCGTTCTTACCCGTAACGAGGATCTTCATGAGTGGGTTTTTCACGGGTAGACCTGGCAAGCATCGAGTAGGTTACCTTTTAAGTCTTTTTCTGAGACGATGAGGGCGCCACCAATGCCTTCTAGAGGCCACTCAATCGCCAACACAGGATCGTCCCACTGCAGGGTTTGCTCCGACGCCGGGTGGTAGTAGTCGGTGGTCTTGTAGAGAAAATCTGCGCTGTCGGAGAGAACAAGAAAGCCGTGGGCAAAGCCCGGCGGAACCCACAGTTGCCTGTGGTTGTCGCCGCTAAGGGTCGCACTCACCGATTTGCCAAAGGTTGGCGATGTCTTTCGCATATCCACCACTGCATCAAATACGCATCCGCTTGTGACGCGAACGAGCTTTCCCTGTGGGTACTCCATTTGATAGTGAAGGCCTCGGAGCGTGCCGTGAATCGACCTTGAGTGATTGTCCTGCACGAAGTCGCAATCAAGCCCAGTCACTTCGGCAAAGGTGCGCCTATTAAAACTCTCGGTAAAGAAGCCGCGCTCATCGCCAAAGACCTTTGGCTCGAGAATTAGCACCTCGGGAATCGCGGTTTTGATTACTTCCATTGCTATTCGGTGTCCGCAATTTGTTGGAGGTACTGCCCGTAGCTCGATTTTGCTAACGCCTTTGCCGAAGCGAGAAGCTCGTCGCGGCTAAGCCACTTATTGTGAAAGCCGATCTCTTCTAAGCAGGCAATTTTAAGCCCCTGGCGCTTCTCGATTGTCTGCACAAAGGACGACGCCTCCATTAGGGAATCTTCTGTGCCTGTGTCGAGCCACGCGAATCCTCGACCAAGGATTTCGACACTAAGGCGTTCTCTTTCGAGGTAGGCATTATTCACCGAGGTGATTTCTAACTCACCGCGAGCCGATGGCTTGATGCTCTTGGCAATTTCGATAACGTCATTGTCGTAGAAGTAGAGGCCGGTCACCGCGAAGTTTGACTTTGGCTTTGCAGGCTTCTCTTCGATTGAAATCGCTTTTCCAGAATCGGAAAACTCCACCACGCCAAAGCGCTCGGGGTCGGATACCCTATAGCCAAAGACCGTTGCGCCACTTGGACGAGCCGCGACCGAGCGCAACTGCGCGCCAAACGACTGGCCGTAGAAGATGTTGTCGCCAAGCACCAAGCAAACATTGGAGTCGCCAATGAAGGACTCGCCAATGAGAAATGCCTGCGCCAAGCCGTCTGGACTCGGCTGCTCGGCGTAGGTGAGCGAGACACCAAAGGAACTGCCATCGCCAAGCAGACGCTTATAGCCGGGTAAGTCGTCGGGCGTCGAGATAACCAGAATTTCTCGTATTCCGGAAAGCATCAAGACCGAGAGCGGATAGTAGATCATCGGCTTGTCGTAAATTGGCAGAAGCTGCTTTGACACGCCTTTGGTGATCGGGTGCAGCCGGGTTCCCGATCCGCCCGCGAGGATGATGCCCTTCATCGTAGTGCTTTTCTTAGTGCTGCTCATGATCGATCCTCGCTGGTATTCTCGCCAATCCGCTCAAGTTGATACGCGCCGCTAAGCACCCGCTGCCACCAGGTCTCGTTGGCGAGATACCACTCTACGGTTTTGCGAATCCCGGTTTGAAAGGTCTCGCTTGGGCGCCACTGTAGCTCGCGCTCAATCTTGCTGGCATCAATCGCATAGCGCTGATCATGCCCGGGCCGGTCGGTCACAAACTCAATGAGGTCGCGGTAGTTCTCGACGCCATCTACCTTGCGGTTTGGCGCAAGCTCTTCGAGAAGCTCGCAAATGGCGTGCACAACCTCGATGTTGCGCATCTCGTTGTGGCCGCCGATATTGTAGGTCTCACCGATGCGACCTTTTTCTAAGACGCGAATGAGTGCGCGAGCATGATCATCGACAAAGAGCCAATCGCGAATTTGATTTCCATCGCCGTAAACCGGGAGAGGCCGTCCGTGCAGTGCGTTTAAGATCATGTGCGGAATGAGCTTCTCGGGAAAATGATACGGCCCGTAATTGTTCGAGCAGTTCGACACCAAGGTTGGCAATCCAAAGGTGCGATTCCACGCACGCACAAGGTGGTCACTGGAAGCCTTCGAAGCCGAGTACGGCGAGCTTGGCGCGTACGACGTCTCTTCGGTAAAGAGGCTGCCATCGTTTTCGAGATCGCCGTAGACCTCGTCGGTTGAGACGTGCAAGAAACGAAAGGCCGCTTGCTTCGCAGGCTCGAGCTTCTGGTGGTACGCGCGAGTCACCTCAAGCAAGGTGCAAGTTCCCACAACGTTCGTTTGGATAAAGGCACTTGGCCCTTCGATCGAGCGATCGACATGAGACTCGGCCGCAAGGTGCATTACCGCACCCGGCTGCGTCTCGATGAAGACTCGCTCCAGCTCGGCGCGGTCGGCAATATCGACCTTTGCAAAGACGTAGCGCGCCTCGTCGGCTACCGATGCAAGCGATTCGAGATTGCCCGCGTAGGTTAGCGAGTCGACATTGACCACCTCGTGAGAGCTATTCTCAAGCAAGCATCGAATGACTGCCGAGCCAATAAACCCCGCTCCTCCAGTAACAAGTATCTTCATAAATCTGCCTTCTACCTTTGTTGCCACAGGGCAAGGAAACGTTCACGACCGGCTCGATGCGACGTCCTGTGCGGAAGCCCGGCGTAATGTAGCGCATGCGCGAAGCTCGATCGTTCCCAGAGTCCTCACTCTGTGCGCCGATGTGCAGGCAACTCGATGTTTGCAAACTCTCTGGGCACGGCCTTCGGCATATATGCCCAGGAACGCCACACAGGAGGGGAAGCTATGATAAGTGCGAGGCGACTTCATGAATATCTTATTTCTTTGCGAGGGAAGCACTGTTCCCGCCTCCCGCTTTCGCGTCGCTCAATTTTTGCCTCACTTCGAGCAGGCTGGCATTCGCGCAACCGTTCGCTACGGATATGGCGCACGGTTTAATCAGCTCTCAAGAACAGCACTCTCCACGCCGTACCGGCTCGCTACGCGTCTTAAGCGCGCCGCCTCGGTTCTCGATGCAGGCAAGTACGACTTGGTCTTTTGCCAACGGCCGGCGCTTCCGCAAAGCAGCCTTCCCGAAGCGTTTCTTCGCAAGCTAAATCCTCGCATCGTTTTTGACTTTGACGATGCCATTTGGCTTGGTCCCAATGGGGTTTCAGCGCCGCGTCGCAGGCGTGCCTTTGACGAGATTACCCAGCTGGCAAGTCACCTCATTGCCGGAAACAACTTTCTAAAGAACGAAGCCAACCAGCCCGACAAGACGAGCGTAATTCCCACGGTCATCGACGCGGATCGCTACTGCCCAAGCGCACCGGATCGAAAGCGCTTGGTGCTTGGATGGATGGGCACTTCGGGAAATTTCCCCTTTCTCGCAAAGCTTGTTCCTTCGCTAAAACGCGTTCTTCAAAAGCATCCAGAGGCCATCGTTCGGCTGGTATCCAATGCACCATTTCCCGCATTGGCCGATCATCCGCAAGTTGAGCAAGTGGCGTGGACAGCCGAAAGTGAACTCGAAGAGCTGCGCTCATTTAGCATTGGTCTCATGCCGCTCGTTTCCTCGGAGCTAACGCGAGGCAAGTGCGCGTTTAAGATGATTACCTATATGGCGGTGGGCACGCCGGTTTTGGTCTCTGATGTCGGGGCGAACCGAGAGGTCTTTGGCACCGGCGGCGCAGGCTATCTTTTGCCAAGCTTTGACTGGGATCGGGAATTGTCTGAGCTTATCGAGAACCAGGCGACGCGAGATTCCATGGGAGAGGTGGGACGTGCGCAAGTTCTCGAAGCGTACTCGGTGCAGTCGGTTCTCCCGCGTTACCTAGAGATCTTCGAGAACGTGCGAAACGCCTAGAAATGGCTAGAAATGGCTAGAAACGGCTATTCTGCGACGTTTAGGGCGCGCAGCGTTCGAGCCAGTCTTGCAAAACCAAGACATTCCACAAGTGCTGACTGTGGTCGCGTTGCCCGCTTTGGTGGCTCTCCCAGGCAGCCAAGATTGGCGCCGTTTGAAAGATGCCTTGCTCGGCCAACCGCTGCTCGCTAAGTAGCTCGCTCGCCCAATCTTTTAACGGACCGCGAAGCCAATCGCCAATCGGAATGCCAAAGCCCGACTTTGGCCGATCCATCGCTTCTTTTGGGATGTACTTGGCAAGCACTTCGCGAAGGATCCACTTTCCCTGGCCCGAGGCGAGCTTCACATCGAGCGGCAGGCTCCAGGCAAATTCGACAACTCGATGGTCGAGCAAAGGAACCCGCGCTTCCAAGCTTACCGCCATGCTCGCCCGATCGACCTTCGTGAGAATGTCGTTTGGCAAATAGCCGGTCATGTCTTGGAACATGAACTTGTGGGCGACATCGCCCAAGTCGGCAAGCTTCTGCTGGCTCGACCCCTGATAGAAGTTTGGTCGAAGCACCGCGGTTGGATCCGCTGTGCTATTTGCCAGCAGGCCATACATCTCTTCGGTGGATGCGCTGCTAATCGCCTTGGCAAGCTTGACGGCCTTGTCGGCGGGAAAGCGCATGTTGAGCGAGCCGACCTGCGGAACCAAGTGCGAGTACACCCAGTTGAGGGTTTCGGGGCGTACGTTCTGAAGCGCTTTGGCCATGGCCCTTCGAACCACCGCCGGCAAATGCGCATTGGCCTTTGCAACCCGCGGCCCCCATACGTGCCGGTTGTAGCCAGCAAAGAGTTCGTCGCCACCATCGCCAGAAAGACTCACCGTTACATGCTCGCGCGCCATGCGAGAAACCAAGAGCGTTGGGATTTGCGACGAGTCGGCAAAGGGCTCGTCGTAGTAGTTTGGAAGCTCTTCGACAACGGCGAGAGCATCGGCGGGCGTTACGAAGAGTTCGCGATGCTCGGTGCCCAGGTGCTTGGCAATCGCCTTGGCATCCGATGACTCGTCGTGGGATGCCTCGGAGGTTCCGATGGTAAATGTCTGAACCGGGCGGCTTGAGAGCTTGGCCATAAGCGCCACAACGTTGCTCGAGTCGATGCCACCAGAGAGAAAGGCGCCCAAGGGAACATCCGAGATCATTCGGCGGCGAACCGAATCGGTTAGCAGTGCATCGAGTTCTGCAACCAAGTCGCTTGCAGATGCTGATGTGCGCGGCTGCTCTTGCCCCAGGGTTGCAACCTCAAGCGGATCCCAGAACTGTTCTGATACCGGTGCTGCATCACTTGCAGAGAACCGCACGATGCTGCCCGGCATTACCTTGTGGGCATCGCGGTGAATGCACAGAGGAGCGGGAATGCAGCTGGCGCGCAAATACGCTGCAACCGCCTCGGGGTTTAGCGCGCGGTCAAACTGGGGGTGTTGCCGAAGCGCCGCCGAGTCGGAGCCAAAGACCAGGCCCTTGCCCGCCCTTCCGTAATAGAGCGGCTTAATGCCAACCCTGTCTCGCACAAGCGAGAGGCTCGACTCTTCGCGATCCCAAACCGCAAAGGCAAACATGCCGTTAAAGCGCTTTGCTGCGGCCAAGATGCCAAATTTCTCGATTGTCGCCAGGGCAACTTCGGTATCCGAATGCCCGCGAAACGACGAAGCATCGCGGCCAAGCTCGGTGCGCAACTCATCCGCATTGTAGATTTCGCCATTGTAGGTAATGACGTAGCGCCCGCTCTCCGAGATCATCGGCTGTTTGCCGTGCTCACTTAGATCGAGAATCGATAGGCGGCGATGCCCAAAGACAAGACCTCCGCGGGGCTCGCTCCACAGGCCATGGCCATCGGGACCCCGGTGGCGCAGCACCTCGGTCATATTCGTAGCAATGCGCTCGAGTTGCCCTGGCGAACTCGTGGAATCCCACAATCCGGCGATGCCACACATCTAGCGAACTCCAGCCGCAGAACTCGAGCCCGGCGATTGCGCCGCTGGCTCGTTGCACAGTGCTTCATAGTGCTCGCTAAGTGCCTGCCAGATTTTCTCCTGAGAGAAATTCGCAACCACATGCACGCGGGCGTTGGTTCCGTGTTCTCGCCGCAGTTCGCTCGAGCTTAGGTAGGTGTCGATCGCCTTGGCCAGAGGTTCGACGGTCTGCGGCGGAACCAGCATCCCGGTAACCCCATCGACCACAACATCAACGCAGCCCGGCACCTCGGTGGCGACAACAGGCAATTGCATGGCAGCGGCCTCGAGCAAGACGTTTGGCAAACCCTCGCGATAGGTTGGAAGCACGACCAAGTCCATCGCCGCATAGTATTCGGCGACGTTTGCAACCGTATCGACCCAGCGCACTCTCGAATCGCTATCGAGCTGCTCCAAAATATCGGGCGGCACAGCATCACTTGCTTCGCGAGGCCCAATCAGCAGAAGCAGCGCATCGGAGTGAAGCCCGCGAACCGTTTTCCAGGCTTTGGCCAATTCGACGACGCCTTTGTCGCCGACCATCCGCCCCACAAACCCCACAACCACTTGATCCTTGCGAATGTCGAGCCCTGCGCGAATCGCATCTCGCGCCAGCGGGGCATGGGTTTTTGGGTTGTAGAGCCCTGTGCTATCGACGCCGTTTCCGCTGCCACCAGCCAAGACGTGAATCTTCGATGCTGGGCATAGGCGTTCGGAAAGCGCGACCTCACGAAGCGAGGAACTCACGCAAAAGACCTCGTCGGCGAGCAGACACGAGAGCCGCTCGGTCCAACGCAAGAGCGTGCGCTTTGGGCCCGTAGCGCTCATCATTGGCAGGCCGCGAAGGTGGTAACACCGCACCGGAACCCCGGCGAGGGTTGCTGCGCACATGCCCAGCAAGCCGCCTTTGGGCGTGTGGGAATGCACAATCTCTGGGCGAATCTCGCGAATTTCCCGCAAGAGCTTCGCCAATGAGACCAAATCGCTCAGCGGAGCAATGCGCCTCTCCATCGAAACCGCATGCACCGCGACTCCTTCTTCATCCCCAAAGTCTTCGAGTTCATGTCCCGGAGACGAGGCAATCGCCACGTCGTAGCCCTTTGATTTCATGAACCCAACTTGGCCTCGCAGAAACCGCAGTGTCATCGGCACGGTGGTAACGTGAAGCAATCGCTTCTTCTGGGCTCGGGGTTTCATGACGGGCTGAGAATGACGCAAGCTACCATTGAACGTGGCGCCAGTCGTTGACGTCATATCCACATTCGCTAGCATTCAAACCCAGCGAAGCCAAACCTGCATGCGTATCCACTACTTCATAGTCTTCATCACACTTGCCGCACTTGGGTGTGGTGATCCGCCGCCAAGTGACTACCCAACCCAGCAAGTTCACAAAGAGGATGCGACGCTTGGCCCAGGCGATACGTTTGAAGTTCGCGTCTACCGCCAAGAGGAAATGAGCGGCATCTACGAGGTCTCGACCGAGGGCACAATCTCCTTTCCCCTTATTGGAATCGTGAAGGCCGGCGGCAACACGCCAGCGCAGGTCGAGCGCGAAATCCACGATCGGCTTGCCGATGGCTATCTCCGAGATCCAAACGTTTCGGTGCTTGTGAAAGAGTCAAAGTCAAAGAGCATCTCGGTGCTTGGTGAGGTGGGCAAACCCATCACAATTTCGTTCGCCGAGGGAATGACAGTGATCGACGCCATTGCCAAGGCCGGTGGGTTCACCGCCATGGCGCGTAAAAACGCGGTCACCGTAACGCGTAGCATCGAAGGCAAAACAACGCGCTACACCGTGCCAGCAGGCGACATTGGCAATGGCAAGGCTAAGAACTTTTACATTCGCCCCGGTGATGTTGTGAGCATCCCACGACGCGTCTGGTAGCTCGTACGTTCCCAGTGGAAGCAAACCAGCATTGGGACAAAACGAGCAAAGATCACTAGTTCTCGCGCTTGCCGTATTGGCCTTCTCGACGTTGGCGCTGGCATCGGCGCCTCGTTGGGCTGCGGCAATTAGCGCCACACTCGCGGTGTTGGCGGTAGTTCCAATGGCCGCATCGCGGCGCCAGATTTCGCACCCAAACCCACTTCTGCTGCTCCTGCTAATCCCGTTTGCGGCAACCCTGGTGCAGTTGGTTCCGTGGCCAATTGGCTTAGTTCGCCTCATCGCGCCAGCGAGCTACGAACTCGCTGTGGCCAATGCCAGCGCCTACGGCACATCGCTTCCCAGCGTTCTCCCACTCACCCAAGACTGGCCAGCAACCCTTGTCGAGCTTGGCAAATTTGCAGGCTACTGCACCTTTGCCTACGTTTGCGTGCGCCTATCGGTGTCGCGCCGCTCTCGCCAGTGGTTGCACGTCGGCGTGGCAATCGTGGGCGTGCTTGTCGCGCTGTGCGCACTCGGACACAGGGCACTTGGGGCAACGTCGCTTCTCGGGCTTTACACGCCCAGCATTTCGACCCAGTCCACTTCGCTCTCGCCGTTTCTCAATCCAAACCAACTCGCTGGTTACATGGCCTTTGTTGTGCCCATCTGCCTGGGTCTCGCCATTCAGCGAAAGTCGTGGGCCTTCTTTAGCTTGGCCGTGCTGTGCGCAGTTGCCGGTGTTCAAGCGAGTTCGCGTGGCGGCAGCCTCTCGCTTAGCATTGGCGTGATCGGCGCCCTGCTGCTGTATGCCTGGTCGCAACACAGAGCTGGCCGCAACAAGAAAGCGCCGTGGATTGCCCTCGGAGTTGGATGCCTCTTTATTGGCATCGCCGTCTTTGGAGCAACAGCGGGGCAGGAGCTACTACATCTTGACCTTCAACAAGAGCACGAAGCCGGCAAGCTCCTGGCTTGGCGCTCGGCTCCCGATCTGCTTGCAACCTCCCCGTGGGTTGGCATTGGCCGAGGCGCCTTTGAGTTTAGCTACACCCAAGTGCAACCGCCGATCGGCGTGACCTTCTCGCACATCGAGAACGAGTACATTCAAGCGGTCCTCGACTGGGGCATCCCGGCGGCACTGGCAATGCTCGCCGCGTTTGTATTTCTTCTGCGCGCACTCTTTCGGCGCGGTGTCGTGGACGGCTTAGCAGTGGGCGGACTGGGAGCCCTCGCAGCCCTCGCAGCTCAGAGTTTTTATGACTTTGGTCTTGAGTTTGCGGGAATGGCCATGCCGGCGATTGCCATTACTGCAACGCTTCTCGACTCGAAGCTCACCCTGATCGAAGGCAAGCGAAAGCGCAAATACGTCGCCGGCGCGCGCATGGCACTGGCCGGTGTGGCGGTTGTGGTGTGCGCTCTTGGCGCTTCCTCACTTGGCGCGCGCCCGGGGCAAGACATCGCACTTCACAGCGAGTTTGACGCGGCATTCTCAGGCGAGCCCGAGGACGTAATCGCCACAGCAGCAGAGCTCGCAGAACGGCATCCAGCCAGCTACCTTGTGCATGCAAAGGCCGCTGAAGCACTTGGTAGGCTGCGCAGTCCCCAAGCGTTTCACGTACTCGCCCGCGCTCTGGATCAAAACCCCAATCACTTTGGCGTGCACCTCTTGGCGGCCCACCTCTTGGCGGCATCGCAGGAGCCCCGGCAGGCAATCGCCGAGTACCGAGCCGCCTTAACCCTGCCCGGTGGGGACAAGAGGAAGATCCTCGAGAGTTCGGCTGCCAGGTTTCCGGCACCCGAAGATCTGCTGCTGGCGATCCCGGCTGATGTTGCAACCCACGCCAAGTTTGGACGGGTCCTTATGCAGATGGAGCGTCCCGATGCTGCCGAGTTGCTTGCCCGGCACTCCCTTGGCTTGGGGAATAACTCCTTTGCAATCCACGAGTTAGGAGTCACATCGGCACTCCTCAATGGCGACACCACCTGGGCCACGCAAGTTGGGCGCAAGCTGTACGCCGAACACAAGACGACCGAGAGCCTTCTGCTCTACGTCGCCGCACTGCGAGCTGCGTCACTCCCGCTGCTCGCCATCAAAGCCTTTGAGGAAACCAAGGTCTCGGCCGATACGAAGGAGGGCCTGGCTGCCTTGCTCGTGCTCTGTGAATTGCAAATTGAGGTCAAAGACTACGCCGCCAGCCGGACCACGGCCGAATCTTTGCTGCAAGCCGCTGCCAAGTCTGTCAAACACCGCAAGGCAGCACATCTTCACCTCGCAACTATAGAAGAACACTATCAAAACAAGCATCAAGCGAAGTGGCATCGGCAGCAGGCCGCCAATCTACGACAACGTTGATCGCAAGATTCGCCGGTGCTAGCGTGCCGCCCACTCTGGAATTGAACCTTTTGCTCCGCAGGGCAACTAGTCTTCGATGCACCAGAAGCGACGGAAGAATTCATGAGGAACTTGGAGCATCAAGGCGCAGATATGCAGGCTTCCGACGAGGACGTGGGCGGCAAGAGCATTCGCGACTACCTAATGGTAGCTCGCAAGCACTGGTGGATCATCGCCCTCATCTTCTGCGCTGGAGTCACAGCGTCGGTCTTCTACACATTGCGGCAACCCAAGGTGTACCAAGCGACCGCGTCGATCGTTATCGATCCACAACCTCCGCAAGTCTTTGGTAGCCAAGTTCAAGAAGTCATTACCTTGGGAACCGGCTCGTTCTGGTCCAACCAGGAGTACTACAATACTCAAGTCGAGATCCTTCGCGGCTTTGACCTCGCGAAGATCACTGTCGATCACAACGATCTCACAAACGAACCAGGGCTTTTAGATCCAGAGAGCGAAGGTATCGACGACGAGACCCGCCTCACGCGAGCGACAAGCACCTTTGCCGGCGGCTTAACTGCGACTCACAATAAAGACAGTCGCATTGTGGCGGTCACCGTAAAGCTCGAAGATCCAGATCTCGCGGTTCGGCTTGCGAATCTGCACATCATTACGTTTCTCGAGTACACGCGAGGGCTGCGCACAGGCGGAACCGGCGAGATTTCAAAGTACCTATCAACCGAACTCGATAGGTCGGAGAAGCGCCTGCGCGAATCCGAAGATGCGGTTCTCGAATTTAAACGCAAGAACGACCTCTTATCGACCTCGATCGAAGAAGCGCAAAGCATTCTGGCAAATGAACTGGCGCGTTATACAACCGCTCTAGGCGATGCTCGCATTCGCCGAACCGAGCAAGGTTCTGCACTCAAACGCGCAAAGGCGCTGCTTAAGGAAGACGTGTTGGAGTCGCCGATCTTCACCCTTGCCGAGAGCAGTGGCGTCGACGAGTTAAAGGCGCAGTACGCCATCGAGTCTCGCAAGCTTCGCGAGTTGGGCGAACAATTTGGCCCAAAGCATCCCCAGTACAAGGGACAACAAAAGCAAGTGGAGGCAATTTTGGCGGGGCTCAATCGCGAAGCCCGCAGAACGGTTCGCGAACTTGAAGAGCGCTTCCAAGCCACACTCGCAGTCGAGCGTGAATTTCAAGGCAAGGTAGCTAGCTTGAAAGAAGAGGGCATCGAGCTTCAGCCAAAGACCATTCAATTTAACCGTCTCCATCGCAAGCAGATTGCCGACGCTCAAACCTACGACTCGCTTCGGGCTCGGCTTAACACCAGTGACATGACGGGCCGAAACGAAGCCATCAACATTCGGCCGCATGTGGCCGCGCGAGCCGCCAGTCTTGTGAGCCCAAGCATGCCACGCAACGTCGCCGCTGCCGCAATGCTTTCGATCATGCTTGGGCTGGGAATCGCGTTCTTGCTCGACCTTCTCGATCGAACCATCAAAACAGCAGATCAGGTTGAAGCCCTACTCAAGGCGCCTGTTCTGGGAGTTATCCCTATTGTCACCGGTGGCACACACGATCGCGCCAATCCCAAAGAAACCAAGAACCGCGATCTCTACATTTTTGAAAATCCAAACTCGCCAGCGGCAGAGTGCTGTCGCGCGATTCGCACAAACATCCTATTTGCTGCCACCGATAAGCGCATGAAGACGCTAACCATCTCGAGCCCACGTCCTCGAGAAGGCAAGAGCACAACAACGATCTACCTTGGCACAACCATGGCGCAAAGCGGCCAACGCGTGCTCATCGTCGATGCCGACCTTCGCCGTCCGCGACTACACCAGGCCATGAACGTCTCGCGCGAGCTTGGTCTAACGACGGTACTTCTTGGCCAAGCAAGCTTGGACGACGCCATCAAGTCCACCGAAGTCCCCGGCCTCTTTGTTCTGCCGGCAGGCCCGCAGCCGCCAAACCCTGCCGAGCTTCTGCTCACCGACACCTTTAAGAACTTGCTCGAACAACTCGAAGGCAAGTTCGACCGCATTCTGCTCGATTCTCCGCCACTTCTTGCGGTCTCGGATCCCGTTGTGCTCTCGCGCCTCTCCGACGGCGTCTTGCTCGTTCTGCAATCTAGCAAAACTCGCATTGACGATGCCCTCATTGGTGTTCGCTCGCTGCGCGGAGTAAATGCACCAATCCTAGGAGTTGTTCTTAACGACATCGACCTGGAAGATCGCCGCTACGGATACGGCTCGAAGTACTATGGGTACGGCGGATACGGATACGGCGAAGATGCGAAAGCTGAGGCCTAACGATGTCTGAAAAAGCGCCAGCGCCATCTCGAATCTATCTCTCCCCGCCCGATGTTCGCGGGCGCGAGAAAGAGCTGCTAATCGATGCGTTGGATTCAAACTGGATAGCTCCCCTCGGTCCGCATGTCGACGCCTTTGAAAAAGACATCTGTGACTACGTTGGCGTGCAACACGCGGCTGCGCTTTCGTCGGGAACGGCTGCACTGCACCTCGCTCTCATCCTGCTTAACGTGGGCCCTGGCGACCTCGTCTTTGTTTCCTCGCTAACCTTTGTCGCATCGGCAAACGTAATTCGATACGTCGGCGCAACCCCAGTCTTTATCGACTGCAACGAAGAGACTTGGAACATGTGCCCGGCACACCTAGAACAAGCCTTGGGCTGGGCCGACAAAGCGGGACAGCTGCCAAAGGCAATTCTCTCCGTTGATCTTTACGGCCACTGCGCCGACTACGACGCAATTTCCAAACTCGCAACGCGCTACGAAGTCCCCATCATCGAGGATGCGGCAGAAGCGTTGGGTGCAGACTATCGGGGCCGCAAAGCTGGGCGCTTTGGCACGATGGGCATCTTCTCGTTTAATGGAAATAAGATCATCACAACCTCGGGTGGTGGCATGTTGGTCTCCGACAATCCCGAGTGGGTCCGCCGAGCGCGACACCTTGCGACCCAAGCTCGCCTGCCGGTCGCCCACTACGAGCACGAGGAAGTTGGCTACAACTATCGCCTCAGCAACCTGCTCGCCGCCGTGGGTCGGGCGCAACTCGAAACCCTCGACACTCGCATCGCCTGTCGCCAAAACGTTCGAGACCAGTACAAAGAGGCTCTCTCTTCGGTGGCTGGGCTCCGCTTCATGCCCGAGCCCGCCTACGGCAAGTCAAACGCCTGGCTCACCTGCCTTCTTGTCGACGAGGCAGCCTACGGCGCCAGCCGTGACCAACTTATCCAGGCACTTGCCGACGACAACATCGAGGCCCGCCCAGTCTGGAAACCAATGCATTTGCAGCCGGTCTTTGCCGACTTCAAGTGCTTCGGTGGAGCTACATCCGAGCGGCTCTTCAACGACGGAATTTGTCTGCCCAGCGGCTCTGACTTATCGCCCCAAGACATCACCCGAGTGACCAAGATTATTCGCGCGACGGGGGCTGCCTCTTGACGCGCTTCATGAGCCGCACCACTCAGGCGATTCTCGACCTCGCGGTCCTATCGATTGCCCTGTGGTTGGCGTTCTTTCTTCGCTTTGACGGTGATCCGCCCTTCTTGATGTTCAAGAAGCTCGTCTTCGTTTGGCCCTGGGTTGTCGGGCTCCAATTCTCCGTCTTCGTCTTCTTTGGCATCCACCGCTTCTCGTGGCGTTTTATCGGGCTGCGCGAAGTGAGCCGCATGGTGATGGCGCTCGCGGTCTCGTCTACAGTCTTGCTCGTAATCCGTCTTGCCGCCGCGCAGATGTCCAGCACCTCGGGCTACTTCCAATACGTACTAATTCCCATCGGCGTCATCGCAATGGACTTTGCGATGGCACTCATTGGCATCACGGGCATTCGAGCCCTGCGCCGCATCTCTTCCGAGAAAAAGGCGACCCGCGCGCGAGCAAAAGACAGTGGGGTTCAAGAGCCCACCATTCTCATCGGCGCTGGAGCAGCAGGCTTGCTCATTGCAAAAGAGCTTACGTCGCGCCCAGAACTTGGAATGAACCCAGTGGCGTTTGTCGACGACGACGTTCGCAAGATCGGAACCGTAGTGCATGGCGTGCCTGTTTATGGGCCGTCATCCAACATGGATACCGTCGCGCAAAAGTACGGCGCGACCCAAGCACTGATTGCGATTGCCAGCGCCCGCGGCAACGACGTGCGACGGCTCGCGCGAGCTTGTCGAGAGATTGGCCTCGAGACCAAAATTATTCCAACCGTCCACGACATCGTTGGTGGCCACGTAAAGATCGGCGAGATTCGCGACCTCGACATCGAAGACCTTCTGCGCCGCGAACCTGTAACCCTGGACGAAGAAGCCATCTCGGGCTTTATCAACGAGCAAGTCGTCGTGGTCTCGGGTGCCGGCGGAAGCATCGGCTCCGAGCTCTGTGTGCAGGTCTGCGGCTTTGCGCCAAAGCGCCTCATCATGATCGAGCGCGCAGAGAATGCGCTCTTCGAAACCCATCGAGCGCTGCTCGCACGCTTTCCTTCCATCGAGCTTGTGCCGTGCGTTGCCGACGTTTCCGATGGCGAGCGAGTCCGAGCCATCTTTAAAAAGCACTCGCCCAAAGCCGTCTTTCACGCCGCCGCTCACAAGCACGTGCCAATGATGGAAAGCAATCCTGGCGAGGCAATCAAGAACAACGTCTTTGGAACCAAGACCTTTGCCGACGTTTCCCACGAGAGCGACGTCGAAGTCTTTGTGATGGTCTCAACCGATAAGGCCGTCAATCCAACATCGGTTATGGGAGCAACCAAGCGCGTTGCCGAGATGTATGTGCAATCCCTTGCTCGCGAGAGCAAGACGCGCTTCGTAACCGTGCGCTTCGGAAATGTTCTGGGAAGCGCCGGAAGCGTCATTCCGATTTTCAAGCAGCAGATTGCCAATGGTGGCCCCGTCACCGTTACGCACCCAGAGATGACTCGCTACTTCATGACGATTCCCGAAGCGAGCCAACTTATTCTTCAAGCCGGCACGATGGGAGCTGGCGGCGAAATCTTTATCTTGGACATGGGCGAGCCCGTAAAGATTGTCGATCTAGCCACAGACCTCATTGCCCTTTCTGGATTGGAAGATGGCGCAGAAATTCGGATCGAATTCACAGGAGTGCGACCGGGCGAGAAGCTTTTCGAAGAGCTCTCTTGCGATGCCGAGCACGCCGACAAGACAAGGCATCCAAAAATCTTTGTTGGCAAACGCATCAGCATGGGCAACGCCGACTTACTCGCCAAGCTAAACGCACTTAAAACGCTGTCAAACGGTGACATACCACCGATGGTGGCGGCAATCGCAGCGTTGGTCCCCGAGTACAGCGGCGGATCCAAAAGCGACGAGCCAAAGAACGAGCAAGCTGCTCCCATGCTCGTTAAAGAACGTCCAGTAGCCACAACCGCCGCACAGCACGTTACTGGATAACTCGTCCTCGTCCAGAGCCTCGAGTCCAAACTCCCCTACTCGCCATGTTCGGATTCATTTCGCCATTTCTCATCGTCGGGATCTCCGTATTGATCCTGCGCTCCTTCATGCGAGACATGAAGCCGTGGGAACGACGACTGCTCGCGTTTGGATTCGTGTTCCAACTCTTTGGCATCATCGCGATCATCGGTGTCACTAAGTATTATTACGGCGGCGGCGACATGCTCAATTACCACGAGCACGGCAACCGAATCGCAAATCTGTGGAGCACCAATCTAACGGCCTTTGGCCCCATGGTCTGGGAACTCCTCATTCAAACCGGAGGCGCCGAACTCGCTCCCTACGGCTCAGGAACAGCCACCGGCTCGATGCACGCGATGGGAGCGATTCTAGGGCTGGCAACAGGAGGCTCACTCTTTAGCTCCTGCGCCATCGTCGGCTTTGGGGGCTTTTTCTCACGGCTCATTATCTACCGACTCATGCGGTCGGAACTCGAGTCGCGCTACTGGCGACCGATCATGATTGCAACCATGCTCATGCCATCGGTTGTCTACTGGTCCAGTGGCCTTCTAAAAGAGTCGGTGGCGCTCGCGGTTCTAGGCCCGCTCATGTGGGGAGCGCGCAAACTAACTCGCAAACACAATCGGCTCGCTGGGCTCTTTCCTCTGGCGCTTGGCCTCGTCGTTTGCGGGCTTTTCAAAGCCTATCTTCTGCCGCCATTTGTCTTGGCTGCCGCAGCGTGGTTTTACGTGGCGCGGTCTCGCCGAAACGGTGTAGTGACCACCACCATCAAACCGGGGCGACTCATTCTCGCTGGTGCGGCGGCCATCGCTCTTCTCCTCGTCATCGGCACAATCATGCCGCGGTACGACTTTCGAACCATTCAAAGCCAAGTTGCCAAAGAGCAACACCAGGGCTCCTACGTCTCTGGCGGCTCCGATTTTCGCTTGCAGGGAAGCGCCCCATCATCCACGGCAGGGTTCTTGCTCACCGCGCCTTGGGCGGTTGTAACAGCGCTGTTTCGACCAGCAGTCATCGAAGCGCGCAACCCGCTTTCTCTGCTCAACAGCCTCGAGACCCTCGTGCTGCTGATCATGCTCTTTCAGGCCGTCTCCCGAAACGGGATTTTGAAATGTGTGCAGCGGATCCGCAGCTCAGGCCTGCTCACCTTTTGCTCCGTATTCACACTGGTCCTCGCCATGGGGGTGGGCTTTTCTACGACCAATATGGGCACGCTCTCCCGCTATAGAATGCCTCTGGTGCCGTTCTTCGTCGTTGTGCTGGTGGTCTTGCGCGACCGCGAGTCCAAGACCTTGGCTTCTCGGACTTCTTCTCTTGGAAGCCCAGCATCTGGCCTATGACGAGACATCCGCACGATCATTTCTGGGCTCTTGTGCGACAATTCCCCGATGGCAAGGTGGGCAGGGTTCAGCTTCACAGGGGTGGTAGCCGGTGCGTTTCAACTGATCGCCGCCTGCTCGTTTAATACTGATGTATCGATCGCTGCGAGCGAGAGCGATGGCAACACCGAGGTTATCGATGCCGCCCTCCCAGTAGATGCAGCAGAACCGCAGCCCTTTGGCTTTGCATTGGATCCTGAGAAATGGCTCGTGCCCGAGTCTGGCCGGGACTCAGGGTTCTTTGTCGGCGCAATTTCGTCGGGCTCAGTTCTCAATTGGTCTCTTCTAGACATCGATGGAGATGGAGTTCTTGAGCTTGTGCAGACTTCTGAGCCAGACACAGCTCGAACATTTTCCGATGTGACAAGCAGTTTCTGGAAAGTCTTTGCCGCCGACGAAACAGGCTTCTCGACAACCCACACTCCACTTCGCCTTCCCGATGTCGATGTAGGAACACCAGGCTTCTACTCGACACGTGGGCCAGGTTGGGACTTTGCCGACGTCGACAACGACAACATCCTCGACCTACTGCTGCTCACCGATCCAGACTCCGATGAGCTCTGGGAAATCAATGGGGGCGTCGGATGGCAGGTGCTCAAAGGAACGGGCACAAGTCTCTCCGATGCAATTCCATGGGGCCTCCCCGTCCTTGCAGACGATGACCCATTCAAATCGCTAGAGCGCTGCGACTCGCGCGGTTGTTGGCAGGTCACCGACATAAACGGTGATGGCTTTATCGACCTCGTACACACTGCCGACTCCACAAGAGTTGTTTGGGATGCAGAGACAACCCCAAACTGGCATGTCTACTTAAACACCGGATCCGATTTCTCAACAAATTTGATCCAGTGGATGCTGCCAACGCCAGAGCACAACCAAGGGTTCTTTCGCGCCAATCACGGAGCGTTCTGGCGACTTGAAGACCTCGATGGAGATACTGCCGCAGAGCTTGTTCAAACCCGACCATTCCCAACGGCGCCCGGCCCATTCGTCCAGGACGAACAACCATTTTGGCGACGCTTTAAGCCAGGCACCGAGATGTTCGAACCCATGCCTGCCAGTTGGAATCTGCCGATTGGCGAGACAGCATTCGACAGCATGGACAAAGCCCAGGGCAGTCGCTTTTGGTCGACCATCGACATCGATGGCGATGGACGCCTCGACTTGGTGCACACCGCTGTTCCCAACAGCGCGCCAACGGTATGGGGTGCCAAAGACGCAAGCGAGTGGAAGGTCTATCGCGGCAACGGAAATGGATTCGCGAGTTCTCCAACCTCGTGGCCGGTGCCACAGTCCGGGCTCGACGATGGGTTCTACGGTCCGAATATTTCTGAGGACAACCGACGCTGGCTCACGATTGATTTGGATGGCGATGGCCAAGTCGAACTGGTTCAGACCGCAGATCCCGCAACCGACGAAGTTTGGCGCGACGAAAACAACCGGCCATTTTGGAAAGTGTTTCGGCGCGCGAGCAATCTCTAGCTTCGCGGTGCCTCGCCAACGATCTGACTCGCACGACCCTGCAAATGCCTGCTGGGCTGCTCGGCCGCAATTCGTTATCAGCGCCGCTCTTGAGCGGGTATCCCAACGACGGTCTTGCCATCGCCGCAATCGCGAATCACCGCCGCACCCGCTCCAACCGAGCACCAGGAGCCAATGTTCACGCCGGGAATCACAGCAGAGCCCACCCCAAGAAGGGAGCCCTCGCCCACCGAGACACCACCGCAGAGCCTGGCACCCGGCCCAACGTGGACAGCATTTCCAAGTTGGCAATCGTGATCAACCGAAGACCCCGTGTTGAGAATGACGTGATCGCCAATCACTGTCTCTGGTTGCACAACGACGCCAGCGAAAATCACCGTGCCTGCACCAAGTACAACGGACTCATGAACCACCGCGGCTGGATGCACCAAGCAAATCCACTCACAGGATAGTTCTGAGGACAGCTTGTGACGCACGCGATTGCTTCCGATGCCCAGCACCGCCGGGTAGTTGCTTGCAACCGCTTCTGCCGTGTTGCCAAGGATTGGGATGCCGAGCACCGATTGCCCTGCGCGACTTCCGTCGTCATACGCACCAATCACCTCGTAGCCCAAGGCTTGGGCCGTCGCAATCACAACCTTCGCGTGGCCACCAGCGCCAAGAACAACAAGCTTCGCACTCATCGCTACGCCCCTTCCGACGGACCAGAAGAACTCTTAGTGTCGGTTCCGAGGAATTCGGTCATGGTTGCAGCGCCCTCGCTGGCAATGTCTTCGCGAAGCAAAACCTTTGAGACCGTGCGCCAAAGGATCGTAAAATCTAAAGCGAGGCTCCAGTTGTCGACGTACCAAACATCGTAGGCAAACTTCTCCTGCCAACTCAGAGCATTTCGGCCATTGATTTGGGCCCATCCGGTAACCCCGGGAACCACTTCGTGTCGCCTCGCCTCTTCCGCGCTGTAGCGCTTCAAGTACTGCATCAGCAGCGGACGAGGCCCCACGAGGCTCATATCGCCTCGAAAGACGTTCCACAGAGTTGGCAGCTCATCGAGGCTAAGGGACCGCAGAACCGTACCCACGGTAGTGAGGCGCATGCCGTCACTCTCAATCCCCTGATTGCCTTTGGCGACGGCCATCGTTCGAAACTTCACCAGGGTGAAGGGTTTGCCATCGCGCCCAGGACGCTGTTGCCGGAAGAAAACCGGGCTGCCCATTGTCGTTCGAACGAGACAAGCTGTGCCGACCAACGCAGGAGCCGCAACAAAGAGAGCCGCGCCAGAACCTGCGATGTCGACGACCCGCTTCAGCCGCTTCTGTATGGATTCCGAGACCTTCACGCGTGTTCAGCCTACTGCATTTGTTCAATCTTCTGAACGCACTAGCCAATCTAAAGTCGACGGCCAAGATTGGATACGCCCGGCAAAGCTTTCGCAGTCAGATTCCCAATTCCGCCCCTAAAGAGTTGCTCGGTTGGTCCGTACAGCTAGGGGTAGGGCCAGGACCGGCTCTGAAAAGGAGTTGCATATGTCTAAATTACTTACTTGTTCTCTCTTAGTTGCCGCGTCTTTCGGCTTTGTTGCTTGTGCCAGCGATGGCGAGGAGACCCCTTCGCAAAGCGCTTTGGAGAGCTCCGACAATTTTCAGGAAGCACACAATCGCCTAACCGCGTCCTCAGAAGCGCATACAAGTCTGGTCATGAGCCGCAATGTGCTCTCCGAAGTCACCCTCGATGAGGTGCACTTTCACGGCCGCTCGGTCGATGCGATTGCCGAGATGAAGTGGCAGCTGCAAATCCTTGGAACGTGCCGGTCTGCCGAGGGCGAGTTGCTTGACACCTCGGGAGCGATTGCTGCCGTTCGCGATCTGCGTGCAGAACTATCCGCACACCAGATTGGCATGGTCACCATGGTCGACCGAACAACTGCACAGGCAGCCGAGCTAAACTTTCATGCTCGGCAAGCTCCTCTCTTCGAGGAACTCGAGGCACACGCAACAAGCTTCGCTGCGATGGCAGAGAGCTACAACTGCGCCTTCTAGAAGGCCGAGGCAAAGAACGTATGAAAGCGATTCCTGATCCCTGATGGATCCTTAGGAGTCGTCTCACGGAGCTCGGCGTACGCCGGGCTCTGTTCGCGTTTCGGCAAAGCTTTGTCTTGGCGGACATCCGATCCGTCCGCATGGCGTTAACGGCTAGTCATCTCGAGAGTTCCTTGGGCTAGTCTGCGCTCATGAGATTCGCACGTATCTTTTGGCTTTGTATTTTGTCGTTCGCCGCGTGCAAAGACGCGCCCTCGAAAGCTGCGCCCCATACCGAGACATCGACGGCAGCAGAGGCAGCAGAGGCAGCAGAGGTAAAGACACCAGGGCCGAAGATTTCAGCCATTCCCGCAGACCAAGTCACAATCGAAAAACTGGTCGGAATATGGAAACTGAAGGAGCTCCGAATGACCCGTGACGGTGACGGAATCCCCATCGGCGAAGGCGAGGACGCAATTCTCATGCAGATTACCGCCGATAAGAGCATGGCATTCGCTACCGAGGGCCTTGAGGAATTGGCAGAAAACATCGAGGGCATTCCGGTACCGCTCACGGTCCGAAGGGGCTTTATGTGCTCCAAAGACGGACTCTTCAAACTCCATTTTAAGAAGGCCTGCGCGCGGGTGGTTGGGCTTACCGATACGGAAATGCTGGTCGCGATTCAGATTCCGTCGGAGCCAGGGGAGCTGTCCTTTCTCTTTAAGAATTTTGCCAAGATGCCCTAAGGCGTCGCCTACAGAGACGTTTTCTTCCCTTCGACTACCGCCTCGCCCCATAGGCGCGGTTTGCGAGTTGTTCCCGCAAGACAACCGAACTTACGGATAGTGAGGATCGCTACAGCGAAGAAAGTTTGAGATTTCTTTGCTGGCAGACGCACGCATTGGAGGAGCCGCCGTCAATACGGTGAAAGCACTCCAAATGAAGAACGTACGAACGAAACTAATTCCTATCCTTTCATGCTTAGTCTTTGCCTGCGGCGGCGGTGGTGATGACGGCGAAAAAGTCGCAGATGGCGGCGGTGGCGGCGGCACAGACTCGTCCACGCAATCCGGCCTCACTTGCAGCTCTTTGGCGCTGTGCACAAGCTTCGACGTAAAGCAGTTCCTTGGCGAAGACGAGGTTGCAACGGGCGGTAGCATTGCCGATGGCACCTACGTTCTGGCATGGGAAGTCACAAGCGACCCTAGCGAGGACGCAAGCGAGGGCTATTACTCTAGCGTAAGCGCGCTCGTTATCTCGGGCGGCGAGTATGTAGGCGCGGGATTCTCCTACGAGGGTGCGGGCACAATTTCGACGAGTGGCACGACCCTGACGCTTCATAAGAAACGTAGCTGCGGTCTGGGAGAAGACTTTGGCGAATCCGACTACACATCCGAATTCGAGTACACAGCAACATCAGACCGATTGATTCTGCACAGCCCAGTGCAATCCTCAAACGGCCTTGAATGGATCAATCAGCGCGTCTTTCTTCGCCGCGGCGCTGACCAAATCTGCACTACTGTGGCAGACGAGCCGACGAGCCCGGGAGAGTCGGCGCAGTGTCATGTATCAAACTGCTATTGCAACGTTGCCGAAAACGGAACGGTGGACAACGACCTCTGTCAGTGAGCACTGGGAGCATCTGCGGGGCTATCGTCGGCGGCAAAGAGTGAACTTGCGCCATCGATAAACACCCATGCCGACGATGAGGCAAAGGCGCGAATGATGCTCTCGACCGTTTCGTCACTGGACCCAAGGGAGTCGCAAAGCGCCTCGCGACAAGCATCGAGGAGGCGCGAGCGGGCTGCCACGAGACGTCGTGCCGCCGAGGTTCGATGAATGCCGTAGAGTTGGGCGATTTGTTGTACGCCGCAGTCTTCGTGCAGTTGCATGCCCAACAATAGTCGGTCATCGGCAGGTAGGGCAGCCCATGCCGCTCGAAGTGCTTGTGTAAGAACTTCTCCGTGGCGATTGCGAAGGACGGCCAGCTCGGGATCGTTGTGAGCGTCAAGCAAAGGAGCCCATTGTTCTTGTAGTTCGCGAGTACCGCGCTGGCTTGCCCGATGGAGATCAATCACGGTTCTCGAAGCGGCAACTCGCACAAAGGCTGCGACCGGTCCCTTTGCCGAGTAGCTCGCCAACTTGCCATCAACCAAAAGCCGAATGCGCAGCCGTTGCATCGCCTCTTCGATAACCGCCGAGTACTTCGTTGAGCCGCGAATCCCCCGCGAGGCTCGCTGGATGACCTCGCGCTCAAAAGCTTCGTTCGCGCTGGGGCTGCCCGCGAGACACGCCCGACTAAGCACATAATCATCCGCCCATTCACTCGCCAAATTGGCGTCGCAAGCATCTGCCCACTCCGAGATCTTCGCATCGTCACAGTCGGGCCAACGCTTGCGCAACGTACTCAAAGAGACAGCAATATCAGTAGCCGAATCGCTCACGATGTATCCCTTACTCGCCCATCTACTCTCGCGACAATCACTGTGGGCGAGGTACCATTGATGTGGTGGAGCCTAACGGTAGCGACAACACCGCTGGGCGGCAAGCGAGTTCTTCCTTGCTAAGGACCGCCAAAATCACCCGAGGGTTTCGTTGAGCCAATGGACCGATGCGCCTCCTGCAGGCTGCCTCGGAGATGAGCAATTTGTTGCCTGGCAAGCCCATAGCCTTGCGCCCGATGCACTTAGGGCTGCCGTCGATCACACCGCGATCTGTGAGCGCTGCAGGGCGATCTTAGCCGAGGTTGCACGAACCGCAGATCTCGATGAAAGTCGCCTCGGGCGCTACGAAATCCTAGAACCTTTAGGCAGCGGTGGAATGGGCCTCGTCCTTCGCGCCTACGACCCGCTTCTCAACCGCGAAGTAGCCATCAAGGTATGTCGAGACGGCCATGCCTCGGCGGCGGCTTTAGCGAAGCCGGGCTTGCTGCTTGAGGAGGCGCGAACCCTGGCCCGAGTTCGTCACGCAAACGTCGTTCCGGTATTCGACGTCGGCATGGTCGACGGCGAAGTTTACATCGCAATGGAGCTTGTCGAAGGTGCTTCGCTCTCGGAGTGGAGCGCGACTTCCAAGCCCCTTGAGGACCGAAGAAGAATTGCGATCGACATCGGGCGGGGCTTGTCGGCCATGCACCAAATCGGTCTTCTCCATCGAGATCTCAAACCCGGAAATGTGATGGTCCGAGAAGATGGCACTGCGGTCATCGTCGACTTGGGACTTGCTATGGAAGGCGGGAATGCCGCAGGGAAGCTGGCTGTAGGAACCCAAGGCTACATTCCGCCAGAGGTTTCCAGCGGATCACCCTTCACAGTGCAAAGCGACCAGTATCAATGGGGCATTGTCATGCGTGACGCATTGCGCCTTGCGGATGCGAGCCCGGCGCTTGCGAAGACCATTGCTCGAATGAGCAAGGTGGATCCCAAGGAACGTTATCCAAGCATCGATGCGGCGCTTGCGACATTTGCCCCCGAGCCTTCGTCGTCGCTAGGAAGTATTCTTACTCCACTTCGCATCGGCACAGCGGTCACCGTGGCGATTGCGGTCATTGTGGCGATTGCCCTTTGGCCTACAAAGCACGGTAACGACGACAAGCTTGGTTCGGAGGCGATTGTCGATTCTCGCTGCGAAGACCGTGTAGGGTGGTCGGAGAGCACCAAGGGCAAGGTGGTCACGAACTTGGATGCGATGGGAGCGAAGACGAGCGAGATCGTTCCGTGGATCGACGCGCGCGCACAGCAGGCTCAACAACTGTCTCGCGAGTTCTGCTACCAGGCACTCGCCGGGAACGAGGTCGCCTCGCGCCGCAAGGCCTGTGTCTCGAGAGCGTGGCGCGAAACGGTGTCGATTATTCTCCAGCTGCGAGATGGGGATCGAGAGGCGGTCTACGGCGGCATTGATGGCCTAGCCGCGCTACTCGACCTTGTGCGCTGTGAAGGTGGGACGGTGCTCGCAGTGCCAGAACCGCTGACGCCTGAGGTTGCCCGCGCAGGCTACAACGCCACAACGGCAATGCGCGCAGCAATTGCCGACGCCGCACTGGGCAGTGATGCACGCCAAGCAACGCTAGAAGCGCTTCGGGACGAGCTAGCCGCACTGGGCCAGCCACTGGTACTTGCTCGGTGGCACGAAGAACTCGCCGAAGTCTTGTTAACTCAAGGAGACATACGTCGCGCATCAGAAGAACTCGGAGTGGCCTACGCATTTGGCATGGAAGCGGGCGATGACCAGTTCTGTGCGTCTGCACTTGTGAATCAGCTCGCAAATACGCCAGCGGACGTTTCAGAGGATGCGCGGAAGCAGCTTTACAACCATGCCCACGCCGCCGTGGAACGGGTTGGCAACGCGTTCTGGGCCAGCCAACTGGAAGGCGCCCTAGCCAAGCAATATCTCACGGCCGGTGATTCGGAAGGGGCGACGAAACACTATCGGTCCGCCATCGAAACACTGCGGTCCCTGCGCTTCCAGCCGCACCGAATGGAACTTGCGATGATGCAAAATCTTGGCCTTGTGCTACTCGAATCCGGAAATGCAGAGGCCGCGTCCACCCTGCTCTCGGAGGCCGTCGCGATGGGAGCCCTGCGGTATACCGACGAGCAAGCACCCTACTGGGATTTTCGCACCGCCAAAGCAACCGCGCTCTTGAGCCTTCGCGACTACCAAGCCGCAGCCGACGAGTTATCCGCCGTCTCCGCAGGGTTGGCAGCTGCCGCACTTTCAAAGCACTCACAAGGAATCGCCGAGTCATATTTATCACTTGCGCTTGGTGGGATTAAGAAAACCTCTGAATCCTACGCCGCTGCGGAGAAGGCGATCGCGTTGGTAGAAGAAGTAGCCGGCGAACATCCTGCCCTTGTCCTTCCCCTCCTCTCTGCCGCACAAGCCGCTCTTGCAATCTCAAAGGCTGCGGTCGCCCTTGCACACTTGCGAAGGATCGAGAGCCTTTGCGAGAGCGGTAGCTGTCGCGAGATCGAGCGCGTTACAAAAGATGCGTACCTGGCCATTGCTCTCAAGCAAACCGGCTCGTTGGCCCTGGCCGAAGAAGTCGCAACGAGCGTCGCAGAGGCACTCTCAGTCCCCGGCCTAGAAAAGGCACGGCAAGATTTGCTAGCCGCATTTCCCAAACTTCGCGACGACTAGGCAAGATGCCCTGAGGCGGCTCGTCGGCCTAAAGAGGATTTCTATTGTCGTCCCTGCGACTAAGCAAACCTCGGCGACTCATGGAGATTGGAGTGGCATCGTTTATCACCATAGCGATCGGGCCATGGGCCAGTGGACCGGCTGCGGTAGTCGCCAGCATCTCTGCTCTCGTGGCTGGTTGCGGAACTCTCAATCAGCCGACCTCAGCTCGGCAGGGTGACTTTGCTTTGGGGCTCGCAACGACGACTCGCATCGAGGCTCCCAAAGGCGGCGATTCAAACATCGATCAAGGAGGAGAAATCTGGCTTCGATATGCCGCTCTCAAACGAGCAGAAGTCTACGTCCAGGCAAGCGTGCTCGAGGTGGGCTTTCACCTTGGCGGCAAGAGTCTTCTCATTGGTGACTTCGAACTTTTCGACGACCACAGTGCGGGTCTGCTGCTCGCCGTTGATGGCCGAGTTGGCTACTGGCCCAAAGGCGATCAATACGAAGGCAGCGAACCTATCTACGATGCCTCGCTCGCCATTCCCATCGGATATGCGTGGAGTCAACTCGGCTTTGCGAGTGCCGCACCATCAACGCGAATTGGCGTTAGCTCGGGTCACGTCGAGAGTCACGAACTCGGTCTTGCCATCGGCTTTGCGCAATCGCCATCAATGGGCGACGTCGTCCTTCCACCGCTTGGCCTAGAAGTATTCTTAGGGCGAGAGTTACGGAACGATGTCTCGTTGGCAGTGCTGCGCATGAGCGTGCAGCTGCCGGTGTTTTAGCCGTGGTTGGCCCATTCAAAAACAACAAAGCCCGGCCAGGGGCCGAGCTTTATCGTTTCGCGACGCCGTGCCGCGCGTTGCCGCAACGCTAAGCCTTGGCCCAGCGTTTTTCTTAGATGCTATCCGCCTGGCTTAAGAAGCAGAGGAACTTCGAAGTCTGCGCTCGTAGGCTTGCCTTCGTCCTTTGGAGCCGAGAAACGCCAATTGGCAGCTTGTCCGCGGATGCAAGCATCCACCGTTGGGTCGAAGCCTTTTACCGATGCCTTGGTTACACGACCGGTTGGTCCAACCGTAAAGCGAATCGTCACTTTACCTTGGGCCTTTGGGTCGACCTTCAAAACACGCTGGTGACACTGTTTGATACCAGCGAGGTACTTGCCACGAATTCGCTTAACGACCGAGTTGGGATCAAGGTCAGAAAGGCTAAGGTCTTCGGCTTTGCCAAACTTGGTAAGCGAGGTGATCTTGTCTTCCTTCTTGGTTCCTCCAGCGCCACCTTCGGTGCCTTTGGGCCCGGTCACGTTGCCGTTGCCTTTATCGGTTCCAAGCTCACCCGAGCCTTGGCCACGCTGGCGTCGGTCATCACCACCACCACCGGTTGTGGCGGTTGCTTTGCCCTTGGCGTGAGCGATGGAATCATCGAGGCTCGCACCTTGGTCGGTGTTGCTCATTTCCGAGAATGCACCGCCTGCCCCACCGAGCCCGGTGAGAACAGCGACGACCGCAGAGTCGTTAATCGCTTCCGAAACCGCTGCATCGTCGGCTGAGCCATCGTTGCTGCCGCTATTGTTATCGCCAGTCGGCTCGGTATTCTCGTTGGTGTTTGGCCTGCTTGGCTTGTCGGGCTTTGGCGTATCGGTACCAGCAGCCTCGGCTTCCACTTCGCCCTCTTCGCCGTCGATAGGCTCGATAATTACCGGCTCAACCTTGGGAGGTGGCTCGTACTGCCCAACTTGAAAGCTGCGCGCAATCTTGTCGACAGGACGCTCGACCACTTGGTCGCGTGTATAGGCCCAAAGACCAATCGCAAAGTGGGTGACTACCGATGCACTAAGAATAATTGCTAGACGCGGCTCAATGCGATCGGCAAGCGTTCCTCGAACCGAAGCCGGCAAGCGAGGGCGCGGAGGCAGTGGTGGTGCCGTTACGAATTGGAAGAGCAGCGTCATCGCACCAACAGAAACTTTTCCGCGGGCGCGTTCGTCAAGTTCGATAGACCAGCTATCTCCGTTGCGCTTTGCACCGTTGCTCTTTAGCTGCGTGAGCGTGTGCACTCCGCCGCCAGCGGAAATTCGGCCATCCATGTTGTCCTGAAAATTTAGGACGTAGTTGCCGTTTACCAGAGCGAATACGGGAAATGTCTTAGGAAGGCCTTCGATGGGAATCGAGAAGCTGTTCTTAGAACTTTGGCCAATGGTGATGGTCTCGCGCTTTCGAACGAGGCGCTCTTCGATGATGTTGCCACCGAGCACCACACCAATGCGCAAAATGCGAGCACTGGGAGCGGATGCCCCTTGGGACTGCCGTTGCTGTTGAGCCTGAGCCATTTTAGAAAGGCGCTTTCTTTACAGATTGTCGGATGCTGGGCAGGAAGTCCTGTTTCAGGTTTTCCCACTCGTAATTGATGGCCGTAGCCTGAAGAACGTAGATGACGTTTGGCTTAGGAACTTTTCCGCACACAACAAAAGCCTTTTCGATCACAAAGACTTTGCGTCCGTCGGGCCCAGTTACGGTTTTGTAGTTCTTGCCGCTATTCGCTTCGTCCTGCTTATCAGAGCAGGGATCTGCGTTGGCATCCGTCGCGGAAACGGAGAAGCCCGCAAAGGCCAACGCTGCCGCACCGCAGGTAAGAGCCACTCGGTTTCGGAATCGGTACATCATCTACTCAAACCCTCCTTCGCCAAATTCATCGTCGTCGCTACCGCCGCTCTCTGCGGCTTTGCGCTTCTTCTCTTCAAGTGCGCGCAAGCGAGCCTCGCGATCGGCTTTCTTCTTGCGAAGAAGTTCCTCGCGATCGATGAGCTTTTGGGCAACGGCCGCAGTCGTATCAACAAGCTTCAGGTCTGCCCCGGCAAGACGGCGGTACTCATCAAAGTACGTCTTCGCTTGCTTAAGGCGCGCAACCGTATCCATATCGCCCGACGGCGTAGGGAATGGATCTGCATCCAAGTATAGAAGGCCCAGGTTGAAGTAGACGTTGCCGTAGTTTTTATCGATGCTGATGGCGCGCTTGTAAGCGAGTTCTGCGTTGAGAACGAGCTTGTTGCGCTGGGCGGGATCCTTGACTTGAAACTCCAAGGAAAGGCCGCGGTATGCCGAGCCAAGATTTGTCCAAACCGAGGCATCGTTCATGCCGAGCTCGTTTGTAAGCCGCTCAAACGCGCGCACCGCGTCGGAGTAGCGCTTGGTGCGCAAGTTGTGCACGCCAAGGTTCATGATGGCGCTTTTGTAATTGGGGTCGAGCGTGAGTGCGTTTTGATACGCAATCGGTGCCTCGTCCAGACGCTTGGTTTTCTCAAAGACCAGACCGAGCAGGAAGTACGCCTTCTTGTTGCTCTTTCCGCCCCGATTAAACGCCTTCATAAGAACGTCTTCGGCCAAATCGTAGTAACCCTTGACGAGGTTCCCGTGCGCCAAAAGCACCATCGCTTCGATGCTGGTCTCGTCCACCTGCAGGGCGGCTTTGGCCTGCTCGATGGCACGGGTCGGATCCGCATTGTTCTGCATCGCAGCGTTTGCGGCTTGCAGATGCGTAGAGACCTTAGCGGCCTTCTCAGCGGGAGAAATATCGAGCCCTGGTGGCTTTAGCTCCGGCGGAACCCCCTCTTCGGCACCTGGATCCGAGGGATCGCTTGGGTTATTTGGATCGTCCTGGCCCGGGGGCCGGTCGTTTGGATCGGCTGACGGAATCCCGCCCTCTGGGTCGACATTCGCTGGATCGAAGCCCGGATCCAAAGGAGTTCCATCACTTACAGTCCCTGACGAGCCTGCTGGGGTGGTGCTCTCCTTCTTATCCTTGCCACCACATGCACCCGCGCCAAAGGCGAGGGCCATGCCGAGAGCAACTGGAGTCAGAGTCTTCACACTCAGATGTACGCGCCACATTCCTTTGCGATCTAAACGAGTCACTATGGAGTCTCCGTTCCTTCACGCAATTCGTTGCGCAGCACTGGGAAAAGGTCTTGCGAGACAAAGTCGTGCAAGCGCTCTTGGGCAAGCTGGGTCCACTCATTTGAGATGCCCTGGGACTTGGCCGCATCCATTACGGCTTCCCACTGCTTGCTGGCCTGCTCTTCCAAAGGCCTCACTAGGTCGTTGATCGTATCTTGGTAGGTTATCAAGACGTCTTGGTCGGGATACTTCTCATCGAGCGTCTCAATCTCTTTGGGAACTGGAATCTCGGCAATCTTAAGCGCTTGGAAGAAGCGAACATCGCCAACTCGAACACGAGCGGCGAGAGCCCAAGGGCCACTCTCAAACTTCGCGAGGTCGAGGTAGGCCTGCTGCGCGTCGTTGGCGAATTTGATTAGGTCGCCAAGAACCTTCTCGCCTTCCTTCTTCGTTCGCGGTGCGCGCTTGATTTTAAACGGAGCAAACCTCGCGTTGTAGTTAACCTCGGCCTTCTCGAAGGCAAACTCCGCCGCAAGATCCGATGCGACCTCGTTCTTCGGGCTTCCTACTTTTACCCAAGCTGTAAGCGTCGCCGCCTTGGCTTTGTTCATGTCGCGAGTCTTGCCAGCTTTCTCGTATTGCTTGGCCAGATCGTAAAAAGAGAAGACGTAGTCGTCGGCATTGATAGGCAGGTTGCCGTACTTGGCGCGCCACTTGGCATAAGCCTGCTCTTGGAGGCGCATATTGTTTGCACCTTTCCAAACTCGGGCCACAGCAAAGAGCGCTCGGTCGGCTTTGCGCTGATCCTTCTCAAGCGCTGCGTATCGCTCGTAAAGCGAGGCGGCACCGGTGCCTTTGGCAGACTTTGGATCTGCGTAGACCCGGTCCAGTTCGCGAAGCACAGCAGCGTTAAAGAGCGCATCGAGGCGCATCTCTTCAGCTGTGCGATCACCCGCTGGAGGCTTGCGATTCTTATCGCTTGCCGCCTTCACAACCTCGAGGTAGCCGCTCACCGCATTGTCGTAATCGAATGCGCGGTAGGAGGATACAGCCGTTAGATACAGCGCTGGTAAGTAGTACTCGCTGCCGCGGAATGCTGGGTCGGCGTTCTCGGTGAACTCTTTAAAGAGGTACACCGCCGTCTTTGGCTTGCCGCTCTTATCGTAGGCAATGGCGCCGTTGTAGAGAGCAATTGGACGGTTGGCATCGTCGGCTGGAGCGGTCTTGTAGAACTTGTAGAACGCGATCGCAGCTTCAGAGTATTTCTTATCCGTAAAGAGCGCCGCTGCTTCGCGGAATTCCTTCGACCGGTTCTGTGATTGCGCGAGGGCAACATCACTATCCGAACCGCATTTTGAGCTAATGAAGTCGGCGTTGGTTTGCTTGAACTTCTCGTCCTCGCCCTGGGCCTCGTAAATTGCCAAAAGTGCATCCTTGCTCTTAACCGATTGGCTGCTTCCGCAGAACCTGTCGAGAGTGCCCTTAAAGCGAGCCTCTGCATCGGGAAGGTTAAGGTGGCGATACGAAATAAGCGCCGCCTCGAAGCCCATGTTGGGAGCCGTTTGCGGGTCGTTTACGAGCTTTTGGTACTCGTCGAGTGAGTTTTGCAAGTCTAAGTACGCCTGCGGAATTGCCATCGGCGCGATGGGCTTTTGCATCGCGAGCAAGTCCTCGATGCTTGGCAGTGGCGGCTCGGAAACCGCCTGTTCGGCAAGCAGCGAGTCGAGGATTTTTTGATACGACTGCACCACCGAGCGCGCAGCCTTCTCGAAGCGCTCTTCGCTAAGGTCGCGATGGTCTCGAACCCACACGTAGTGTGGAATCGCCTCTTGATACAGCTCTGCGTAGAACAGAACTTCACCTAGGCGATAGGTGAACTCGTACGAGACATCTGACGTTGGGTTCTCGACAAGGAAACGCTCGTAGAGCCGCGCAGCCTTAAGGTAAAGCGCGATGTACGCAGCTTTATTCTCTTCGGTTGGGTCGACTCGCCACTCGGCACGAGCGTTCTGCGCCGATTTATGCGTGCTCTCGGCGGCGGCGCGAAGCATGCGCTCGCCAATGCTGCGCTGGCTCTCCATCGCCTCGCGATTGGTCTCGTTTGCGTTGTACCAATCGGTTCCTGGAGCGTAGGTCGCGGCCAAGCGGCCCGCTTCCTCGGCGGCAAGGTCGCGATCGCCCATCTCTTCGAAGGCGGTAACCATTCGCTGGTGAATCTCGGGGTTATCCGGCTCGAGAGGCCAGTTCTTTAGCGCGAGACGCCACGAGTCGGCAGCTTGGGTATAGGCCTCAAGAATTAAGAAGGTCTCGCCAAGCTGAATAAAGACGTCGCGAACGTGGGGCTCGTCGAGCCTATCTTTATAGAAGTCGAACGCGCGATCGTAGCTGCGAACCGGATCCGGTTGCTCGTTAATGCTCCACGGGTCGGTAAACGAAATCGCAATGTACTGAACAGCCTCGGGGCGCAAGTCGAGCGGATCGCCGCCCTTTGCAACCAAGGCATCCGAGTACATGACCGACTTATCAAAGGCATCGATGCCCTCGATGAAATCGTCGTTGCGGTAGTGGGACCAAGCGAGCTTGTAGAGAGCCTCGTCGTAGAACTTGCTCTCCTCGTCGGTGGCGACCTTCTTGTAGGCCTCGATGGCACTCGTTAGTTCGCCCGCAGTGAGGAAGTGAATGTCGCCAACACCGCGAACCCATGCATCGTGCAGAAGTTCTTTGTTGTCGGTTATCGCTTCGCAGCCATCGTACTTGTTGCTTGGCGTTGCGCTCGATGGCTCGCCAAGAGCTGCTCGGGCCGCCGCCAGGTCGGGGACCGGTTCGGGCTCGGCCATCGGATCGTATTTATTGGCGCACACAAGGCCGCGGAACACTTGCAGGGCTTTGCGCTCAACCTCGGTTTGCTTGAGGTAGTACGCCAAGAGATAGAGCGTGCTGGCCTTTTGGCGGTAGTTGGGAAATTTCCTAGCGATGCTTTCCCACATCGCAATCGACTTGGAGTAGTCGGCGGTGGTGAGCGGCTCGTCGTCTTCGTCGATGGGAGCGTCAAAGTCGGGCTCCGAGAAGTCGAGATTCTCGGCAAAGCTTTTCTCAAAGTCGTACTCGGCTTGCTCGAGGTAGAGGTCGGCCAGACGGAACATCGCATCCGGCGTGAACTTCTTGTGGTCGGGGTAGTCCTGTACGAACTTTTCTAAGAGTGCGATGGCGCTAAGGCGACGCTCGTACTCTTGCTCTTCGGCGTTGGCAATCTTGGCGGCATAGCGCGCCTCTAGCCGACTGCTGCGGTCTTTGTACTCGCCGCTCAAAATCGCCTGCATGCGGCGATGGTGCTGCGTAGCGCTCGCCTCGTAGCGTTTAAGATCTTGTTCGATCTCGGCGAGGATTACGAGTTCTTCTGGTGTGTGTGTTGGGATCGCAGGAGCTTGTGGAGCGAGCGTGATTGGGCCAGCGGGCGCTGGTGGCGCGGTTGTTGGTGCACCGGTTGGAGCGGCCCCGCCAGGTTGCGCATTGGCAACTTGGGAAGCCATGAGCCCAGTGGAGATGAGCCCAAAGGAGAGGCCGCCGAGAAGCGCCGTTCCTAAGAGTACGCGGGCGAAGGATGTGCCAATTGCGTTCATTACTTACCTGCCGCTTGGTCGAAGAGCTCTTGCGCCTTGGCTTCGCGAATCTCGCGAAGGACATCAGCAAAGTTGGAGTCGAGTGTTCGTCGCTCACGTGCTTGATCGAGATTAAGCCGCTTGAGAGCAGTTTCCGCGCCCTCTTTAAGCGACCAGGCAACATCGACAATGCCGACGTCAGAGCGAATGAGAATGTCGTAGAACTTGTTGGAGACGTTCTGGAAACTGAGTGCCAACACTTCGCCGCCAAGGTCCCGCGACTCAACTTCGTAGTTTGTGAACTCTTGCTTGTAGGCACCGAGCTGCGCTTTCTCTTCGGCAAGCGCGCTTCGAACTTCCACCAGAGCCTCATCGACAATGCCGTCAATGGTTGTGTTGATGTTGTCGAGCCCTGCCGTCGCCTTGCGAGCTTGGGCGGTAAGCCGAGTGATGCTTTGCATCTTCTCCTGATCGGCGGCTTTCATCTTGCCGGTCATACGCTTCATAAAGTCGTGCTCGGTATCGAGAGCCGCTCGCAGATCTTTGCGCAAGCGCTGGCGAGTCTGTGCAGCCTCATCGCCAGTTCCTGCGCGATCTTTTGCAAGCGTCGAGTCGCTGCGAATCGATGCAAGCTCGGCTCGCATCTCATCAACATCGTCTCGCAGAGTTTTCATCTCGACGTTAATCTTGGTGACTTCCTCCGCCTTGAGATCGGTCCCCTGGTCTTGCACGTACTTCTCAAGCGCTACAAGTTGCGCCACCGTCACATCGACAATCGTCGACACTTCCGCGGCTCGCTCGCCAAGATCTGTGAAGCGATTGCGAGCATTGCCAACGCGCTCGCTCTCGGAGACATTGCCATCCACCAACTCGGAAAGCTCTTTGGTGATCGCGTTGCGTGCCGTGCGAAGCGTCTCGAGTTGGGATTTTTCTGAAGCACTGGCATACTTGCTGGTGAGCGCACTCTCGTGATTGGAAAGCTCGGCTCGCAGCGTAAAGGTCTCTTCCAAAATCTCGGTGCTTCGAAAGCGCTTCTTCGCCAAACTTGGGAAGATGTTGACGCGAGAAGGTGTGTTGATGGCCGCTTCGAGACGCGCGATGGTCTTTTCGGCTTCATCAATTTCGCCTTCGATTTGGCCCAAGTCAGTCTCGATGTTGACGACACGCTCGACATCCGGCTGTTGGCGCAACCAAGCTGCAGCCACTTCGGGAAGGGTAGAAGCGACATCGAAGGTCTCGGAGCTGCGACCTGTGATCTGCGCGAGGAACCCTGCGGCATCGGTCTGCTCGGCGATGAGCGCTTTGAGCTTCTCGTGGGATTCGCGAAAGTTCTCTCGCGTAAAATCAAAGACTTCGACAGCCCGGTCGTATTCCTCTTTGCTGTTGCCTTTGCCCTCTTCCTCGATACGCTGAGCCTTGCGAATGCGCAAATTGCCCTCGAGAATGCGCACGTCGGGCATGCGCTGAGATGTTGGGTCGGCGAGCGCGAGCAACTCTAGTGCCCTTAGCGCTTTGTCGAACTCTTTGTTTTTGACGTAGACCCAAGTGACCTCGTAGAGCGCTTCATCAAAAAGATCGGAGCGGCGCGAGATGCGGAGGTATTCGTCAACGGCTTTCGATGGTTGGTCGCGCTCGTAATAGAGCCGCCCAAGGGCCATGTGAGAGAGCTCGGCAACGCGCTTCTCTTCGTCGCTTGTCGCCTGGCGCTGCGAAAGTGTTTTGAAGGTATCGGCGGCTTTGCCAAGTTCGAGCTTGGCGACATAGGCAACGCCAATAAAGTACTGAGCCTGGGCAAAGTACTTAGAGGTGGCCGGCACCATGCCAAAGTGCTTGATCGCTTCATCGTGCTGGTCGAGGAAGTAGGCGTACTTTCCCCGAACGTATGGCACCGAGTCGCGAAGCTGTTGCTGCGGAACTTTGTCGAGAGCTGCGAGCCACTGATCGATCTTGCTCGCGTCGTCGAGTTTAAGCGTTAGCTCGATGAGCCGTTCGAGAGACTGCTGGTAGAACTTGCTGGCTGTGCCGCGTTCGTCGACAAGGCGAATGAAGTACGAGCGGGATGCCACGTAGTCGCCTTTTTGAAAGAGCGATTCGGCCAAGTAATAGAGCGCTTCGTCCCAAGAGCGATGCGTTGGATGCTTCTCGACAAAGTCGTAAAGCATGACCGCTGCATCATCGTAGTTGCCAACTCCAAAGTTGACTTGTGCGTCGATGAGACGGCGATTGACAAGGTCTGCAGTTTCGACCTTGCCGATGTTTTTAGGCCTTTGCAGCCCCTGTCCGAGGTTTCCTACTTCTGCCTCAATCGTAACGAGCTTCTTGGCAATTTTCTCAATTGCACCCGCACGTGCCTGTGCAGCTGGCGCTGTGAGGACACCAGCTGCGAGAGCTGCGGCTAGGAGTAGACGTTTTGACACGGTTACTTGCCCTTACTTCCATCGCTGACGTTGACCTTGAAGTCAAAAGCCGGGCGCTTCTCGAGAGGTGTTGTAACGCCGCCGCGCTCGAAAGCGACGACCTTGATGTCGGTGCCCTTGCCCTCGGTTGCTGTGAAGGTGTGGCTTGAGCGAACGGTGAACTTGTACTTCTTGAGGTACTTGAAGACGCCATAGCCATGGCCTTGGTACAGCGCCAAAACGCTGATGGTATGGCTACCCGGAGAGATGGGCCCAGTGAGAATGTCGAAGCTCTTGTCTTCGTGAAGAGCGCCGCTTGGATCGTTGCGAGCAAAAATCTGTGCGCCATCAAGTGCGTAGACGAGCTTTACAAGCCGGTAGCTGTTGCCCATTTTGTTGATGTGCTTGATGCCTGCGCGCGCGCCAACACCACCACCGAGAACGGCTTCCTTAAGCATTCCAACGCGTGCTTTCGCGCGCCATGCTCGTTCTTTTAGTGCTTGTACCCGCTGCTCCAAACGACGAAGTCGAAGGTTCACTGGGACGTCATTTGGATCCCCAACGGCGCCGCTTTGCGCACTTGGATCGCCAACGTCTGTAGGAAGATCACCGGGAACAGCGTCGCCATCGGCCGCGGGAGCAGCATCCAGTGCATCAGTAGGGCCTTCATCGCCATCGGCTGGTGCTTCGATGCCTGCGTCTGGCTGTGCATGCGCCGAGTGGGCAGCAAAAACCAAAGAGAAGGCAAAGAGGGTCAATAGAGCAGCTAGGCTGCATCGTGTAAGACGATTCATCGTGCGCATTGCATTTTTCCCGACGTCCACGAGGTTGTGGACTTGTCTAACCAAGCGTTCGACGAAGGTTTGATGACCTCCTCACGAGCGCAAATTCACTAGGAATATTTGTAACATCGCCGCTTTGGAGCGGCAAGAAGAGCACTAGTGGATCGCCCATGGGCCAAGAATCGGCCGAGTGCTCCCGATCATGTAATTGAATCGGGAGAGCAGAATCGGGAGCGAAATCCGGAGGCAGAATTTAGGTCGGTGGAACTGGCGGCGTCTCAGAAAGCACGTGCCAGGCTTTGGCGAGTACCGCGTCGACGCCTTCGCCCGTGACCGAACTCATGGTTAGAAGCTCGACGCCGCGTTCTTTGAACAGGGCTCGGATCTCGTCCAAGGATTCTCGTGTCTCTGTAAGATCGATCTTATTGAGGACAACGATCTGTTTCTTTTCAGCTAGGTGGGGCGCGTATCGCTTTAGTTCGTGGTTGATTCGATCGAAGTCGCCTTCGGGCTCGCGGTCGGGTCCGGTGAAGACCGAGGCCTCGACAATGTGAATCAGCACACGAGTTCGCTCGACGTGGCGGAGGAATTGGTGGCCGAGGCCTGCGCCGTCCGAGGCGCCTTCGATGAGGCCCGGAATGTCGGCGATCACCATGTGCCGCTCGGTATCGAGACGAACAACGCCAAGATTTGGGATGAGCGTGGTGAATGGGTAGTCGGCGATTTTTGGGCGGGCCTTGGAAACCTTGGCGATAAACGTGCTTTTGCCCACGCTTGGATAGCCGAGCAAGCCGACATCGGCGAGGAGCTTTAGTTCCAGGCGAAGGCCTTGCGCCGTGCCCGGAGTACCATCTTCGGCTTCTTGTGGAGTCTGATTCCACGGCGAAGCGAAGTGGATGTTGCCACGTCCGCCCAAGCCACCTTCGGCAACGCGAACTTGATCGCCAGCCTCATCGAGGTCGGCGAGGAGCTCGTCGGTATCCAAGTTGTAGACCATCGTTCCAGGTGGAACCCTGAGGATTAGGTCTTCGGCGCCTTTGCCGTACTGATCTTTGCCGCGACCGTCTTCGCCGCGAATTGCCTTGTACTCGCGCTTAAAGCGGAAATCGAGCAATGTTGAAAGCTGCTCATCGGCAATGAGAATGACGCTTCCGCCATTGCCACCATCGCCGCCGGACGGGCCGCCCTTTGGAGTATGAGATTCGCGGCGAAACGCAGCGCAACCGTTGCCGCCGTCGCCGGCTTTCACGTGTATCTTGACGTGGTCGATGAACTGCATGGGCCTAACTCAGTGAGCGGGACCTCCTCTAACACAGCTTTCGCCGGAATTCTCCTACGAGTTTCGGCTGTGCCTGCGCTTGGGATGGCAGGGCCAGCTGTGCTCATCGTCTTTGTGGCGGCGTTTGGGCTCCACGGAGACTCGACGCTTACATTTCGGGAGCTTGGCGGACTGTATATTGGGGAGCCTGGGCTACGCCTTGTGGTCTTGATTCTGTGGGCTTTGGTGATGGCTCCCGCCGTGCGACTGGCCATTTTCTCTGAAGGGCTCACCTATTTGCGTTGGTTGGCGCTTCCCAGGTCGCTGATTCTTACTCATTTGCTGGGTTTGCTCGCTTTGCTCAACGTTCTTCCAGTCGTGCCGCTGTTTGTTGCCGGAATGCCGGCAGAGGGGATCGGCATGTGGCTGGCGTTGGTGGGAATCTCAGCCTGTTTGCTGCCTGGCGCCCGAAGCGTTGGCGAGCACGGGCTGCGACTTGCGGCGGCGGCTGGGCTGGTTGCAGCGGTCGGGCTTGGCTATTGGATGCTCGCGATAGGGCTTGGGCTTGGAGTGGCGGCGCTGCGCATTCCAAGAGTTTGGCGCCTTGCACCCGAGCACAGCCACTGGCGAAGCAGCACGCGATGGATTTTTGGTGGGCCTTTGCTGGCACTCGCAAGTGCACAAGTGCTGCACATTTGGCGAAGGGAAGCGGCTGCGCTTTCGAGAGTCTTGTTAATCTCGGCACTCGGAGTTTTTCTTATTCAGCTAATTGCGAAGGCAAACTATGGTTATGTATCAGAAGGTGCGCTGGTTGTGGCGAGTACGCCAGCAATTGCTGCCGTCTCGATCATGCTCGCGTCGGTGCTTAAGCGGGCGCGAAAGCAGTTAACTTGGGTAGTCCGGACATTAGGTATTTCTCTAAGTCGCGAGCGAGCTGTCTCACTTGCGATTATTGCGTTTGGTGGTGGTGCATTGGCGGCTACAATGGCGTTCTTGGTTCATGCCTCCACTGCACACATTGCCGCGTTGGCGGTGCATACGGCAGCCTGGGCCCTTTTGGCACTTGGCATTAGCTCTCGTTCCCAGGAAGAGGTTCGCAGTGCGAGCATTGCCTTGGCGATGGCGGTGTTCGCGATGTTCACAATTGGCCTTGGCGGCCGATCCATGCTTGGGATAGAATTATTCTTAGGTCTCGGAATCGCTGGGCGCATGCTATTGCGAGAGGTTCCCGATGCTTAAACTTGAGAATCTTTGGAAACGCCTCGGCCGTACGCAGGCGGTGCGCGACGTCTCGCTCACGATAACAGACGGCCAACGCGTGGCCATCTCGGGTCCCAATGGCGCCGGCAAGTCGACGCTGCTGCGAATAATCGCTGGCATCATCGAGCCCGACCGCGGATCGATGCACTGGAACACTTCTGAGTTGCGAGGCGCGGTGCGAAGGTGTGTGGGCTACGTTCCAGAAGCCGCAGATCCACCGGGGCACCTCTTGGTTGGCGAACTGCTGCACCTCATCGCCGCCACAAAGCAAAGTGAACCGTGCCGGCACGAACTTGTAGAACGGCTCGAGTTGGACACATTGCTCGGCGCTCGTATCTCCGAGCTTTCCCTAGGCCAGCGGCGCCGAGCGTGCCTCGCAGCCGCGCTGGTTGGCGACCCAGAACTCCTCGTCTTGGACGAGCCAACGAACGGACTCGATGCCCAAGCCATCGCAAACCTCGTCGAGCTGCTCACCGAAGACAGCAACCGCACCGTAGTCCTCGTCACCCACGATCAGAGCTTCGCCAAAGCCGTCGCCACCCGCCACGAAGCAATGAAATCCGGCACACTAACAATGGGGTCACTCTCCTATATCGCAAACCTCTGAAACTAAAGCGCTTCTAGAGCAAAGTCGCGTTTTTCAGTTTCGGTGGCCCACAGCCGGACGGAACCAGGTCGCAACACGCCTAAATTGCCAAGCTCTCAAAGCTTGGAATATGCCGTTTGGGCCCACAGCAGAGCTCATCAGGGTCAAGGTCATAACAGTGGGGTCACGCTCCTATATCGCAAACCTCTGAAACTAAAGCGCTTCTAGAGCAAAGTCGCGTTTTTCAGTTTCGGTGGCCCACAGCTGGACGGAACCAGGTCGCAACACGCCTAAATTGCCAAGCTCTCAAGGCTTGGAATATGCCGTTTGGGCCCACAGCAGAGCTCATCAGGGTCAATGGCATCTTTCCCCGAATTCCATATTACTTACAGCAGGTTACGACCAAGGAGCGTGACCCCACGGAAATCCGGGAGATTCCGGGGAAGGCGGCCAGCAACAGAACCCGGCGCTTAAGAGCTCTTTGGGTGGTGTCGTTTGCGGGCCGCAACAGAGTTCATCGGGGACAAAAGCATCTTTCCCCGAAATCACCTGCAACTACCGTAGGTTACGACATAGGAGCGTGACCCCACGGAAATTCGGCGGATTGAACGCGCAAAGGCCAGTACCCGTCCGGGTCTGGCGTTGCGCGATGAGAACCAGCAGGCGATGCCTACTGGGTCAAATTAGCTAGCGTTTGGGATGATAGCGACGCGCTTCTTTGAGCGGCCGTATCGTTGGAACTCAACAACTCCGTCGCATAGTGCGAAGAGCGTCCAGTCCTTACCCGTTCCGATGTTCTCACCGGCGTAGACCTTCGTACCGCATTGGCGAACGATGATGTTGCCAGCCTTGACTGCTTGCCCACCTGCGCGCTTGACGCCGCGCATTTTTGGGTTGGAGTCACGACCGTTGCGGGTAGATCCCTGTCCTTTTTTATGTGCCATGATTAGCCTCTATTCTAGGCGTGCCACCCCTTACGGAGCGACAACCTCGTTAATTTTAATGGACGTGTAGAGCTGACGATGCCCGTATCGGCGTCGGTAGTTCTGGCGGCGCTGGAGCTTGAAGACAATGACCTTCTGGTCTTTGCCCTGCTCAATGATCTCAGCTTTCACTGAGGCACCTTTGACCATGGGGCGTCCAATATTGAGTTTATCTTCGTCACTTACTAGAAGGACGTCCTCAAATTGGACTGGATCGCCATTCTCGCCTGGAAGCTTTTCCACGCTAAGGGTTTGGCCGGGTTCTACGCGGTATTGTTTACCGCCTGTTTGGATAACAGCGTACATCGCACTCTCCACAAGGGTCTAAAATAAGAATCGGCAGTCTAGTCGTGAGCGCTCTAGGGTCAAGCTATTTTCCAAACGATCGGCAATCCGGAGCGTTAAAGGCGGATGTTCAGTGCATAAACCTCCGGTGAACCTCAGATCGACCACTACTTTGCCGTGAGTTTTGTCCGAAGGAGCTGATTGACCATCTTGGGATTGGCCTTTCCACCGGTTGCCTTCATCACTTGGCCAACGAAAAACCCGAGCAGCTTTTGGTTTCCGCCCTGGTAACCCTGAACCTGCTTCGGGTTTGCAGCGAGCAGATCATCGACAATGCTTTCCAGAGCGCCGGTGTCTGTGATTTGCCCAAGGCCTTCGCGATCGACGATGTCCCCAGCCTCGTCATCGCTCTCCATCATGCCGGGCAAAATGCCTTTTGCGATCTTGCCGCTGATGGTGTCGTCGGCAATGAGCCGCAAGAGCCCTGCTAAGCGCTCGGGTTGCAGCGGCGAGTCGGCGATGCTTTTGCCAAGGCGCCCGAGTTCGGCGAGGAGCGCGCCGCTAACCCAGTTGGCCGCGAGCTTGGCGTGGGTATCTCCCCCCAAGGCCACGAGGGTCGCATCGTAATAGGCCAACATGCCGCGCTCTGCCGAGAGCTGCTCGGCATCGTCGACTGCTAAGCCAAGGCTTATGAGCCTTGCGCGGGCGTCTAGGGGCAGCTCCGGAAGCTCGCTGCGAATGCGCTCGATGGTTTCCTCGCTAACTTCTAGAGGCGGCAAGTCGGGATCGGGAAAATACCGATAGTCCAGAGCTTCCTCTTTGCCGCGCATGCTTCGCGATCGGCCCGCGTCCGCATCCCAAAGCCGCGTCTCTTGAACGATCGTCTTGCCATCCTCGAGCAAGCGAATCTGTCGAGCGATTTCGTGGTCGATGGCCTGGTGCACAAACTTAAACGAGTTGATGTTTTTGAGCTCGGCGCGGGTTCCAAAGGCTTCTTGGCCACGCGGGCGAATCGAGACGTTGGCATCGCAGCGCAGTTGGCCCTTTTCCATGTCGCCTTCGGAGACGCCGAGGTAGCGCACGATTTGGCGCAAGCTGCGCATGTAGTCGGCAGCTTCGCCGGCCGAGCGAAGCACAGGCTCACTCACTACTTCGCAGAGCACGACGCCGGCGCGGTTTAGATCCACAAGCGACCGAGCGCCGGCGTGGTTGTTCTTGCCCGCATCGTTTTCTAAGTGAATGCGAGTGAGTTCGATCTCTTTGCGCACGCCATCTTCAAGAATGGGAACCGAGCCGCCAAGGCAGATGGGCTCGTCATACTGTGAGATTTGATAGCCCGCGGGTTGGTCGGGGTAGAAGTAGTGTTTGCGGGCAAAGCGCGACTGCTTGGCGATGGTGCAACCAAGAGCCAGGCCAAGGCGCATCGCAAGTCGCAGGCCTTCGTCGTTAAAGACCGGCAGCGAGCCTGGAAGCGCAAGCACCGTTGGATCGGTGAGACTATTGGGATCGGCTCCGTACTGCACAGCAGATGCAGAAAACGCTTTGGACTTGGTGGCGAGTTGGACGTGCACCTCGAGGCCAATTACCGCTTCCCATTTGGAAGCTGGCTCTGTGCTCACGGTCGCTGTGCTCATGGTCTTCGTACTCATGACTGTTCTCCAAAGCTTGGCCGACGCGTATGCCAATCGGTTTGTCGTTGGTACTCGGCGGCAACGCGAAGCAGTGTCTCTTCTTGCATGGGTGCGGCGAGAAGCTGCAAGCCAATGGGCATGCCACCATCGTCAAAACCGCAATTCATGCTTAGGCCAGGAAGACCCGCCAAGTTGCAGCTAAGGGTAAATACGTCGGCTTTGTACATTTCGATGGGCGTCTTCTTTGCGCCAAAGGCAAAGGCGGTTGTTGGTGCGGTTGGCGAAGCAATCACGTCGACGTCGGCAAAGGCCTTGCGAAAGTCTTGGGCAATGAGGGTTCGCACTTGTTGCGCCTTTTTATAGTACGCATCGTAGTAGCCAGCGCGCAGGGCAAAGGTGCCAAGCATGATGCGGGTCTTTACCTCGGGGCCAAAGCCGGCACCGCGCGTCTTCTCATACATATTCTGAAGCGCTTCGCTATCGCCTTCGCGCATTCCGTAGCGAACGCCATCAAAGCGCGCCAAGTTCGAAGAAGCCTCGGCGGTGGCAAGCAAGTAATACGTTGGCAGTGCGTAGCGCGTGTGCGGCAGCGTAACTCGCTTGACGGTTGCGCCGGCAGCTTCGAGTTCGGCAATGGCGCTTGCCACTGCATCGCTCACGCTGGCATCCACACCGTCACCGCCCATCTCTTCGGCAATGCCAATAACAAGGCCCTTCACGTCGCGCTCGCAGGCTTGGCGATACGCCGGAACCGGAGCCGCAGAACAGGTTGCATCTTGAGCATCGGCGCCTGCAATCACCTCGAGCATGAGAGCAGCGTCTTCGGCGCAGGTGGCAAGCGGGCCAATCTGATCAAAGGACGATGCGTAGGCGATGAGCCCGTGGCGCGAGACCCGGCCGTAGGTGGGCTTTAGCCCGGTGAGGCCACAGAACGAGGCTGGTTGGCGAATGGAGCCGCCGGTATCGGTGCCTAGCGACATCGCACAGAGCGAGGCCGAGACCGCAGCGGCACTTCCGCCCGAAGAACCTCCGGGAACTTTGCCAAGGTCCCAAGGGTTTTTGCATGGGCCAAAGGCCGAGTGCTCGTTGGACGATCCCATGGCAAATTCGTCGAGGTTGAGCTTGCCCAGAATTACTGCGCCCGCACTGCGAAGTTTTCTTACGACCGATCCTTCGTAGGGCGGAATCCAACCCTTTAAGATCTTCGAGCCTGCGGTGGTTTCAAGCCCCTTTGTGACGAGCAAGTCCTTAAGCCCAATGGGCACGCCGGCGAGCGGGCCGACAGCGTCGCCGCCGGCAATCGCTGTATCGACTGCCCGAGCTTGGGCGCGCGCACCTTCGCGGTCGACGAGGAGGTACGAGCCAAGCCTGCCATCGTGAGCATCGATGCGGGCAAGGTAGGCCTCGCAAAGTTGGCTAGCCGAAACCTCTTTATCGGCAACGCGCCGGGCTTGCTCGCTTGCCGTTGCGTTTACGATGTCGCTCATTTGTTGCTCCCAGGCGGCAAGATGGCTGGAACGTCAAAGCAGCCATCGGTGTGTGAGGGCGATGCCGCCAAAGCCGCTTCGGCGGGCAAGCTTTCGCAAACCTCATCGGCGCGCAAATGCCCAACCGCGCCAAGCACGTGAGTCATGGGTTCGACGCCTTCGGTATCAACTTCGGCCAAGGCGCCCATGTGCTCTAAGATGCCTTCCAAGTCGGTCTTAAGCTGTCCCACTTCCGCATCAGAAAGAGCCAATCGAGCAAGCCCTCCCAAGCTGCGAATCTCATCTTCGGTAACGTCGCTCATAGGGCGCGAAGGTACACTGCCTGACCGCAAAGGTGACAGGGCTTGTGGCCACACCTCATAGCGCGCTAGTGTCCCGCCCTGTCATGACCGCCACCGTCCTCATCAATACCGAAGACTGCCAGGGCGAGTACACCATGTTTGATCTGCGCTCCCTCGACGAGGATGGCGCCGTGCTCGATGGTCCGCTCTTTCTTGAAATCGGCGAGACGCTTGAGCTTCGAGTCGAGAAGGGTGACAAGAGCATCCAGATTTTGGCGCGAGTTCACGAGATTGGCGACGACGAAAGTATGACGGTACGGTTTGTCGACAAAGACCCAAAGCTGGCAGAGTTTATCGCCGCATAGGCAATACGCTCTTTGTCTGACACGCGGATATCTGGCTGTCTAGAACGCGGCGTTCTGGAACACGTCCCGTCGCTGTGGCCTCACGGCTGGCGAGCGGGCTCGAGCGTCGCGAAGGAACGAGGACGATATGAGTGAAGCACTAGAAATTCGACTGGCGAGCGCTCGCGCTGCCGTTGATGAGAAATCGTGGCTAACCGAGAAACTCAAGGAGACGGCTGAGGAGTCGCGCCGCTTGGACGATCGGGTTGATGAACTAGAAGCAGCCTTTAAGAAGGAGCAGGATGATGTTGACGAGCTTGAGGGCTTTGGTCTGCAAAGTGTCCTGCACGCGATTATTGGTGGCAAAGAAGCCAAGCTTGAGAAAGAGCGCGGTGAAGCGATTGCCGCCAAGCTTAAGTACGAGGCTGCAAAGGCCGAGCATCTTGACGTTCGCCAGCGTATTGCGAAGCTGCGAGAACTCGGCCTGGCTCTGGGCGATGTTCAGGCAAACTACGATGCCGTTGTCGCCGAGCAAAAGGACTGGCTCGTCGATCAAGGTGGCGAGCGCGGCAAGAACATTTTGAATTGTGCCGAGCGACAGGGCCATTTGGCTACCAAGCTTCGCGAGATTAACGAAGCCATCGAAGCTGCCCAAGACGCGGACAACATCATGGAGAAGATGTTGGGCTACCTGCGCGAAGCTCGCGGCTGGGGCTATACAGACATTGTCGGGCTTACCGGTGGTGGCGGTGGTCCACTCGCCGATGGCTGGAGCAAGTACGATGCCTTTGGTGCCGCCCACGTGGATGCGGTCGATGCACGGCACGCGCTATCGAGACTGCAAAGTGCCCTTAGAGACGTGCATCTCAGTGATCTAAACGTTGAGCTTCCAAACGAGTTTGTGAAGTTTGCCGATTGGTTTATCGATGGCCTAGCGGCCGACATCTTTGTGCAAAGCAAGATTCACGCATCGCTAGACTCGGTAGAGAAGACGCAGATGCAGGTGCAAGCAGTACTTAGAGAATTGAAGCCAAGCCAAGGCGTGATTCAGGACGAGCTTGCGAGTTTAAAAACGACGATGCACGAGCTTATTGAGAATAAGCAAAGGTGAGACGCGCCCATGTCAGAAGCACGTAAACCGACAAAGGCCGTGATGCTCGGAGCTACCGGAGGCGTTGGTGGCGAAGTGGTTCGCGCGCTTTTGGATGGCGCTGCGCTAGAAAAACTCTCACTGTTGGGAAGGCGCTCGTTGCCAGATCTGGGTGACGAGCGTGTGCACCAGCATCATGTCGACATCTTCGACTCCACTTCGTATTCGTCTCTTCTTGCAGAGCATGAGACGGCAATCTGCACCTTGGGTGTTGGCGAGCCGTCGAAAGTTAGTAAAGAAGAGTTCTTAAAGATCGACAACTACGCGGTTCTCGCCTTTGCGAAGGCCTGCGCAAGCGCCGGTGTAAAGCGTTTCTTGTTACTAAGCTCGGTTGGCGCCAGCCCAAGCTCTCGAACCTTCTACCTAAAGAGCAAGGGCGAACTAGAAGCGCAGCTGCAACAGCTGGGCTTTGAGCAGGTGAGCCTCTTTCGCCCCTCGATGATTTTGACGCCAACCAATCGCTATGGAGTGATGCAGGCCATCACGCTTAAAGTTTGGCCAGTGCTATCAAAGCTCTTATTTGGGCGCCTAAGAAAACTTCGGGGAATTCGCATTCGCGACTTGGGCACGGCAATCGCTCGAAAGTCGCTTAGTGGCGACACTGGCAACGAAGTCCTCTACTGGGACGACTTTGTTAAATTGAGCAGGTAGTCGCTAGTCGCTGCGGTGTGGCGCATTTCTCATCTACGAGTTCGACTCGTAGCGGCTGTGTGAGCCGCCTGGCCCACAACCACGTCAATAGCTACGCCTTGCCAACATCCGGGTGCGTCGAAGCAAAGGCTTCGTGCGCAGCGCAGCTCTCGGCGATTCTTGCGAGTTTTGGATAGGCATCCATCGACATAGAAAACCCTTTGGCATTGAAGATCTGCGGGTACACCAGGATGTCTGCCATGCCCAAGGTATCGCCCATACAAAACGCCCCGGCGGTGTCTTCGATGAGCAACTCAATCGCAGTGAGCCCTTTATCAATTGCGGCAACGGCCCACGCGCGCGCATCGGCACCGTGCGAAGTAACCGTCTCCATAACTCGAATGCCCTGCAGTGGCTGAATGCCCGCATTCACCATCTCGGCGATTTGACGCACACGTGCACGCTGCCAAGCGTCCGCCGGTAGCAGCGGTGGCTCTGGGTAGCACTCTTCCAAATACTCAAGAATCGCCATCGACTGTCCAAGGTGACGAGTCGTTGCACCATGAGTAATTTCCAGCGTAGGAATTTGTCTCATCGGATTTTTCGCGACGTAGGACGGATCGTCTTGTCCCATCGCCTCGGGCATAATGTCGACTAAGGCGAATTCGACAACCAAGCCCTTTGCGGCGAGGGCGGCGCGCACGCGCCAAGAACACGAACTGCGCCAATAGTGGTAGAGCTTCATGCTGCAACTCTAGTAGCGGCTCGCTCATCGCGCCAATTGGCGATTCGCAAGTTGCGCGTGATGCACACTGACGGTTGGCGCATCTCGCCACAAAGAGAAGCGCAGTGGGGTCATAGATCCGCAGTGACAGCCCAACAAGCCTTCGCAATTCTGACTACTTACAACTGCCCACACGTGGCTCACATCTTGCTGTTCTTACCTACTGTGCGACTCGCGCTTCTACTTTTGCTTTCGACAAGCCTGCTCCTCATCGAGGGCTCGGCGGTTGCAGGCAAAGTACGCACCGCAAAAACGGGCGCCCAGGTCGCAAAGATTCGCAAGGCAGCGGTTAAAAAGGCAGCGGTTAAAAAGGCAGCGGTCAAAAAGGCCACGACCCAACACGCCCATCGGGCCCGGACCGCGCGAGTGCGAAGCGGTAGCAAATTGCGGTCGGCCCGAGTGATTAAAAAGCAGCGCCTCGGCATCGAAGTCTCGCCCCGCATGCGCGCGCTTAAAGCGCTGGCACACAAAGACTTGCCGCGCAGCCTGAGTGCCAAGAACTGGAAACATCTCACCTGGAAACAGGTCGAGCGCGACGTTCGCTTGCGCATCGAGAACCCCAATCTAATTGACCAGGGACGCCAAGAGCTTTGCGGTCCAGCCGCCACCCTCAATGCCATCGCAAGCACCGATCCACGCCAGTACATCAGCCTAGTGAAAGAGGTCTACGAGAGCGGAACGTTTCGCGGCAAAGCCATTCCTAAAGGGCTGATGGAGCGCAAACCAACCACCGTACAACCAACCGATTGGATGATGCTCACAGCACTTCGCTCGGTAAACGGGCGCCCTGGGCAGCGCGGGCAGCACGGCGTCTCGATTCACAGTGGCAGCCTTCCCTTCGAGCTTAAATCCTGGCTTCGCAAGGCGGGCTTTAGCGATGTGCGCTCGAAGCTCAATTTGCTCACAGCGCGCTCGTACAAGCAGATTCCACACATCAACAAGACGATGGCTAAGGCCGAGAGCAACGTAACCATCCTCTTTGTTCGCGGCGGGTTCTCGCAGTTCTCACACGAGCCCGGCAAGGCGCCAACCACCATGGACAAGATTAAGACCGCGGTCCCAATCCACTACGTTCGCCTTCTCACGCCAATCACAAAAACTGGCGAGAAGATTTCGTTTAGCGTTTTCGACCACGGCAAGAAGCGCGACTACAACATCACCGAGAAAGAGTTTGGGCGCGGTGTTGTTGGAGCCATTACCGGAATTCGGTAGTTTGTCTAAACCCAGGTTCGAATCGCTAATTCGTTTAGTCACGGATAAGGTTAATTTTAATTTCGCCTCGTTCTAGCGAGAGCATCAGACCTTCCAGTCCACCCCGAATCAGTGGGATAAGTGTCGGTACTTCTTTAATGGCAACCTGAAAGCCGTTTCGGACGAAGATCGCGACGGCAACGGCAACGATTAGTCGCCGGCGGCACTCGATCTGCTTCTTGTCGCTTGCGCCTTGCCGTAACCGTGACCATAACATTAGGCAAGAGGCAAGAGTTCCTCTAGAAACACCGGAAGATTAAATTAATTATAATGTGCATTGTAATTATTAATAGGAACGACTAGCCTTTAAAAACGATGCTGCTACTCACAAAAGCCCGCTTGCACCCTATTGCAAGAACCCTCGTACTCATGGTCCTTAGCATCGGCTTGGCCACTGGCTGCGAGCGCGCGCAGATCGAGCTGGTTGATCCAGTGCAGGAAACCAGCACTGCAGAGCAAGTCCTCGCGACGGCATCCCGCGAGTACGGTGAAAGCCAAAAACGCGCCGAAGACTACGCCAAATTCACGGCGGCACTCCAGCCTCACCTGGCACAGCTCAGCGGGCGAAATCGGCAAACCGCCGAGGCCAACCTGTACTTTTTTGCAATTCCACCAAGCCTCGACGCACTCAACTCAACTCCCGAACTCCATGTGAATCAGATGGCGGCAACCGTCTGGCCGACAATCCTACAGCTCGCGATCGAGTCTGGGGAATCTCCTGCCGACTACGCCGAGCGCTTGTGCGAAGTCGAGTGGCCAGAGGAGTGCCAGGCACGTTCCAAGACAGAGCAAACACGCTTTGTTGTGGTGCATGCGATGCAGACGCTCAAGCATCGCGCCGAGCTTGCCTACCGCCGGTGCCCAGAGTGCCAGGACAAACCCAGCTATCGGACGCAGCTCTCCAAGCTAAACGTAGCTCTCATCGATGTGCAATCGAAGCGCCGCATCCCCAATAAAAGCCTCGTCGATGCGGCGCGCTAACGCAAAAACCACACGCGGCTGAAGAAGACCTTAGCGGCTGAAGAAGACCTTAGCGGCTGAA